>Ga0182738_1000170_pt1 | contig 103419 bp, 91 predicted proteins | sample eDN5th30CBELigMG_FD_128876 | JGI IMG/M metagenome (GOLD analysis project Ga0182738, IMG submission 128876) | Enriched Miracle-Growth compost microbial communities from Emeryville, California, USA - eDNA 5th pass 30_C BE-Lig MG (version 2)... ... | reverse complement strand
TCTGGGGTGAGGTGATCTCTGGGGTGAGGTGATCTCTGGGGTGAGGTGATCTCTGGGGTGAGGTGATCTCTGGGGTGAGGTGATCTCTGGGGTGATCGTCTGGTCTTGGTTAACTCAGAATTGATGGTATCAGCGATGTTGCGAATTATTCTTCGGATGTCGCAACCCAAATCTGCAAAAGAACTTTTAAATTGGAACCGATGGGAGAGAGATATGACTTCTCATGGTTTGTTTTAAGCCACTGTTCCACCAATGGTTTGCGTCAAAAATGGATTCATCAAAAATTTTTGATTTGACGCCAAAACAGACAATCGCCCCTTCCAAAACAGACATCCTGATGATGAGAAGTCATATTCCACCCCTTTTCGCCCAGTAATTGGAAACCATTGGGAGGTAACCTGAGTTCTCATGATTACCAAATCTCGTCCAGAATTGTCTGGTTGCGCCGGATGATTCAAATGCCACGGGACCGGATCAGGGGGATTCTGGGGCGGTTGTGGGAGACTTGGGCGTATGAAAAAGCGGCACCATGATTTCGCATAGTGCCGCTCTCCATGATAGCAAATTACTCGACACTGAAGGTGTATTTCGACACCTCTGGCGGAGTGTTGGGAATTGGAGACTTCACAGTAATTGTGAGAGTCACCTCACCTGCTGCTGAAGGTTTCACAATGAACTCCTTCACTCCAGCACCAATTAAAGGTCGCCCATTCACAAGCGTCCTCACATTGTAGGCGTGAACAATTTTGGCTGGACCCTCAACTTTTGCCGAGATATCTGCCCCTGCGATTCCACTTCCAGTGAAGCGAACAAGGTCTGACTTCTCGACACTGAACTTCACTGCCGGTTTAGTGTCCTGAACCACGATGAGGTTCTCATCTGCTACATCACCTTTGCCTTGCTCAGCAAAGGCGATTCCCGCCACCACAATGCAAGCGAGCCCACTCAAAACGAACTTCTTCCTCATTTTCAGCCTCCCATTGATTGCCTTAGCCATTTCCGTGGAACTCAACATGGCGAATGATTGTATGTTCCACCGTATATTGCAATAGAAGTTTCACAAAGCACAATATCTGGATGTGGTCATTTGAACACAAGGTTCTTATGTGCAGTTGTTTGCGATTTTCGATTTTTTCAGAAATTCTGCCGAAATGGTTGGGGTAACAGCGTTGCCTCGAATTCACGAATTTGCCGGACTCGCCCAAATCCAATTATTGTTCTGGTGGACATGGGCGCATAAAAAACCGGCATCGATCCTTGATGCCGGTCGTTGCTCTCTGACCTCAGTTTTTCTCTTGCTGAGATTTCCAGACTTCTTGCACGATGATCTTCCTCCACTCACTGAGCGGAATGTGCGGCAGATCGTCCATTGCGTCTCTACGGTGCTTCCAGACTCCAAGACAGATTTCATTGAGGTAGAGCTTGATGCGGTTGTTCATCGTCTACCTCATTGAAAAATGCTGTCAAGTTGCTGCTGCACGTCCTGAGCAGCCTTGTTGAGTTCTCGTTTGATGGTGAACTTGACATAGACTTGCATGATCGCTGCATGAATGACCAACGCCACGACGATGATTGACACCCACCAGCAGAACTCCAAGACTTTCGGATGAACCCTGCTCTTCGCTGCATCCACCTGAGCAACTGGAACTTCTCGTGGTTGCTCCACGAATTCACGATGCTCTTGCTCGCACTCGTCAATGAACACATTCAGCGATTCCATGCCAATTGGAATGGGAGCTTTCACGATCTCCTTGCAAGCTGGACACGGTTGCTCGATCCCCGCTTTGCTCTCAGGCACTTTCAGAGCGGCTTCGCAATGAGGACAGTTAAATTTCATCATTTGTGATATCCAAGAATGAAAGAAGCCCCTTCGGAAGAAGGGGCGTGGTGGTTAGGGAAAACTCAGAACTGCTGAGACTGGATGTTCTTCATCCAAGAGTTGGCGAACGTCGTGAGTTCTCGTTGAATTCGTGGAGCGAACCGGACTCCTTCTCCTTCCACTCTCATGGCTTCCTGATAGATGGGCGGGATGGCTTGCTGAAAGGTCATCGGATACACGCCAGCGTCATTGACCAGAAACGTCATCTCCGGGTCTTGGCACAAGTCGCCATTCTGCTCGAAGTAATGAGCAATACTCACAACGAGCGACAGATGATGCTGGGCGATGATCTCGACGTGAACCGGCATGAAAGTCTTGTTCGTGTTGTCGATGGTTCGTGAGTCGTGCAGAGCCATCTCAGCGATGAGCTTGCGGAACGTCTTCTCTGCTTGCTTACTCAGTGACTTCATTTGTGGTCTCCAGAAACGAAGAAAGCCCCTTCGTGATGAAGGGGCTTGGGAATTGGATGGAACTATTTCAGCATCGCTGCAACTGACTGATATGCTTCCAAAGCACTCTTGGCTTTGGCAGGATTGCCGCACTGCTGAATGAACTCACCCACACCATCAATGGCTTCGATAGCAGCATCGATGTCGCCGTAGGTTTCCACAAAAGTTGCAGCGAGCTTGATCTGAGCGACATCAACTTTTCCGCCACTCTTGCTCTTGTTGAGAATCTGCTGACAGTGACCGCTTCCAACTTCAATGCCTTGCTCTGCGAGTGCCTTTTGACATTGAACGGCGGTTCCATTGGGGTTGGCTTTGAGCCAGTCTCGGATGGCATCAGATTTGACGACGGGAGTTTCGTTCTTCTTGGTGTTGTTTTTCTTGGGTGCAGCCATGTTTCGTCTCCATTTGTTGTTTCGTGTTTGACAGCCGACATGGTTGTCATGCACGCATTTGGCACGGTTGGAGAGTCGGTGCCAGCCCCAATGCGAGAACAAAACTGGAGTTTTCCCAAAATAGTTCTGAGCAGCAAATCCGCTGTTTCATGCGGTCAAAACGGTTTTGTTCACATGCTCAGCAATCTTTTGCATGAGCAATGGTGGAACAGAATTTCCGATTCGTGCCCATTGAGTTGAGAACGATCCAAAGAGTTGGAAGTCATCAGGGAAGGTCTGGATTCTTTTCGCTTCGCCGATGGAGAGTGATCTCGGTTCGTGCGGATGACAGATCGTTGCGAAACCTTTTCCCGTTTGCATTTTGGGCAGAGTGCAGCAAGGTTTCATCGGATGCGGTCGGATGCAGTCCGAGAAGTGAGTGCCGGTTTTCATCACATCGCTGGCATTGCCACCCCACGGAACCTGATGATACATGTCGAAGTATCTTTTGCTGAGCGATGGTGTCCCACTCGTATCTGCTCCCTCAATTGCTTCCATGATGCTGACGATAGGACCAGTTGGTTTTGGGTGAGATGGCTCGATGTTCAGATCATTTCTCACACCGATGAAGATGAGACGTTTTCGTGCTTGTGGAATTCCATAGCAGGCGGCATTGAGCAAACGGGCTTTGACCTTGTAACCACTGGCTTTGAGTTCTCTAAGACACTCAACAAAGATGAGCTTCATTTTGCCTGTGACCATGCCGCCAACATTTTCCATGAGGAACGTCTTGGGTTGCAGGTGTCTCAGCAGTCGGACGTATTCCTTGAACAGTTGGTTTCTGGTGTCATGGAACTGCCGTTTGCCGGAAGTTGAAAAACCTTGACAGGGAGGACTTCCAGAAAAAATGTCGAGTTCTCTGGGCTTGATCCCAACCAGTTCACAGCACTCTTCGCCGGTCAGGTTGGCGATGTCACCATGAAACAAAGGAGTCGTTGGAAAATTTGCTCGATAGGTCTTCGCTGCGTTGTCATCGTATTCGACAGCAAGCAGGACTTTGCCGCCCGCTTGTTGGTGTCCCAACGAAGAACCTCCTCCACCAGCAAAAGTTTCTATCACAGTGTAGGGCTTTGTCATTGTGGGAAAATTCCCCCACAATGCGGACAAGTGATCGTCGCCACGTCATCAGCACAAGACTCAACGAACTCCTTGCCCTCATCAAGCAGGAGTTCCTCGGTCTTGCTGGCGAGATCATCCAGCATGGCTTGCACATCAGCGTTCTTGACGGACAACTCAGAGAGAAGTTCATCCAGCTTGCTCTGATCGACGCCAGCCATACTGCTGAGATGGTCGAACGAGGCAAGAAACAGTTCCGCTTCGTAGTCGGTCAGATCAACCACGAGACAAGGGATTTTGTCGGTCGTCAATTCGGAGCGACAATGACCATCTAAAATCTGGTAGCCATCTTTGTGTTCTCTGACGATCAAGGCATCAGACCAGCCGATCTCATCAAGGACACCTTGTAGGGCACGTTTCTGATGGTCGGAATGGACACGATGATTTTTGGGATGAGGAACCAGCTTGGAAGCTGGGATGCGTTTGAGGGATTTGATTCTGTCTTTCATGCTGATAGTTAGTCAGCAGAGAGATCATTTTTCGTCATCTGGAAGCGGGTATTGTGATTTCAAAGAGTCAGAAGGCGGGTATTGCGAGTTGAGAACCTCTAATTCACGACGAAGCTTTTCGTGTCGTTCCCATATTTCATCGACCTCGATCTCCGAAGAACCTTCTAGATAGCTTTGCAGAGTATGCTTGAGCATAAAGAATGGACCATAAATTATGCTGGCCAACCGTTTTCCTCTAGGATCATCGCTTTCTTTCAGTGCCGGAACCATTCGAGCGATTCTTCCATAAATCTCATCCATTGTCTCCCACACATCTGGTAAAACATCCGATTTCATGTCACTTTCAAATAAATCCACAACCTTATACAGTCCATAGGAAACTTCTTCGACATTCACGGGACGGCGGAAAAGAATACGATGCACATCTTCTTCGATCCTTTGCATTAAATGTCGGAGACCGTTTACATCTTGAAATGTCTCACTGGGTTGCTCTCGCAGCACTGGAGAGCTTTTAACCATGTCGTCATGTTGAACCAATGTGGATAATCCGTGCAAATAGGAATTGCACAGTTGCATTTCAATCATTTCCTTCTGAGCATCTGCACTTCGCTTCAATTCCTCTTTGCTCTCTCGCATTTCATTTCGCTGAAGTTCCAGTTCTTCACGCTGCATCGCCAACGTGACTAACACCCCAACGAATGCCAGAAACGACATGAAAGCATTGACGGAACCAAAAGCATCCCCGAACTCATTCGGCTTCAGTCCAGTAATTCTTTCTGGAACGGTGAACGGTAAGGCGGCAAACACCGCAAAAATTACGACTGTTAGGAAACTTAGTCCAACTATTCGAAGTTTTGTCATTCTGCCCGGTCCTACTCAGGTGTGTCGAATATCAGTTCTTATTGCAATGCTAGGATTCAGCGACAAATTTTTCTCCCATGTCTGGAAAATGTCGCTGCCGGAATACCTTAGCGAAAAGATCAGGAGTCAATGGCATGTCTGTTTTCTCTGCTTGGAGAACGGCGTCTCGCCACTGTTCCTTGATGAGATGCTTCGCCATCTTTTCGCCTCCAATGCTCCACAACCAATAATCCCACTCTTTGACATTGGCTTGGAGGGCTTCGATAATCTCGCTCACATCTGAGTCATCTTCACGTTCCGCTGTCAAGACTCTGATTCGTTCTCGCACTTCTTTGATTTGTGATGACTGAGCCAAGCCGTAATCGTCACAAATCCACTCGGCCACGAATGCTCGCTCGCTGCGAAACTCGCTGGCGATTGTTCTCATCTCGTCAGGGAAGAACGATCTCAGTTTGTCTATCTGCCTGATGACATCGAAAGCTCTGGTTGCGAGTTTTTCGATCTCCTCACGTTTGCCGGTGTTCGTTTGCCACAACTGATCGATTGAGGGAAGACGGAGATGAGCAGCGAGATTTTCCAATTGGTTTGATCTTCGTTTGTTGATCGCCTGCAGCCCATCGTTCCAGAGTCGTCGCAACCATTTCTTATCTGCATCGATGAGACCGATCTTGATTGCCAAGCCATCGAAGTCGAGTCCTTGTGCTGCCGCCAGTCGCCGCAGGTTGTCTCTGAAAACTTCACGATCCATGACGCTCACCACTGAATGCTGAGACCTGATGTTTTCAGAGCAGAATAAAAGTTTTGACCAGTTTTGACCAGATGGGGCGATCCGCAGGTTCTTATGAGCAGACGACTTTTTTTGCCTCCTCAAGCGAGGAAGCAGGTCGGAAGCAACTCCAAAATTTGGAGAAGACCATGAGTGACTTTTCAAGGAAGACAGACGAACAACTCCTCACCATCATCAAGAAAGGACAACAGGCTTTCTTCCAGACGGCGAACGCCATCTATGAGATCGACAGACGAAAACTCTGGAAGACATCTCACAAGTCTCTGGTTGGGTTTTGCGAAGTCGAATTCGGAATGAATCAAGCCGATGTCAGCAGGTACAAGAATGCAGCACGAGCCTTGATGAACCTTGCTGATTTCAAGGTGCTGCCGACATGTGAAGGACAAACAAGAGAACTGGTCCGACTGAGACATGCTGAACCGCAGAAGAAAGTTTGGCAGGCGGTCCTTGACCTTGTGTCTCACGTTCCCCAACCCATCACCGCCAAGCTGATTCGTCAGACGGCAGAACATGTGCTGGGCAATGGTGAAGAAGAACAATCTGAACCAGAGATCAAACTGACGGGAGTTGGGAAGCTGGTGCAAGTCGTCCAGTTGTTATCTGGGATCGTGATTGATCCAGATGAGCATGGTGCTGCTCGGGAACAGTTGGAATTGATCCAGAGCAAACTGGACGATCTCAGATCGAAACTGGTCTTTGCCGTGGCGGCTTGATCCGTACCAGCTTTTGTAATCGGGGGCAATTCTGCCCCCGATTCTCTTTCTTCTTCCATCAAGGATTTCTTTGCTATGCAAATCAACCAGTTAATTTGTTCGGATTGTGTTTCTGGAATGCAGTCGATGCCAGATGGTTGTGTTCATCTGACCGTGACTTCGCCACCGTGGGACAGGATGAGAACGTTCAAGGGGAATCGTCTTTCTTGGGAAATGTTCTGCATTGTTGCCGCTGAACTGTATCGGATCACTTGTGCTGGTGGTGTTGTCTGCTGGCATGTGGGCGAACAGGTCAAGGACTTTGCTGAATCTCTGACATCTCGAAGACAGTTAATCCACTTTGTTGATGAGATTGGGTTCAGTTGTCACAAGACGTTGTTCCTCGACATCAACAATGGGAACAACGGCAAAATGAAGCAGTATCCTTCACCTCAGCGAGTGTATGTTCTGAGCAAGGGAAGACCGAGAACCATCAATCTCATCAAGGACATTCCCAACAAGTGTTTCGGCGATTACAAAAGCTTCACAAACTATCGACGTGACGATTTCAGGGAGCGGAGCGAACCGGCAGAAATCCCAGAATTTCGGATTCGAGGACCGATCTGGAAGTATCACACTGGAACTGACAATGCTTCCGAGAAGTATGTTCGTGCTGGTCATCCGGCAATCATGCCAGAAAAGCTGGCTCGTGATCTGATCTACACTTGGAGCGGTCAGGGTAATCTGGTCTTCGACCCGTTTGCCGGTAGCGGGACGACACTCAAAATGGCGTCGTTGCAGGGACGGCACTATCTCGGCTTCGAGATCGTCTCGGAATTCGCTGCTCTTGGAAATCGCCGGTTGAGCGAGTGTTTGTGATACTCCAATTGGTATGAAGAAAACCGCACTCCGTTGTTTGGAGTGCGGTCTCATTTTGTCCCTGCCTCAACAGGCGTGGTAGAGTGCTGACCACTTCTTGAACTCTTCGGGATCGCCGCCCATGTCTGGATGATTTTGAATCATCTTTCTTTTGTAGTCCTGCTTCGTGAGTTTTACTGGCTCCCTCGTCGTTCCGAATACTTCCGAGAAATTGCCGAGACACTCAGGACCAATACCCCTTGCTCTTGAGACCGCATCCGTCAGAGCCTTGCCACAACAGCAACAATGGTTGGGGTTCTGCTTCATCACCGCAAAGGGATCGAGCCGAAACTGTTCCGCCAGTTCAACGAGTGCTGACAACTCAGAGATATTGCGGTCTTGGTCTTTCCACGATCTCAGATATCTTGCTCTTCCTTCGATCAACAAGACAACTCCTTTCTTCTTGTTGTTGTGGATGCACTCGATGATGACTCCACGATCATCAACCGTGACTACGTTGCTTCGATGGGTCGTTGTTGGCTTCACCACGAATGTCAGATCACCGCAGGGAAGTCTCAGGGCAATAGGCGGTCGGCGGTTATACGTTTTGCCATCCGTGGCTCTGAGAAAGAACTCGACGCACATGATGCGGAGTCGGAACAGGTTGTCGTGTTCCAGTAGATTGCTTGTTGTTATGTTCATTGTTCTCATCCTTGATTACAAAAATTGTATTTGTCTATGCCACGACTCGAAATAGAGTGCGTCCTGCATCTCGTTCCCTCAGCCGTGACATCATGTCTTCTCTGGCTTCGTCGATCCGTTCTCGTCTGGTTGGTGCTTTGTATTCTTTGCCTTCCAAAGCGAGATCAACCGCTCGTCTCAAGTGGTCGTCGAGATCAATCGTTCGCAACCAGTTGAGATAGTTCTTGGGTATCGTGTGGAGTTCTTCTCCTTTGTGTTTTCCAAATGTGATTTTCATTGTGTGGTTTCCTTTGTAGTTGGGGCATCTCCTTGTATGAGGTTTCTTGGAACATTGCCTTGAACTCTTCATCGAGTGACGGCAACCAGTTCTCAACCTTCCGTGGTTCTTCAAATGGGACTTTCATTGTGTGGCTTCTTCTTCCTTGACCGCAATCAATATACTGCCGGTTTTGGTTTCAACTGGCTTGTAGCTTCCGACTCGGCGTCCTTGAGAAAACAACCGTATAATGCCATCGTGCATCGTTTGCTTTGTGATCTCGTCGCTTGGATGTTTCTTATTGTGTAGGTCGATGGCTCGTTGTTTCAACAGCCTGTTCTCCTCGCCTTGCTTCTCTTGAGTTTTCTTGAGTTGGGTGAGGGCAATCCAGATCAAGTCGTGATCGGTGTTCGGGATAATGTTGACTGTCATCCCGTTCCATTCTCGCTTTAAGGGCTTAACGCCATGTCGTTTGAGATAAAGTTCGGCGACGATATAACCAACTTTCTCCCGTAAGGAATTGTTAGGAATAATCTCGTGTAGCATGTCTTTGTCCGAGTGATCTGGTCGATTTTGATTGTCGTTCGTTTTCATTTTGTCTTCCTTGAGTGCAAAAATTGTATTGAGTCCATACCTTTCACGTTCTCAGTGGTCAGTTCCATGAGTTTTGTTCCTGTTTTGATGGCGTGAACCGCACAATCGGCGGCGGTTGTCCTCGTGGTGGTGGTCTCGGGGATGTTTTGTCGGTTGATCCCGATTTTTCAGGTGACGAATGCGTCACCACCATTATAGAGGTGGGGGGGTAATTATATGTCGTGATGGGGAACAGGTAGATAGTCCCAACCAATGGCTGATCCGTATATGTAATTTCTGCTGTTTTGGATCGATGCTCTCTGTGAGAATATGTATCATCGACAACAATCCAGCCAATGTCTTCAAGGACTTGCCGACATGCCAACCAATAATCAACCGACCAAGCTGGAAGTTTGCCTTCTTTCGCTAAATCCTCCCACCAGCCTTGTATTGATTTCCGTCTGATACTTCCGTCTCCAAGCTTGGATGTCAGCATGACATAGGCGGCGATTCCCATTACATACGATATGTGCTGACCATTGACGTAACGTCGTTTGCCACCTGAGACAATGCGGCTTCCATACTCATCGTATCTGACAGTTTGGTTGATGATGACAGAGAAGGTCTTACCCAGCATGAAATGTGCTGTCATGCGACCACGCCATTTCATCACCTCTTTGTTCAACTCGGGGCGATCTGACTTGCCTTGACCGCATAACTCGGAATTAAATGATTTCTCCACATACTTAATGATCTGCACAAAATCGGATCGTCTCTTGCCCAGATTGTCGTCCCACGAACCACCATACATCTTGTATGACTTGTATGCAGACAGGACTTCCTCAAGAGTGGGTACACGTCTCAGTTGACGTGAAAGCCATTGGGTGAACAAACGCTTGCGGTCGAAAGCGTTGGCGGTCGATCTAATATCATTTAAGGAAGTGCGAGAAGACACGCCGTCAGGCTCCAAGCCACATTTTATGCCCCCAGCGGGGGCATTTGATATCGAGGCGTTAGCCTCGATATCAACATCTCTCAATCCCATCGCTTCCAAGTAGGCTTCGTTTCTCAACTCCTCAAGACGATTGACAGGTTTATTGTATTTGACATCCGCAATATCTTTTATCGGGCACTTGCAGACATTCTCCAAAACTTGCTTCAATGTGATTTCATCACATTGCTCATGCCCATTCATCCAATCACTCAGATCAATCATTGAGTAAGCGTCGTAATAGACTCGCTTGCCGTTGAGAACTTTGTATCGTTGGACCTTGCCCAATATGCCAGTGTCGATGATAGTTGTTTTGTCCGCACGGCATGGCAGCAGGATTTGCGTCATATTGTGCGGGAACACTTCGGTCTTCGGGTTGCCCGTGATCTGGACGACTACTTGGTACAGTTCCTTCGCCATCTCTTTGGCTCTGCAAATCGGGATACCCTTGTGACTGATGCCATACAGCTTGGTTGATCCATTTTTGTTGTTTACTTCCGCAAGCCATCTGAGATGTGGATACAATCTGATACAAGCTCTGAGGGTGCGTATCACTCTTTCAATGTGTTGTTTGGCTGGCTCGTTGTGATGGCGGTCAAGATCAGATGCAATGAAGGGGACATCAGTGCAACCACTATCATCAGTTGCAACGAGTCCTCTATGCTTGCCTTGTATATGTGAGAGAAGTGAGGAGCATCGCCAGTGAGAGTGAGATTTTTCGACGGTCCAGTGTTCTGGATGATCGTATTCGGCGATCCATCGTTTTAGCTCATAGTCGTATTTTTTCGTGACTGGCTTCCAAGACCCATCTGGTTGAAGCGTGCGGTCGGCAAAATGGAAGCCGAGATACTTGTCGCCTTGACCGACGAAGAAAAGCCAAGACAAATCCTGAGTCATCTGGGACTCAGAATTCTTCTTGCATTTTTTGTCAGGATGTAGTCTATTATACTTTGTCATTGGACTGACATATAATAGGGTTTCACTTTCAATTTATTTTGGGGTGAGACCCTATTTGTTTTTATGCTTTCAATTTTATGTCCAAAAAAATGACCGCCTCTCCCCGTTGTAGTTGAAAGCTTGGGAGAGGCGGTCGCCGTGCTGATTCGTTTACGCTTCCAACTATACCGATACGGATTTTATCTATCTCGATTTTATGCGTCAAATTTTTGCTACTTTGCGGATTTCCACGATCTTTGATTCCAGATCGTTAAACGGTGCGATCTTTGGGCAAAGTTGCCGTGATTGATGACGATTTGAGGCAGATAAATCTGGAAAGATTTTGAGAATAAAGTCGTGCTGTAAAGCACAGATCACCGCCGATTACAATTTTTGCATTTGTTCGCCAACCCACGAATGAAATCCTGCCCGAATGCAGACGCCGGTTTTTCTTTCCCGCAACCAATGCAATTTTTGTATTTTGGAATTTCGGGTCGAAAGTCCTCGCCGCCCATCTCGTATCTGACATGTGCCAGCAGGGCGTTGCGAAATCTCACTTCACGCCTCATGTGCAGGAAGCGATTGATACAGATGGTGGTGACGTAGGAGAACGCATCAGACTTGTGGGGATCGTATCTGTCGATCACGCCCAACAGATGACAGACCGCACTTGCGACCGCCTCATCATGCTCCAAACCCGTTGCATATCTCCTTGCCGCACCATCTGCGATCAGCAGCAACATTCTGCCAAGACGTTCCGATGCCCGTCCTGAGACTGTCATCAGGTTGATTTCGTTTGCCAGTTCGGTCTTGGATATCCACATACAATAGGTAAGGGTTGCCAATACAATTTTTGTGTCGAATCATTCCGAGACCGCTTCGATGGTTTCGCCCTGAACACAAAAATCCGCATGACAAAAATTGGAATACTCCGCTGCCAACCAATCAGAACCACGAGCGACTGGATGAAGACGCACTTCCTGCAAATTGCCGGTCAAAGATTGTGACTGGTTTCGTCGCCCTAACTGACTGCCGTTGGTGGTCGCCAGCATGGAAGTTTCCGGTGTCTCGACAGAGCCGACGAGAATGCCATTCAGAAACACTCTGAGTTTCTCGGACGGCGACCACGAGGCGGCAACGTGAAACCACTTTCCACTTGGGATAGGTTCGCTGAATGCGTCATAGACCGTCTCCTCTTCTCCCAAGACGATCTTCGCCCATAAGTGATTCAGGAAAGAATGCCCGAAACTGAACGTCATCGGGTGTCCATCGACTTCAATGCCTCTGGAATAAAATGTTCTCTCTTGGAACTCACTGTCGAGTTTCAACCACATCGAGACCGTGAACCCTTGCGTGGCTCTCAGGGTGTCCTGTGGCAACGTGATGAAGTCCCGCTCATCAAAATACTGGGATGGTAAACAGAACACGCCAGCATCGATTGTGGGAGACGTGGCGGTATCACTCGTGCCGTCCAAGTGGTTCTTGGTTCGATCCAGAAAGGTTGTGCCGTCCTCATCGAGCGGAAGCACGAAGACCATTCCATCCCACGGATCAGGACGCACTTCCACAATCGCCGAACCACCGAGAACAACTCCTGCCGGAACGTAGGTGGAGACATCGGCAGAACCGCCAAGTGATGCGCCGCCTGATGCAAGTTCATCGATTGTATTGCAGGGACAAAATGTCATGGATTTCCTCCCGAGAACACGAAAAATTCGTTGTCGATGGAAGCAGACAGGTCAGCACGGAAGAAAATCCAGACCGTCGAACCATCGAAGTTCCTGATCTCGTGGTCTTTGATGTTGCCGTGAATGTCTGTGACAAGAAAGGTCGAATCCAGTGGGAGTTCCACCGGCAGAGCAACCACCTTGCCAACATAAAACGAATGCAGATCAGCAGTCAGTTGTTCCGCCGCTATCGTCAGCGTGGTCCGGTAGAGATAACCAGCGGAGTTCGGCAGGGTTGCCGCTCCCCCAGCGACCACTCCCCCCGCCGCCGTCTCCAATACAATTTTTGTATTGGAACACTCCCCACCTGCCAGCATTCCGCCCAGAGACATTCCGCTCAGTCTGGTTGAGACAGTGGCACTGCCACCAGCAACCAGTCCCCCGACCATCTGGACCACTTCCAAGTCGGCTTCACCAGCCGCCAGCAATCCGCCCGTAGCGCTCTCCCATGCAATGATTGTGTGGGAACACTCCCCACCGGCGAAGACACCACCATCAGCCACTTCGTGGAAGACATCACCGCTGAGGACCACTGCACTTCCGCCAGCGAGCAGTCCACCCGTGGCGACCTTCTGGCAGGGGAGCGTGCCGAAGACACAATTCCCACCGTCCCAAATGACATTGATGTCATACCAAGTAAAGCTGAATCCAAAGTCCAGCTTGTTGAACATGTCCGGCTTGTCGTCGGGAACATGTTCCGCAATATACGGAATGAAGCCATCGACGGAATAAGAACAGCGTATCAAGCCTTCTGAAAAATAGAGTTCGACATAATCCGTTCCATCGGTCCAATAGTAAGTGATAGAAGTGGAATCACTGTCATATAGATTCAGCGTGCATTCTCGAAAGAATGCTGTGGCAGTGATATGAACTTGTCCAGTGCTGCCCACTGTGTGAGAGTCAAAGTCTGAATCTGTGTAGTAACAATCATCGTCCAGATATTCGACTTCCCCGCAAGTTCCATCCTCAGTATAGATGATGGAACGTCTGCTTCCACCACCAACAAGGACGCCACCTTCTGCTGTCTCATCGTAAGAATCGCCATATCCATATCCACCAGACAAGGCGGACAACGTGATATTGTCGCCTCGCTCCACAGCGTCCCACACCCGCACGAAATTCTGATAGGCTTCAATCTCGCTGACTTGGGGATCGGTCCAGATGCCTTGTTCCGCCAGCTTGGCAGCGACTTCTTGCAGTTTGTCGGATAGTGGTGCAAAGTCCGGTTGGGCTTCGGGCTTCTTTCCCCATTTCCTGCCTTGTTGCAAAAGTTTCTTTGCGTTTTGTTCGTTGCTATTCCAGAAAATGTTGTCGTCGAAAGGCATAGTCTATCTATGAGTCCAATCACAATTCGTCCTCATCAGGATGAAGAAGCTCAGAATCACAACCCCCGAAGCTCTTCTCCTGATAGACAGCGTTCGCCACCAGATTTCCAACTGACATCACCTGAAAGGTGTCTCCCCGTGTGAAACGATGCCGCCACCTCATCTCACCCGATTCGGCGGAACAACAAACAAGCCAGTCCTTTTGTTCGCACCAGTCCTCCAGTTTGTCCACCTGCCAGTTCACCATCGCCCAGACATATCCATTCTCGATCCATGTGATCTGATTGAGTGATGACCTGTCCGTTCGCAGTTCTTCTGGTAAGCCGGACCACAGCACCTCGCAGTCATCATTCAGACAGATGACGTTGGGATCGTCGGTGTTGCCATTGATCCAGTTCACCAGAATCTTTCCCGAGTCATGGCTCATGAGAGGTCGGACGGTCGTACCGCTGGGGATTGTCAGGACTTCCGACACAGCGGCGGTGGTCAGGTCAGGGTTCAGCTTGTGCAGCTTCCATGTGGACGAACTCGCCTGCGCCAATATCCACAGGTAAGAGTCACGATAGAGCAGACCATCAATCCTCCCGCCCAGATTGGCTTCATGGTTCTCGCTGACAACCCAAGTATGGGATGTGGCAAAACTCAGATTTTTCGCCAAGCGGTAGACTTCACCATCAACGATGCAGAATTTGCACTGGCTCTGGTAGGGGATTGATCCCCCGTCCCACTGCCAGATTGACTCCGAAGAATAGAAGTCATCATCAATAGTTGTGCTGGTGATCTCCTCGGAGTCATAGCTCCAGTGATCCACCGAAAGAATCAGGTCATCCAGTCGCAGACAGTAGACATCTCCATTTTCCGACACGAACCACGACAGAATTGTGTTGAGAGTGTCTGAAAAGTGAGTCTCTTTGTAAGTTCCGTCTGGTGAGAAGATCAGCCAGTTGATCCCTCGCCAGCTTTCAGTCTCATCGGGAGCATCAAAGATGTTGATGGCGAACTTTTCATCGCTCAATCGCCAGACACCCGAAAGCAGTTCGTAGTCCTCCAGCATCGTGATCTCTTCCTGCTGCGGCTTGCCATTCCCATCCAGCAGCCCGTAATGCCATGTTCCCACTCCCGAAACATATTTGTTCCTGAGAACGCCGATATTGTCGTTGTCAAAAATGCAGACCCGTGATGTGGATAGCTCAAGGTATTCGGCGAAGTTGGACCGGCTCGAAAACTGGTAGCGACCATTCAGGTCCATCAACAGGAAAGAATACCGCTCGCCTTCCGGCTTGGGAGTCGATTCCGCCAGATCGTATCTGTCATCGTAGATCATATCCCGATTCTCCTGATACGGGCATAGGGACGATGACAGCAATCCGTCAGATCATCCGTGTTCACGGACTGGATCAGACAGTCTTTCAGCTTCGCTCCCTGAACGAATTTCAGGCGAACCCCTTCAACCGGCAAATGTCCAGCACCGACCGATTCAATCTCGTCCTCTTCGTACAAGCCGGAATCCACGAATGCGTCCCGCACGCCGTCCACACTCGCAGACGACATGGCGATTTCGACTTCCGCTTCCGCCGACAACACTTCGTTCCCCTCGGAATCGTAGGTTCTGCGTTTGATCGTGATGTTGAAGCTTCCCCCCTGCGGATCGCCGAACAGTTCGATACAGAGGTTCTTGGGGATCGACCCACCGGCAAACGGTCGCCACTCTCCATTGATCCGAAAACAGGCGATCCGGTCGTCCTCATCAGCCGAGAAATTGATGTCCCTGTTTCTGACGACAACGACTTCCTCCTCACTGTCAATCGTGTTCTGCTGCCACTCATCCTTCTCACCCCGATAAATTCGCATCTCCGCTTCGGTATAGTCCTCCTCATCGTCAGGAGCATCCAAGTCTTCATTCAGAAAACCTTCAATGAACGTTCCCGCAACCCCAGTAAACGTTCTCGTCGTGACCGGCTGACGTTGTTTCTCCACCCAGTTCACGGCATTGGTGATTCTCTTATCTGCTCGTTCGTTGTAGTTGATCTTAGACAAAACCCAGCCCTCCCCACGGAATCACATAGTTCACCGTGTGCCTGCGAAAGACCGCTGGACCGGCAGACAAGACCTTCCCTGCTCCGTTGAGGTTGGCAGGCTCCGTGATCTCCGAACCCTTATAGAGAATGGGAGCCAGCTTCCCATCGTCGCCGATCTGCTTGAGACCCTGATCCAGAATGAGCAAGTCCCAACCTTCGGGGTTCACGGAGAACGTCGCTGAGACATCCACATACGAGCCGTAGACGGGGTGATACGTTGGGCCATTGTAAGACCAGTCGATCAGCTTGACGGTCTTCGCCGACCGTCCCAGAAACCCGTCCGCACAAACGGAATCGACGAAGTTGTCGAGATAGAACGGGATCGAGGAAAAGTATTTCGAGATGCCAAAGTTGGCGATGTAGCCCGGAACGGTCACGGGTTGAGCGTATTGATCTCCCGCACTGTTTTGTATTGGAGAACCCTGACTATCACGCCAGACGACACGCTCGAAACCCGGAGAACTTCCGCCAGAATATCTGAGCGGTTGCAGCAACGGGTTGGGGTTCGTCCCCATATATTGATACGACAACAATGCCGTTCTCTGAAACCCGTTGTCGCTGACTTTGCTGGTATCGACATCAATGAGATAGGCATTGTTGTCATAGTCGCCGCTGACCGGATCGGAATACGTTGAGCCGTACTGGATTCCCAGATGATCCAGAATTGCGAACCGTGCCCGAACCGGACCGAGAACCACTGAGGTATCGTGGACATCGTAGATCAGCGTGTAGCTGCCCCCCTCGTTGAGCGAGTATTTGCCGGATGAATCAACCTGATTGAAAGAAATTGCCATGAACTATCTATTCCAATTGGAATGGAAATCAGTTCAGGCTGGACGGCTTCCCAGCCGGTTTCTGCTTGGTGTTCTTCGCCGTCTCTTTGGTTGCCTCTGCCATTGCCATCTGATACTTGGTCTGCGCCTGTGTCTCTTTCAGCAGCTTCTCGTTGGGAGAATCAATACCAGCCAGTCTCATCTGGTGACGGATGATGGAGTCTCTGGCACCAGCCGATCCATACAGTTGCAGGTCAGCCAGCCGGTTGTTTCCACCACTTTCACCACCCCCGAAGATGTCCTGCTTCAACTTCTTCTGAGCTTTTGCGAGAACTTCATCCGTGACACCATCCTTCCCACGGAACGATTCCAGTTCGGCCAGTTGTTCCTTGTATTTCTGGAGTGGAGTCTTGGCGTCCTCAATCGCCTGTTGAACCGATTGAGGCAGAGCGGACATGGAAGCCTTCTTCATTTGTTCAGGTGAAAGGACACCGGCATCAACACCTTTTTGGAGCTTGGCAAGCTGTTCCTCATACTTCTGCAACGGAGTTTTGCTCGCTTCAATGGCGGAAGCGATCTCGGACGGCAGAGCCGCCATCGTCGCCTTCGCCACGTCCGCAGCATCAATCCAGCCGTTTTTCATGAGATCATTGAGTTCAGCTACCTTGTCGTTGAACGTCGCCCATTCATCATCGGGAATGATGGAAGACAACAATGATTTTCGTGCGTTCTCTTTTGCCTGCACCATCTGCTCAATCGAGATCAACGGGTTTCCATTCTCATCCATCTTCTCGTGAATCTTGTCAATCTGATCGAACTGTTCCTGCAACTGATCCGAGACGGATTTTGTCTGTTCCTTGATCCTGTCGGCAGCACCTTTAAGTTTCTTGTTTTCGGTGTCTTCTTTCTTGGCTCGGTCCAGTTGGTCCAGCAGTTTTTTGAGTTGAGCAACTTTCTGCGGAGATGCTCCCTTGTCGAGCATGTCCTGCAAGGTGTCGGCTGTACTGTTCGCCTCGCCACTCAATGCTTTCAGGTCTTTCGTGACCTGTTTGATCTTGTCATCGATACCGGACTGATCCTGCCGGACGGGTTTGGAGTCAGGAGATTTTGATTGGTCCTTACCGGTTTCCTGATTGAGTTTCTTGGCTTCCGCAGTGGCTTTTGCCATCTCGTCCGAAACGCCGGACATCACGCCCGAAAGAGCGTAGTAAGCACCCGCTCCAATGGCTGCGCCCGCAGCGAGGGTTGCCCAACCGGCAGGACCGGACAGGGCGAGAACTATCGCCTGTCCCATCGCAATCGCCTTCTGGACCGCCACAACAGCAGTCATCACCGTGACGACTCCAAAGATCACCGGAATGACGGTGGAAAGAACCCGCTTCCAGTCGGCGAATGCACTCACCAGATGCAGGACGTATTGCAGATTGGAGACAATCACAGGGAGATACTCGGATTTCAGGACCGATACAAAAGTTGTAATGGATGCAACGACTTCCGAAAGATCGAAGGTGGAAACCAGTTCTTCTCCGATCATCTGCAAGGCGGAACTGGTTTCGTCCTGCAACGTGGACCACAACCCGCTCAATGTTTTCGACTGCTTGTCGTTCATTTGAAAGAATTGTCCACCTGCCGAAGTCGCATCCTCAAACGCCTGACGCACTTCCTCGAACGAAACATTGCCCTTGCTCATTCGGGAGCGGAGATCAGACATGGATTCGCCGGTTCGCTTGGCGATTTCATTCAGGGGGTTGAAACCCTGATTTATCATCTGGAGAACATCGCCGCCCATCAGCTTTCCAGCCGAAGCCACCTGACCATAGACGACCGACAAACCAGCGAGCTTGTCTTTGTTCCCACTGGCGACGTTGGACAACATGTCCAAATCCCTGAGAACATCCTGAGACGTTCTACCAAATGACAATAGCACAGTGGTTGCCTGAGACAGATCGGCGAACTCAAAGGGCGTGGCCGCTCCCATTGTTCTGAGATCGGCGACCAGTTTGGAAGCGGTTTCCGCACTGGAAGTCATCACCTCAAACGAGACTTGGGTTTGCTGTGCGGCAGCAGCCAGAGCCAACGGAGCGGAGACCACGGACGCCAGACCACCGACGATTGTTCTCACGCCTTGAATCGCCAGACCCGCTTTGGCGAAACCCGTCACCATCGAATCGATGTATCCGGTCATCCCACGGGAACGTGAGAACGAACTCTCAAAGCCACGAATGCGGGAACTGATTCCTTTCAGACCGTCATTCACCCCATTGGGATCAACGACGGATCGAATTCTGATCGTGCCGGTATTTGCCATCCTCCTCCTATGTCCTCAGTACGGACATCCGTTTTTTGATCGTCTCACTATCAACAGGTTTGGGCGGTGTTTTCTCTCCGGGTATCCATTGAAGGTGATTGAACTTCTTCCCTTGCTGAACCTGACTCTCGAAGAGGCAAGCCCACATCTCCCACCAGTCTTCCATTGGCTTGATCTGGTTGTATGCCAGTTGCATCACGAGTTCGTCCTCATCTTCAAGCAAGGAAACTGTTTCACGCCAAGTCTTATTCAACCGACGAGATAAATCCATCACGAACATTTCGGACGGATCATCTCTCAGTTTTTTTTAGCGTGGTTCACCTTGCCCCGCAGTGTGGAGCAATCATTGATCGCCTCAAAAATCTTCATCAGATCAATCGTCGGAAATTTGTTGAGTGCATCAACATCTTCGGGATAGTGATACAGACAGTTGCCTTCTTCATCACAAAGCCCGACACATATCTGATGACGCATCAGGTCTTCGGTGGTTCTGAGTGCAATCTCATCTTCTCCGGTGGGACATTTGACGAAGACAGTGATGCCCCATTCGGCGGTCATGTCGAGCGGGGTTGTTCTCACTTTGGGCTTGATCGAATCAAGCGTTTCTCTGGTAATCATCTTCCTCCAAGTGTTCAGTGCAAAAGTTGTATTACGTCAAAGATCATGTTGAGTCGGCGGCAAAGACACTGGCTCCCACAACCTGAATCGTGAACTTCGCTTGTAAGTTGTCGGTGTCATCGTTGGTCATGTTGCTGATGACTTCGTTCGTGGCGAACCCGTTGAACGTATCTGTGCTGCCGTCGTGATAAGTGATGACGCACGCCTTCGCTGCGGTGACTGCCGTTCTGACATCGGTTCTGAGTTTGGTATGTCCGGCGTCAGCGGGATCGTAATTGACAGTGACATCGACAGTTCCGCCGTCGAATTGTGTTGATGCTCGATAGCTCTGGGATGTATCGCCCATCGCTGTATTTTTGACAGCGGGACGTGAGAAGCCGGATGGAGCAAGATCGACAATTCCGCCAATCGCTGTTCCGTCATAAGAGAAGGTGCATTGTGCGCCTGCGTATGTGTTAAGTGGCATATAAAACAACCTCGTGTATAAGTGGTTGTTTTATTTATGCAGATGGGATCGATTCCTTGACCCGAATCATATAGCGAGCAGCTTTGCGAAAGAGCCAGTCGGGTGAACTGTCATTCGGGGGCAAGCTCATGTCCTGCTCCAACTGGATTGTGGAATAGAGAATGCTCTCGTCTGCGTATCCATCAAGGATATTTCTTACCGACTCGATCATTTCAATGGCGTCGTGCAGGTCATCAGAAATGGCATCGAACTGGAACTCGGCATTCAGAACACCGGCAGCACCGCCTAAGACATGCTCATGTGTGCCCGACACCAGCGTCACCAGCAGGAACGGTTTCGTGGGGTTATGGGGCGCAGTCGAGAGATAGACCCGCTCCGTGATATCCTTGACCAGATTCCAGACAATGACTTCCGCACTCATACTTTTATGTATGAGTCTCAATCATTAAATGGATTCAGTTTGTCTTGGGCATCATGCAGGATTCTTTCGATCATTCTCTTCTTGACCTGTTCGCCCCGATGTTTGAAGACATTCCCGAAAGTGTGATGAGGCTTGATATGCCAATTCCCAGCATGGTCGGTCGTTCCAAACAAACCTGAGATCAACGAGCCGATGGAAGAGGGTTTGGAAGTCTGATTGCCAGCATGATCGACCGTTCCGAATTCGATGAACTTGGGAATGTAGTTGTTGTCTTTGGAACTGATATCAACAAAGATCACGCCTCGCTTGGTTCTCATGCGTGGCTTGATTTCCTTCGCAGTCTTGCCGGTGTCCTTCGGAAAGTTCGCTCTGATCTCATTTGCCATCGGCGTCAGTTCGGTTTTCATGGCACGCTTGATGATCTTCTGAGCTTCCTTTTTGATGAAGTTGTCAAAAACAAACTCAATTTCCTTGATCCCAGAAACCTGCCAGCCATTAGACATAGCTGCCACCAATGGAGATTCCGCCCGAAGCCTGCATTACAAAATTTGCACTGGGCAATTCGCCAGCACGAACGACCGCATTGCAGATCGTTTCCGTCTTACGCTCATCGTGAACCACCTCAGCGAGATTGAATACCTTGCCGTCATAGATGATCCGATGTTTGCTCGTGATGTCGAGGTATCTCAATGTGATCTCATAGACGGTCAGATCAACAATGGATTTGATCTCGGTGGGTTCTCTGGACCTGATGGCTTTGACATTTGCCCAGTACGTTCCCAGATCGGACCAAGTGTATTTTGGTGATCCGTTGATGATGGTTTCGATAGGTGCTTGCACTCGCACCCGATAGCGATATTTTCCTGATCCCATCAGTACGAACCCCACTTTTCACGATCCAGCAGGGCATGAGCCGACCACGGAACTTTCGCCACAATCGTTCCCGTGACAATCGGTTCTCTCGTCGTATACCAATGTGAGACCATAATCAGGCAAGCCAGCTTGATGTTCTCACTTGCTGTTTTGCCTGCAACCCACTGGATTTGCACCGCATCAGGTCGGCAATCGACGGACGGGAAACAGTTCACCGGCACGATATTTCCGGGCATTGACAGATCAAGCCGGTATTCAGAACTGTCCCAAGTGGTCAGGACCGAGTTGGAGTAATACTTGACAAAATCCACGCTGATGAGTGGTGGTTGCGGCAGATAGCGATAGATTTTCTCAGCCGGTCGTCTCATACCATTTGGAAATTCTGAGGCTGTCAGAACAAGAGTTTGCTCGCCGATTGAAAGCTGGCAGTAGTTCTCAGCGTATTTTCTCGCCGCTGAAATGAGCAGCGAAAGATAGTCGTCTTCTACATCATGGTCGATATGACAGTGAGTCTTGACGAGTGTGAGATCAATGGGTTCGGTCGGTTCGGTGACAACATGATATTCCATGCACTATCTATGACTTCTTCACTCGTTTCCTCTTGGGCTTCGGCTGGGGTTTTTCTTCGACCACTTCCGGTTCCACATCCTCACCATTGACCGTGATGTTCACCGAGATGAACCGATCAATACTGGAATCGAACTGAGACACCAATGCCTCCCATTCGGGAGTTCTCCATTCCAGCGGGAATGTCTTCACCCGTGCGAGAAACTGCTCGCACTCAATCCATTCGCCATCAGGATTGTCTTTGAGAAATTGAGCGAAAGCAGGGGCACACGCCACGACAAAACAGATGCCATCATTCTGCAATTTCTTCGCTCGTTCCCTGCAACCGCAGTCCACGAGTTCGCCGGTTTCGAGCCATTTATTGCCGATCAAGGTCGGCTCCAAGAGATAGATGATTTGTTCGAGTTTCATGTGATAGTTAGAGAAACCAATACAAAAATTGTAATGTGAAAAACAAAGGGGTGATCTGAGACGAGATCACCCCTTTGCAACGAGACCAGACAGACATGGTGCTGGTCAGTTCAAGGCGATGGGTCGAGGACCATCACCAAACTTTTAGACAGTCGTTTCAAGATCGACGCACTTGCTGAACGATCCAGTGTGCCTGAGTGCAAAATCGCAGTCCTGCATCATGGTGATTCTGACCGCTCCCTTGAGATCGTCCGTGTACGGGTTCACCACCACATCAACTCCGCTCCACAATCCATAGAGACAGTCAGCAAAATTGCCGAACAAAATTGCAGTCAGATCAGTTCCATAAGAACCTTTGGTCAAATCCGATGGAATCTGGTTCGTGGCAAAAGCACGATAACCGTTGATCTCGTTGTTCTCCCAGATGAATTTGGCAGCAGTGTTGCTGCCGATGATGGTTTGTTTGAGCATTCCACGACCTTTTGGAGAAGTGACATAAGCCAAACTTCCAAAATCAGCATTGGCATCAGCCACATCCGTTTCCAGATCGACAACTGTTCCATGTGTTGCTGGACCACCATCAAGACCGATGGAGACGGTCGAAACGGAACTGTTCTGCAAAATACCTTCGGGTTCAGCACCAGAACCGCTTCCATTGAATCCAACACGATCCAGTTCGATAGCGAGAACAGTTGCGAGATCGTTGCGAACAAACTGCTCAACAGCGAGCGAAGTCTGTCGCAAGAATGCTCTTGTGTAAGTCGTGCTTGCACCAACTGTGCTTGGTGACAATGGAACCTGATCGGAGGTCTGGTTGCTACCAGTGATGCTTGCGCTGCCATCAGCATTGATCCAGTACGCCGTTGCTCCACCGGATTGTCTGGGGACATGAACATTTCCCACAAGACCCGGAAGCACTCTTGCTCCCAGAACATTCATCAGCATCTTGGCTCTGAGCAGTTCGATGAACTCAGGCATGTCATGCACCGATTCCACCGCACCTGCACCCGTTGTGGTGTCAAGGTTTCCATATTGCTCCAATGGCATATAGAAACCTTCGGGTGATTTGCCATACTGCTTGGCAATCTCAGCGGATACTTCGGCTTCAATACCATCCAGCTTCTTCCCTTCGACTTGGCAGCGGATGGCACGAACCAAAGAGTAACGCTGGATTTCCCGATGGATGTCCTTCTGAAATTGTTCGGGCTTGGAAATTCTTCCAGCAGATTCCTTGATGCTGGCTTCCAGCTTTTCAAGTCGCTCTCCACGAGCGATCTTCTCATCCAGTCCTTTGATTGCTTCCATGCGGTCGTTGAACAATTCCTGTTCGTCCGCAGTGAGGTCTCGCCCTTCGTTATCGGCGAGTTCCGTGATGGCTCGTGCTTCCTTGATTTGTTCCGCACGATCCTGTTTGTAAGTAGTTAAACTCATCTTCCTCCAAGTGACCCAACAAAAAAACGACGAACTGTCGGCGGGTCGATACAAAAGTTGTATTGATCCAGAGTGCTGACAGTTCGCCGTCTTATTCCAGATATTTGAGAGAGTTGATTAAACGCTAATCAATTTCTCAGTTATCTATGCTGGCGAGTTCCAATTTTCTCTTGGCAGAATTGAGTTTTGGTGTCGCCAGAAATTCCCTGATCTCTTGCAGGACTTCTTCCGGTGGTTCATCCAGTGCATTGAGTTCAACAGATGAATTCTCAAAGGCTGGGTCGAAGACAACTGAGACCTCAATGAGTGTGCCGCTCGTATGTTCCCTGACAATTCCCTCCGGTGTTCTGACCAGTTGGTATTTGTCGGGGAGATAGCCGAAGCTCATCCCGTTGAAATCATTGCGGGACATCAGGGCAGCGGTGTCTCTGCCATGTTGCGTGTCCGGCAGGTCAAGAGAGAACCTGACGCCCTCAGCATCCATCGAAAGTTTCAATGATTGATTGGATGTTCTTCCAAGATAGATCGAATAGTTGTGGTCCTGATACGCCTTCACGTCCGCATCTGGATCAACCAGATTGGCGAAGGCATCGGGACGGAAGACATCCTTGTAACCGCCTCTATCGTGAGACAAGGTGTTCCAGCGGGTGACATATCCGCTCAATCGTCCTGCGGATTTGCTTCCCTCGTCTGGGTTGTTGAATTCAATTTGACTTGTTGTGAAATATCGTTCTATGTTTTGGTTCATTGTCTTATCTCCTTTATGATTTCCTTAGAGACCGTGGCTCTGTCGATGGTCCATTTCTCAATCGCTTGGGGCAGGTCTTTGGCTGAGACCGTTCCAGAGAGATCAAGCAGGGATTTTCTGCCGGATTCAACAAGGTTGCTGGTTGCCGCCATCACCTGCTGGACACAATCCAATTTTTGCATTGGATCGGAGAACTGATCTGCTTTGATGGCAGCGAATGCTTTCAGGCTGGGTTCGAGTGCCCGATTACAAATTTTGGAATACGAGGAATAGAACTCCTCAACAGCGTCCAGAAATTCATTGGGCTTGGTCGCTGCTTTCCTGACGGCTTCCGATTCCCGCCGTAACATCCTGTCGATATTGTCCTGAACACAATCAAGAGAAGCAGTGACCGCTGCGTCAGATGGAGTCGTGGGAACTACTGGCTGTTCTGGTGTCGGCTGTTCGGTCTTGATGAGGTTTCGGGAGTCCTGAAAGTTGAGCGGTATCAAGTAAACTTTACCCTGACCATCAGGTAGCGGATTTCGATTTTCAAGTTCGTTGATGTCATCGGCAGACAACCAGCCCCATTGACGACCCGTTGCATAAGCTGCGTATCTGGTCTGCTGATCTCCACGGAGCAAGCCATCCAAGAGATGCTCGGCGAAGATCGTTTCCTGCTCAACACGACTGAAAAGACGTTGATTGATCTGGGTTTCTATTCGGCGACACCACGGTCTCAATGTGTGAACAACAAAATTGATGGACTCCTGTTCTTGATTGGAAAAAGTCGAGCGTGATAGATCGCCAACGAGTGCTGGACTGATCCGATAGAGACGACAAATTTCCTGCAATTGGAATAATCTCGTGGCAAGGAACTGAGCATCTTCCGGTGGAACTCCCAGTTGTTCGACTTGGATTCCCTCCTCAAAAATCATCCAGCGATGAGCCTGATCTGGTCCGGCATGTTCAGCTTCGATGCTCGCTCGGATGTTCGCTTTCGCCTGATCTGACAAAGTGCCCGGATGAGTGATATAGCCTTGTCCTCGACTTCCATTGCCGAACCATGTTTGCCCGAAGCGTTCCGCAGCAATTCCCAGCGAGATTGCTGACTTGCCCATGCGACATGGTGAATAACCGACGCAACCGTCGTAGCCAAGACCTGCAACGTGAAGCATTCGTTCGGCTGGAATTGGCGTAATAACTCCGTCCAGCTTGTATTCGATCCGTCCTGATTTCGTTCTTCGTGGCGTTACAATTTTTGGATTGAGCAGATGAACCGCAAGAACTTCGCCGCCATTGGAGAATTCAATCTCGTTGTACCAGTTTCCCCAAGTGAGCAAATGTCCGATGCCACTCTCACGCCACTGCATCGCAGAAATCTCGTCATCCGGTGAGACATTGAGCAGGCGATAAACCGGATGATCTCGAAGTCTTCCCTTGCCGCCGCCATCCAGTCGCTCATAGACCGGAAAGCTGATGGACGCCAATGTTTCAGCGATGGCACGAACACAAGCGTAGACGGAGACAAGATTGAGTGCGGTTGTTTCCGTGACCGCCACGCCAGCAGCAGAATTAGCTTGCAACCGCATCAACTCGTCGAGCGGAGTTGAGGAATAGGTTTCAGGCTTTTGTGACTTCTTTGTGAACCAGTTTTTGAACATACGTTATGTATGTCCTAGACGCAAAATATGCCTCTTGTCTCGTAAACACTTGGCTGCACTTTTGGCTGATCCCACATCGCAACTCCCAAAGCATAAATCAGGCTGATCGCCCCATCGATCTTGTCCTGCTTTCTGCGGAGTTTATTGGATGGTCTGACATTCCCAGCGGCGTCACTTTCACAAACGACATTGGACATGCAGTAGTCCATCACGGGTTGTCCCGTGTGAATGATCTCGGAATCCTTGACCAGTTTTTCCAACCTCATGGTTGGGCGGGACATGCTTTCATATCCGGGCCGATACCACTCCACATTGAAACCGTCTTCAATCAGACCTTGTGCCACGTCGTAAGCAAATGACCTATCCGCAGCGATAGTTTGCAAACGATACTGCTCGCAAATCTCAGCGATCTCTTTTCTGACTTGGCGGAAGTCTGTCGATGAACCTGAGCAGACTCGCAGATGCCCTTGATCCTTCCAATAGTCGTAGGGAACTTGCGAGATTTTGCTACGCTCCATGATGTCTGCTTCTGGACACCAGAACCATGACTTGACGTGATAGATTCCTTCCACGTCGAACAACAGCACGAACGCTGAGAGATCATTGACCGGAGCAAGATCAAGACCGCCCCAACACTTGTACGGGGTGAGATCAGGTGATGTCCCTTTGCATGAGTTCCACAAACTCATGTCCATCCATTTCCCAAGCGAATCGATGGGAACATTGAGATAGAATTGCTTGAAATGATTCTGGCGTGATGGAATTTTCTGGGCGATCTTGAACTCTTCCTCAAGGAAGTCTTCATTCAGATAGTCCCCCAATGCAGGATTGACCGCCTTCCAGACTTTTCGATCCGTCCAGTCTGCTTTCTCATCGGCAAAATAAAGACAAGCCAGATACTTCTCGTTCTGATACTGACCTGATCTCTTCACCTTCGAATTTTCGATTCTTCCCTTCAAATTTCTTGAAAATTCGAACTCCTCATTTGCCAACGAATTCTTATCGCTCGTTTGAGTGGAGATCAGAATTGTTAGAGGGTTTGCTCTGGCTCCGAACCCTGTTGTCAGAGCGGCATGGAGTCGTCGATGTTTTGGCTGAGTGAACGCTTCCAATTCGTCCAGAACAACCAGAGTAGGCGAATAACCCAAGAGGGCATCGCCGCCAGAAGTGACTGCACAGTAGAAGCTGTTGGTGGCTTCGCAGACGATCCGATGTTTACTTGGGATGATCTCGCAGAGTTTGCTGAGGGTTGCATCAGCACGGATCATCTCACACATGGCATCGAAGATTCGGGATGCCTGTTCCTGTGTCGCTGCCGCACTGAGAATCTGTTGGCTCTGACCGAGGCAGAGCAATGAGAAGAGGCAGATTGCCGCTGCGATTTGAGATTTTCCGTTCTTGCGTGGCAACAGCAGGAACATCTTCGAGACGATCCGCTCGCCGTCTCGTGTACGAAACAGAGCGTTGAGAATCTGCTTCTGAAATGGTCGAAGCACAAAAGGCTTACCGGCATGGTCGCCAATGAGAGTCAGGTTCTCGATGAACTGGATTGATTTGTCTGAAAGTTCCACATGGTAGTTATGGAAACTTCCGATTTTTTCTTGACGATATGGTTTAGGTTGCCTACGATCACCTGCACGGAAACGGAACAACCGACCCCGTTAGGAGTTTCACTCAAAGGAAACTCCTAACGGGGTTTTTTTGTTTTTCACGGATGGGAAAATGACCACAAAAGCCAAGAAAAAATCGACTACGAAAACTACGAAGAAGCCAATGCAGAAGTGGTTTTATGGGGTTCGATTCTTGAACCTCATACTGTCTACAATTAAGAAAATTTGCGACATCTGGAATTATTTCTTCTAAAAGCTTTATCCCGCAACCGGCAAAATCCCGCTCCATTTGTTGTTCGATTTTTCTTCAACCTTCACTCGCAAGCGGGCACGAGCGGCAGGTGTCAGACCAAATTCGATCAACCACTTCCGACAGTCCTCATGGTATTTGTTCATGCAGGTATAGAACGGTGAGACCTGTGGGTATTTGTTCTTGCCAAGAAACAGAACATCACCGTGCTTCTTGACTTGTTCCTGAGCCGCACGAAAACGAGAATACGTCAGACAATAGAGTTCAAGGGAACGGGCGTCGGTTGTGGATAGCAGGTCCATCGAGTCGAGTTGCTTACAGACTGATCTCCATTCTTCATGAGCGATGAAGTCATCGGCAACATGTTCAGGACACTCGGGCCAGCCTCTTGGGGCTTCGGGTTCAGTTGTATTGCCTCGACGATTTGATGGATCGCCTTTGAGTGCAACTTGGAGTTTGGTCGGTCGTGGGGGTTTACCTTTGGGCATTCAAGTGGTATATAGGCTGCTGCCGATGCGTTCTCTTCGGTTTCTCTAAATGACATTTCTAAGTCATAACTCAAAAGGGCCAAATCATGATTACGAACGTTTCGAGATGGGTATTTCTTGTTGCACTGATCGTTGTGCCGAAATCCAGTCCTGCCACGGATATACTGATTAAGAAGCTGAAGTGCCGAACAACTGAGGATTATACCGGAGCGGATGAATGCAGATTGATGATTTACGCAGATGACAAGCTGGTAAAAGTCTTCTACGACGATCTGAATGACGGAGATGAAGCGACCGTCAGCTTCAAGTTTTCTTTCAACAATTCGGCGACAGCAAAGCTCTACGATGATGACATCCCATCAATTGGGGATGCTCACGATTTTTTAGGGCAAATTGACATCAACAGTAACTCAACGAATGGCGTCGGTGTCTTTGACAGGGACGATGCTTTTTATGAATTGACTTGGAGTATTATTGCTCCTCCTCCTCCAAGTCCCAATTCTAATACCACCCCAAACCCAAATCCGACACCTCCATCACAAACTAAGATGGACTCAATGAAAAGCACTCTTGAGAAGTTCCTGTCTAGTGAACTTGCGCAAGGAAATGAAGGTAAGGCAACCATTGAAAAATTTGAGTTCAAGGATGGCAAGATCAAATTTGACGTAAAAATTCGACACCGCCACAAGACGAACGGAGTCATTTTATACTCCGTAAATACGAATGTGTCAGGGGAGTTCAATCCGTCCGATCTCACTTCGATCAAGAACACAAAGCTATGCTCCAACTTGCCCCCAGCACTTGGCGGAGGCGAAATTTGCATAACACTCGAACAGGTCGCTGCTCTGCTTGCTGCTTAACGGTCCCCCTCAGCCCAATAATGCAGGCGAATTTTTGACGTTCATGGGCGATGCCGGTCCTTCCACCTTCCGTGAGATTTTGACCCGCCTCCCCCCATGCGTCCCGCTGGTCGCCCATCGACCAGCCATCTCGCCCCCACGTCTCCCACGGTCTCCATGGTTGTGTTCCATTGTCTTGAACGATGGTTGGCACTGATCCCGTCTCGGATCAATCGTGGCTCGTCTGGGGAGACCATCGCCAATACAAAAATTGTATCGGGATCGGTCTATTTCTCCGGTGCAGCTTTCCCTTGCTTCTTCAATGCTTTCAAGTAGACGTGGACGGCATCACGGACGAACTCAGATCGTGAGATACCTCGCCACTTCGCTTCCCACTTGATTGTTTCCAGTAGTTCGTTGTCGATACTGATGCTTGTGATGGTCATTGTTTCATTTGGTTGTTCCATTGATCTCCTTGTTTAGAAGCCTTCATGCTTCCAGTCGTGTTGTTTTTCATTGTTGTACTGACAATCTTCCGAGAGAATCCGCATGAACTCCCGTTGTTGTTCAAGCATGAACTCCCGTTGTCTCAACCAATTGAAGTGGTCATCAGCAAACATTCGTTCCATCGCTGCATACTCTGCAAAACTCATGTCTGGATTCATAAGTCAATCTCCTTCAACTGCATGAGCAGTTCATCTGTCTCTCTGTCCAGTTGGTCAATGCGGTCGTCTGGTTGGGGATGGGGCACAAGCATCAATCTGGTGAAGTCAGATTGTTTGAGCTTGGCCCCATCGAACCATTGACAGTTGATCCTGTCTTCTTTGATCTCGTAGACGGTCATCACTGGACCGCCCGACTTCAATCTCGCTTGATCTCCTACTTGCATTCCTTGACTCCCAATAGCTTCCAGAATTGTTTTGTGTTGATGTCCTTGAATGGAAATATCGTTAGTGCTTCCTTGTCTGATAATCTGATCGTCATGGGGATTTGTTGCATGAGTCTTGTTGCGTGAAACCATGCGTGCTTGTTGATTGCGTATTGGACAAGATTGAGTTGCTTCTGAGACAAGTCGATCTCGACGTTCAGTTTGATTTCTGTTGGTTGCATCGTGCCTCCTCCTCATCGCTGGTGAGCAATGTCTCGATATCGGTGAGTAAGTATCGCCGATGTCCCCCTAGTGTGCGGACAGATCGCAGGAAACCCTGCTGCTCCCACTTCCTGAGCGTGTCAGGATGAACCGACAAGAGCTTCGCCGCTTTCCCTATGCTGATTCGTTGCATCGTGCCTCCTCCTTGCTGTGACATGACCGGCAAAGGGTTCTGAGATTCTCCAATTGGTATGAAAGTTCGGGATGAGTCTTTCGTGGAAGCACATGATGAACATGCAGGTCTTCCCAAGCTTGGCACTCAGGATTTTCGCAAACTGGGTTGAGCCGCAGTTTGGTTTGCCGGAGTTTCAACCAGCGAGATCGGTGATACCAGTTCGTGGATTCCCGTCGCTGGATGCTCGGTTGAGCTTTGGGAAACGGATTGAAAGTCTTGATGCGATCTGCCATATCGTTAGTAGTTATGCCGCAGAGCAACAAAAAATCCGCAAGGATTGCTTGCGGATTGGTGGAATACAAAAATTGTATTGAAGCTTTTATCGGATGGCGACTGTAGGTTGTTGCATAATAAGTCGGGTTCGAGTCTTTCGAAGAAGTTGGTGACAGTCTGGACAACGATATTCGAACGTGCCATCGCCTACATCAACCTCCTCAACTCCATGGCCGTGACTTTTGAACATAAAACGACCAAGACTGTAATATGGCAGCGGTTCTGAATCGTGAGCAACAATGGCCCGATATGGAAGATTTGTTTCACTAGGAAATGAGTGAACAGGAGCGGGTGCCTCGACTTTCGGAGCAGGCGCAGGTCTTGGAGCAGGGATTACTGCCAGAGGGGCTGGAGTCGGTGCTTCTCTGAAAGGAGCAGGTGCAGCTTTTACTCGGTTCGGCAATTCGGCTTTGGGAGGGGGTGCTGTGGACGGCGGAACGGCCTTAAGAGATGAATACGGCTCTTGAATTGCCGCTGCCTTGGCTGGTGATTCCATAGATGTTGGTGGATTGTTGATGTTTATAGCGAGCAGGGAAAAACCACCAATCGGAAAGAGTGATAATCCGCCAACTGCTAAAGTAAGTCCCACTAATGCAGGGCCAGTGTTATTTCCCGCACTCATTTCTCATCTCCGTACAAGCAATTGTGGTTCCAAGAATCGAAAAACACTCCATGTTGAGTATCCGGCACGAAACTCACGTTGCCAATATCAAAATTGAGAAGTGGCAGAAATTTGATGAAATTTAATGGGCGCATGAAGAAACCCCGCTATTAGGGAGCGGGGTTTGAATGGATGATACGTCTCTGAGTATCAGAGATCGAATTGCTTCACAGTTGAGTTCACGGTCATCCATGAAACTCCAAGCTGTTTTGCGATCTTTGCTCGGCTCATGCCTGCATCACTGAGTTCTTTGATCTTCGCCACTTTCTTGACGCTCAAACCGCCGCCTCCGATGTTGATGTGGAGTGGGTTCGGTTTGATGTATGGAAGAATCTTTTCACCCCATTTCCGTTGAGCTTCGTAGAGCTTGTTCCACGGCATCTGAACGTAGCATTCCAACAGTTCATCATCAGAAATTGTCTTGTGTGCCAGCAGCATCGATGCGGACTCTGCTGAACACAAATTGAGAATGTTTGTCGCTGCCGTCTTTCTCAACTTGTTGAACGAATAGGCTGGAACGTCAGGGTGGTCTTTCCTGACTCGCTTCATGACAATGTTCCATCGACTGGCGATTCCGTTGCAGTAATTGCCGCCTTTCGTCCTGTACCAAAGCGGTTTTCCTGTTGAAGCGACGAAGACGACTTGCTTGTCATTATCGATCATGGGGCGTGCTTGAATTGTCTGTTGAAGTGCTTCCGCCGTTTCATCCCACAAATGGTGGCGGGTCGGGTTGCCCGTCTTGAAGCGAATTCCATCAATTTCATTCCCATTGATGAAGGGGATTCTCAACTGACCGACTTCCCCTTCGCCAAAGGCGCAGTTGAGTCCAAGCAACAAGAGGACTCGCTCACTCGGTCGGCAATACTTGGAAATGATGGCAAGGTGGTCATGGGGGATGACGCTGATCTTCTTCGCCTGCTGTTTCTGGAACTGCTCATTGGAGTCCAGAGGATCAATCGTCTTCTTGATCTTTCGGAATTTTGGAGGCTCGTTCCAATCGATGTCGCTGGTATCGAGCCAGTCGAAGAATCGTGTAATCATCTTGCACATGTTCTGTGCGGATGAGAATTTGACCCGCTCAGTCTTGTCGCTGCGAAACGACAAAGGACGTTTACGGATGCAGTCATAGACCAACTGGCATCCAGTGAGATCAAACCAAGCAAGGTCGAGCGTCAGGAGTTCTTGCTTGACTTTCTTCCCGCCTTTGATTGTGAATGACTCTGCGGCGTAGCGACGAATTCCTTTCAGTTGGTCTACGAGTTTTTTGCCCGTGGTTGAAAGGGAGTCATCGGGTTGGTGATATTCTTTCCTGAGATAGTCCTCAAACAATGCAAACGCTTCATCCAGTGAGACTCCAATCGCTTCACGATCATTGCGACCACTGAGGTTTTTACGGGAATCGCTCACTGATGTTTTTGCCAGTTCGATTCCTTCATTCTTCAATGCCTCGTCCGTGGCTTCCCATTTCGTGTTCGTGGCATCCGAGATTTCACGCAAGGCGTGGAGGTAGTTTTCGGGATCGAGGCTGGCACGGATGGAAGGAGGGAGTTTTGGAGTTTCCCCTTTGGCAATCGCTTTCGCTGCCCTCAGATAGTCGTCTCCCCAGACGAATTCATCCACATAGAAAGAGGGGTGGCAATCGGGATGAATGGAACGTTGTGAGTTCGCTTCCCAGAGAGCAGTGATGAGTTTGAGACGCTTCTCTGCCTCGGGCATATCGAAGCCCAGATGAAACTTCTCAGCGGCTCCTTTGGCGTTCTTGCCGACATAGCGAACGATCCGACCGTCTTTGCTTCTCTTGATCTGTTTGTTGTAGACAGCCATTTTTTGCCCTGTCTGTTTTGTGGGAACCGAACATGCATTCCCATGATTGTATCGGGGCAAAAACAGACAGCCAACCCCCCGTAAACAGACAAAATCGGGGATTTTTTGACGATGGCAAGCGATGTTCGACGAACTTTGCGTGACGCAAGCCATTAAATAGAAAAGGCTTGCGTTCACACGCAAGCCTTCATTTTATTGGAACCGATGGGAGTCGAACCCACGACCTCTGCATTGCGAACGCAGCGCTCTCCCAACTGAGCTACGGCCCCATGGCAGCATTCTCTGTGGCGATCTGACCAATGGAACGTTTCCATGTCACACCCTCGCCGAGAAGAGAATGCAAAACCTCGTGTTTTGTTATGGTCAATATAAATTCGAACGCCGTCGGTGAGAAGAGAGAAACCTGGTAGACCGAAAAGAAAATTGGAGGGGCAACCTGATTTATTTCTGCCTTGCCAGTGCCGTGTTACGGCTTCGTTTCGAGGGGTGTCATGGCAAAGCGTCCTCTGTTGTCGGACTTGCGTTAAGACCCATCCGAATTTTTAAAGTTGACAAAGTGCCAGAAAATCGTGAAAAGCTTGAGTCAGATCGTTATCGAGACGAAGCTGATCGCACATATTTCCGGGGCATGACCTGTTTGGAAAGTGTTGTCGGCTGCAAATTGCTGGACAGGCCATCGGCCGTCAAGACCGCGGGCAACGGTTGATAGGTCACAGCTTGAGAAACTTCAGGCATACTCAGGCTACGGCTGACATCTCCCAGCAGATCCATCTTCAGCTCTCCTTCGGAAAGTTCTCCGGACAGATATGAGAGGAACTTGGGGCTGGCTTCGTGCAGAATGACCACTCGATTTGCTGCCGCTGGGTTGGAGCGGTCACGAATAATCACGACCACTTCCGCATCACCTGCCTGCACATCAACGGGGCCACTGCTGGAGTGTTCCATGGCTGGGGTTGCAGAAGCTCGGGGCTCATGTGTCAATTCTTCCGGAAAACTCCGGTCTGCTTCCGCAATTCTCCGTTCAGGGCCAGAAGCAGGAGCCGCTGGTGCCGATTCCGTGCCGACCGGGGGGACGGCAGGAGCATACAGAGACGTCAATTTTTCCTCATCCAGCAACTTGTGAATGGCCAGCAGTCCAGAATAAAAGCCGCGTTGTTCACGTTCATCGGCTGCACTGCAGACACCAATAATTTCACCCGCCTGATTGAACAGGCCGCCACCGGATCGACCACGTACAGGCACTCCGGTACAGAGCAGGTTATGGGGACCTTCATATTTGTCGATATCTGTCACGGTGGCCTGCTGCCGCGTCGGTTCTTCTCCACCGCTGCAACCGATGGCTGCGACCATTTCTCCGACATGCGGGACAGAGTTTGTTCCGGCGACCTTCACTTGTGGAACCACGTTGGTGGTCGGAATCGAAATCAGACCGAGATCGGAAATCGGGTCGAACTTAATCAGGCCGCCGGTATAAGCTGTGATAGAGCCCCGTTCGAAGACGTCCACTTCAATCCGAGAGTCATCGGTAAACTCTTTGAAAATGTGAGCGCAAGTCAGAATGCGTGTCATGCCGGCGCTGCTGGAGATAATTGTTCCCGATCCCAGATCACTCCGACTATTTGTCATCACGCGAATGCGCACGCTGGATTCCATCGGGTCATGGGAGATCAATGCTTCCGTGGCGGGGAGAGTGGTGCCTGCCAGACTGGAATCGTTGCCGCGAACCACCGGCGGAGCGGCATTTTCAGGTTTTCGTCCCAGCGAGAGCAGATCTCGCAGCCCTCTCTTGTGTTCCTGATCCGCGACGCGGGGGGCCTCCTGGTCCGGTTTCAGCGGGGCGGGTCGATTGATCGGAGCCGTTTCGCCCAGTTCCACGGGAATGGACATCGGGCTGCCTGCCTGTCGCCGCGGGGACGGAGCAGATTGAGCTGCTGCTGCCTGCGGCGTGGGTTGAGGAATCCGGGCGACCATCCGTCTTAAATCTGATTCTGTCAGACGACCAGTGACGCGGTCCACTTCTTTTCCATCTACCACCAGCACAAATGTCGGGATCTGCTGAACATTGAAGCGGTCTGCCAGATCCCGTTGCTTGTCGATATCGATCTTCTGGATCGGCAGTCCTTCCCGCTGGAGCTTCTCCACGACAGGGGCCACTTGCTGGCAAGGCCCGCACCAGGTGGCACCAAAGTCGTACACCTGACCACGAATTTCTGCGGCAAATGAACAGGCTGCATTCAATGCACACACAGCCGCAGTCAATACAATCGCAAAACGCATAGGATTCTCCGGACGGAGGCCCTGTCCCCAGATGGGAACGGCACTGTCGATTCAAATAAGTCTTGGGGATTGGGCACGGAGCTCGAAGCTCTTCGAAGGTCTCAGCATGTTCCGTATGACGTGAAAATTGGGAGGAACGAGAGAGAGCTGCTTCACAAGGGAAGCAAATCCGGCCGGGAAACTTACACAATGCATGCCATGGTGGGAGATGCCTGGTCAGAGAGATCTGGGAGAGACGAGATGTCTGGAAGAGACAATGAGATCAGAAAATTCTTGAGCAGCATGGGGCGGCTTCCTGCCTTTTTGAAAATGTTACATCGGTAAACTGTCAAAACTACAATTCCGCAGTTTCAACACGATGACCCGTTTCCGAAGAACGACCGGATGAAATCGGTCTTTCTCGTAGTTTTTGCCACTTCCTGATGAAAGTGACTCAACTCGTTGCCGGTCTTCGTGACCGCAATCGCCGGATGTGTTGTAGAGTTGCAGTTGCCGTACCAAAGCGACGAAGATCCATTCAATATGTCTTCCAAACCTGCCCAGCATCGATCACGAAAACAGAATCCACGCGGCGCTGCGGATCGAGTCGATCCGGTTGCATCGGAATCTACGAAACTCTCCGCCCGTTTGCTCGGAATCCTCACGTTCTTGTTTTCTACCCTGGTTTGCTGGCTTTTCTGGAAGCCGCTCTGGACGGGTGGAGGACTCATTGGGGGAGATTTGTATCCGTATTACCTGCCTCAGAAAGCATTCCTCAGCCAAAGTCTGCAGGCCGGCATCATTCCGCTGTGGAATAACCTGGTGGGATTTGGTTATCCAGTGCTGGGAGAGAGTCAAACAGCGGCTCTCTACCCTCCCAATCTGGTTCTATTTTCTCTTTTCGAGGTGAATACCGCATATAACGCGAGCCAGGTGGGGCATTATCTGTTTGCTTTCTGGGGATCGTTTCTACTCATGCGGCGCTGGGGTCTGCAACCGGCGGGAAGCCTGCTGGCGGCCACGGCATTTGTTTATGGCTGGTTTCCCGCGAGAATCTGTCTGGAATGGGCCATTATCGGCGGCGCCTGGTTTGTCTGGATTCTCTGGGCGGCGACCCTGTTCCTGCAAACGGGTCAACGAAAATACGTGTTGCTGGTCACGCTCTTTCTGGGACTGGATTTGCTGGCAGGACATTACCATCTGGCCTTCATCACGTTGCTGACTCTGGTTCCACTCCCCTGGATGGTGGCCGCCGCCAAGCAGTCTGAGACGAAAAATGGCATGGCACCAGATGGCATGGCACCCCCTTCCATGCGAAAGGTCTGGCCGGGAACATTCTGGTTATGGGGAGCACTGACGCTCGGGTTCTGTCTGGCAGCGGTTCAACTTCTGCCATCCTGGGAATTGAAAGGACTCAGCCAGCGTAAAGAGATCAATGATATTTTCAGCCCCGCATATGGGCATCTGCCGGTGCAGGCGATTTCACAACTCTGGATGCCGTGGGCCTGGTATGCGGGAGAAGCATCCATGGACGATCAACTCTCCGCCTGTCAATGGCTGCGCGTGCCCCATGGGACAAATCAGACAGAAGCGCAGCTTTATGTTGGTCTGCTCACACTCTTGCTGGCGATTTTATCATTATGCCTGCCGTCACTGAGAACGTTGCGGACACTGCAATCATCCTCCGGCTGGCTATTGTTGCTGATTGCCTCGCTGATTCTGGCTACCGGGTGGCCGACCTACTTATTCCCCCTCTTGCCGGGACTGAATTTCTTTCGTGGGCCGGGACGATATTCGATGGTGGCCGCACTCGCTCTCAGTTTGCTGGGAGGAACGGGTCTGGATGCGACCATAAAACGCCTTCAGCTGCGCCCCGCCAGTGCAATGACACTGGTTACCGTCATTCTGATGGTGACCATTGGTGATCTCTGGTCTGCCAGCCGGCAATATGATTTTGGTGTGTCTCCCTATTTGGGACGCAAAGTCTTTTATGCGGTGCTGCTGGATCATCCTCCAATCAAATTCCTTTCGGAAAGCCCGCTGCGGGACTATTTTCAGCATGCGGGGGATACGGGGAACCAGTACCGGCTTTACGCGCCCGGAGCCAATCTTCCCACTTTGCTGGGCGTTTCGGCTTTGCCGGTTTATCTGGGGCTGGGGCCTGCTATTTATGAATCCGAGGAGCTGCAATTTGAACTTCAAGCCCGGGAGCCCACAAAAATTGCTGAAGAGGCGGATCGGCTACGGCGATTGGGGGTGACACATCTGCTGTTGGAAGCCCCCCTGACAGCTCCTCACTGGCCAGTCACCAGCCTGGGATTATGGAGAGATCCGTTTCTGGGTGCAGCTCTGGGCAGGCAGACTCCTTTTTCTCTGTATGCTCTGAACGATGCCCTTGGTCGAGTCTCTCTGGAAGCAGTTGTGCCTGAAGAGACTCTGGCGCCAGATGTCTCCGCAAACCGCGTTCGCAAATTGTTGATCGAACCGAATCGAGTCCGGGTGGAGGTGGAGTGCCACACCGATTGTCGATTAATTCTTCGTGATCTGAACTATCCAGGATGGACGTTCGCTTCCCCCCATCATTCAGCACATTCCGCCGACCCATTGTTTCGAACCGCTGAACTCGTGGCTGCAGAGTCTCAAGATGGGTTGCAGACCGTGGAATGGGTTTATCGACCGCGTAGCGTCTTGATCGGCCTGGTGGTATCGATACTGACATTGACCGGACTGGCAGCCTGTTCCTTTTTATTGCCGCTGGAACTGATCCCTTCACCGCATCGGAATGAACGTCATGTCATACGCCCCCCGGCATGAATCTCTGTCATGAATAGCTGTCTCCATCATACTCCATCATGCGGCAAACAGGTTTTCCGCACAGTCATGTGATGAGATGTGGGGTGAATAAATATGATGCGATCAATGGCACGAGATGAATCTGTTCGATCTGGTTGTTGAACCGTTTCCCGAGCTTCCAGCCCGCCGAAGCATTTTCCTGCAAAATTCGGGACAATTTTTTTATTTGGTCACGCATTCTTATAACCTCTTTGTTTCAAATAGGTTTCAGCGAATTTTAGTTTTCTCTGAAGAAAGATAAACAATCGTTGTCCCGAAATCGGCTCCAAGATCCCTGTCAATAAGATTTGAAGCCTTTTCAACCAGTGCCCTGTCAGGGGCTTGGTTGTGGGGTGCATACGCACAGAATTCGTTGGTTGTGTTCTTCCGAATTCTCTCCCCAATATAGAAGAATTTGAGCCACAGAGGATGCAGAGATCACGGAGAGAACGGGAGAAAGAACTCTGTGCTCTGTGCGCCCTCTGTGGCTTAATTTTGTTTTGCTGCAATAGGTTATAAAAATAACAGTGCCATTCAGATCTGCGCCTTCATTTCGAGCACAAATTCAGGAGTTGTCCAAATGCACTACTGGCATGGCTTTTCTGCAGACTCTTGCCAACCCCCCTGCCCCGCCCCCCTTGCCATTTCGGCGGAACAGCGGGGCGCCTTTACCCTGATCGAGCTGCTGGTTGTGATCGCGATTATCGCGGTGTTGGTTGCGTTGCTGCTGCCGGCAGTTCAGCAGGCCCGCGAAGCGGCGAGGCGATCGCAATGTAAGAACAACCTGAAGCAGTTCGGGCTGGCGCTGCACAATTATCATGAGACCCATCGGGTCTTTCCTCCGGCTGAGATCTCCACTACCGGCTGGTCCTGGGGGGCACTGTGCCTTCCATTTCTGGATCAGTCCGCGATTCATCAGCAGATTAACTTTGATTATCCCATTGGATGGGAACCCAGTGCGGGAGGAGACGGGACGAGTGATAAGTCCGACTGCAATTCGGATGGTGAAAATGCTTTAGCTGCTGGTGTTGCGCTGCCGTTTGCCCGCTGTCCGTCCAATAAGAAGATGCCAATGTGGATCATTCGTTTCGATTGCCGGGGTGACGGTGCCAAGCCGCCCTATTCACGTGCCCGCGATGCGTTGAGCACTTACTCGGGAAACAATGGCCCGTGGCAGCAGCAGTATGCATTTGATCCTACCACCAACAAGCAGACCAACTTCCGGGGTATGTTCGCGACGAATAGTTCGGTACGTATCCGGGACGTCACGGACGGGACATCCACGACGATTCTGGCGGGAGAAATCAATTGGGATCAGATTAATGGCGCAAACGGTTCGGCGTTGTGGTACGGTGCTTCCAATCCGACGACAGGCGCCGCTTCCGGGACTTGGGGGGTTGTGCGCACTGCTGGAACCGGCCTCAATCAGTTTGTCTATGGGGACTGGCGTGACAATCGCCAATTCGGATCCCCCCATGCCGGAGGAGCCCAGTTCCTGTTTGCGGACGGTTCCGTTCATTTCATCAGCAATCAGATCCATTTTGCAAATGTGACGGATGCTGGTTACTGGGCTGATAAAACTCCCTCGTTAATGGGGCAGTATGAACGCCTTCTTTCCCGGAATGATGGTCAGATTGTTGAGAAGTTCTGATTCGCCTTGCCGGGTTCACAGATAGGCCGATTTTTGGAATAATAGCGATCTTCGATAGTATTTTTCCGGGAGGGTGTTGTGTTGCGAAACGAACGAATGCGTGGTTTCACGCTGATTGAATTGCTGGTCGTCATCGCGATTATCGCGGTCCTGATCGCCTTGCTTCTGCCCGCGGTACAGCAGGCCCGCGAAGCGGCCCGCCGGTCGAGTTGTCGCAATAACTTGAAGCAGATCGGAGTGGCCCTGCATAACTACCATGACATTCATAGCCAATTGCCTCCGGGGTTCATCTCTGTGAGTGATCGGAACTCCTTTAGCTGGCCCGCCAGGATTCTGCCTCAACTCGATCAGGGAACGCTTTTTAACCTCCTCGCGGACGACTTCGATCGCACCAGCCGTTGGAACGCAACGGACCCGGAAGAAGTACGGACCGTGTTGCCGGTGTTTCGCTGCCCCAGCGATATTTCTCCCAAGACGGCTGCCCACCCGAATACAACGGTCTTTGATGCCGTCTCCAGCTATCTGGGAAATGCCGGCGGGTTTCCATACAACAAGACATCCAATTTTCTGGGAGGCTGGAGTATCCACAATGATACGCTCCGAGGATTTGCCGCCGAAACCGTTGGAGCGTTCTGGCAGAACAGTGCCGCGAAGTTCGACGACTTCGGAGATGGGACGTCGAATACCGTGATGGTCGGGGAAGTGAGCTGGGCCTACTCACAATCCCAGTTCGTCTATGGCTCACTTCAGTCTAATGCACAGAGTGGCTCGAAATCTGCGATGCAGGCAATGCGCATGGGTTGTTTCGAAATCAACCCTGCCCCGACACTCGAAGGAACATGGGGTACCGACGCGGGCCCCCCAACCTATGATAGTAATGATCGTCGGTATGCTAGTTACGCATGGCATAGCTCGCATACAGGAGGTGCTCATTTTGTGATGGCGGATGGCTCCGTCCGGTTCATCAGCCAGAACATCGAATCCGGAATGCCGGATTATCCGGTCGGGACCGCGGGCTTCGATGGACGGGAATTTCGCAAGGCGATTCAGCTTGGGACACTCGGAAAAGTTCCGCTTCTGGCCAACCTTTGCTCTCGCAGCGATGGCCAGCCGATGGGAGAATTTTAAGGCCACGAATAAAACCTCCCGGTCAATAGAGAAATCTTTAGAGCAAGTTGCTCTGGTCCGGGCAGCGCGCGTTTCGACTGGTGAAAGGCAACTCGCTGCGTGGCGGAACGCAGTCGATGCGGAAGTAATTCGCTCTTAAGAAAAATTCTCCGCGGGAAGAAGTTCATGCAAATGGCGTCTGATGAGTCCTCGACCAGACTGCAGCACCTCCAGTACATCTTCCGGCAAGAGTCGCGTGTTGACGCGGCGCATCACTTGATTCAGTCGAAAGAGCAAGCGTTCATTGTTCGAGTAGTCTTCCAGAAAGCGTTCCTGAATAAAGAGCTCGATGAATCGTGAAAGTTCACCTGGCGGCTGCGTCGCCAGACTGGTGACGGTCTCTTCAACCCGTTGCGAATCGACCTGTGCAAAGGCTGTATAATAAGTCTGCAGGCAGCCGGGATGATCGTCACTCAGACAGGCATCGATGAGCAGTTCCGTGACGATATGGCCCAGGAACCCGCAATTCCATTCATCATCCGGGCCCAGCACCTGACGGAACTGCCGGCTCAATTCTCCCGTGGCGGCATAGAAACCGGGGGTACCGTGAAACCACTGGTCGTCGGCCAGATGCTGAATGATTCCCAGTGCCAACTCGCGATCTTCCGCCCTGAGCGTATCCAGCCGTTCTTCAACCACGCGGCGGCGCACTCGCGACTTGCGGTTGACGACGCTCAATAGATCCGGGATCGCCGAGCCAATGAGAAAATAGGGCCGGTCAAGATATCGGATGCCGTGGGCGAGATAGTTCACACCGTTGTTCCAGGTCTGAGCAGGTGGAAGAAGGGTTCGGAGATCAAGGGGTCAGGAAAAAGCCTGTCAATCATTGGATTTCAACGGCTTGTCCAACGCGGGAGTACTGTCACCCGGTTTGTGTCCGTGATAGCTGCGTTCGAGGAGTTCGACCGGATGAACGACTTCAATGTCGCTGCGGCCTGCCTCGCGCAGCATGGCCTGGATCTGCAAGGTGCATCCGGCATTCGCACAGACAACTTTGCTGGCACCCGTCTCCAGAATATGCTTGACTTTACGTCTTCCCAGTCGATCTGCCATCTCTGGCTCTGTCAGATTATATGACCCCGCCGCACCACAGCAGATTTCCGACTCCGCCAGTGGCGCCACCTGCAATCCGGGAATCAGATCCAACAACACTCGGGGTTGTGATCGAATTTGTTGAGCATGACATAAATGGCAGGCATCATGATAAGTCACCCGTTCCGGGATCGCATGTGTCGGTGGAACAGGTCCCAGCTTCGCCAGAAATTCATTCACATCCTGGATCTTCCGAGACAGGGCGGTCAATTGTTCAATGACTTTTCCATCCGAAGGACAAAGTTCTTCGGCCAGATGTCCATAGTCTTTGAGCATCGATCCACAACCGGCCACATTCACAATGACTGCATCGACCTTTTCGATATCGAATGCAGCCACATTCGCCAGTGCCGTGGCCAGTGCCGGTTCCCCGGCTCCCGAGTGAAAATGGATCGCACCACAACACGTCTGTGAACGGGGAATGATGACATCGCAGCCGTTTTTCTGTAAGACGTGTGCGGTGTCTCGATTGACGTGTGGAAACATGGCATCCGCCACACAGCCCGTAAAAAGCGCGACAGTCGCTCGCCGCGTCCCTTCAGCCGGCAGAAATTCTGGCAACTCCGGACCGCGCGATCGAAGTTGTGGTAACAGACGTTGCATCCGTTGCAGCTTCTGAGGCAACAGGCGATTGAGCCCCCATGCTTCGACCAGTCGGTCCAACCGGAATTTCTGCATCATCCGAGCGGGCCAGAGTGCCCATCTCAGACGTTTTGCATAGGGAAACAAACCATAGAGAATCAGGCTGCGAAACCAGTCTGGACGAGTTTTCTGACCAGCCACCGGACGGTGCATGGCCACTCGAAACGGCTCGATCAGGCGCCCATACTGAACCCCCGATGGACACGCCGATTCGCAACTGCGGCAGTCCAGACACAAATCGAGATGGCGCGTGACAGCCGGAGTTTGCTCCAGCCGGCCATCCGTCACCGCCCGCATCAGATAGATCCGACCACGAGGGCTGTTGTTTTCATCTCCGGTTTCCAGATAGGTCGGACAGGCTGCGGTACAAAGTCCGCAATGAATGCAATCCAGAAATCGTTCATAGGGAATATTGGCGGAGGCAGCTGGAGAAATTGCCTTTTTCCCAACGACCGCCATCCCGGATGTCGTGGCTTCTGATCCATCCGAAGGTCTCGTCGCTCCCGTCATGAATCAATTTCCAAAATGTGTTGATGGCAGGAATGAGTTCGGTTTCCGGAAGCTCAGTAGAACAATCCCAATCAGCCGTTCCAGGTCTGATCGGATTGAGACAAGGGGAAAGAGGAAAGCATTAGAGCAGGTTGCTCTCGCCTGGGCCCGCGCAGCTCGCGTCTCGACTGATGAAAGACGACTCGCCGCGTGGCGGAATGCGGTCGATGCGGGGGGGAATGCGCTCTCACCACAGTCTTTTGCCTATTCTCGTTACCCTCTCCCCTTTACTCCTCGTTGGATCAATTTGCCTCACAGCCTGTTGAAATTCACTCAAACCGAGATTTTCCTGACTTGGGAATGTGAAGTGGCCAATGTTGAAGTGGCCAATGTTCTGGAAGGGCTTCGGCTCGGCAGGAACCTTGCTCTCCCGAATTTCAACGGGCTGCTCACTTGGAACGACTGTCAATATATTTCTTTAAGCTGCTGGACTCAATGAGCTTTCTCATTCCCCTTCAGGGCTTTCGCATATTACAAACCGGCAGGGATTCCGGGAGGACGATGCTTCTGCGGGGCTGCGTGCAAGATCACGCTTTCCCTGCTTCGTGGCTCGGCAGGAACCTCGCCCTCCCCGTGCAAAATCAAAAAGCCTCCCCGACAGAGGTGCACGTTGCGGGGGAAAGGAAAAACTATGAAGAGCGATCCTGAGTTCAACAAGATTGCAGAAACACTCTGCCAGTCTCCCGAAGGGGGGGATGCGTCAGGACTGGGAATCCTATTGTCCGTCTCAATTGCCGAATGCGGAAAGCCGAATGTATTTCAATATCGCGTCTGATAGGATGTCGTTCCGATGACGTCTGGTGCAGGAATGGATTGTCTTGGATACTTCACAATCTCTTTATTCGACTCAGCTTTCAGAAGAAACTCGTGCGCGCTGGCAGGCGCTGGGGTATGATCTGGAATTGCTCCCTCCAGAAGCCATTCTCCGGCAGTTGCTGGACGCCATCTATCAGGCCAGTCTCTTGCGGGAAGAAGGGGAGCCGATTCGCTGCCGGGTGATTCTGGCCGCTCCCGGAGATTTTTCTGCGCTTCCCATTCAAGGGATCAGTCAACTCAACACGATGACATTTCGTGACCGCCCGCTGCTCAGTGCGCATCAGATTCGCAAACTGGCAGCCGCTTCCGGATTTTTTCGATCATTACTGGCTGTTGAAATTGCTCCTGAAGATGGCGAATTGCGGCTCTGGGGGATTATCAACACGGGCACCCGCTGGGTGAACCGGGTCTCCGGCAGCCGTCCCGACGAAATGCCTCTGCCCGCCCGGCTGGTCGTACAGATTCTCGGCCCGGGCCATTTAATTGTGGCCTGCGGTGATATTCGCGTTTTTGAAACCTTCGGCGGAGTGCTGCTGACAGATGGGTTCGATCCGTTTCTCTCCCGGTGGTTACCGGACCGCTTTCGGGGCGTGCGCGATACGCTGATGAGCAATTTCGAGACGAATGCGGAATCAGCAACCACAAAAATCTGTGAGTCGTTCCTGAAAAGCATTGCGCAAAGTGTTGTCCGCCGGGCCATTGGTCTGATTCGCACCCGCGGACATGGCGGCATGCTGACCTATATCTGCGATCAGGAAGACGCTGCCGCACAGGCTTGTCGCTGGTTTCGCTTTCGTGTTTTCTTTCAGCAGGACGAAGGAACCCGCCGGTTCCGAAATCTGATTGTCCATCTGATTCAGAGACTCATTGCCATTGGTCAGTCACGCGGACTGGCCGTAGTCACCTGGGATGATTATCAGCGGGTACTCGATGCTGAAGTTCAGGATATCGATGATGCCATGGTGGAGTTCTCCCATGTCCTGGCCGACTTTATGAGCGTTGATGGCGCTCTGGTGCTGGACCGGGGATTCCGCGTCATTGGTTTCGGTGCGGAAATTCTTGGTGATTCGCATGTTTCCGTGATTCACCGCGCGTTGGACCTGGAAGCCAATTATACCGTGGCCGAACCCGCAGACGCTTCCGGGACACGGCATCGAGCTGCCTACCGACTCGTCAGCGGCGTCCCGGATGTGATTGCTCTGGTTGTGTCACAGGATGGAGCAGTACGATTCGTGGCGAATCACAATCAGAAGTTGACCTATTGGCCTTATCTGCCATAAGGCCTGTGGAAAAACTCACAGACAGAAATGTCTGTGCCACCAGAGGTTTCTGGATCATTGAAAAAAGTGGGGTAGACATTTCTGTCTGGCCGAGATCTCATGGCTTTTCAACAGGCTGCTAACCCCTAACTACCAACCCCTAACTACTAACTACTAACCTCTATCGTCTGCGGAAGGTGCGGTGAATTTGCATTCGACGACCACGACGGGCGGTGATGGCAATGTTGTTGAGTAAGGAGTTCTCGCCCGGGCGATCCTGCCCGATCTCCCAGATCATCACTCCTCCGATGCCGGACTCGATGGCCTGTTGAGTTTTCTGCCGGATCGTGGCAGGGCCATTAAAGTAGATGCCATCCACTTCGTCGCTATCATCATCAGGCTGATAGCGATCGACCAGCCGGGCATATGTGATCGCTTTGCGATCCGTCACGTGACGACCATAAAATGGAAGTCCCAGTACGATCTTTTCTGCGGGAACCCCCCGGTCAAGAAATGTCTGAATATCTTTGAGCGCCTGCTGCGGTGTCGAATGTTGCTGTCCATAATCATACGACATGAGTTGGACCCGGTCGACAGCTTTCCAGGCCGCTTCCGGGACTTCCCGCCACGGAGCAACTGTGAGGGACAGGGAATAACGATGAGGTTGAAAGTCCGATTTCAACTGCTCCAGAAGTGCAATAAAACCGTTCCAGTCTTCCGGCGTCCGGGGATATTCCCAGTCGATATCCAGCCCATTCAACTTCCTGTTCTGCAGCGTCTGAAGCAGCGATTTCGCGAACGTTACCCGCAATCTGGGATTACGCACGACTTGAGAAAAATGGTTCGAACGCTCCCAGCCGCCGATGCACAGGATCAACCGTGTCTGATGCCGGTCACGAAGATCCCACAGCTTCTCCCAGGGAGCATTTTTCAACTTGCCCAGTTGAACTTCACCGTTCTCTGCTGGTTCGGCAGCAAAGAGAACCAGATCTGTCAGCAGGGCTGCCTGGTCAAGATCCGTTCCTTTGAAGCGATAATCCGGTAGATAGCCGACGATTCGAAATCGCGCCTGTTCCTGCGCACCACAGGCGCTCAGACTGATGCCAACGGCACACAACAGAAGAAGTATTGAAATGAATCGCTTGCCCGACACCGGTTCCGTCTCCTCTTGATGATGATGGATTCTGATCTCATCAGCACAATGGCTGGCAGGACTCTGAATGATGCGATTCATGTCATCAGCGGGCATCAATGCTCCAGGTCGAGCGCACGATCTTGCTTCGCCCCCACCTTTATAAGGCATCTGCAAATTACGACTCATCCGTTCAATACGGAAGATGGCCCAAAAAACGTATAGTATGGTTCATTGCGTGCGATCCGCTGCACCAGCAGTGCCAGCTCACGCAAGTGGTAATCTCCCCACATACAGGCTTCTCCGTACGGAATTCCGGCTCCCGCAGGAAGATAATCCCAATTGCGTGGACGATGATAAATGGAATGCAGTAAAAGACCTGCATGAGCTGGATTATTATTTAAATAAGGATCGCTCAGAAGCGTTTTTAAAATTGTTAATCCGCATTGGAAGTAACGGTCTCCGGAGTCTCCCCGCCGATTAAGAAAATTTCCCAGCCGAATGAGCCCCTGGGCCGCAATGGCAGCGGCAGAGCTATCGACTGGTTCATATTGATTAAACGGATCTGCCGGACGGTTCTGATAATCGCCAAGGTGGACCAGACCTGGCGCCCCGGTATCCCAGTAGGGAATCCCGTCTGCGGGTGATGCGGAGATGAAATAATCGCTGGCAGCACGGGCGGCCTTCAGCATCCAGCCTTCGATTTCCTGTCGCCCACCAGATGGTTTCAGCTCCGCATCCGGCACGTATGCGAGAAACTCCAGTTGTTCTGCCAGACCGGTGATGATCCAGGCTGCCCCACGGGTCCAGGTGGTAAATGGGCTATATCCCTGTTGCGAGTTCGGGCAGCGATATCGTCCATCATTAGTGTTAAAAATACTTTCATGTGCGACACGCCCGGGGAGATCATAAAGATCCCGCTCTTCTCCATAATAGACGTTGAATTCACATGTTGCCCGGGCATGTTGCAGCAGTCGCTCGAGCAAATTAACGGGCTGGTCATTTTCACTCATCAACCGCTGTCCCAGCAGATGTGCCAGGGCCAGCGAACGTAATGAGCGGATCGTGTCCGCGAAGAGTGAATGAGGCCCATTGAATGAATAAATATAGCCTCCCCCGTCGTATGTCGGGCTCCAGCGGGCAGCCTGCACGGCTCCGCTCACTTTCAAGGCGAGGTCATACAGGGCCAGTTCTGCTGAATTTTCCGGAAGACGACCTTCAAGCAGCAACCTGCGTAATGTGCCATAAGTACTGATATTGTTAAATCCGTGATCATGGACTCCGGTATGGCTGACATGCGGCGGCATCAGTTCCCAGGTTCGTTTTCGACCTGAATCGAGAAATTCCACAGCTCCGGTGGCGTCGTATTGCAGCAGTGAAGAGCCGAACTGAAAGCCTTGTGTCCATTCCGTCCATCCCTGAGAGGTGTATTTCCCACCGACGGTGAAAACCGGTGAGCCTTTCTCCGGACTCCATTCACTTTCCAGCAACTTCAGGCAGCGGGCGGAAACCTCCCACATCCGGGCCAGCGCAGGGAGTAAATCACGGCATTGAAGTGCAGCATCAACTTGAATCATCAGTAACAAATGCTTTCAGAGAGATGATAAGGCTGTCGTTCCAAGTTTGATCGCGTGGAGAGGTCGGGGGTCAGGAAAAAATCAGCAGATGACGCCATTTTTCTCCGGCCGCTGATCCTTTTCGTCAATGTTCTGTTAGAGTGCATTCACCCCGCATGGACCGCGTTCCGCCACGTGGCGAGTGACGTTTCACCAGTCGAAACGCGCGCCGACCGAGCCCAGGCGAGAGCAACTTGCACTAAACTTGAAGGTGTTGTACAGAGCCACATCCTTAATGATCTTTCGATTCGTTATCGTGCCGCTCTTGTTCTTCAGCCTGCCCTTCTTCCATCCCTTTTTTAAAGGAATGAAATGAACCACCCAGCGACTTCATGGCCGATGGGAGTCGGTTCCCAAACAGCAGGAGAACAATGATTGCCAAAATGATGAGTTCTGTTGTACCCAGACCAAACATGTGACCATTCTTTCTACAGGGGCGTCGACTCCATCACACGAGCCGGGACAAATGGACCATCGCAGTTTCGGATCATTATAATTCTATCGAGATTCGGCCCCCGTCTCAAATCGCGCGGATGTGGAGGGGGAACTTGACGACCACAAGGCGAGAAGATTACGGAAAACCAACCACTTTGCATGTGCCCTGCCCTTCCCCAGGTTCGGATCGATAGAAACATAAAGTCTGGTCACGCAGGAGTTTTCACAGTGGGGGCTCAAAAACGCCGCTGTGATTCGAATCTGAGCGCCCAGCGATCATTCCGCTTGTTCAGGAAGCCAACTCGGCCATTTCTGCTTTGGAAGAGTAATTTGAAAGGGGCCAACCGTCGTTCCAGGTTTGATCAATCATTCAAGTGAGGAATCAGGGGGCAAGGGACAAAGGCCAGGGGAAAATCCGCAATTGGTGCCGTTTTTCTGGCTCCTGATCGCTGACATTTGATCCCTCCGCTCCGACGATCGACTGGAAACGACTGAGTGAGATACGGGAGATACGCTGATTTTACAATTTGAAGTCATATTTCATTCATTTTGGCATGATGGTTGCCTGAATAGCCCTGCGTGCGGCACTTCCGCGTCAAATACGGGCATAATCAGATAAGGGCAACAGGAGAGGTAAAATGAAACGCTTTTTCTTAGCATTGATGGCGGTTGGATTGATGTCTGTGGGATTTGGAGCAGACACCGCACAAGCACGCGGACGCATCGTCATCCGTGGTGGAAATCGTGGTGTCAGCGGATATTACAGAGGCTATAACCGCGGCATTAATCGTAGCTACTATCGCGGCGGATACCGCAGCTATGGATATCCGGTCTACCGGGGAGCTTACCGTAGCTATGGTTATCCCGGATACGGTTATGGTGGCTATCCTTACTCTGGATACGGTTATGGCCCTTATGGCGGCAGTGGAATCTATTTCCGCTTCTGAGTTTTTCGAAGTAGTGCCTCGGCTACGGCTTCAGGCACGAGTATGTTGACGCTGGATGGAATCGCGTTCCTCGACAGAGGGGTCGGGGGCGGGAGTACATTTGGTATTCCATCAATCGATCGAACCGTCTTGGCCGCAGGAACAGGCGAGAGCAATTTGCGCTCCCATTTTCTCACCTCGAGCGAGAAAATGGGAAGTGATTTTGGAACTGCTCCTGAGAGAAGATACATTTGATGCCCTGAGAGCGAATTCGCCTCATATGGGTCGCGCTTCGCTACGCGGCGAGTAGACTTTCAGCAGTCGAAACGCGCGCGCTGCGCGGGCCCAGGCCAGAGCAGCTTGCTCTGAGACCAGGCAAAAATACAATCTCTGAATTTGGGCATCACTGGATATTGTACGATGAATTCGGGCGAGGATCAAAACCCTCTCGAGGATCGTTTTGAGTTTGGTCAAAACTGGTGGGATTTCGTCAATACCCAGTTGACTCCCACTCGACTTGCAACGTCTCGACAAAAGCTGTTGCAATTGTTGAACGTTGCCGATCTGCAGGGAAAAACCTTTCTCGATATCGGCAGCGGAAGCGGGTTGCATTCACTGGCCGCCTGGCAATCGGGGGCGGCTCATGTGACCAGCTTCGATTATGACCCGCAAAGCGTCGAAGCCACCCGGCGCCTGCATGCGCTCGCAGGCTCTCCAGAGAACTGGACCATCATGCCGGGAGACGTTCTGAATGTGGAATTTCTTTCCACGCTTTCGCTGCATGACGTCGTGTATTCCTGGGGAGTGCTGCATCATACAGGGGCCATGTGGGATGCCATTCGCAATGCGAGTCAATTACTCGCTCAAGGCGGGATCTTCTGCATTGCGCTCTATACCTTGGATGCGTATGTGAACCCCTCCGCCGATTTCTGGTTGGCTGTCAAGCAGAGGTATAACCGGGCTGGAACTTTTGAACGGGCTGCCTGGGAGTGGTGGTATTTCTGTAGATTTTGTGTCTTATCCGACCTGAAGCATCGTAGAAATCCGTTTCGCCGTTTTCATCATTATCACCAGTCCAGGGGAATGTCACAGTGGACAGACATTCGCGACTGGCTGGGTGGATGGCCGATGGAATTTGCTGGAATCCTGGAAACCAGAGCATTCTGCCGAGACCAGTTAGGTCTGAACCTAGCCTGGATGTCCTCTGGTGAAGCATGTACCGAGTACGTCTTCTTCCGGAACTCGGAAGAGTCCCCTGCAGAAACGGAAAATACGAACATCCAACACGTTCTGTTACCGGGACCATTTCGTAATTTGAAAAAGTCCGCCTTCTCCTGCCAACTGCCTGAACTCCCGGAAAAGGCTTCTGGAACCTCTTCCAGCCAGTATTCCAATTGGATGCTTTACCAGGACTGGCAGCCAATGACCTTTTCTAATGCGAAATTTTCAGCCGTCGCCGGACGAGGCGGCGGGCGCTATTATTGCCAAGGCCGGAAACTGGTTTTTTCCACCCTGGATGGCAGCAATCCCAACGCCAATGGATGCCATTATCGTCTTTGCCGACGGATTGGCCCTCCGCTTTCCCCACCAGCTCACGAAATCTCCTTCTCTGAGAGCAAGTGACTCTGGTCTGAGTCCGCGCAGCGTGCGTTTCGATTGATGAAAGGGGCTCACCACGTGGCGGCACGCGGCCCAGCCGTGTTGAATGTGTTCTCATTTCGAAAAACGATTCTTGTAGCGGTCTGCCAGTCAAGGGCTCGATTCTTGCGATGATTCGAGTTGATCAAGAAACTCCTCGTCCATGCCGGCTGCCGCGCGTGGAGCACGTAAGAATTCGTTGCCACGCGCTTTCGCGGGACGCAGCGGCCAATGCAGATGCTGGGCGAAGGCTTCAAAATCGGTGAGATGATCAGGTTTCAGACGCCTCAGCCAGATCAGTCCGAAGCGGACGTGTTCGATTTCATCACGGTGGATCTGCCGCATGAGTGCCGCGCTGCGCAGGTCTCCAAACTTTTCGAAGGTCATGGCCAGTTCCAGTGAATGGTCGAGATTCGCAGCTTCCAGCACCAATGGGAGCCCGGCCAGATAATCCAGCACGCTGGTGAATGCCATCGCCTTCTTCCAGATATAGCAATTCACCCGACGACTGCCAAAAGGGCAACCCAGGCGTGCGGCGCGCTCCATATGCATGCGCGTATGCCGTTGCTCATCACGCATCACCTCTGTCATGCCGATGCGAAAATCGGGGGGAGAATCGGGAAAGGCCAGTAGAATCCAGGCCATCACTTCCAATGCCTGCAGTTCATGATTGGCCATAATATGATGGGCCAGCGCCCGCTTTTCCGGCAGTTGCAGTGCTCCCAGTGTCGGCATTTTAGGAGCAGCACGACGCGGGGCGAATTGCAGGTTCTCCGGACGTGTCGGCTCGGCAATTCGTCTGGCCGGCCCGGGGAATTCATCCGTCAGCTTGAGAGGTGCAGCCAGTTTTTGATCCAGATCCGCTGAAAGCAGGATCCGCTCGGCATAGTCACGAATTTCCATGGTTTGGGGAGTCATCACTGCTCAAAAACAGATGGAATGATTGTCTCATCCGACGGACAGAGGGGTGGGGTTGAAAAAGCTGGGAGGCTGGTCTCGTCTGGAGTTGCGTCTGATTCATTCCTGAAGAGAGCACGCAACATGTTCAGCAGTCTGTTGTAGCACGCACCCGGTATTCGTGGCTATCGACACTTCATCTCTCGTCTGAGCCCGTGTGGCAGAACGTGGTCGATGCGGGGTGAATGCGATCTAGCTGTTCCATGTTGCCAATGGCAGAACTTTCCAGAGCAGTAGCGCCACGGGGCCGGCATAGAGTACGCTGTCGAGCATGTCGAGTAATCCGCCGAAGCCGGGAAAGAGTGCGGCGGAATCTTTTCGTCCGACATCCCGCTTGAGCAGCGATTCGCAAACATCGCCAATCATGCCGGCAATTCCGATCAGGCAACCATATAGAATGCAATAGATCCAATTTGGCGGAATGGCTCCCGGCATGAGGATGGGGGTGACAAATGTGAGCCAGCCCCAGCCTCCCAGGGCTGCTCCCAGCATTGCTCCGCCCGCCCCTTCCCAGGTCTTTTTCGGACTGAGAAGTGGAGCCATCTTACGTTGACCAAAGCGTTTTCCAAAGAAGTACGCACCAATGTCCCCCCCCTTCGAACAGACCAGCAAAGAGCCGATCACAAGATATCCGGCATCGGCTCCGGCGACCCAGCGTAATTGAGCGGTCATGGCCAGCAACAAACCGACGTAACAGATAATCAGCGTTTCTGTTCCCAGTGTTTCCGCACTTCTTCCGGGAGCCTGAAAACGCCAGGCTTCGGCGGCAAGCAACAGCATCACCGCAAAGCAAAGTGACAATGCCAGCGGCGTGAGATCCAGATGCTGGGGAGGAGATGGTTGCAGGTGAGGAAACCAGCTGCCGAGAATGATCATCGCGACGCAGGGATACAGGACAGCCAGTTGAATGCGGGGAAATCGCCCCCGCAAGAGTTCTGTCAATTCCCAGACACTGCGGAGTGCCAGCAGTTCCATCAGCACCAATAATCCCCAGGCTGGTTCCCCCAGGTGTGCATCCAGATAGAAGATCGCCACCAGCAGCGGAATCAGGATTGCGGAAATGATGACTCGCCATGCAAGCATATGGCGGGCTCTCTAAAATAAAGGTCGGTCGGAACGGCCAGAGTTCAAATTTACGGCGAGGCCCATTGATTTCAGCCATCACCAAAGCAATTCACATTGCACAAGATCCTTGTATCTTGGATCACGAATGTCTGCTGACGAAAACCAGTGACTCCCCCTGGCACGTGTTCAGCAGTATGCTGTGTTTGCAGCATGACTTGAAGCCAGAGACGGACATCATTTTTCTTTTTCATCAACCTGCAGCCCGTTCCATCTGTCACTGGAGCAAGTTGCTCTCGGCTGAACCCGCGATGAATGTGTCTGGATTGATTGTTGACTGTCTTCCGCGAGGCAGGACGCGGCCCAACCGGGATGACTGCGATCTCGGCTCTGACAGCGCACTGGTTCTCCCTGACAAAAAAGTCTGACATGCCGTTGAGAGTCTGTATTGTGGCACTGAATGCTTATCCAGCGATCGACCCGGAAGCGGCCGGACCGATCGGGGGAATCGAAACCCGTGCCTGGACTCTTGCTCGCGGACTGGCACAACAACCCGATCTGGAAGTTTCCCTGATCGTTCGAAATACCACTTCACTGCGATCCACAAACTTCGCCGGAGTGAAGCTGATCCTGTGGCGTGATCGGCTCTATTCAAAGCGTGAATCCTTGGCGCTCAGGTTGCAGCGGACATCCGGGTTTCCGTGGTTTCAGTTGAAAATGCCGCGCTGGGACGATCTGTATACCATCCCGATACTGGTCATGGAACGTGTCTGGCGAGGACGAATCAATCCACTGGCTCCCCTCAAAATCTGCGGGCAGGTTTCCGCGGATATTTTTCTGACGTTCGGTGTTCAACAAATTTCGGCGCAGGTGATTGCTGCTGCACATGCCACAGGGCGCAAGGCGATTTTGCTGCTGGCACATGACGGGGATCAATACGAAAGCATTCAGACCCATCCGGAACAAGTGAACACCGTGGGGGATTCCGGAACGATGCGAAACTGGGTCCTGACACATGCCGACCGGATCTTGTGTCAGACGCCTGCCCAATTCGAAGCTGTCCGTAAGCTGAATCTCTCTGCCACGTTATTTCGTAATCCGATTGATCTTGAAGACTGGTCCTTAGTGTCACTGCTCCCGGAGAGAGAGGTTTCGAAGCCATCAGGCTATGCGCTTTGGGTAGGCAGGGCGGAACGGGAACTCAAACAACCCCACAAACTCATCGAAATGGCGGCACAATGTCCAGAGATCGACTTTCTAATGATCCTGAATCGCCGCGATGATGCTGTTGAAGAAGAGATTCGTCGATCTGCACCCGCCAACGTACGAATCGTAGAACGTATCCCCTTTCATGAAATGCCAGACGTTTTCCAGCGGGCCAGCGTGCTCGTCAACACTTCATCCCTGGAAGGGTTCCCTAATACCTTTCTGCAGGCTGCTGCCAGTGGCGTTCCCATCGCGTCTTTGAATGTGGAAGCGACGTTTCTGGAACAATCCGCAGCCGGATGGTGCTCGAAAGGAGATCTGCAGGCATTGGCAAAGTATGTGCGTGCCTGCCGGGAGGGAGCCAGTGCCCCCTTCAATGCAGTACGGGCTCGTCAATATCTTGAAGATCACCATGCCGCTTCGCAGCAGACGCTTCAACTTCTGGCCCTGTTAAAAGAGACCATTGCCCGGGATTCGCAACGCCAGAATCTGCAACCAGGGATTTGAAAGCCCTCGCCGGGCGAAAACGGGTTGGCGACAACTGATTGTGTTGTGATTGTGCTGACGCCGATGGACGTGTCCGGCGTCGTATTGCTGATAATCTGCCGAAATAGCAACGCCTGTTTGACGTTCGGCAGAGCCATGTGCTGCGCTACAGTCAAAAAGGCGAAAGCCCTGCGTGAAAGAATTTGACGGCTTGCAATATTGCGTCCGGTCAATTATTTTAAACGACTCCCTTTTCCCGGCCAAAGGCGAAAAGGGGGGAGTTTCTGACCGGACAGGTTGCTGTTGTGTCCCTGCGAAATGGCTTCAGGCAGCACTTTGTTGCTTTTTGCACGACGCGCAGGTTGACCGCCGGTGATGCATCATGCTTAAGGTTGAGGGATCAGAAACTGCTGCAGGCACGGCATTTATCGTGCGGGCAATGGTTGAATATCGATTAGAAACAACGTGGTCACACTGCCAGCGGAAACGCTCGGAAATTGCTTCTGGTGGAATTTGTCGCTGAAATTTCGCCACCAAATTTTTTGCCACCAAATTTTTTGAAAGTGCAGGGAAATGGGAGTTAAGAAAACAGGCAAAGGGCGTCGGAAACTGGGACGAAAAAAACGGCGTATGCGTGCCAAGATCCGCCATCGCAAGGGTTGATGGCCTGTTTCCCTCGGGCAGCTGATGTTGCCGACGAGGATGAAATGGATTGATCCGCTCTTTGTGTCAACGCCAGGTCCACTGCGGCTGGATTACATTCACCCCCGCAAAGGCTGTGTTCCGCCATGCGGGGAGTTGCCTTTCATTGGTCGAAACGCGCGCTGCGCGGGCTCCAGCCAGAGCAACTTGCTCTATGCGGACCGAGTCTGGGTGGAATGGCCGTCATAAGAAATGACGGTCGGTTTTTCATCAACGACAGTAGCAATATGGACCGGCCGGCTCCAGATCATCTGCAGATTGGCCAGCGTGGCTGTCGCATAATCCTGCTTCAGCTCAACCCCCTGATAGTCGTGTTGCAGATAAAGTTCTCCGCGGTTTGAATAATTGCCATCTTTCACATAGATGAAGGGGCGTCCGTGATTGGTCAGGCTGGTCAGCAGTTGCTTTTTAATAGCCTGAAACTCCCGGGAAGCGACTTCATAATTTCCGGAACTCTCGTTATAGGCAAACGAAAACATCTTATGCTTTCGACAGAAGTCTTCCGTTAAATAGGCATCAATGAACGTTAAATCGTTATGGATGCGGCGGACTTCGAAGATTTTCTCACGACCCAGGCCGAGTTGCCGGTCCCATTTCTGTTTGATCTGTTCGTTGTCGCACTCTTCCCATTCTGCTCCAAATCGCCCTTTGTTCCAACGTTCTTCGATATCCCGAAAGAGCTCAATACCCACCTTATAAGGATTGAGACGTTGTGGACTCATGGCCATGGTGCCGGAATGATGATCGGCATAATCGATCACTTCGGAGTCGGTCAGTCCATGCCGGGTCATGATGGTGGAGTGCCAGTAGCTGGCCCAGCCTTCATTCATGATTTTGGTTTGTCCCTGGGGGGCAAAGTAATAGGCTTCATCGCGAATGATCGCCAGGATATCGTGCTGCCATTCTTTTAGAGGAGCATATTGCAGCAGGAACAGCAGGACATCGCGTTGCGGGTGTTCGGGGAAGGAACGGGCTGCCTCGCGAGCCTGATCATGTTCTTCGCGGGATTTTCGTTCCCGCTCCAGGACTTCCGGAGGATTAATATAAGGGTCCATATAGTCTTTGGATGAGAATTTCCCTTTTTCCATGGCTTCCGGCTGGCCATGGTCCCGTGCCTGGACTGCTGCCTGACGTTCCTCCGCAGATTTTTCTGTTTCTGCCCGGCGAATGAAGGGAGAATGTGGATCGATCAGGTTTTCCAGAGACAGGCAGGCATCAATAAATCGTTCCACCGGCTCATAGCCCACGCGGTCGATATAGCGATTCACCCGGGCAGAGTGGTTGGCCATCTGGTCCAGCATCTTGCGATTGGTCTGAGAAAACCAGGCATTATTCTTAAAGAAGTCGCAATGGCCATAAACATGGGCAATAACCAGCTTCTGATCGGTGATCGCATTCGCCGAAAGCAAATAGGCATAGCACGGATCTGTATTGATCACCATTTCATAAATTTTGGACAGTCCATAGGAATAGCTCTTCAGCAATTCATCATATTCTGCTCCAAACCGCCAGTGAGGATATCGAATTGGAAACCCGCCATAGGCTGCGAACATGCTCAGTTCTTCGTAGTCGAGCATTTCAAAGATGGTTTCGAAGAAGTCGAGCCCGTATCCGCGGGCGATCTCTTCCATCCGCATCTGAATGTCGTGAATTTCCGAGGGCAAGACCCGATGTGTGGTGACAGGCATCTGGGCTCCAGAACTGAGTTTTGTCTTATGCGTTTTGTCTTGTGCCCTGACAGAACTTCAAGCCAGCCCGGCTTCAAGTCTGTCAGAGCCTTGAATTGTGATTCGCTGATGATCGTGATGAAACAGGAAATTACGATTCTGCTGGCGGGATCTGAAACGGGAGGAGGATTGCTGGCGAAGATGTGGGCTGCAGTGACCAGAATTCACATGGGGTCAATGCAGGCACGCATTTTTACCATCTCGTCATGGTCAACTTCGTCATGGTCAACTTCGTCATGGTCAACTTCGTCATAATAGTCAGCGGGCAGTGAACGAAATCCTCATAGCCAGCATGCCCATGACCATAGCTTTCGTGACCATCATTATGATGACCAGCAGGACGATGCACCGTCGCAAGCAAAACCAGCCATCCAAAGATCAAATCGAGTTCTTCAAATTCTACGGCATCGCCCGCTGCAGCAACAGGGCGGTTTTTCCGGGAATGCCGGTTTCTATCGAAAGAGACATGCCGGCGTCGCTGAGATGGCTGCCAGATGTATTGCCCGACTGATCAGCCGACTTCAGAAATTCTTCTCTCCCCTGCAATCTGTTACCCCGTCGGTGGCATCCGCTGGTGCGGAGTGCCCCTGCCATCCAGCCGTTGTAGACCTGTGGTAAAATCTGGCTGGGGAAGGCTGGAGTGCTTGCAAACCGTCTTGCTGGTGGAAGATCGCGGTTCTACAATCATTTACAGACGTGAGGCGTAGGAACGGCCTGGCGAGCGAGGCATTGAGAATCTTGTGACTCTGAGTCGCCTGGTGATCTGGCGATCTCCCCTTGGCAAATAAGATTGCTCTGGCAGATTCTCGAAGTGGTCCACCTGATCGATCCGACAATATCCAGCCGACAATCCAGACTGGACGCATCACGTTCATCCAGTTTTTCAGTGCTGCGAACAAAACCTCCCGGACAAGGAAGATTTCCTTTCCGCGAGCAAGTTCGCTGCAAGTTTTGTTAGAGCTTCTCACAAACGACTTGGCATAGGGATGGCCGAATGCAGACTCGAATTTTCCGCGATCGCGGGTGGCTCACTCGAATCCTGCTGGCAGGAATATTTCTGACGGGAAGCTCCGGCCTGCTGCTGGCAGATGATCCCGTACAGGATACGACACAGGCACAGGATACGACACAGGCCCAGGATACGACACAGGCAGAACCAGCCAAACCTGCAGAACCAGCCAAGCCCGCGGCCAAAGAGGGGGCACAGGAAGATGCTGCCGGAAAGCCGGGGGCCGAAGAAGACTATTACGAATTGATGCGGGTCTTCGTCGATACCTTTCAGGAGATCGACCAGAACTACGTGAAAGAAGTGGATCGTCGCAAACTGGTGAATGCTGCGGTGCGCGGAATGCTCGCAGAGCTCGACCCCTATTCTGATTACATCGCTCCGGACGATCTGGAGCACTTCACCGAAGCGATCTCACAGGAATTTGGTGGTGTGGGGATTCGTGTGAACTGGGACAGCGCTTCGCGGTCCATCGAAATCCTGACTCCCCTGCCCGGCAGCCCCGCCTACAAAGCGGGCCTGAAAGCGGGGGACCGGATTGTTGAGATCAATGGGAAGCCGGTCAAGGATTTTCCCGTAAAACGTGAGCTTGCCACCACCGTGGAAATGCTTCGCGGCAAACCGGGCGAGACCGTCGAAATGAAAGTGATGCACCCCGAGACCAAGGAACCGGAGAAAATCACCCTGACTCGGGAAATGATCCAGTTGGATACCGTACTGGGAGACGTTCCCGAGAATGATGGCAAATGGAAGTTGATGCTGGATGATGAGAAAAAGATCGGCTATCTCAGACTCACGCACTTCACCAGCCGGAGTGCTGCCGAGTTTCGGGAGGCTTTGAAATCCCTGAAGAAGCAGGGCATGAAAGGTCTGATTGTGGACCTGCGATACAACCCGGGCGGGCTGCTGGAAGCAGCTGTGGATATCGCGGACATGTTCATCAGTGAAGGGTTGATTGTGAGTACCGATGGTCGCAACAGTGCTCATCGGACCTGGAGCGCGAAATCGTTTGGAACCTTCACAGGCTTTCCCGTGGCGGTCATCATCAACCATTACAGTGCTTCGGCAAGCGAAATTCTGAGTGCCTGCCTGCAGGATCACAAGCGAGCCATCGTGGTGGGCGAACGCAGTTGGGGAAAAGGGAGCGTTCAGGATGTGATTGACCTGGAAGAAGGCAAGAGTGCCTTGAAACTCACCACCGCCAGCTATCACCGCCCCAGCGGCAAGAACATTCATCGTTTTCCAAACTCAAAACAATCTGATGAATGGGGTGTCACTCCGGACGAAGGTTACAAACTGGAATTTACGCTGAAAGACCATCAGGCCTATCAGGAATACCGGTTCGAACGGGATATGCCCAACCACAATGCGAAGAAATCGGACTTCGAAGACAAGCAACTGGAAATGGCCAAAGCCTATCTCGAAGAGCAGATTCAGAAAGAGAAGCCGGCTGAAGAAGCCGCCCCTGCCGAGAAGCCGGACGAGAAACCCGCTCCCAAAGTGGAAGAGAAAAAGGCCGCCAGGAGCCTGCATCACATCCCGTTTTTCACGGTCCCCCGCATGCGGGTGGGTTAGAACGTGCGGGACTTGAGCGTATTTCAATCCCGCATCGACCGCGTTCCGCCACGCGGGGAGTAGACTTTCACCAGTCGAAATGGGTGCTGCGCGGGCATCGGCCAGAGCAATCTGCTCTGGCCGCGATCTCGATGGTGGATGATCTCAGTGACTTCGGAGAAATGATTTCTGATTGTGAATGTTTCTGCTGTTGATGACTCCAATACAGAATTTCTGCTGGCCATTGAATCCTCGTGTGATGAAACCGCCGCAGCGGTCGTCGATTCCCGGGGGGTGGTGCACAGCAGTATTGTGGCCTCACAGGACGAACTCCATCAGCGGTTTGGAGGAGTGGTTCCGGAAATCGCCTCACGTGCGCACCTGTCGCGAATTCTACCCGTCATCGATGAAGCCATTCGCCAGGCCGGAATCTCTCTCTCGGATCTTTCCGCGATTGCCGTGATGACGGAGCCGGGACTTGTCGGTTCGTTACTGGTGGGGGTGACCGCCGCGAAGACGCTGGCACTGGTGTTGGACAAGCCGTTGGTGGCTGTCAATCATATTCATGCTCATCTGTATGCCTGCCGGATGATCGCCCAGCGAGAGATCTTCCCCTCCATCGGTCTGGTGGTGAGTGGCGGACATACAAACCTGTATGACTGTCGCAGTGCGGTGGATTATGAACTGATCGGATCGACCATCGACGATGCTGCCGGAGAGGCGTTCGATAAGGCGGCTGCTTTACTGGGACTTCCCTACCCTGGCGGTCCGTGGATGCAGAAATCTGCTGAGACCGGAAATCGGCGGGCGTTCGATTTCCCTCGCTCGTTTTTGAAAGACGAACGGCTGGCTTTTAGTTTCAGCGGCCTGAAGACCGCACTTCGTTACACGGCACTCGGCCTTCCCGGCGCGACAACCCCTCCTCCGGAATTGACGCCGCAACGCATTGCGGATCTGGCCGCCAGTTTTCAGGAAGCAGTGGTGGATGTGCTGATTGGCAAGTGTCAACAGGCTCTGAAACAGACCGGACGTTCGACGCTGTGTATTGGCGGGGGTGTTGCAGCCAATGCGCGTCTACGGGAACGGTTGCTGGAATTGCAGCAGAATCGCGGTATTGATGTCGTGATTGCGCCGATGTCACTTTGCACGGACAATGCCGCCATGGGAGCCATTGGCTGGGAACTGCTTCGGGCGGGCCAGGTCTCCGAACTGGACGTCGACGTTACCCCCGGTCTGGTACGGCATTCCCGTTAGAACGTATTCACCCCGCATCGACCGATTCATCGCTTCACTGTCGTCTGCAGCGAAACGATGAAATCGTTGGATTCTCTCTGCAAGCGTCCATCCGTACGACGGACAATACGGAAGTCATGTGCTCTCGTACTTTGTCAACTTGAGAAATTCGGGCAGGGCGGAACGCAAAGTCCGACAACGGAGGACGTTTCGCGATGACACACCCTGAAACGAAGCCCTGACAGGGCACTTGTCTGGACTGGTTGCAAGCTCGGCTATATAGAGCAAGTTGCTCTGGCCTGGGCCCGCGCAGCGCGCGTTTCGACTGATGAAGGGCAACACACCGCGTGGCGGAACGCGGTCCGTGCGGAAGTAATGCGCTCTACTGCTGATCCCCCATGGTCAGCCGCATGAAGGCGGTTTCCAGGTTGACTTCTTCCTCGCGGAACTGCTTGATCCGAAACCCGTTCTCAAACAGCAACGGAGGCATGAAGCTATAGTCTTCGACACCTGATTTCAGGGTTGCACAGATCGTCTGGCCTGCCATGGTCACTTTGGCGATATCCGGATGCTGTTCGATCAGCCGGGCTGCCTGCTCTTCCCGGTCCATGACTTTGATCTCCAGCAGAATTGCCTGCCGGGCCTGTTTCATAATTTCATCAACATTGCCAATGGCCTTCATCACACCGGTCTCGATCATTCCGACTTTCGTACAGACGTCCGCCAGCTCCGGCAGAATGTGGCTGGAAACGATCACAGTTTTTTTCATCGAGCCCAGTCGTCGCAACAATCCCCGCATCTCGATGCGGGCGCGCGGGTCCAGGCCGCTGGCCGGTTCATCCAGCAACAGGACTTGCGGGTCATGGAGCAAAGTGCGAGCCAGACCGACACGCTGCGTCTGTCCGCGCGAAAGCTGACTGACCATGGCGTCCCGCTTGAATGACATATCCACCAGTTCCAGCTTTTCTTCGCAGATTTTGCGACGTTGCGGCCCGTTAATACGATAAGCCGAAGCAAAGAACTCCAGATATTCCATGACCGTCATATCGTCATACACACCGAAAAAGTCGGGCATATACCCGACCAGCCGCCGAATCTCCTGCGGATTGGAATAAATAGACTGCCCGCAGACATAGCATTCGCCATAGTCCGGGTTCAGTAGCGTGGCAATCATTCGCATCGTTGTCGTTTTTCCGGACCCGTTCGGCCCGATAAAACCAAAGACATCCCCTTCCTTGAGTGAAAGGGTCACTTCGTTCGCAGCGATTAAATCGCCATAGCGTTTCGTTAATTTAATAGTTTCAATCACGAATCGGGTCTCGATTGGTATCGGGGGTCTCTGGTCAGGTGTGCTGACGAGATGCAAACTGGTGCTCTGTCGGGGCATCAGGCATTTTACAGCTTCGGTTGCAGGATCTCCTGGGGAGGCGGAGCATCCGGATCGCGGAGAAACTCCTTCACCGGTAAAACAATTCGTACCATGGCAGACCGATCTTCCACAGGCAAATCCTGTCGATCGAGTTGAAAATGCACTGGAGAAATTTTTAACCGACCAAAGAGTACTGCGCGATTTAATTGAATCGTGTCTGAAAGATCCAGTCGCTTTAAAGATTCATTCTTAAGTCCCGTATAGGATTCGCCTCCCAGAGCTTTATAGAACGAGATCACCAGTTCGCTGATGAGCGGACTGGGATGGCTGGGATCATACGCCAAACGTTGCAACTGATCATCCACCGCGGTCAATTGTTGTCCGGTTCGCTCTTCCTGGATCATGTTCAACAGGCGTCCCCGCAATAGGTTCGAGCCGGATTGAGAAAGATCCCAGACCTGGCCGGGGAGAAGCGCTCGAGCCTGATTGCCAATGGAAGCACGGTCAAAATAGGCGAAGTTGCCATAGGCCACAAACCAGTCTGTCAGCTCTCCTGGAAGAGAATGACGAAGAGACCCTGTCAGACGATTCAGGCCCGCTTCCCGCAGATCCGCCGTGACGAATTCGTGCGCCGGCATGGTAAGTTGCCAGTTGCTGACAACCGCAGCGGTCGACCATTTTCGAACCGGGAAGTTCTCGATTCCCGAACGATCCTCAAAGAAGCGATACTGCGGCAGAGCTTCATCCAGTCCGCCCGATCCAGACATCCCCCGGTACCCTTCTCCGGGGCGTGGCACCCAGCTGACCACCATGTCGGCGGAACCGGCGGAGACAAAATCACGATTTAATTGGACATCAAGCCGCTGTCGCTGGCTGAATTCACTGTAATAGCTATACCAGGATTGCCCACGGACCTTGTCCGTTGTGAGATCGATATCCATGCTGTCAATTTGCCGGGATATTGAGGTCCGATCGTTTAACGTGTTCCCCTGCGAAATAGCCGTTCCGGAGGCCAGGACGATCCACAATAACATGGTTGCCCATGTCCATTCCGGCTTTTTTAACCAGTATTGCACAAGGAGATAGTCCACAGGCCCGATGATGATCGCAAACAAGGCGATCCAGCCAATCACGGACCACGGAGCAGCATGGTTGCGTCCTTCAAAGTGATCAAGGCTCTGGCTCACTTGAGATTGCAGATCGGTCACTGCGGAGGGGTCGAAGTCAGGGCGGGATTCACTTTGAGACTTCAAAGAATCACCAGGGAGAGGGATGGCCGCCAAAATTCCAACCAGCTGTGCTTGCGAATCAGGATGCCAGCTGGAAAGCGGGGGCTCGTCCATGCGCACAGCCACCATCGTCACCTGCCCACTCCCAAATGCGGAACGGAGGACCAGCGGTCCCCCCAGTCCCGATGCGATCACCACTCCCTTGGTTCGGTCAAACTGCGCTGCGGGAATGGTTGTCAGCGTTCGCAATTGACTGCTGCGAGGTACCAGATCCTGGATTCCGCTGAGCTTGGCAACTTCGAATTGATGGTCCGGCAGCACCGGCAACCAGCTTGCCAGCGGACTTCCGTGCAGTTGTTCCACAGTGTTGCCGACACTGACAATCAGGCGGCCACCTTGCTGGACCCAGTCACGAATTGCATTGGATGTGCTGATGTCCAAAACCACGTCACCCGTCAGTACAATGACATCAATTCCATCCAGAATCTCACTACTCCACACCGGCTGGCTGAAGTCGTCCAGCATGATAAGATGCGCCGAATTCGAAACCCGGCTTTGCCATTGAACAAGACCCTGCGAAAACACAGGTTGACTCCCCGCCAGCAACCAGACACTTGTGGATTGCTTGAGCGCCTGAAATGGTCCGCCTGGTCCCACTCGAATTGGAACCACCTGTCGAATTCGGTCTCCCTCCATCAATTGCAGTTGAAGAAAAGCGTTCAACTTCCCGGATTGAAACAGGCCGCGAAGATGCATCGGCTGATCACCGGACAACGTGATGCTGGAAAGCGGTTGCAACGTCCCGCGTCCATCAGGATCTGCAGCCCGCAGCACCGGGGTGATCTGCATGCCGACCGGACCAGACAGATCGAATTCAATCGATGACCATCGCCCCAGCTTGAAAGTTCCATCCAGACCGATTTTCACACCGGAAATCTGGACAGCTTCGTCTGCGGCAAATGTATTCCCGGCAGGAAATCCTGTAACCAATAACACCAGGGCAATCGCCACGAACCACCATGGTCTCATGTTCAAGGTTACCCGTTGCCAGTTGTGGAAGATGATGAAAAAATCGGTGTTCACGTCTCACGAAACCAGATCAATGAAGGAAATCTGTCCAGTGCCATGTCCGGGTTGAGCCTTGGGATACTCTTCACCAGATGAAAGCCCCGTTGGTCGCCGGCGAAACAATGCAAATACCATGCGTGATTGGGAATCATAGGGGATCTCGCCACAAGAGGAGAGTCAGCCAGTCCCCCTTCATTCCGAATTCCCGAAAACTCGTAACCTGCACCAGGGCTTTCATCTTGCGATCGCGAAGAGTGATGGCACGGGGAGTTGTGTGATGAACCGGATCTCTTGGAATTTTTCGATCAGCAGATCGAATTCGAGCGCATTTACCCCGCATTGGCCGCGTTCCGCCATGCGGCGAGTGACTTTCATCAATCGAAACGCGTGCAGCGGGCGTTTCCACAGGCAGTTGACGCAAGCGTTTGACAACTGACGACGTTTCGTCAGGACGTACCCTGAAACGAAGCTGTGGCACAGCACCCGCTATTTTTCAGTTAATGTAAAAGTATGATCTCGCATGTCTTGCGTCACAGTCAGGGTGACGGTTGTCTTGTCCGAATCGTACCGGCCTCCCTTCAGCATCGGCAAGACTTCGTCGACCGCGATTTTCCGACCGGTGGGGTCGGCGATCTCAATCGTTTTTCCCGTTTTTTCCTGGGGAATGATTGTAAAAACCACGCTGCCAAGAGGGACCTTCTGGAGGTAATAAGTGCCTTTCTCGCTGATCGGACACATTCCTCCTTTGCCATTGCTGCTTTCCTGAGACGCAAACATGACATGTCCCGTCGATGCCAATCTTCCGTTGACGGTGACCTTGCCTTTCATGTCGATTGTCGTAGCATCTCCGCAACCAACGGCAAAAATAAAAAGCAACGAATACCGCAAATACAAATGCATACTCGGTTTCACAATGGCACCTGTCTGACTGCGGATGTTCTATGATTGGTGAAACTGTTGATGATTGCCGTGAGACTAGAACGCATGACTTCCGTATCGGCCGCGTGGTGAAACGCGGCCGATGCGGGAGTCATGCGCCCTAAACAGCCTGTTGAAAAACGCACAGACAGAAATGTCTGTGCCCCCAGACGGTGCTGATTCATCGGGAAGGTGGGCCGGACATTTCTGTCTGGCCAAGATCATTTGTTTTCAACAGGCTGCCAAGCCGTGACACGGCACTAGAAATTCAAGGTAACCGGTTCCTGCGGCATGCTGAACAGACTGTCGGCGGGACCAAAATTGGTCGGGCACTCATGGCCGCCGCCATTGCTAATTGTTCCAATGGCTTTCCACACCGACAGGTCGATTGAATCTGAAATGAAATGGACCGAAGAATCGGCGAACAAGCAGTTCACCCCGCCCGTATGATGGCTTCGTGCATTGGCTTCCTGGTCATTAACCTGATTTCCCGTCATGCCGACGACGGGGAACTTTGTGCCGGCAGGAAGGTTGTCTGGAAACCCGCCTGCTTTATAAAGGTAGTCAGGCAACCCGGAATTCGGCGTACGGCGGGTTCCAATCAATGCTCCTCCCATATTATCCCAGAGGATGCTTCCACGGTAGTCGCCGCTCATGCCGCTTCCCTTGATGTACTCGCCTACCGCCAGCGTATTGCTTGTACCATCCGTAATGGTCGCGAAGGTGTTTCTTTTTCCTGGCATAAAGAAGTGCATCTTGTGCCAGGCATCATAGCCAGGCGTATAATGCATCGCGTATTCAGTACAGGTCCAGGCAGCATAGGGTGTCGCAAAGCCGGGATAATTCCCTTTGGCATTATTCGTTCCCCAATCAATCCCTGTTCTGGGAGCGACCGGGTCGCTGGGGCATTGAAACACAGAAAGCGGCGCGCTGCCGGGACGGCTCCAGTCACCCCCTGTGCCAATGTTGGAACCCACATAGATGGGGCCACTGGGGTCATACATCTCATAAAGGGCGGACTGCTCAAGATAGGGATAGACATTGAATGTCCACGTAATACGCTTATCGGTCGGCGGAACGATTTCCGAACCGACAACCCCAAGTGGAAATGAATTATACGTGTCGTGATAGTTATGGAGGGCCAGGCCAATTTGCTTGAGGTTATTCTTGCACTGAGAGCGCCGGGCCGCTTCTCGAGCCTGTTGAACCGCCGGGAGCAACATCGAAACCAGGATACCAATAACGGCGATGACCACCAGCAGTTCGATGAGAGTGAATGCGCGGCGGACGCCGGCGGATGGGCGAGTCATGTCATGATCTCCGATACCGACAAAATGGGAACTTAGGAACAGTTGCGGCATGCGCTGCTTCAACCAGGAGTACATCGGACATAATCTAAGTGATAGTGCCGGTCAGCTGCGAGTGACACGCCCCTGCCGAACGCCGAAGGGTTGAGAAAAAGAGGAGCGGGCAACGACCAGCGATGTGACGCCGGTTCTCAACTCACCCAACGTTCCTTTTCGACCCCCGGTGTTATTCACTCATGATTGCATTCACACTGAATGGTATTCACGCTGACTGCGCCAGGCATCTTCTGCATTTCGCCCCATGGCTGCCAGGAGCAAAGCGATCAACGATCTCTAATGAGGGCAATCACGGCCAGTGCGGACTCGTTAATGCGAGGCGATTTCAGAGACATGATTCCTCCGATTTCGAAAAATGCAATCGTCTGAAGACTATGAAAAAGCAATGTCAAATATTTGCGTAGATGCCATGGGGCGCTGCCGCGGGGGACAGGAACGCTGGGGACAAAAACGCTGTTCGACCCTTTGGTCGGAAAATCGCACGACGAGTATCAGAAAAATGATATTACAAACAATGTTTATAAAGTCAACGCACAACGACATGTTTATCTGGCTGGGTGGAATTGCCGGAAATCCGGCTTGAGTTTGAATTCAGCATGCCATTGCTCTGTCGGCAGGGCGAACGTGCTTCGAAGAGCAGCTGGCGAACTTGACGTACTCCTGCTGCTGGAGCGCGACATGAGCATAGGTATCCAAATTCCACTTTGCCAGACCGTGCCAACATGCGGATGCTTCCCCATGCTGGGTCTTGCCCGCCGCCCCCACTTCTACAACTTCGATGACCACAGGCATTCGCAAAGGATTATTGTTCCCAGCAGGGCGTTGATTCCCAGCATCTGCAGAACTGTGACAGGAGCAGCCTCTTTCCCAATTCCCAGACGCGCGCCCAGCCCGTTCCAGCACCATAACCCTAAAGGAAATGTCATGGCGCCAAACAGTCCCAGTTGCCATTTCGATGTCCCCAGATGAACCAGATCTAAAGCATCACCCACCGGCAGCAGCCAGGCCATTCCCAGATACGCACCATTGGCAATCAGGCAAAATCCCGTGAAGAAACGCAGACAGGCTTCCAGCAGTGTTTGCTGGCGCCGCCAGGGAATCCAGAACAAGCCCGGCAACAGACATCCCAGCAACGGCCCCGCCCAGATCACCAGACGCGGAAACGGCTTCGGCTGGACCACGGTCTCGGAAATGTGTAGAGGATGCAAAATCACCTTCACGACGGTTCCACCGGTCGACCAGGCTGCCAGCACATGCCCGAACTCATGCACAATCTGCATGCCCAACCAGCTCACCAATCCCAGTCCGATCAGAAACAGGAGCGTAATCAGTCTGCTTATGGCGCATCTCGTTTCCAAGTAATGATCCTGAAATCAAATCGCTGTTGGCAGTGGAGAGTGGCCCTGTCAGGGCTTTACTAAAGCAAGTTGCTCTGGCCTGGGTCCGCGCAGCGCGCGTCTCGACTGATGAAACTCAACTCGCCGCGTGGCGGCGCGCGGCCTATACGGAAGTCATGCGCTCTAGCAGTACAGAGGGCACAGAGAAACACACAAAGGGCAATTCACATCGTGAAATTCATTGAGCTCAACTGGCTGGTTGAAAGGAGTGCCAGTTTTTCCCAGTGTCCTCTGTATCCTCAGTGTCTCTGTATTTTCCTCTCTTCTATCGCATGATTTCGGAGCAGGGAAATGGAACCAGTTCACGGAGTCCCAAGCTGCAGTCTGTGATGTTTGCTCCGCGTCGCGGTTTCCGGCGGAAGATTCTCGGACAGACTTCTATTGGCGGTGTTGCTCTGCTTCCACCTTCTTACGCCGCAGGCGGAGTCGGGTGAAGAGTTGTTCAAACCGGCGCTGGGAGATTGGTTCCGGAACAGTCTCCGTCTGGAACGTCGATTCCATGGCGGGACTTGGGTCAGCGCCGGCAAGATGAATCGGAAGGGTCTGGTGTGGAGCTGGCACCGAATGGGGGGCATGCGGGTCGGGTGTCAGCTGGACTTGCACCTCACGGCGGATCTGCTGCACCAGTTCCAGAAGATCCTCTTCCGTCGCTCTCTCTGAAGTGGAATCGCTGCCGGCTGGAAACGCTTGTGGGTGGATCTCCGCAGACTGCTGATCCAGGCAACTCAGATCAATTGTCTCCCGCCGATCTTCAGGCAGTTCAAACATTCGATCCAGCAACGTGTACCGGTCAATCACCGGAATTTCTGTCATCTCGGACTGTTCGTCCACATGATCGGATGAAGCAGCATTCGAGACGCTGGGGAAACTGAAAATCTGAAATGTTTCAGCAGGCATCGGCATCTCGATGGGCTGGTCAGCAGACTCTTCCAGTGTAGCGACATCTTCGGAATCGATCCCAGCCCCGACTTCGAAAACAGCAAATTCCGACAAGGTCTCCGGCAACGATTGTTCCGGGTCGGGCGGAAGAGAAGTCTCGGCGGATTCCTCTGCTGCAGTCTGGTGAGAAGGTTCCTCGGTCATCTTTTCTTCTGATGGATCGGGTTGAAGGAACTCCGGGATTGGAAACTCATCGGTTTCCTGCTCAGTGGTGGAAATCGTGCCTGCCGCTGGAGCTTGCAGGGGTTCGGAAGGCTGCTCCGGCGGGACGTTTTCCCCGTTCGGTTCCTGGTTCATTTCGACTTGCTCGCGGGAGGAGGCTTCTCCGGGAACTTCTCCCCAGCGCAGCGGCAATTCTTTCATATTCTCCAGCGCCGCCCGGACAATCGATTCTGTGACCGGTTTGCAGCCATCCGCAAATGCCAGCAGACAGGCATGATCCGTCAACTGACCGAGGCAATGCAGGTTGCCATCACTGGCGCGACAGAGAAGTTCCAGTGCGTCTTCCGTCATCACGGACAGAATGTTCGGCTCACCGACAGCTTTGAAGCGTTCGCCAATAAACCGGGCGGAGTCATTGAGCGAAAGCGGAGTCAGACAAACCTGCAGACCGATTCTTTGATTGAAAGCGGTCAGAGCGGGATCGACCAGTTTTTCTTCCAGTTCGAACGAACCACACAGTACGGCATGGATGATTGTTTCCCCGTCCGGGGCATATTCGGTAAGTGCCCGTAATTCTTCAAACAACCGTGTTGTCAATTCATGTGCTTCATCCAGAATCAGCAACAGGCTGCGGCGATTGAGTTTGGCGGACCGGGCAGCCTGGAGGACTTTTAACCGCGCTTCCTGATCCGTCAGCCCCACATAGCCCATATTCAGTTCGAAGAGGATTCCCTGCAGCAGGCTCAACCGGGTTTCCATTCCCGCAGCACTCAGAAAGATGGAACGATGATTCTGTTCCAGGAGTTTTGCCAGTCGACGGCAGAGCATCGTTTTGCCGAGTCCGGGAGCCGATGTCAGGATAGCCATGCCGCGAGACTGCGAGACGCAATGGACCAGCGAATCCAGTGCATCCTGCAGGGGAGAGAGTTCAATAAAATCATCCGCGCTGGGAACCAATGAGAACGGACGTTGCTGAAGCCCGAAAAAGTCTTCGTACACTGGTGGACCTCGTAGTCAGTTCAATGCTGGGGTGAATGCCTCGATTATCACATCGAATCACATCGGCCTTTGCATTCAGCAAAATACGGGTTGTCGGAAAATCCTCCCCGGGTCCACACGGAAGGAAAGGTACGTCTTCACCAGTGTGACACGGGAACCGGCGAAATCTGCAACATCTTCTCAGGCAGACTTGCTCAGAGCCCCCGGTGATGACACCTCCTGGTGAGGACCGCGAAAAGCGACCGCCGCCAGCAAAGCAAGTGCCGGCAACAACGGTGCCCGCATCCGGGCGTCACTCCAGTACACCAGATGGGCTGCGTTCAGAGAGACAATCAGGGTGAGCAATATTCGCCACTTCCAGGCGAGTGGATCTTCCGGACAAAGCCAGTGAAAGAGCCCGCCGGCAACACGATCAACTCGATGCCTGATTCCCATCGAACCCGGATGCAAAAAGAGCGTCTTTTCCGCACGAGGAACACCGAGCACGCGCACCGTTCCAATCAGGGCCAGCGACCAGAACAGGAGATAAAAGAAACGTACTCCCCACAGGATCAGGGGAGAGAAGTGGTCGGCTGCGGGGCCTTGGGGACCAATATTCCAGAACCAGAGAAATTTCAGAAAACAGGCTCGTAAAAAAGTACGCGGATGTGATGTGATGGTCCGCTGGGCTCGGCGAGACATCCAGCGATCCAATGGGATTTCGCCAGAGACTCCCGTCTGGGCTGCCTCGGCGAGTGTCCTCTGAATCCAGGCAGACTGCCCTGCCCCATGCGATCCATCCCAGATGGTGCCCCACGGCTGAAGAACGACTTCACGATAAAAAACGGGATTGTTTCCCAGCAATAACGTATAGCCTCCGTGCGTGGTCATCAGAACCGGAGAGTGCATCACGACGGCATTGCGAATCACCCAGGGAAGCACGACAACGCACAGTCCAATCGCAGCTCCGGCCATCCGTCTGACTGGAAATGTTTTTCCCGGATCAGGAGGGCTTCCTGATAAAGACTCTTGGGATGAAGAGCGTCGTGCCTGCCGCAACATCCATAGTGGAGCAAACATCAGCCCGAAAATCCAGAACGTGGGACGGGAGAGAACCGCCAGGCCGAAGACCATGCCGATGACCGGTGCGCTGTGCTCCCAACGCTGAGAAGGTTCTGGTTCTGGGGAGATTTTGGCGACACCCGGGGCATGCTTAAAAATGACAACAGAAGCTGTGTTGCGTAATGCATATGGCTCGGCTGTCAATAACATCAGCAGCACCGCGATCAGACAGGTGCAAAGTGTTTCCGTCATGGGCAGCGCGAGATACCGCAAGGCCAGCGGGTCGAATGTCAGAAAGAGACTCGCGACACAAATCTGGAACGGGGAGAGCTGTAACTGCCGTCCGGTTTGCCAGACCGCGAAAAAGGTGATCACCGCCAGGACCAGATGCAGCACAGCCCGAGCCCCCGCTTGATCCGGTCGACTGATCAATGCCAGCAACAATGGATAAAGCGGGGGACGATAAGCTGTCGGCAGACCCGTTCCCGGATTCGAAAACCCTTGCCCTTTCGCCAGTTCTTCGGCAATTCCCAGATACGCATCCGGATCAAGATTCAAATCTGCCTGAGCATGCCATAGCACCCCGATCCGCAGGACAACGAAAATCGTCAGCAAACCCGTAAACAGATGGCATTCAGTCAGAAATCGATTCAAAAAAACTTGCTCCAGTTGACAAAAGAAGCATTCGAGCGCATGCGTCCCGTATTGTCCGCGCTCCGCCACGCGGCGAGTTGCGTTTCACCAGTCGAAACGCGCGCCTCGCGGGCTCAGGCCAGAGCAACTTGCTCTAACTCTAACTGGCTGCTGAGATTTCGAACTTGAGTTTTTGAGGCTGGGCCGCGTGACGAATGGCGGCGTCCGCAGCTTCGATCTTTTGATTCAACTCTTCGAGTTGCTGTTGCGTCGCGGGATTCGCCTCTTTGCTGCTGGCCGCCGCTTTGGAGAGACCTCGCCACTGACTGACCAGTCCTTCTTTGGCGGACACGGCATTTAAAATTGCCGTTCCCTGCACGGCCAGTGGATTCCCCTTTTCCGGCAGCATGTGCGGTCCATATGCGGTCAGATTCACCCCTTGCGACAGGTCTTCCGCAGACAGTTTCGCGATCAGGACTCCATTCAGCTTCAACTGATAGTTTCCAGCCTGCAAGCCTTTCACCTGTAAGGTGTATTGGCTCAGTTCGAAGACGTCCGTTGCCATGGGGAGCACGCTGGCGGCATCGGCGGGAATGGGAAACGGCAAGGAATCGTCCAGCCGTTCGAAAGTGAGCGTGCCATTTCCCGCGTTCACTTCCGTGATCTGACAGCCTTTGGCCATCAGGTTTTTGCCATCCGCATCCAGCGCGACGCTGCTGACAAATCCATTCGCACCCAGTCCTTTCAGAAGTGCGGCCGCCATCATCAACTGACCGCAAGGGCCCGGATGCACCCCGTCGCCCTGCATGGAAATCGGTTTTTGCGGAAGGTCATGCTGGACCTTCAAAAATTCCCGCAGATGATTCACACCGGGAATCGTATCCTTTGCCGCGAAGGGCTTTGCGGAGCTGATAAAGTTCGAGAGTTGTTCGTTTTCTTTGTTTTGTCCCCAAATATCCACGAGGGCGTGAAACTGATCGGCATAGGGGAGATGTTCCTGATCTGCCAGCGTTTGCAGATCTGTGGAATACTCGCTTAATCGCACATTGCGGGTCGCCAGCTTGGCCATGGTGGAACCGTCGTTGACCGGGCTGGGAGAAAACAGGACCGGGCGGGCCTGAATGGACCGGACACGTTGCAGCCACGTTTTCATGTTGTTCAGGAAGGCTTCCCGAGACGTTCCCCCGGCATCGTTCATGCCCAGTTCAACGGAGATCACCGTCGGCTTCCAGCCGGCCACGTCATAATCGAATCGGGCCAGCGTGCTGGGAATGGTGTGTCCGCCCACTCCTGAATTGCGAAATGAAAATTTCAATTGAGGATATCGGGCGAAGCAAAATGCCTCAAAATAATTGGAGTGCAGGTGCTGAGCGGTGATACTGTCTCCCGCCATGACCCAGACATCGCCATTCTGCAGCGGAAATGTCTTTGGCTCATCAGCCCTCGTGACCAGACCCATCGCCAGCACAAATACCGGTAGCAACGCCTTTGAAAGCAGACGCATGCGGACTCCTTCGCTGTCAAGTGAAAGAAATGGCTGAGTGCTGTGTCAGATGTTTCAGGAAACAGTCCCGCAATTTCAAGTTCTGACAGGAGGCTCAGCAGATTCCCGGATTCTTGCGGATGCTCCTTCAAAGTACCAGCGGGCGGGTCTGGATTGCGTCGCGAGCAGCGGGGTGGCAGGGCTCCACGTCAGCGGAATCTCTCGGATGGGGGCCAGAGAAACTTGCTCTAATCTTTACCCTTTACCGTGAACATCGCAGAGAGGAATGGAAGGGCTGTCCGGGTCAATCAGATCGCTGAGTTTGACGCCGCGAAATGCAGCTTCGGTGCTGGCATAGGCCCGATCCAGTTCCTGATGCAGCGGGCAGAGCGTAGTGTGAGAGGGAAGTCCCAGCGGGCAATGCCGGATGCGTTCAATGGGATTGACGGCATTGACGACATCCAGAATTGTGACATCGTCTGCGGCCCGACTCAGTTCATAGCCTCCACCCGGGCCCGGACGGGACTGTACCAGCCCCGCAGTTGCCAGGTCCTGCAACACGCGATGCAGGTAAGAACGTGGAACTTGAGTTTTGTCTGCGAGTGCGTCACCAGAAAAAGGCTGCCCCGGAAAACTCGCCAGACAGACCACAGCGCGCAAGGCATATTCGGCTGTTTTGGAAAGCATATGACGCTCCGATTACGAAAAATTAAATCTGCACCTTGACATGCAGAATTAAACCTTTACATTTACGTGCAGATTTAACGGTAGCCTGTTGGATTCAGGACAGCAAGCCTCTTGCCCGCCCCTCCTCAAAAAGGATACTCCCTCCATGCTCTCTGCCAGAACAGTCGAAATCGTCAAGACTATCACGCCTCTGGTGGCAGCCAATGCCACCATATTGACCCGCCGTTTTTATGAACTCATGTTTCAGGGAAACCCCGAAGTCGGAAAATTTTTCAATCAGGCCCATCAGCATTCCGATGGTCAGCAACAAGCGCTGGCAGGCGCCATCTGTGCGTATTTCGCCAATATTGATCGTCTTGAAATACTGGGACCTGCAGTGAATCTGATTGCTCATAAGCATTGTTCACTGGGAATTCAGCCGGAGCATTATCCCATCGTGGGGAAGCATCTGCTGGCGGCCATCGAGGATGTGATGGGAGCAGCAGCAACGGCAGAAGTCCTGGCGGCCGTTGCAGAGGCCTATGGATTTCTTGCGGAAGTCTGCATTCAGCGTGAAAAAGAAATTTATCAAAGTCAGCGTGAAACCCATGGTGGCTGGAATGGCTTCCGCAAATTTGTGGTGGGCCGAAAAGTTCCCGAATGCGACGTCGTCACCTCGTTTTATCTGACGCCGGCGGATGGAGGAGCATTGGCTACGTTCAAACCGGGCCAGTATATTACGATTCGAATCAATCATCCGGAGCTGCCCACTTCGCCCCGTAACTATAGTCTTTCGGACTCTCCTGGATTGGGGCACTATCGAATCAGCGTGAAGCGTGAGTCGGGGCCGGGTCCACATGTCCCGGGGGGACTGGTGTCCAACTATCTGCACAATGTTGTGCAGGAAGGGGATGAAATCGAAATTGGTCCTCCTTGTGGTGAATTTACTCTGTGTGGAGAGCAGACCCAGGAGCGGCCAATCGTGCTGCTGGCGGGAGGAATTGGTGTCACTCCCCTGCTCTCGATGGCAAAAGCGCTGGTTCAGCAACGGATCGGGCGGCCCATTCATTTTGTACAGGCCGCTCGCAATAGTGCTGTGCATGCCTTGGCGGATGAAGTCCGGGCACTGGCGGCAACTGGGAAAAATGTGCAGACCCATGTCATCTACAATGCCCCTTCTCCGGAGGACGTGACCCATCGCAAGTGCGACAGCGTGGGAGTGGTGACCACGGAGTTCCTGAAGAACCAGACTCCTCACGAACTGGCTGCGTATTACTTTTGCGGTCCCAAACCATTTATGCAGACGGTCTATTCCAGTCTGAAGACCCTGGGAGTCAGTGACGATCGCATGCGCTACGAATTCTTCGGTCCGCAACAGGAGATTGCCCAAAGCGTCACGTCCACGTTTGCCTGATGTGCTGCAAGTCCTCTTGCCGTTCATGGTTTCATTACGGAAAGATGACTTATTGAATTCGGCGGATTCCCGGGTGGCAGCAGGTGGAGTCTGGCATCTGAGTCACTATGATTCAGGCGATCTGCTGGCATTGTGCCAGTCTTGGACTGGTCATTCCTGGACTGAAGGGTGTGCAAGTCTCGCGCACACGGCCATCACCGTGCGGGCGATACTCGAACATCCTTCAGAACAAAGTGATCGGACCACTGGTGCGAATTGCCCGCAGATTGCTCTCACCCGGGTTCGTGTGGCGGAACGCGGACCTTTCGATCTTGATGTGCAATAGAGGATCTCGCCTGATGAAAAGACTACTCTCCACAATGGCCTGCCTGTGGGTTCTCACTGCTGCCCCGACAGCGTTTGCCGACGCTCCCGTTTCACCGGGGGCAGCCATGACCGAGGCGGCACAGAAATTTCTGGCAGCCTTAACGCCCGAGCAAACCAAAGTGGCCACGATGGATTTTAATAATCCAGCCAGGCGGGACTGGCACAATATTCCCAAACCAACCCGCAAAGGGTTACAGATTCGCGAGATGCCTCCAGCATTGCGGGTGTTGTGCCACAATCTGGTGAAGGCCGGCCTCAGCGAAAGTGGCTATGAAAAAGCCGTTCACATTATGGCTTTGGAGAGCTATCTACATATCGGAGAACAGGGGAAAGGTCCCTTTCGAGATCCCGAACGCTACTTCCTCACCATCTTTGGCACACCAGCCCATGACACCACCTGGGGCTGGAGTTTTGAAGGACATCATCTTTCTCTGAATTTTGTCATCAAGAATGATCAGGTGATTGGTGAGACCCCCAGCTTCTGGGGCGCGAATCCTGCCACGGTGATCGCTTTTATCGAAGGGGGTCCGGAAACAGGAGTGCGAACCCTGCTGGACGAAGAACAACTGGCATTTGACCTGGTGAATTCGCTCACTCCGGAACAGCAAAAAGAAGCCATCATCGCGGAGAAGGCTCCCGCAGATTATCGCAATGCCGGAAATCCGGTCACTCCCCGGGCCAATATGGAAGGAATCTGTGCAACAGAGCTGACTCCTGAGCAGCAGCACATCCTGATGTCTCTGCTGGCGACATACAACTATCATTTTGCTGCAGAGATTGCCAAAACTCGTATGGACGAAATCAAGGCTAATGGCCTGAAGGATGTGTATTTTGCATGGCTGGGAGCCACACGACCTGGCGTGGGCCATTCTTATCGGATTCAGGGCCCTACGTTCGTCCTGGAACTGATCAACGTGCAGACAGACCCCGCCGGCAATCCTGCAAACCATATCCATTCCGTCTGGCGCAGCCTGACACGTGAATTTGGACTGGAATAGAGTGCACATCCAGGTTCGACACTGCATCTGATGATCTGTGTTTGATGACCTGCGCTTGATGATCTGGGGGCCAGAGAAAACGGTCTGATTTACCGGATTTTTCCTGTTCCCGACCCTCTGTCCCCAGATCCCTTTGGTATTACCGCTTTGTCGATATTCAAAATTGGAGTAGTGCCTCGTCTACTCTAAAAATCGGGGTTGGGCTAAACGCAAAGTCCGACAACGGAGGACGTTTCGCGATGACGCACCCCAAATCCAAGCCCTGGCAGGGCACTCGTCTACTCTAAAAATTGGGGGAGGTCTTAACGCAAAGTCCAACGACGGAGGACATCGCGATGACGCATCCTCCCCCAAGTCCTGACGGGGCACTACAGGCAGCGTAAAAATGCGGTCAGATCGAGTTTCTCCTGCGGAGTCAGCTTCAATGACAAAACAAGATTAAAGAACTCAACCGTATCATCCAGCGTCATCAACCGGCCATCATGCAGATAGGGTGGAGAGTCTTTGATACCTCGCAAAGTGAAGGACTTGATCGGTCCGTCCGCGATATTGTGCTGATCCAGAATCACTTCCGGGGTATAGAATCGTTCCAGGTGCAGATCGTGCATCTGATTGTCCAGGAAGCTGGGCCCGGGATGACAGATGGAACATTTCGCTTTGCCATAAAAGAGTTGCTCGCCATGCAATTCCTCCGGAGTCGCCTTTTCCGGAATCAGACGGCCCAGCACGTCCAGCTTGGGAGCAGGAGGAAAATCGATTATGTTCTGCATCTGCGCCATCATCGAGACCTGCGAAGAACGATCGGGAAGATTTAAGCCTTTCTTGGCGGCGATGACATGATCACCATCAAAATAGGCGGTTCGCTGTTCGAATTCCGTAAAATCTTCAACGGATCTTAAAGAGCGTTTCGACCCGTGAATCTGCTGGTTGAACAGGCCGCGCAGACTCACCGTATCCAGTCGCAAGCGTTCGTCCTGCGGGCGTGTGTCGGGATTCTGATGAAAGGCGGCGTTGGTATGTCCGTTTGTATGGCAATCCAGGCAACTCACTCCTAATTGCGGTTCCTTCACTTTGCGATCACCTGTCTGATTGAACTGCTGCTGTGGGAATGGAGTAAGCAGCAATCGCATCCCTTCCATTTGCACAGGGGTGATTTTCCCTTCCAGCAGGTCGTAATAGTTCTTGATGGAGAGCACTTTTCCCTGGGTCACATCTCCCAGTTCTGGATGCGTGGTGAGAAACAGTGGCGGCGGATATTCCGGTGTCAGATGTTTGGGGAGATCGAAGTCGATATCGAACCGCTGCAGATCACGAGCTTCCAGATCGTGCATGGCCTGAATCTGTTCCGCTGGAAACACCATTCCCCCTGCTGCATTTTTGGCGTGGGGAAGTGGACGAAATCCGCCTGGAAACAGATTCTGCTCTTTGATCTGCTCGGGGGTCATTTGAGAGAGCGCGTCCCAGTCGCCCCCCTGATAAGTGCGTACACGGACGCCCCATTGCACCGCTTTTCGTCCTGCGGACATCTTCACCGGACTCGGCTTGTCTGCCAGGTCGTAACGCTGATTCATCAACTCTGAAATGGCGTTTTGATATTTCGGTTTTTCACTGACATCGGAGTCCATGACTTCCGAAAAAGGTTTGTCCGGGATAATTGGAAATTGATAAGTTTGCGGTTTTGCCCGCGGGTTGGTCCCCGGTGGCTGATCATCCGCGCCGGTTGCGCTTTGAACAATCAACGCTGCACAGCAACAACCAATTCCCCATGCCGTCCACGATTTTCGCATCACGCCTCTCCCGCCAGGAACAAAGAACCCCTAAACCAAGGGTGCAGCGAACTTGCTCGCGGAAAGAAGATTTTCCTTGTCCGAGAGGCTTTGTTCGCGGCTCTAAGAATCGTCCACAACTTCAACGGGAAGGGCTCCATGCAAGTCACGGTCCAGATCGGATGAAATTTTCCGTCAGAAACGGCTTCAACAGCTTCACCAGACGGTGCGGATGAGTCAGATAGGGGTAATGTCCTGAATGGGGCATCTCGATCCGGCGGACATGTGGAAGCTGCGTTTCGAGTTCTGCCTCGGCAGCAGCAATGAGTTGCCCTTCTCCTTCGCAATGAAGAATACAGACTGGCTGTTGAATCTTCGGGAGCATCGGGCGGAGATCGGTCTGGGCGGCGGCCAGCCACTGCCGGGCAAAATCACAAGTTCGTGACTCCCCCGCCTCCTGCAGCAGGAATCCAAACCGGGTTTCATCAAATGGAGGAAACCAGCGGCGATGGTTTTCGATCTGAGCGGTCTGCCACCAGGGCATGTTCTTCAATTTGAATGGAGACCAACGGGCGATCTCCAAGACCGCTCGTTCCATGCGGGTCAGCGTTCGTGTCGCCCATGCCCCCTGCAGAAAGGCGCTTCGAATCGCCTGTGGATGCGACATCATAATCTGCAAGGCCACCTGGCTGCTGAATGCGGAAGCATAGATATCGGCTCCCCCCGGACTGAAATGCTCAATGGCCAGCGAGAGCGCTTCTGCAGTCTCCCTGACAAGTTGCCGTGGCTTGGGAGTTCTGTGAAAATGGGGTGTTTCGACAAGAATGGAGTGAAATTCTTCTTTTAGTAACCAGGCTGTCAGGCAAAACAGCCGGGCAGAGCCGCACATTCCCGGGAGAAAAACGACTGGATGTCCCGTACCGAATTCGGTGATTTTCAGGACGGCTCGGTCGGTTTCAATGAGACGGGAATTGGCGGACGCATGGAAATCTTGAGCGATCTGGTGCCAAACCAGTGGGGTGGGGCAAGGTTCTGCCGCTGCGGCAAGATCTGACGCATCCATCCCCGTGGTCGAGTTGGAGCTCATTTTTCTTCCTTTTCTCCACAAGATCTGGCCATTATTGGGCTTCGGAAGTGCAGTCGTGAAATTCCATGTTTCTCGCTGGAACCTGTGTCCAGATGTGACTATGATATTCGCTTCGTTTTGTGGCGATTGAATTCCCTACGGGGCCAGCCTGTCTTCAACGGAATTGTGGTCTGACCACACTGTTCTGGCAGGTTTTCACTGTTCTGGCAGGTTTTCGAGGCTCTGCCAGGTTTTTGAGTTGTCACCGCAGGCTTGTTGGCCTGCAAGCAGCCCGTTCTGCAACAAGTTCCGCAATCTGACAGTTCAGGTTTGAAGCTCCAATAGAATACTTAGAGATCCATGCCGAATACACCCACAGCCAAAAAAGCACTTCGTCAAAACGCCAAAAATCGACTGTTAAACCGTTCACAGCGATCCGCACTGCGTACATCGATTAAGAAGTGTCGTGCGGCAGCCGTGGGAACAGATGCCGCTGCTGCGGAACAGGCCTTTCGTGAAGTGACGAAAAAACTGGATCAGGCTGCCGCCAAGCACCTGATTCATCGCAATGCAGCCGCCCGCACCAAATCACGCCTGTCCAAGTTGATTTCAAAGAAACCGGAATAGAGCAAGTTGCTCTGGCCTGTGCCCGCGCAGCGCGCGTTTCGACTGAAACACGACTCGCCGCGTAGCGGAACGCGGTTGATGCGGAGTGAACTCGCTCTAAATTATGCAGCCACTTTATTTTGACAGATTTGGGACTTCCAAAGTTTTGGGGCTCTAAGAGTGCTGTGATGACAGCCACCGTGTCGACTTTCATCCCTGTTTGAGATGGAAGTTGCCTTCCTGAGAATTTCGACGATTCCCAGCACAGAATCAGGATTCTGTGAATTCAGTCTTTACTCACCTGCTGACGATTCTGGCGTTTGCAGCCCATGTTCTGGGTGGCTGTTGCGCTCATCATGTGCATGCCCATGCTCACCCCGTCGCCAGTGAACACGGCGTCAGTGAACACTGTTGTGCCAGTGAACCCTGTTGTGCCAGTGAACACAGTGCCAGTGAACACAGTGCCAGTGAACACAGTGCCAGTGAACACAGTGCCAGTGAACACAGTGCCAGTGAACACAGTGCTGGTGAACACAGTGCTGGTGAACACGGTGCTGGTGAACACGGCGCCGGCAACACCGGTGAGACGGAACGATGTCCGTTACATTCGGGAGCTTCCCAACAGCGTCTCTCCTGTCAGCATCAGGCTGAATCCGTTCTCTGTGCAGGGCATACGCAAGCGAATCGCGCCGTTGAGAATCTGGATGATGGAGCCGATTGCGGCTCGACTCCTCACGATTCCCAGCAGGGTGAGCCGTGCCATGAAGTGGATTGTCAATACATTCGCAGCGTCGCGCCTGTCGCCGGCTCATTCACACTTTCGCCATGGCAATTGCCCGCGACTGCCGTCATCGCAGGCTGTATTGAGTTGCAACTTCACTTACGGGACCTGTCCACTCTCATCGATGTGACAGAAAAACCTCTTTCAGCGTCTCTTCGCTGCGCTCTGCTTCAGCGCTGGTTAGTCTAAGAATCCAGACAAGTTGCTCTCGCCAATTCCTCTCTCCTTGCTGGATTGTCGGTGAACAAACAGCACCTATGGTGGGGAGAGGTGGAGTTCTCGGCGAGAGCGAATTCACCCCGTGTTATCCGTATGATCCGTCGTACGCATGGGCACTCGCAAAGAGAATCCAACGATTCATCGCTTCTCTGCGGACGACAGCGAAACGATAAATCGGCCTATTGCAGGGTGAATAGACTTTCATCACCCGAATCGCACCTCGCCGCGTGGCGGAACGCGGTCCATGCGGAAGTAATTCGCTCGGGCCCTGGATTTTCCCCGACCTCCGGCCCCTGACCTCTGAACCCCTTTCCCTGCCCGATCAGACTTGGAACGACGATATGAAGACTTCATCTCTCCGGCAATCCTCCACTGGGAGGCGACTGCCGGGTCTGATCGCTTTCGCGGTGATCGCCATCACGGTGGTGGCTGTCGCGACGTTTCGGCACTGGTCGCCAGGAGCTCTCAAGCTGGTGAATCTTAAACTGGTGAAATTGTCTCCGACAGCCGGCTTGAAACCGGCAGAGACGGGACACGAGGACCATGAACATGGTCATGGAGCAGGGAATCTTCATTCACTGACACTTTCGATGCAGGCGCGACAGAATCTCGGGTTGAATGCCCGGACCGTCCGTCCGGTCGAACTCTCGACGTATCAGCGAATCATTTCCGTGCCGGCGGTCATTGCAGAACGGCCAGGCCGGACCACGATTCAGGTCTCGACCCCGCTGACGGGAGTGATTCAGCACGTCCATGCTGTCACGGGAGAGGCAATTTCTCCGAATTCACTGCTCTTTCAGATTCGCCTGACTCATGAAGATCTGGTGGTCACGCAGTCTGAATTTCTGCAAATGCTGGGAGAACTGGATGTCGAAGTTCGGGAAATCAAACGGCTGGAAACGATTTCCGAAAGTGGCGCCATTGCCGGGAAAGCATTATTAGAACGTCAATATGCCCGGGACAAGTTGCTCGCCCAACTGGCGGCCAAGCGTGAAGCGCTGAAACTGCACGGGCTCTCCGAGCGACAGGTTCATGAAATTGAAGAGACCCGGCATCTCCTCCGCGAGTTACAGATTGTGGCTCCGTCTCCAGACGAACATGATGCTGACGAAGAGGAGGAATTGCGTTTAACTGCGGATCACCCCAGGTTTTCTTTAACCGGTTTGTTAGTGGATCAAAAGGAAATCTCTCCCCCGACAGCTGCCGGTCGATCGCAAGCTCCACTGATTATCGAAAAGCTGTTTGCTCACAAAGGGCAGTCTGTTTCAGCGGGTGAAGCGTTATGCACGCTGGCGGACTATCATCGGCTTTACATTGAAGGCAAGGCATTCGAACAGGATGCATCTGCCATTGGTCGAGCAGCCCGGAATGGCTGGCCGATGACGGCCATGTTTGACGATGGTCAGGATCGGCGTGAAATCCATGATTTGAAACTGAGCTACGTCGCCAACTCCGTTGATCCGCAATCGCGCACGTTGTCGTTTTTTGTCGACTTGCCGAACGAGATCATTCGTGATGAAGTCAATCCGGAAAATCAGAGGTACATTTCCTGGAAGTATCGCATCGGGCATCGCCTGCAGCTTCAAGTTCCGGTCGAAGAGTGGCCGGATGAACTGGTTGTTCCAGTGGACGCTGTGGCGCGTGAAGGGGCGGAATCCTATGTCTTCATCCGGAAGGGGGGAAACTTCGAGCGGGTTCCGGTCCATGTGAAATATCGGGATCAACGAAACGTCGTCATTGCGAAAGATGGCCTGTTGAAACCGGGAACCGTGATGGCCTGGCGTTCTGCCCATCAGATGTTCATTGCCCTGAAAAATCAGTCCGGTGGCGGCATCGACCCTCATGCCGGACACAACCACTGAGAGTGGTTCCAGGCCTGAGATGCTGTTGAAGTGAGACAGTCGCTCCAGGTCTGAACCGATTGAGAAAGAGGATCAGAGGCCAAGGGAAAACCTGCAATTCGAGCGCATGACTTCCGTATTGTCCGTCATACGCGTAAACACTCGCAGAAAGAATCCAACGATTGATCGTTTTGCTGCAGACGATAGCGAAACGATCAATCGGTCCATACGGGGTGAATGCGCTCTCGTTGAATTTTCTGATCCCCGGCCCCTCTTCTCCCTTTTCTCTCCCCCCAATCCATCCACATAGAGCCTGTTTTCATGCTGAACGCCATCATTCGATTCTCGCTGCATCAGCGTCTGGTCGTTATTGCTTTTGCTATTTTTCTGATGTGCGCCGGCACCTGGCAGGCAGTGCAGATGCCCATCGATGTTTTCCCGGACCTCAACCGTCCCCGGGTGGTTGTGATGACGGAAGCACCGGGGCTGGCGCCGGAGGAAGTGGAATCGCTGATCACGTTCCCGCTGGAAACGGCACTAAACGGAGCAAACGGCGTGGAGGTGGTCCGCAGCTCTTCCGGAGTGGGGATCTCCGTGATCTATGTGGAGTTTGGCTGGAATACGAACATCTATATCGATCGGCAGATCGTCAATGAGCGTATTCAGGCAGTCTCGGATCGGTTGCCAGCCCAGGTGCAACCGCAACTTTCTCCCATTTCTTCGGTGATGGGGCAGATTCTCATGCTTGCCATGTACCGTGAAGAGGGAGCATCCAGCACGACGGACATGGAAATGCGAACACTTGCGGACTGGGTCATCCGTCAGCGGATTCTGTCGATTTCCGGGGTCTCGCAGGTTTATGTCATGGGGGGCGGACGTAAACAGTTTCAGGTTCTGGTCGACCCGGACGCGATGTTGCGCTATGGAGTTTCACTGGCACAGGTGAAACAGGCAGTCGTCAACAGTAACGATAACGGCACCGGGGGGTATCTCGATCAGCAAGGCCCGCATGAACTACTGGTGCGGGCTCTGGGACGCATTCAGTCGCTGGACGATCTTCAGAAAGTGGTCGTCACCATTCGAGAGGGGAGACCGGTCGCACTTCAACAAATTGCCAGGGTGATTGAAGCCCCTCAACTGAAACGGGGAGACAGCTCCGCGTTTCTCCGAGATGAAGCCGGAACCATGTCCGGTGGTCCAGCCGTCGTTCTGACGATCAACAAACAGCCCGGTGCCGATACCCGCGCCGTCACGCAGGAGATTCTGGGCGCGCTGGAGGAATTGAAATCAACCATCCCTGCCGGCATGCGGATTGTCCCGGTTTACGCCCAGGAATCTTTCATCGATCGTGCTGTGGAAAACGTGGTCTCCGCCTTGCGGGACGGGGGCTTGCTGGTGACGATCATCCTGTTTCTTTTTCTGATGAATCTCCGAACGACATTGATCACTCTCACTGCCATTCCGCTGTCGCTGGCGATGACGGTACTCGTGTTCAAATTCTTTGGAATGACCATTAACACCATGACCCTGGGAGGTCTGGCCGTCGCGATTGGAGAACTGGTCGATGATGCCATTGTGGACGTGGAAAACATCTTTCGCCGCTTGAAGGAAAACCGGCAACTGGAACATCCCCGGCCCGTGCTGGCAGTGGTCTACGAAGCCAGCGTGGAAGTTCGAAATTCCATCGTTTTCAGCACCATGATTGTGATTCTGGTCTTTCTTCCCTTGTTTGCTTTACAAGGAATGGAAGGACGATTGTTCGCACCGCTGGGGATGGCATATATCGTTTCGATCCTCTCTTCCATGCTGATTTCTTTAACCGTTACGCCCATTCTCAGCTACTGGCTGCTGGGCAAGTCGCATCATCAACAGGCAGAGCATGATGGATTTCTTCTCCGCTGGTTAAAGGCGATTGGCGAACGGATCATTCGCTTCAGTCTGAACCATCCCTGGCTGAACTTGACCTGCACATTAGGTGGAGTGGGCGTGGCCGCTGTTTTTGCTGTGAGCCTGGAACGAAATTTTCTCCCGCCGTTTAATGAAGGGTCCATTCAACTGAATGTCCTTCTGCCCCCTGGAACCTCTTTGTCCACATCCACACAGATCAATCAGACCGTGGAACAACGGCTCACCGAAATCGAGGATGTCGTGGGCTTTGTCCGGCGGACGGGGCGGGCGGAACTGGATGAACATGCGGAAGGTGTCAACACCAGCGAATATGTGCTGGAACTCGATCCACATTCACATCACTCGCGCGAGGCACAACTGGACGAAATCCGTGAAGCAATGGCCGACATCCCCGGCATTGTCACCTCCGTGGAACAACCTATCGCCCATCTGATTTCACACATGCTGTCCGGTGTGAAGGCGCAGATCGGTATGAAGATTTATGGTGATGATCTGGACACATTGCGGCGGAAGGCGGAAGAGATGGAAGCCGCCATGAAATCCATTCCAGGCATCCGCGATCTGCAGGTGGAACAACAAGTCATGATTCCCCAGCTTCGATTGGAGCTGGATCGTGACAAATTGCTGCTGTACGGTCTGACTCCGGCAGAGGTCAATGATTTCATCGAGACCGCCATGAATGGAGATGTGGTTTCGGAAGTGCTGCAAGGGCAACGCACCTTCGACCTGCTGGTGCGGATGGGGGATGAATATCGGGAAAATCTGGACGCCTTACGGCGACTGACTATTGAACTCCGGGATGGAGGACAGATTCCTCTTTCAGCTGTGGCGAATATTTATGAATCAGGGGGGCCAAACACGATTCATCGCGAGAACGTACGACGACGCATCATCCTGCAGTGCAATGTCGCCAGTCGTGGCGTGGTGGATGTGGTGGAGGAAATCAAACAGGTCGTGGCTCCGGTGGTCGAGACGTTGCCGCCCGGTTATTTCGTCGAATATGGAGGCCAGTTTGAAAGTGAACAATCTGCCAGCCGCATGATTGGCGTGCTGTTCCTGCTGACGTTGATTGGCGTTTTCCTGGTGTTGTACACCCTGTTTCGATCCGTCAATCTGTCGCTGCAAGTGATGGCTGCCTTGCCGATGGCCTTTATCGGATCTGTGGCCGCCCTGGTTCTGACCGGCCAGACACTGACGATTGCTGCAATGGTCGGTTTTATTTCACTGGGAGGAATTGCTTCACGAAACGGAATTCTGCTGCTGAATCATTATCTGCATCTTGTGCAGTATGAAGGAGAAGAATTCACTCCCGGAATGATCATTCGGGCCGGTCTGGAACGGTTGGCTCCTGTGCTGATGACCGCACTGACATCCGGAATCGGCCTGATCCCGTTAGCCATGGCTGCCGGTGAACCCGGAAAAGAAATTCTCTATCCGGTGGCCACCGTGATTCTGGGGGGATTGATCAGTTCGACCTTGCTGGACTTTTTCGTCCACCCTGCCCTGTTCTGGTTGTTCGGCAAAAATGCTGCCGAAAAAATTCTGGCAGATGCCCGTGAACGGACCGAATTCGAAAACGCGATCTAGAGCAAGTTGCTCTGGCCTGGGCTCGCGCAGCACGCGTTTCGACTGGTGAAATGCAACTCGCCGCGTGGCGGGACGCGGTCTATGCGGAGTTCATGCGCTCTAATGCCCTAATGTGCAGGGGGTGGACTGGTTTGCACGGCGCGGTTGCGGAACATGAAGTCGATGATGTTGCCTTCATGGGGTTGCAGCCAGTTCAACTGAACCGTTTTCACTTCACCCAGATTCAAACGGTCAATGTGGGTGGCATCCAGAAGTTCCCGTTGCCAGGCTGCGTTGTCTGTGAGCGCGGTGCACACAAGAGTGGTGCCAATGGTTTTGATCATCTGTTTCTGCGGGCATTCCACCACGCTGACAAATGGAAACATATATTCTGTGTTGGCCAGGAATGGTTCGGGGCTGGTGCAATGCACCACCGTGGGACGGAGGAAATCATACCGGTCATGGGCGATCCAGCGACCTTCCGGCTGATAAGACGCGGTCATGTCGGTCACGCCGGGCTCTTTCAGCTTTTCCTCGATCTGATTGTGCATTGCTTCGGCCACTCCCTTGGTCGTGAAGGCTGCCAGCATGGCGTCGGGGTCGGCCATGGGACGAGGCGTGACAGGTCCGATTTTCTCCGCAATGGCCTGGGCGATCTCGCGTGTATGACGCGAGGCCCAGATGCTGCTGGCATTCACGCAACTGCGTCCGGAATTGGCAAAAACGCTATCGACCAGAATATCCAGGAAGTCTTCCCATTGATCCACTTTGTCATCGCCAATCAGAATTTTGGAGAAGCCTGGGCCATGTGGTTGGACACGGGGATTGTCTTTGTACTTGTCCAGCGTCTGCTGTCCGCCAAAGATCATCGAACGTGAGCAGGTTTCCAGGACCGCACTGCCGCAATCGTGTCCGCCCGGGTAAAGGCACCAGGCTTCGGCGGGGATGCCTGCTTTCGACATCGCTGCGAACATGCGATACGGAGTCCAGGGTTCCTGCGAACCGGGCTTGAGCACCAGTCCCAGCTGGAGTGGAATGAGCGGCAACCAGAGCGTATGCACTCCGGGAGAATTGTTGGGCAGGACCGCTCCCAGGACGGGCGAGGTGGCCTGATAGCTCATCATCACCCCCCGGCTTTCCATGCCAAAACCGTTTGTCAGAATTTCGAAGGGCAATCCGCGGGTGAGGGCATCCAGCACATCTCGCATGTGCTTTAGAACGAAAGCGTTTTTGCGCATGTTGAATGCGCAGAGGTGTTCCGGCAGACCGGTCGTGGCGGACTGAATATGACAGAATTCATGAGGAGTCTGCTGGCTGTTCCCCAGTGGCAACGTCTCTTCCATGAAATATGTGGAGGCTTCGTCGCACTTTTCGCAGAGTTCTTCAATCGAGAATTGACGCAGAGCTTCGCGGGCCTGGGAGGCCTTTCGCATATCCATCTTGATCAGACCGCCGTTGGCCTGATCCATCCGGGCCATCTCTTCTCCCGTCTCGAAGTGGACGACGGGAGTTTTTTCCATGGACTGATACGGTTTTCCCCAACGGATGACTGGAATTTCCAACATGGCGCGAGCTTTCCGTTTCGAACTGTGCGAAAGATTTTTTGTTCAGCGTAACATGCACGGAAGGATGAGCAAAGCGGCCCGCAGGCTTTGTCTCGAGAGAGAATCCTGGGAGAAATTGGACCTGACCACGGATTTTGCGTTTACTTTACGGCCTTCAACGGCAGCTTCAAGGAGTTATGCCGAAATGTCATCCCACTCGGTTGTGTTCAGTAACTCTTATGGAGAAAACCTGTCATAATGACCGCCAATGGCCTCAAAACAGGCCGTCTGCCATTTCGGCTTGTCATGGCAGGCAAGTCATTCCGTCAATTTTGCAGGTATGCAATTTTGCAGGCAAGAAGCTTGTCTCAGCAACAGTGAAATATGTGAAGTGAAATCAGTGAAGTGAAATCAGTGAAGTGAACTTGGTGAAATTTGTATTCCGGAGAACAGTGAGTGGCTGTCAATCATCTTGACCCCAACAGCGTGGCGATTAACGTCCTGATCGTGGATGACGACGAACCGCACGCCCAGGCAGTGGCGGACAGTCTGCATTCCCTGAATTGTGACTGCTCGATTGCCAATTCCGGCAAGAAGGGGATCGATCTGATCGAAGGTCAGAGTTTCGATATCGTCATCACCGACTTGAAAATGGATGATGTTGATGGACTGGCCATTCTGCGCAAGACCAAAGATGAACTTCCGGATGCGGAAGTGATTGTGCTGACCGCGCACAGTTCCATTCCATCGGTGGTCACCGCCATGCAGGGCGGAGCTTACACCTATCTGACCAAGCCGCTCGATATTCAGGAATTGAGAAGCGCGGTGGATAAGGCTTCCAGCCGAATCCGGCTTATTCGGCGGAACGTGGCTTTGTCACGCGGGCTGGATGAAAAATTTGGTTTCGAAGGAGTGATCGGCAACAGCCCGTCCATGCACCGGGTGATCGAACAACTCAAGAACCTGGCTCCCACCGATACCACTGTTCTGATTCTGGGTGAAAGTGGGACCGGGAAAGAACTTGTGGCCCGGGCACTGCATCAGAACAGTCCTCGCAAGAGCAAGCCCTTTGTGCCGTTAAACATCTCTGCATTGCCGGAAAGTATTCTGGAGAGTGAATTGTGGGGGCATGAAGCGGGGGCTTTCACCGGGGCTGCCACACGCCGGATTGGAAAGTTCGAATTCGCCAATGGGGGAACGCTGTTTCTGGATGAAGTGGGGGAAATGCCCATGGACACTCAGATCAAACTGTTGCGTGTCCTGGAAGACCGGCGGATTACGCGACTGGGATCGAACGAAGAACGTTCGATCAATGTGCGTCTAGTGGCTGCCACGAATGCTGAACTCAAAGACATGATGGAACAGGGGCGTTTTCGCAGCGATCTCTATTATCGTCTCAGCGTCGTCACGATTTATCTCCCTCCGTTACGTGACCGGCGCGAAGATATTCCACTCCTGATGGATCATTTTCTGAAAGAACTCTGCAAACGCAACGGCCGGGAAGTGGAAGGCATGACCCGGGCGGCCCGGCAGGTTCTCATGTCTTTCGACTGGCCGGGAAATATCCGGCAACTGCGCAATGTGATTGAGGGGATGCTGGCGCTGGACATGGACGGCAAGCTGGATCTGGATGATCTCCCATCTGAACTGGCTGCGATTGCCGGTCGCACTGTAGACGGCACCAGCGTCGGTTCCGGGTCAGACATGCTGATTGGGCGACCGCTCACGGAAGTGGAAAAATTCTACATCGCCCGAGCCCTGGAACTCACCAGCGGTCGGCGTGAAGAAGCCGCGACGATGCTGGGAATTGGCGAACGGACCCTGTATCGCAAGATCAAGGAATTTGACCTGAAGTAGAGCAAGTTGCTCTCGCCTGCGGGGTTAAAAGAAATTGCACAGACAGAAATGTCTGTGCATCAGAGGCGGTTCTGTTTGCAAACATGCCTGGCACATGGGGAAGTCCGTCCCACAACCTTCCACCCGCTCCGCCGGCCCAAAGGTTGCAAGCAACCTGGGCCACCCGTGGGACGTCCAGTCGGGACGTGTAGTGATCAGACTCAGCGTAAAGAGTTTCCTTGCGATGAGCCGGCAGAAATTGCCGGAGTGCTGCGTCACAGCTGGGTTTTGGGTGTCGAACTTGCGGCAAAATCTGGATTTTCCGCATGGGTTGTGCCGATGACGTACATAATACGGGAAATTCCACCCGTAATGGCACCATTGCAGAACTCATTCGCTTATGTCACCTCGGCGCCACGTTCAACACTTGTTCCTGTCTCTGCTTTTGCTATTCAGCATGGGACATTGGGCGCATGCTCAGCGACAAGCGTCCCCTCAACGTTCGACGGGCAGCGTCCCCAGTCGCATGCGTGTGATTGAGAATCCACCCCGGACGGAAGTGCCGGCTGTCCCCTCCTCTTTTGCATATTCCGTGGTTGGTGCTGTTGATCGGCCCGGAGTCTATACAACGACACAACATTCGCTCTCCATCAGGCAACTTGTCGAATCTGCGGGGGGACTCACCGCTCAGGCACAGGCTACATTACGTGTGGTCCGTAACTATGACGTCCGCTTTCAGGTGCAGTATGTTCCCAACGGTCCGGGAGCAAATGAAATGTTGCTGCCGGGAGATATCCTGGTGGTTCCCTTACAGAGTCCAGCAGATACGGCGAATACCCTTCCCGATGCCATCATACCGGTCGCCTGTCTGGGGCTGCTGGACCGTCCAGTGGTCTTGCCGCTCGATTTGAGTATTACTACGGTGCAGGAACTCACGCGCCGCCTGGGTCAGCATCCTCAATTGGCACAGACCGCACATGTTATCGAGCCTGTCCGTGGAGCAAGTCCCATGGAACTGGCATCGGGATCGGTCATCATTTTCGAACCTCGACTGGTGGACCGGTTGCCTTTGACAAGTCAGCCTGGATTTCTGCCGGCTCCCATTAATCTGGATGGAATTCGGACCTCTGCTTCTCCAGAACCTGTTCTCCCGACACAGGAACACCAGCTTCCAGGTGCTCCCCCGGCTCAATATGTGCAGCACGCCTCCGCAGACATGCTCGGCAGCATGACAAATCTGATTGTGCCACCACAATTGCAACAATCATCACAACAGATGCAGCAACAGGTCACCAGCCCGGCAGCACTCCCTTCTCTGGAAGTGCCGACGGCGACAGCCCAAAACGCTGCCGCAGAAATCCCTGCAGACAATGCTGCGCATGTGTCAGCAGACATGACAGCCGTTACGAATGGGGAGACCACGCTGCAAATGGCAGGGAATTCTCCGCATGCAGGCACGATTCCCCTGCCCACTGATCTGGCACAGGCGTTAGAACTGTTCGCTCCAACGTCACAGGCCGACCAGCCATCTCAACAACATCCATTGCCGCACCGGGCTCAATTGCAGGTCTCGGACTCTTCACAATCTGTGACTTCACAGCCATCCACATCGCTGCAGAAAACAGGAGTGGAATCTGTTCCGTCCACAACCATTACCGCACTTGCGGAAATGGAATCGCAAGCTGCAACTCCCGTCACTCAGACAGGTGGTCAGAGTCCAAATTTGATCGCAAAAATCCCGAGTGCGCGGATTGAAGCATTGCGGGCGGCTGCTTCTGGTCAGCCCCCCTCATCTTCGGAGAAAGCACAACTCGACTCAAAAGAGAGCACGAAGCCGATCCCAACTCTCCACCGCATGCGAAAAAATGGAATACTGGGCTACTTTCTGTTCTGTGGAGCGGCCTTGTCGATCCTCGTCGGATGCAGCCTGATGATCTCGATCATCTTTGCCTCACATAGTTCTTCAAGCACCACCCAAATTGCCCCCCCTGCTCCACTCAACTCGGAACCGTCAGACGCATCTCCGGCGACGGCGGAGCCTGTCGGGACACCCATGAGTGCAGGCGAAACGCAGATCAAGGAATTACTGAACCGGGAGCTTCCCATGGTGGAAGTTCCCGTTGAGATCCCCACGTCCTGGCCGCTGCATGGGAAAGTGGTCGGACATCGCCGGTGTCTGTTGAATGCCGCGCATGAGGAAATTCCTGGCCCTCATTTCGGAAAACGTCAGAATTTGCCGGAAGATGATCTGGACCTCGTCACCTCAGCTCAAACAGCGGAACGCCAGTTGCGCAAGAGTTTACGTGAAATCTGCCGGGCAGATCATGAAGTCTCCGCCGAGAAATCCGGGTTGGCGGAATTCGATCATTCGGTTAAGACTGGCATTCAGAGTGACGAACCTGCGTCTCGGGAACCAGCATTCCTGAAGCCTGTGCCTCGGGAAGCAGGGGGCGATCCGGAACGTGATCGCACTGTCAATTCCCCTTTGAATTCACCTACCCATTCGAATGTGACATCGGCTCGGAATGAAGCTGGCCGGTCTGCCTCCACAATCGGAAACACAGATTTCGATATCGTCCAGCCCCCGCCTCACGCCCCCGCACAGACATCGACGATGAGTCCGCTCGAACGCGCTCTGCGGACCCTCGCCACGGAGAAACGTGCATGATTGCAGCATTGGATTTAGGTTGCAGCGAGTTTCGCTCACTGCGACGTGAAGACCAGAGACTCATTGCACGCAGAATGCCAGCGGTTTATACCGTCGTCGATGATCTTCCGGTGAACCGCAAAGCCCTGGAACAATCTCATATCCCCTACTCCACCACGTGCGGTTCTCTGGTGGTGATTGGGGATGCGGCGATCGAAGTTTCCATGCTCCTGTCTCGTCCGCTCGTCCCGCTCCTGCGCGGTGGACGACTGGCGGATCAGGATCCTATCGGGCGGCAGGTTTGTGCCTGGCTGGTGGAACTCTTGTTGCCCGCTGCTCCCGATGAAAACAGTTATTGCCTGATGACCTTGCCACGAGGTGAAGTGCACGCCCCCGGGGCCGATGGCTGGACGGCAGAATTCCTCCAGCACATCGTTCAGCTTCAAGGGTATCAGACCACCGTCCTCTCTCCGAGTACCGCCCTGGCACTGGCCGAACTGGAAGATTGCGAGTTCAGCGGCATCTGCATGAGCATTGGAGCAGAATCCGTTCATTTCGGTGTCATGCACCAATCGCAACCGCTGATCGAGTCCCGGTTACTGAAAGGCTCACGGGAGATCGTGGAAGATTTTGCCCATTCCAGGAAACGATATCTCTGGGATCAGGAGGGGAATGCTTTCCTGAATCTGCCGCACATTTATCATTGGTTGTCTCAGGAGGAGATTTCACTCCTTCAGCCTCGCAGTCCTGATGAAGAATGGCTGAGTGAAGCCTATGCAGAGCTGCTGCTGTCCACGATGTTCAGCGTGAAACGCAAATTGCAGAGCTGTCAAGATCCGTTGTTGCAGCGGCCACTGCCGGTGGTTTTGTCTGGTGGCCCGGTCCGCTTATCCGGCTTCTCCGGACTTGTGGAAGAAGCGATCAAGTTGACCAGCCTGCCTGTTCAAATCAGTGGCGTCCGAGCCGCAGCCTTTGAACCGTATTCCATCGCCCGCGGCCTGCTCATTCACGGCACGCTGATGGCCGGAGAACTGGTCGACGCCATGCCTGCCCTGGAAGCAGCATAGCTGCCTGTTGAAAAACATGAAATCTGGGCCAGACAGAAATGTCCGGCCCACTTTTTTCAATGATCCAGAAGCTTCCGGTGGCACAGACATTTCTGTCTGTGTATTTTTCAACAGGCTGATCGTTTCTTTCGCGCTCTATCGTTTGCCGCCGGCTGGAAAGCTGGAACGCATCCACTCCGTATCGGCCTGGGTACCAACCTGGGTACCAACGGCGAGACAAACATTCGCGTGCCACTGCTCGGCGAACAATGCCGAGCAGTGGCACGCGAAAATTATGATTTCAACCCTGACACCTTGCGAAAACTCCCTGAACACTTCAGGCCAAATAGTCGCGGATCAGTTGCGTGAGCAGTGCCACGGAGATGGCACCATAAAACAGGGAACAGAGCAGCAGCATGATTCGGCGAAACCATGTCGGACGAATCTCCGGCGGCAGGAACCGGGTATTGATTCGCAACATCTGCAGCGCAGCCAGCGACATGATCGGACTGGCAATGGTTCCCAGAATCTTGAACAGGTCCAGCGCATTTCCCAGACGGATCGAATACAGAGCCCAGGCTGTCAGGATGATCAGGAAGATCAGATAGATGCGGCTGGCTGAGATTTTCTGCGTTCGCGGAGAAGCTGCCCAGAGAATATCTGTCACCGTGCGGACCAGACCGTCCGTATTGCCCAGGTGGGTGGAAAACAGAATCCAGAAACCGTTGATTAACGTCAGCATCCACAGGCCATCCCAGAAGCGTTCGCTCAGATAGTGAGCCTGAAATGTCCCGGAGGAATATCCAGGAAGGTCGATCCCGGGAGGGATAATCGCCAGTGCCAGATTGACGTTCAGATACATCCCCAGCACGCACCCCCCTGCCCATAATGCCTGCTGATCCAACCGGGCATAGCCCCACCAGGTTTTCCAGCGGCGCAGGTTTTCCGAATTCACCGGGAACATATATCCAATCGGTTCCACCCGGGATTCTCCTTCCGCAAATGCTCCGCCGATGCTGCCGACACGTCCCCCCATGCCAAATCCCTTGTCGCGGAACCAGTTGGAAATGGCCAGATTGCCCAGCCCTCCGGAGCCTGCTGTGGCGGCGAACAGTCCCAGGAGCAGCAGATTGATATCTTTAGGCAGTGGCTGGTAAGAAATGAATCCCAGCAGGGTTTTCTGAGATGTCGGCGTGGAGACACAGCAGAGATTCACCACGATCAAAAAGGCGAAGATAAACAGGATCATAGCCCAGGAGAGTTTTTCCAGCAATTTCTCGATGGTTTTGCCAGACATCAGCAAGACTGCGCAAATCAGCACCACCCCCATGCCAATGGCGGTCACCTGGGATTGATCGGTGGCCATCGGCATTCGACCCGCGAATGCTGCAAAGAGTACAGTGGCACAGCCTGCTGCAATGGCGGGGGTGGCCAACTGAGCGATTCCCGCCAGAATATAAAATGGTCCCCAGAATCTGGGGCCGGGCTTGAGCCGCATGACTCCCGTAAGAATGGGCTCACCTGTATACAGCGTGTACCGGACTGCTTCCAGGTTGAAAATGGTCTGCAGCAGGATCCCGACGGTGGCGATCCAGAGAATGCCCGTTCCGTATTTCACTGCCATTAACGGGCCGACGATCCACTCCCCTCCCCCGATCGAACCTGCCAGCAAAATTGCTCCCGGGCCAATCGTACGGAAGACATTTCGTATGGAATAAGGGAGTGGCTCTGGCAGATCCGCGACCCGCCACATCGGAAGTTCGCCATGATCCACATTCATCTGGGGGGATTGCTGTTCGGTTGGCATGGGGGCATTCATGATGAAGAGACACGACCAGATCAGTCACTCAGTCGTTCCAGGTCTGATCGAATGGAAGCAAGAGGAAAAAAGAGGAGAGAGGAAAGTATCAAACACAGTCTTTCCTCTCATCTCGCTACGTCATTTGGGATCAGGCTGCCAGACTTGAAAGTGCTGTCACGGAAAAAGTCTCGCCAACATAATGGTCAGTTGCTTTCTGTGGAAGCATTCGAGGCAGATTCGGCGAGATGAAGCGAACCAGGCGAGATCGATTTCTCGTGCGAGGATTGCAGAATTGCGAGGATACGAGATGATCTTTCTTTCCCTGGACACTCAAAGAGAAATGGACGCTCCAGGTTTGCAGCGCAGCGCTGAACGGGAGATGAACCTCGGGAATCTCCTCTGATCCGTCAATTTGAAATTGCACTCGCTAGAACAAGTTGCTCTGGCCTGGGCCCGCCCAGCGTGCGTCTCGACTGATGAAACGCAACTCGCCGTGTGGCGGAACGCGGCCCATGCGGGGTGAATGCGCTCTAATTCTGATTGGAATCGATAGCATCAACATGATTGGGGGCGGTCTCTCTGATCTGAGTAATAAGCACTCCCTGATCGTGGTGGCAGCCAGGAACCTGTGACTCCTGATGCTGGACCGGGTGAGAGAGTGATAATATTACCAAGGAACGGGTTACAAGCCTTCTCAGTGATGGTCTTTATCTTGATCTTTATCTTGCAACTCCAATCGTACCAGTCGTTGATTTCCAGAATCGTAAACGACCGCCCTGGTCCCTTGAGCTGCAATTGCCCGTGGTCCATTGAGTAGAAAGAAAGAATCACCGCTCTTCGCATCGCTTCCAAAACGTCCAAGAAGAATGGGATTTTCATGAGAAAGATCAAAGCAAAGGACACGATGATTCTCGAAATCAGAGACCCATAGGCGGTTTTCGGACAATGCAGCATAAATTTCTTTTCCAAACCGGGCGGTATCGTCCTGCCCCCACTGATTCCAGCGAGCATGCTCTTTCCAGCCCTGATCGGTTTCCCGAAAATGGACGATAGATCCATCAACAGCAGACACCAGTGAGTTGTTTCCGGTCACCGAAAGCGTCGTAATCTGTTTAAGTGGTTCGGTAGATTGTAAATTCACTTCGCCGGCTGGGCTGCGGTCTCCTCTCGCCCCCCGGCCGGCTAAAATCAGCCTTCCGTGACCCGTGGCATTGACACACAATATCGTGGGTTTCCCTTTCCATTGAACGAGTGTCGCTGCACAAGATTGAGGCAACAGGTCGTTCATTGAATACCGATCAACCGGATTGTCCAGCTTGCCGGAATAGAGAAATCCGTCACCGGTCGTCTTCTGGGAAAGTGCCAGCAATTCATCATCATTCGTGACCATCATCGCGAAGTGGCCAGATACGTCGTATTGTGGAACACCATGCAGCAGCGGCGCATCAGGGGAGTCATCCCAGTGCCAGATGCCGCTGTGATGCCATATTCGCCCTTGACTATCGAGTGCTAACGCGCTGCACGATGGAACGGCACCGATTCTTCTCGTAATTTCGAAGCGTTGAGACGCCGCATCCCATTTTATCAAATGGATCATTCCGTACTCGCCCGAGATCGCAAACAGATCTTCCGTCAGTGAAGCCAATCCATGTCCACGAGCGATCTCATAGTTTCCGGGGACATAGCCGATAAATGCTCCGCTGTTCCCTCCCAGAACAACACCGGGAGCCGGCTGGAAGTCTTGCGAGAATCGTCTTAGCGTTCCATGCCATGAATTGCCGAACCAGAAATTATTGAGCCACTGCAATTTTTCTCCCGGAGATTCCCAGGTCCGAGTTTCGTCAAGGAGGTTCTGTTTATTGATTCGGACGATCCTGCTTTCTCTCCCGGATTCAACTCGCATCTGAACATAAATTTCACCATCAGGACCGATTTCGATTGCAGAGGGTGCGGATGCTAAATTTATGATTGGCTTCTTCTCTCCCCGTTCATTCACGAGGAAGACCTCACGGTCGTTCGATGCGGCGACCCATCCGTCGTGTGATCGTGTTGAAATCAGAGTGGCTTCGGTGGGGAGTGAAACAGTTTCCTCGTTCGGTGATGCCTGAACCCGGAGTGTGCACAGACTCCGTCCCTGCTTAATCAACAACCGATCTTTCAGAAGCACAATCCCATCGGGCAAATGAGATTTGTGAAATGCCGGGAGTTTCCATGACCCCAATCGCCGTCCGTCGACCGCATACCGGTTCAATCGACCTTCTCCGGCGCGATCCCAGATTCCACCGTCCGGGTCATAGACAATTCCCAGTCCCGTCGCCGGAGTGGGATTCAATCGGACCAGCGTGTCTCCCTGTTCGCCGGAATTTCCAAGAATTCCAACATTGCGAATCATCTCCTCAGCAGACGCCTGTGTCACAGCATTGAATAAAACCAGGCATGTTGCCGTCGTTATTGCTAAGTATTTTGATGTCATAATAATCGGAGCCTTATATAGAGTGCGCATCCACCCCGTATCGGCCGGGTACTGTCACGCGGATTCCAGCAAACAACATTCCAGACAGATTCTTTATGGGCCCAGGTGAGAGCAACTTGCTTTTTGCTTTGTCAACTTTGAAAATTTGGATAGATCTTAACACGAAGTCCGACAACAGAGGACGTTTCGCGATGACGCACCACTAAAACTAAGCCCTGAAACTAGGCCCTTAAAACTAGGCCCTGACGGGTACTGGCAGCCTGTTGAAAAATAATCGGAGTTGTGGAAGTCACGATCTCAACAAAGATCTCACTGCGGGGCTGAAAACAAGACGGTTCCCCAGAGTTGTGGATTCAGCATAATTTCTCCAGGAACATCATTGACAAGTCCCGTTACCGGGTTCGACCAGTAGTTCCGATAGAGATTCACGGTTCCTTCCACGTTCCCGTAAATCACTCCGAAATCTCCTTTCAGAGCTTTTTTCGAGATGTTTGAAAGCCCTAATTCCTGTAGCGGGATCGCCACTTCAACACGATATTCTCGTGATCCTTTATCAACCGCAATTTGAATTGTTTCAAGTTTTTTGACGACATCGACACGTTCGCTTCTCCAAGGACTCTGGAAATAGACTCCTTCCGAATCGGTGGCACCCGGGACGCGATGCCGATAAAGACACGCAACCTCTCCTTGTGCACTGGGAGCAATATAAAGCCTGAGATCTCCTGGAGCAGGGCCAGTGCGGTTCGCTGGCGCATCGGGGAAGGTCGCAAGTTGCAGATCAATTCCGTCACCGGTTTTGAACAGAGTTTGCCAGTCCTGGCCGTTATTGACCCAGGGGGAATCGTCCGCCACGCGATACATCAGATATAAAAATTCCTGATCATGACAGGCCTGGACGGTCACGGGGAATCGTCCTTGCTGATCCCAGGATGCAACGGGTGCAATTTCTTTCCAATCCGACATGCCCCCATCAATCTGGGGGCGAAGAGTTGCCCAGGGAATCGTCGCAGATTTCTGTGACGTCTGGACTCTGGCACGCCGGGCCACACTTCGTTCGGCCAGATCCGCCTGCGGTGACGTCACCACCAATTTCCCTTCTTGACGCACGGTATGCTTGAGGCCGGCAATCCGATAAACCCGATAACTGACTCCTCCTCCCTGGAAATAGTATTCGCCATTCAGCTCCGAACGCCCAAAGGTTCCACCGAAACATTCCTGTCCAAGTATGCCGATTCCCGACCCCAGTGGATTCGTCGTCATTCGCATATCCGGGAACATTTCATCGAGATAAAGTCCGTCACTGGTAAACAGGAACAACCGGCCCATGTTGCCGTTCACGGCAAAAACATCGGAGGTGTGGTCCAAAGGGACCATCCCACTGAAGAAGAGTGATCCCTGCAACTGGCCGATGTCGGGAAGTGGGGCGGAATGTGAACCGTGAACTCCAGACCACTCATTCCGGTACGACCAGAGCCGTTTCCCTTTGGAATCAAACGCCGTCATCTCTGGAGTCGAGTTCAGAATCGTAGAACCAAATCGATCCACAATCGATTCAATCTGGCTGCTGCCGGGAAAATCCACCGGAATCGCCGATTGAACAGCATCATTGAGAGCTGGATATCTTGGAGCCCCGCCCTGCCACCAGCCGTCGGGCTGCAACACGACGAGAACTTTCTTCCCCTGAACGACTCCGGGAATCCGTAATGTCAGATCCCGAGAGTCGTGACTCCAGCCCGATCCGGCAAGGTTGTCCGCAGCCGTCGAGAATTCAATCTCCTCCGACTGCATTTCGGAATCACCGTTGCGATCCACCCAGAGCATCCCATAACCGTGACCAGGTTGTCCGGATTGAAGACCATCGCCTTGGCTGGCGAATTTCAATGGAATTTTCGGATAGTCTCTTTGAAATGCTTCAATGAATGACTGTGGAGGCTGCCAATGATGATAATAAGAAAACTGGTGGGCAGACGAGATCAATGCTAATGGCTGCAGAGTGCCATTCGCCTTGAGCTCCTGAATAGAGGTCGCTTTACCTGATGTTAAAATAAATGTACGTCCGTCCTGACGATAAAAGACATGCCTGCGCCCCGACGCCCCTCCAGTAATGGCCTGCGGCGTTGCTTTCCCGGAAGCAAAATCAACGTGAAACAGCGTTCCTTGTGCCAGCCAGCGCTCATGATCCTCGTTGTCGAACCCGGCGTCCTGAGCACCATAGTTCGTCGGACCGAAATACTCCCTGACGATTTTACGGGTTTTTAAATCGAATGCCGAAAATCGCTTCGGCTCCCAGCGGCCCTTCTCCGTTATCCAAAGCCTGGCCCCGGAAACGGCCAGGCCATTCGGGTTTTGGAACCGAAGTGATTCATAGGGCCCAGGGTGGATTCCTCCAGGAATTCCAATCAGACCCAGTTGTTTGCCATTCTGATGGTATTCTCGAATGACATGCTGACCTTGATCGCTGATATAAAATCGTTGAGAAGTGACTGCCAGACCCGCAGGCGCGCCGTCTATCGGAAACAGCATCTGCATCGATCCCGTCTCTGCTGACAGTTTCCAGAGTTTTCCGCTCCCAATGGCATAGAGATTTCCCTCAAACGCGGCCAGGGCAACGGGATCCTGAAATGGAAGAGACCGTTCCAGAACCGCTGTGGCAGCGTTCACGATCAGGATTTCATTGCTGACGGCATCGGCGAGATAGATCCGATCTCCCAGCACTGCCATCCCGGCCAAAGCGTCGTGTTTTTCAGACCGCTGATCGGCGGCTCCAGGGCCAAAGTCGTGCTTTGCCAGAGGAACGATTCGACGTTTGCCGGGATAATCTGTGACGCTCCAGTTTTTGCGGTCGATTCGGAGCAGCGAGAGCGTTGAAGTTCCTTTCCAGTTCGCCTTTGTCTTATCGATTTTGTCGCCCCAGGCAGTGCCATCATGAGCCACGTAAAGAAACTGGTCATCGACGGCTAAGGCAACGTCAGTCAATCCATGTCCGTTAGGAGGATTGAGTCCGCGCAGAAATTTGCCGTCTGTGTCCAATTCAATAATTTCATGCCCTCCTTCCGCAACAGGAGATGCGAAATACAGGCTTTGATCCGCAGCCACTACGGCGTGCAGCGTTCCATGATTCGATCCCGGCGCATCGGCAAAATCGAGGACGTGGATCGGCTTCAGTCCTTCATGTGCAATAGACCGCCAGCGATACTCACCCGGTGGGACGACAATTCCGTTTTCATCGAGTCCATCCCAGACCAGCCGATGATCTCCCTTCGCCAGTGGATATCCGGAAATCAGGTTGCGAACACGGCGGCCGTCGGCAGCTTCAATCACAACCGTCCCTTTCCCTTCAACCGGCTGATGGTAAGGAACGACAATCGACAGCTGACGATCCCTGGCGGCCTGTTCCCATTCCTCAAGATCGAGCAGATCCCAGTCCAGCGGGCTCTCCGACAGCAAGGAATGCGACGCCCGAGTCTTCGACTGAAAGTAGCTTTGGCGTAATCGCACAGGAGTGCCTGCAGGACCGGGCCATTCCACTGCCAGAGCAAGTCTCAGTTGGTCCCAATCTCTGGCGGATTGAACAAGCGCGATTGATGGAATACGAAACAGATAGTCGCACTGGCGGTCCACACTGCTGACGGTGGCATCTTGCTCCGTGAGATGAATTGTCTGTGCTGCGTGCAAGCCCAGTTGTAATCGGGGAATCTCATCCTGGAACGCTTCCACCTGCAGTTTGACCAGGAGTGCATCGCCATCCCGCTTCACGTCGATTTGCACAGAGGGAGCGATTTCGTTCGAAATCTTGACATACCGACCATCATCCGCCCGCGCCGTCACGACAGTGACGACGATCAGACCCCAAGCGAATAACCTCTCAAGTGACAGCCAATTCATTTATCGCACCGTATTCTTAACACGACTGTTCCAGCCGAAACAGGATCATTTGAAGAAGATGCTATACGCGATCATAAATTGAAACAAGCCGCTCAGGAAGCAGTAGCGCCGCAAACGAGACGACTCACGACCAGGACCACAATTTACAACTGGTCCTTATCAGCCCGTTGAAGTTCGGGAGGGCGAAACGCCTGATCGCATTTACCCCACGTCGCGGGTGGCCCCGGAAGACTCTTCCGGGGCAGCGCAGTCGTAAAAGGCGGCTCTGTTCGCAAGCATCCCTGGCAAATGGGGAAGTCATTCCCACACCTCTCACCGGCTCCGCCGACCCAAAGGTTGCAAGCAACCCGGGCCACCCGCCAACCCGCTGATGATCGATGTGACCGTCGGTCGATTCACCAGAACGTATGACCTTGCTGGACCAGGTCCGCCAGCTGGAATGGCCGACAGGAGAAATCCTGACCTGGACCTACGCCGCCGCCCAGACGCTGGTACAGTTGGATTCTCGTTTGGGTGTGCGATTTTCTTGTCTGCTCATTGCGGTGTTGATAATACGCCTGCTCGTCGAGTTCCTGCTGGAACGCGGCATCACGCACCGGTGGCGGAAGGTCGTGATGTTGCAGGTAACAGTTCAGGCTCCGACGTACCTGTTCCACACTCAGCTCGCCCGTCTGGTTTAACCCCAATACCGTTTAACAAAGCATAACGATTGATTCTTCAAAGGTTTTGGTCAATGGTGGCGGGTGGAAGTGTTGGGGGCGTTTCTTGGCCCAGTTGGACATCTTCTGTTTGATCACTCGGGGAT
>Ga0182738_1000168_pt1 | contig 104270 bp, 112 predicted proteins | sample eDN5th30CBELigMG_FD_128876 | JGI IMG/M metagenome (GOLD analysis project Ga0182738, IMG submission 128876) | Enriched Miracle-Growth compost microbial communities from Emeryville, California, USA - eDNA 5th pass 30_C BE-Lig MG (version 2)... ... | reverse complement strand
GGCGCCGACTTCGGCAGGCACACAAGGCCGGCCGCAGCCGCTGGCACGACGTCGAGGGCACGGGTGTACTTATCCTTGTCGCGCTGCAGCGCCACCACCGGTATGGAGGCGCGGCCAAGCGACTGGATCAGACCCGTGCCTGACACCTTGTCCTCGATGACCATCTTACGCATGAAGCCGTACCGCTCGGTCGGCCATTCCTTGCCGCGGCACTTCGTCCAGAGCGCTTTCGCCGTCTTTTCGAGTTCCGGCGCTTCGAACCGGCCGCGCACCACCTCCAACAAGTAGGCCTTGCCGTCGACGCCCTGTCCCCAGTGCTCAAACACGGTGTAATCGTTGCGCTCTTTCGTCTTCTGCGCGGTGTCGGCGTAAATCGCCCGCCAAACCAGTTTCGGCACTTCCTCGTATCGAGGCAGCAACCCAGGCTTGAACAGGTTGCCGCCCTCGACGGTCGGCTCCTGGGCGTATTGACCGGCATAGACGTGCGGTGCCGCTTGAAGCACCTTGATCTGCGGCAGCGAATGCTTCTGTTCCCACAACGGTCCGTTTGGCAGGCCATGGGGGATCAGTTCCACATCGCCGGCCGGCGCTTCGCCCTCACCATCGATCAGCACGGGCAGCTTGAGCATATGCCAATGCTCGCCGCTCTTCTCCAGCAGGTGAGCAACGAAGTCGTCGACATGCAAACGCTGCATGATGACGATGACAGGCACATCCTCATGCGCGAGACGCGACTTGAAGGTGTTCTCCCACCGCGCATTGATGAATTTCCGCATCGTGTCCGACGAGGCGTCGTCGGGCTTCAGCGGATCGTCGATGATCAGGGCGCCGGTGAAACCCGGCTCGGCCAGGATGCCGGCACGGAATCCGGTGATCGGCTGACCGGCCGCCGCAGCGCGCAGATGCCCGCCAGCCGTGGTGCGCCATAGACCCTTGGCATTGGTGTCCGGCCGCATCGAAACCTGCCAATGGGCCTGGTAGCCCGGCAGGTTGATGACGTCCTTGACCTTTGTCGAGTTGTCGAGCGCCAACGGCTCGGCATAGCTCGCATGGATGAACCGGGCGCGCGGGTTGATCGCGAAGCCTCTGGCTATGAAGTTGATCACCGCCAGTTCGGTCTTACCGTAACCTGGCGGGATGTTGATGATCAGCCGCTTGATCTCGCCAGCGAACACCCTGTCGAGGGTGCCGCACATGACGGGATGGAACGGCGCGACTGTGAAGGGCTGGCCTTCCTTTTCGAGGAAGAATCGAGTGGTGAAGGCCAAGTGCGACGAAAGAAGCTCTTTCCGCTCTTGCGCACGATCGGCCTCACTCCTCCGGTTCTCCTTCTCCAGCCGGATCGCCGTCAACAATGCCAATCTGGACAAGGGCGCGTTCAAGTAGCTCAAGCTCCTCGTTCGTCATGCCCTTCAGCTTCGTGATGTCGACGGTCTGGATCGGGCCACCGGTCGGGCCGGTATGGCGATGCTCCTGACGGTCCCCGTACTTCTTCGGGTCCATCTTCGACATCAGCCACCTGCGCGTGTCCACGCGAAGCTTGACCCTGTTCGTTTCGGCCTTGGAGTTGTCGGCGATCTCGACGATCTCTTCCGACCAGGCGACAACACGATCCGCCTGCGCGCGCGCATACTGCTTAGAAAACTCGTCGTGCTTTGCGATCCAGAGGAACACCGTCGGCATCGACGGCATATCCTTCAGGGTACAGACCTTGCGGAGCGACTTTCCCGACGCGATTTCGGTGCAGATACGGGCAGCGATCTCGGGCGAATATGTCGACGGTCTGCCGAGCTTCTTCTTTTCAGCCACGAAATGGAGATTCCTGCCTATGTAGTGCTCTACCTGTCGATGCCGTGCGCTGTAGGCCGGTCGCCCTGGTGGGCGCCGGCCCCGGTGGCACAACAGATCAAGGTTAGCGTTTACGCGCGCGAGGGCCGCGTTATGCGTACCACGGTTTTTTCGCCAAAAACGCCACGGCGGGATTTGTCCCGGAAATGTCCCGTAAATGTCCGGGTTTTGTCCGGTTCTTTTCCCTTGACAAGATTCTAGAGCGCGGCGGATTCAGGCTACCGGCAGAAGCTGTGAGTGCCCCGCTCGATCGCCATGCCGATCAGTTCGCGACGTGTCAGCCAAGTCATATGAGCGGGGTTGACGCAGCCTAGGTGCCCATTGCCGCAGGTGTGGCCACAGTCCTTGTCGGGAGCCTCACCGTTAACGTGCTCGCAGACTATTCGCGGAACGCTGACCATCTTGCGGCCCTGACGCATCTGCGCATATCCGCGCCCGTGACCGCCCCAGCTATCTTTGCGGCCCGTTCTCGTGAACGGCCAGAACAGGCATTCTTCACCCGCGTATGGCAACACGACGTCACGCAGGTAGCGTTCCGGCTCGCCGTTCGGTGACCGACGCTTCCCATCTGTCGGGTTCCCATGACGATACCAGCGCGCGTAGTGGGCTCGGCACCATCCTCTCGAGAACTTGGGCTTTTCACAGCCGTCGATCTTACACACTGGCTTTTCTGCCATCATGGACAAGACCATCGGCATCGGCCATTTTCTTGCGCTTGGCTGCCTCTCGCTGGCGCCTTCGGGCGTTCTGCTTTTCGGCCCAGGTCATCTCGGATCGGGGCACCTCGACCTCTCGTCGACTGCCGATATGCTGGACGTGAACCTCGGGCTTGGCATCGGCGGCGGACCAGTGGTCTATCCCTTCGTCCGCACCTGTTGCGATTGTGGCTGAAACATCGCCGATTTCGTTGGCAAACAGCAAGTCCTCAAGCGGCTTGTCGAAGTCATGCAGTACCACATCGCCGGGAATATTTTCCTGTATCTGCAACAAAGCGCGGTCTTTCCGCTTCAAACCAGTGGTCTGGCTGATGCCTTCGACCTGCTTGCACCAGCGGCGGAAGGATTTGCCTCCAGCCTTGGAATGCAGCCAGCCGATGAGGGCGCGACGGTCCTTTTCGTCATCGACGAGCCTGATCCAGCCGTGCACGGCCTGGGCGCGGGATATCTCGGCGGGGGAGGGGTCGCGGTCGTACTGCTCCCAGAACGCCAGCCGCAGGGCGCGGTAGGGGTCACCGTCGTCGCTGTCGAGCTGGCATTTCTTGTCGCCCGGTGTGCGGCCCCAGCCGGCCATATCCTGAAAATCATGGGCGTAGGCAAGCTGCTGCGCACGCAGATGAGCGGGACCGACATGCTCATGCGTCTCCCTGTCGAGGCGCACGGCGTCGATGAGCAGGTCCTTGATCACCCTGATGTTCATTTCGGCCTCAGGTCATCGAAGAGGTTCAACTGATCGGCGAATGGACCGAACCGTCGATAGATGCGCTCGTAGATCATACCACCAAGGGCGGCGCGCTGCGAAACATGGCCGCGAAGCTCCTGGCTGACGAACTGGAGATCGCCGGCCGGCATGGCGTCCCAGAGCTCAAGCCACTCGCCGGCGCGCTCTTCGATGATGGACCGGCATTTCAGCACCATGTCGGAGGCCATCCATAGCCCGATCTCGTCGAGCAGGATCTTGTTGTTGGCCGTTTCCACGAGTGTGGTGAGCACGAGACGGAGGTGTTCCTCGCCATGCTTGCGCCAGATGCGGTCGATGGTGGCGACCGCGCGCGTCTCTCCCGGCGCCGGATATGTGTGCTTCGGCACGATGGTGATGCCGAATTCGTCGCACATCCGCCGGACGTGTTCGGGCACCTCGATCACAGCAGAGATTCCCCGCTGTCGATCATTTCCGCCATGCCCGCAGAAAGAGGCGCGGCGGGATTTGTCCAGGAAATGTCCTGGTTTTGTCCGGGATTTGTCCGATCCCGCATATGTTCGGGGAAGGTGTGCGGGAAGCCTCGAATCGGCTTGCCGGTCCACCACACCACGGCCGTCTTGTCGCTGATGCGCTTGAAGACGATGACCCCAGCCTTGACCAGGAACTTGGTGTTGCGGTCGAAGGCTTTCCGGATGCGCTCCCGCGCCGCGGACTTCTCATCGCTCGAGGCGTCCATCTCGACGGCGACGTCGAGGAAATAGCTGAAGTCGACGATATGCTTGCCGACCGCCTCGACCGGACCATCCGCCTCCGAGGTGACGAACTTGCCGTATTTCTCGATGGCCTTGAACATCGGTATCAGAAGCGCCTCTTCCGATGGCCGCACCTCGAAGCCGAATTTTTCCTTCTCAGCCTTCAATTGCTCCTTCTCGCTGACCGACAGCACGACGCATGATGTGATGTCTCGGCCGGCTTTCTCGTTGTAGCCGACGGCGACCGATGCCAGGGAGAACCGGACGGACAGCCCGTCTTCGTCATCCTTCTGCTTTTTCAGGGTCGCGGTCCTGATCTTGGTGTTCTCGTCGCAAACGACCTGCACCACGGTATCGACGTTGGCATGGATCGAGGTGTGGCCGCGCAGCTTCTTGCCGTCGGCGTTCATGTGGTGGACCAGGCAGACATGGACGCCGCACTCTTCCTCGATGCGGGCGATGTTGGCGAGCACGTAGCCCATGTCTTTGCCGCTGTTCTCGTCTGCACCGATCGTGGCGGTGGCGAGCGTGTCGATGAAGACGGCGCGCAGCGGGGCTGTCATCGTGAGGCGCGCCTGTTTGATGGCGTCGATCAGACGATCGGTATCGCCGTCCTTGCTGAACAGGTCGACCTTGGCGGGCAGGACAACGATGGGCAGATCGTCAGCGTTCTCGACTTTGAAGTGCTTCACGTAGGCCCGCTGACGCTTTTTCAGGCCGGTCCCGCCTTCGCCGGCCTGATAGATGACGCCGCCTTGCTCGACATGGTGGCCGAAGAAATCGACGCCGCGCGCGATGCAGTATGCGGCATGGAGGGCGAGGAAGGATTTGCCGGATCCTGATGGCCCGCCCAGCACGGAGCGGCCGCGTGTCGCGAACCAGCCGTCGATGATGTAGTCGAGTTGAAGGCCTGGGCCGTCGATCTCGTCGTGGTAATAGGCGCCGAAGGCGCGTGTCCGCTCTGGATGCCATGGCTTGGCCTTGCCGGCGAGGTACCGGAATTTCTCGCCGTCGGCGCCCGTCGCCTCCTTCCAATCGGTGACATCGGACTTTTCGGGCGCGCCGTCCCAATGCGCGGCGATGTCGAGCACGCGCACCGACTTCGCCTTGCCGAACAGGCCGGCGCCGCGGAGCTGGGCGCGGGACCGGCCGGGCTCGTCGTTATCTGGCAGGATGATGACGTCGGCGCCGGCGAGATCGGCATCGAACGCGTCGGTCCAGTATTTGGCGCCGCCGGCATTCGTGGTGGCAGTGAGGCCCCAACTGCGCAGCGTCTCGACGTCCTTCTCACCCTCGCAGAGATAGACGGTGACGCCGTCGGCCTTCGCCTTCAGGACCTCGTCGCGGCGGTAGAGCCAGCGCACGGCATCGTCGAACGTCTCTTCGGCCTGATAGTGCTTGCCCTCCTTGGCCTTGAACCAGTCGCCGGACTTCACCTGCCCGTAGGTGCCGCCCTGCAGTCCCCATATCCAGCCCTTGCCGGCCGGGTGCTTGCGGCGCTGCATGTAGCGGCGCGGGGCCGTCTTGGCGAATTTCAGGACTTCATAGGCGAGGCGGCCGCGGTCATCGAAGTATTCGAAGGCGGCAACCGGCCAATCATCCATGAATCCGGCGAACTTGCCCTGCGGCGAAGAGCCGTTGGCGGCGCCGTTCGGATTGGCCTTGCGCTCGAGAAAGCCCTCGTCCTGCAACCACTCGACGGCCTCATGCTTGGTGTAGCCCCGGAAGGATTGAAGGAGGTCGAGCACGCCGCCGCCGGTCTGGTCTTCATGATCGTGCCAGGTCTGTTTGGTCAGGTCGACCGACAGGCTGCCGTTCTTGCCCCAGCGAAGCTCGGAACGCGAAGAGAGAGCCTTGTTCGGCTCTCCCATGAATTCCGGCAGGACGCGGAGGGCAACCTGCTCGATTGGCACGTTGAAGTCGGAGGATGCCATGTCAGCGCCGCACCACCTCAACCGGCTTCCGGCCCTTGCCGGGGAACACCTTGCCGAACAGCGCCTCGGCCTGCGATCGCTCGGCGCTCATCGTCTCGCCGTCGCGCAGGATGCCGTCGCCGAAGTGGTGCCGGGTCATCGCCTCATAGGCGGCGACCTTCGCCTCGGCCTCGCTGGGGAATAGCTGCGCGATGCCGTTCACCTCGACCGGGAACCAGCCGGCCTTGTGCATCTTCTTGAAGTGGCCTTCCCAGCCGTTGAAGACCGGGACCGCGCGGACGCGAGGTTCGTTCATTGCGCCGCCTCCGAGGTCAGGTCGTCGATGCTCGGCTCGATCGACGGAGCCTCCAGCAGGTCGAACAGGCTCGGTACATTCCGCTTTGCCTCGGCCTCGCGGCAGTAGTAGACGCCGTCCTTGAACGACACGTCGTTGAGTTCGGACGCCATCCCGTACCGGCCCTTGGCGATGGCGCGGTAGGGAACGGTCATCAGCCCGCCGAACGGGTCGTAGACGACATCGCCCGGGTTCGAATACCGGTCGATCAGGCGGTCGACGATGTCGAACTGGAGCGGGCAGATATGCTTCTCGACGTTCCGGCTGGACTGGCTGCCGTTGAGCGTGAGCATGCGCACCACGTCCGACCATATCCACGGGGAATGCGAGACGGGCGCCAACGCCATGTATTCGGTCGGCAGCCGGTCCTTCGATTGCAGGACCTCGCCGATGGCAACGGTTTCCTCGTGATCGTAGACCGTGGCCTCGCTGTAGGCGCGGAAGGCCTTCGGCACCGCGCGCGGCGGTATCTGCGCCCACTCCTCGCGCGTCAGCAGTCGATTGCCGCTGGAGCGCCAGTGGGCATGCGCGTCAAGCTGCCAGCGCGCGAGGCTGTATTCCTCGCGGCTCTTGCTAACCCGCTCGTCGGCATAGCCCTTCGTCCGGTCCGTTTGGGGCTTGTGGAACAGCAGCACATATTCGGGCGACCCGACGCCCATCTTGCTGCCGTCCTTCAGCATCTCCGTATAGCCGAGCCGGTAGTTGCCGTTGTTCTCGGTGACGACATCGGTGTCGACCGTGATCATGCCGCAGTAGTCGAAGCCGTGTTTCAGGCCATGGAAAATGGCCTCGGCATGGAAGGGGGAGACAGTTGGCAGGCCTGCGCCGGTGACATTGCCGAACAGGATGCGATCCTTGACGTGGCAGGCGTAGATGCGGCCGGGCTTCAGGATCCGGAAGAGCTCCGGGGTGAGGAAATCCATCTGCCTCCAGAAGTGCCCGTTGTCGTCGGTATGGCCGAAGTCATTATAGCTGGCCGTGTATTCGTAGTGGTTGCTGAACGGGATCGACGTGATGATCAGACCAACGCTGTCGGCATCGGCGCGTCCCGCTTCGTCGACGCAATCGTTATGGGCAATGCGGAAATACTCGCCCTCCTCTACCTGTCGCTCGACGCCGATGGAGCGTTTCAGGACCGATTCAAGAGGCAGTCGCCCCAGACCATACTTCCGGATGATCTCCGTCATCCGCTCCATCATGCGGTCATGCTCGGCCCACTTCTCCTCGAGGATGCGCCGGGTGCCGCGCTCGGCTTCCGAATAGATGATGTCGATCCGGCATTCCCGCTTCTGCCCGAAGCGCACGACGCGGTAGATGGCCTGGATGAAGTCGTGGAACTTGGCGTCGATGCCGACGAAGATTTCCCAGGCGCAATGCTTCTGGAAATTCGAGCCCGCGCCGGACATTTCCGGTTTCGTGGCCAGATGCTGGAACTCGCCGTTCTTGAAGCCGACGGCGTTCTCCTCATTGGTATCGAGCAACTGCGATCCGAAGATTGAGCGGACACCGGGCACCGCTTCCTCTATGGCACGGCGCTCATCCTCGAGATGGTGCCAGAGCACACAATGCTGACCGGGAGCCTCGGCGAGCAGGTCGACCATCTTGGCGATGCGGGCATCCATGCTCACCCGCTTCTCGCGCGCTGCATGCACGACACTGGCACCGGGATCGTTGATCAGCAGGCCCTGTCCGTCGCGATCGACGCCCGCTGCCGTATGGTCGGTTGGCACCTCATGCCAGTTCACGGTCATTTCCGGCAGGACGTACCCGTCATCGGGAAAACCCAGATCGGCCGGCGATTGCAGGAAGACCGCCCAGCTATTCACCCATAGCCAGAATTCGTCCTCTTTGTGCGGGTATAGGGTGAGTTCGTTCGCCTTCTCGCTGTTGCGTTGGAAGAAGCGCGTCAGCGCCTGGCCGGTGTCCATGACCTGCAGGAATCCGGCGTAGTGGATCAGTTCCTTGGTCCGGTTCGGCGATGGCGTGGCCGTAGCGACGAATTTGAAGCGGACGCCTTCGAACAGCGGCAGGAACGTCTGATACGTCTTGGTGCCGTAGCCGCGAAGGACGGCCGCCTCGTCGAGCGATGCCGCGACGAACTGGCGAGGGTCGAGCTTGCCGTCGCGCACGCTCTCGTAGTTCGCGATGTGGATGACATCATCGTCTGTCACCTCATCGTCGCGGCGGACGAAACGGAGCTCGATGGCGAACTCGCCGTGGAATCGCTCTTTGACCTCGTCGAAGAACTCATGCCGAACGCCCAGCGGCAACACGATCAGCCGACGGCCGCCGATGAACTTGCCGATCAGGCGCATCAACTCTAGCTGGATCGATGTCTTGTGCAGGCCGAAGGCGGCGAAGATGCCGCGCCGGCCACCCTGAAGCGCCCATTTCACGATGGCGCGGCAATGGGGAGCCAAGTCGGGATTGATATCGGCGTCATCGACATCGAAGCCTGTCGCTGGGGCGACCTTCATCTTCGCGCGGAGGAAGTCGAGATAGGAGCTCACGGCTGCACCTCGTTGATCACATCGCGGAGAGCGAGGGTCGCACGGAGTTGAGTTTCGAGGCGATGACGGGTGTGCCAGCAACCGTCGCCAATCTGACGGGCGGCGATAGCGGCTTCGATGCTCGCCGTTTCCTTGGCGATGTCCGCCTCGATCTTGGCGATCCGGGTTTCGAGGGCAGCGATGATCATAGAGATGCCAACCATGTGAGGATTTGCTTTGCGTCGGCACTGTCGATGCCGGATATTCGATCGGTGATTTCGCGGATTGCGTAGAACAGGGCGTCGTCGCGAGTTTCAGCGAACTTTCCCCACTTCGGCCCGACGCGGTACCCGCTGCCGGCCTCATTGCAGTGCCAGCTTGTCGACCACATCCACAGACCGTTCGTATGCCGGTGAAGTTCGATCTCCGCGCGGTTCCAAACCATGCGCGGATGCGGGAGGTGCAGAAACTCGTCGATATCGCCTTGGATCACAGGACCGTCGGCATCGACGGGCAGGATGACGGGCTGCGCATGCAGAGCGTCGAATAGGCCAAGCTGTGTCATCGCGACCTCCGCGATGCGTGTTCAAGCTCGGCAACCGCCATAATCGTCGGTTTCAACTCGGCGGGAGCGTGGTCGTAGCTTCGGCCCGATTTGCCGTTCAGGCGCGGCAACAACCCCTTCGAGACCAGTTTCCAGTTGGACGGATCGGTATTCGATTTGTCGCCGAGGCATTTTAGGGCGAAGCCGTCTGGCACGGGACCGTGCTTCTGTTCCCAAAGCCAACGGTGCTTATGGACGCGCCACGTGGAAGCGCCGGTCCATGGGTTCGGTTGGTCGATTACAATCCAGACGTAGCCGTCTTTATCAACCGATTCATGGCCAGGTCCGCGGTAGTTGTGCGCAACATTACCCTTCTTGAACTGTGTGCGCGCAGTGCCGGCATTGTAGGGTAGCTTGCGACCAGCGGTCCATGGAACATGACCTTTGCCGAACTGGCCGGTTCGGCCCGTCTTCCAGCCTTCGCGCTTCCGCAGGCCGTGCAGCATCGCAGCCGTCGTGTCATCCCGGCCAAACTTTGCGAGGAACTCGCGGTGATATTCTTGGATCGGCAGGGTGCAGTTCTCCCGCAACCATGCAATCTCGGTGTCGGCGTACTTTAAGCGGCGGCCTTTGTAGCGGACGGGATCGCGACCAACCTTCCATCCCTTGCGCTTCCGCAGTGCATGAAGGTGGGCGGCCTCAATGTCAGCCCGTCCAAATGCGGCGACGAAGGCGCGGTGATAGTCGCTGATGACCATCATCCGGTTGTCTTCCAGCCACCGCATCTCGCTATCGCTGTAGATGATCGGAGGGCGCCTCATTCCTTCTTGCCCTCGATCTGGGGAAGGTGAGGTTCAGGGTTTCCGCCGTATTCGGCGACGAGTTTTGCCGCCTGTATGGAAAGGGCAGCATTGCGGATGATCTGATCGGCAACGGCGACAATCGCTTCGCCGCGCTTGGCTTCGCGGTCGATCTGTTCTGGCGTCAAGTCCTCGTCGGAAAGGCGCTCGATCTGCGCGAACAGGTGATTATTGAGATCGGAGAGCCGATTTTTCATTCTGCTCTACTCCGTTTCGTGGTGAGGTCGCGCCAGTCTCTGGCGCCTTCGATGTCGCGCATCGCGGCGCGGTCGAGCCCGCCGGCGAGTTGGTCGCGTGCTCGGCGCAGGAGATCGACGGACCAGTCGGCGATGTGGTCGGCGAGGTCGGCCCAATCCTGGCCGAGATCGGAAAGAGGGCCGGTCATTGCCTCGGCCCCATGACAGCGACGTCGAGCCGATAGGCTTCCAGCGCCGCCGAGAGCATGGTGAAGATGCCTTGGCGCTTGGCGGTTTCCTTGTCGCCGAGCAGCAGCGCGCCCGCGGCGTCATGCGCTTCGCCGATGGCAAAGGTCATCTGGACGGTCTCAACACCGTCGACGACGCGGATGACCTCAATCTTGTCGCCCGCCATACGGAGCATCCGCTCCGACTTGTTGCCGTCCATGTGATAGCGCCAGAACACCGGCGACGTCGGTGCCGGGATCGGCACGGATGCTTCGCCGGCGCGGGAGACGGTCATGCCCTCGGTGGCGAGCAGGCGGATCAGGTGATCAGCGCGCAGACGCCACTGCTCGGGACCGCCTTCATTGTCGAAGCGACACCAGTCTGACCATAATGGCCGGGTAAGGCCGAGCCGTTCGCGTCTCATGGCCTCGGCAAGAATGTCGCGAATTGGTCGATCTTGGCTCACCGCGCCGCCCTCCAGCGGTTCGGGCGATACACAGGCTGGAAGCCGTCAGGCACGAACTGATAGCCACGGCCCCAGATCGTCTGGACGACGTCGACCCCGCCAGTCGCCTCGATGATCTTGCGGCGAAGCTTGCACACCAGCACGTCGATGATCTTCATCTCCGGCTCGTCCTCGCCACCATAGATCGCGTCCATAATCTGTTGCTTGGTGCGCGTCTCGCCGGGCCGCCGGGCCAGATCGACCAGGATCGCCGATTCAGTCGGCGTTACGCGGATGCTCCGGCCGTCCCGTGTTTCGATCTGGCCAGTCTCGAAATCGAATATCGAGTGCGAGGGCAGGGCGATGTGCAGGTGGTCGATGTAATCGCCACGACCGGCTATCGCCTTCATGCGCAGCACAAGTTCACGCTCGTCGATGCTGCATGGCTGGGCGTCATCGGCACCGGCGAGCAGGATATCGCCGCGCCGCTGGGAAGCGCGGCCTATGTCGCCGTCGTCGGGGACGGTGACGAGCAGGCAGTTCTTCACGTTCCCGAGGCGGATCGAACTGACGATCTGGGCCGCCATGTCGGAAAGGTGGCAGTGCAGGATGCCGCTGGCGTCCGGGTCGCGGAAGAGCCGGCTTGCGAAGTCCTGTAGGCTATCGGCAACGTTGAAGGGGATGCCGTCCCATGCAGGATGCAGAACATTGATGCGGTTGTTGCCGCCTGTCGAATGGAAGGTCACGATCATGGCCCGAAGCCTCCGACCGTGGCGAAGATCACAACGGTGATCGAGGCGATCAGAACCCCGATGGCGAAGGCGCAGAATAGCGAGTGGATTGGCCGACTGTTCATGCTGCGACCCTCCGGTGAAGGGCCTGCAACTGGACGAAGGCCTTATGGTGACGGGCGGGGACCTGCGAGCACTTGAACCATGCGGCGGCGATCCCGACCGCTTCGGCGGCGTCCCGCTGCGCCTTCTTCGTCTCCGGCAGCGGTATATCCTGCTGGAGCGCCGCATCGATTGCTGGGGCTTTCCAGTCGTCGCCGGCCGGCTTGAAGCCCTTGCCGAAGTAGATCGACCGCCACGTCTTCTGGTGGACGCAGCCCCATGGCACGCCGGCGAGGTCGCATACCGAAGCGGCGGCGGCGGCCAGCGCCGGCAGCAAGAGCTGGTCCGCGTTGACCGTGTGGATGGTCTTCATCTTGCCGGTCTTCGGATCGAACACCTGCTTGGGATGGGCGGCGACGTCGCGGCGCGGCATCTCGATGGCCACGAAATCGGGGCGACGGATCGCGAACTCCTCGTTGAGGTAAAGGGCGAGGTCGCCCGTCCTGTCCTCCTGAAACTCACCTTCCGATTCAATCGCAAGGCAGCGCCACTGCGATGGTGGCAAGGCAGTGTCCATCCAACACACGCCGGTGGACGTGGCTATGTCCAATCCCAAAACAAGCATCGGAAGCTCCTCGTTAGGGTGCCGTCTCTCCGAGCTGTCACGCTTGTTTCGATCAGGCGTTCGATCCCAGCCTCATCCCGCTTGGGCTGGCCCGCGTCCGGTTCCGCCGTCCTTTCAGCCTGGACGAGTCACCGGCAACCGCTCGTTGCCTCGGGATTCAGTGCTTCGCGGCCTTGGCCGCCTTCTTGGCCTCGCCCTTGGCGAAGGCATCGACGATGGCCGCAGTGGCAGGATCCTGCTTCGGTTCCGCTTCCTCGCGCTCAACGGCCGCCTGGCCGAGCGGCAGGCCGGCGAAGTCGTCGCCGAGTGCCTTGCGGATATCCTTCGCGAAGTCCTGATCCTCGGCCTCGAGCGCGGTGATCGCCTCGTCGGCCTTCTCGTTGGCGCGCTCCAGGTCTTCCTGGGCCTTGCGGCGGCGCTTCTGCGGATCGGCGAGCGCGCGAATGACGCCCTTCTTCACGCCGACCTTCTTGGCATCGGTGAGCAGGCTCTTCTGGTCGGCGTTGATCTTCGCGTTGACCTCGCGCTTCTTCGCCTTGAATTCAGCGTCGATCTCGTCGAGCTTGCGCTCGCGTTCCTGTTCCAGCCGGTCGAACTCGTCGACGAAGCTGGCCGCCTCGTCGGCGGTCGCACGGTTTCTGCCTTCAAGAACGCGGGCCATGTCAGTGCAGCCTTTCCACCGCCCGAACGGCGGTTCTGTTGCGGATGCGGATCGGGGGAGGGAGATAGGCAAGGCGCTTGTGGGCCTCGCAGTAGGTGCGGCCGTCGCGCGGCGCGCCGCATACGAGCAGGCCGTTGCCTTCGATGCCGTCGACCGGCCACTTGCAGCCTGTGTTCGGAACGAACGGCACCGGCTCGACACCGGGGAGAGGATCAAACGCGAGCGCGCGCTGGACCTTCAGTTCCGGATCGGCTTTGCGGCTCTCGGCCTTGTTGGCGATGTTGCCGACGTGCAGGTGATCGGCATGGAGGCGCCGAACCTTGGCGGTGACGCTGGATATGGCGCCATTGATCGCGCCTACCTGCTCTTTCGTCGGCGCCGGTGGCAGCGCGCCCAACTCTCGCAGCCTGGTGACGACGCTGGCGATGCTGCCTTTACTTGGGGCGCCAAGGGCGTCCGCAACCGCCTGGTACGCGGTGCCCGCTAGAATATGGACCCTGACGGCTTCCAGCTTCTCCGCTGGCGTCCTGTCCTGCCATGGTTTCGTTGGCTGGGTCATTCGGCAGCTCCGGATACACCCAGAGTGCCAGCGATGCGGCAGAGAGCGCTGATTTGGTGGCTATCCAGCGGCGCGCCTTCCGCGGCAAGATGCGCTGCCAGAAGGTTCGCCGTGGCGGCGAGTTTAAGCTTGGCACGACGTGCTTCCTCTTCGGCCCGCAACTCCTTGAGCGCGTGCATTTCCTCGTAATCGACGCGGGCGGCCTCACCAAAGAACAGCGCTCGCACACGGCGCCGGCTGATGCGAGGCAATCGCTTCGACAATTCGCGATAGATGAGATCAAGCTTGATCTTGCCCGATGACGATGGCGCCAGCAGATCGCCGACGTCACGCGTCAAGCCATGGGCGATGGCTACGCTAGACATGATGCGCACCGCCCTTCTCGCCCTGGAGCATGAATCCACCCCCGTGGAGCAAGATTCCATGTTTTTGGAATCGAACATCGCCATTCTCCTGATCAGCGCTGGACACGCGATCAACGGAGACGAGCGATGAGACGGAAACGGGAAGGTGGGCCACGGACGCAGAACCGAATACGTGGCCCACCACGGCGCATGGGAGGATGCGCGATATCATGATTGGTCCCCTTCCGCTGTAGCAGGGGCCTCAAAGAACCAACGGTCATGCCACTCAATGCCGCGCTCTTTCGCGGCATCACGGATGGCCTTCATCTCGTCGAGAGAGAGAGAGACGCCATTCTCCCAGCGCGAAACCGTTGCCTGGGCTACGCCTGCTATTGCGGCGAACTCGGCTTGGTTCACACCGAAGACCGTTTTGCGAATATGGCGAATTGCAGTCATGGTGCGGATATTATGCGCAAACGGATTTCCGTCAAGCGGATATTTATCCGTGATCGGATTTGCTGACATCCGCCGACGGATTTAGCGTCCCGGCACCATGAATATGCAGGATAAAATTCGCGAGATTATGCGGCTTGGGGGCGAGAACCAGGGCGAGCTCGCGCGTCGGATTGGCGTGTCGCAATCAACCGTGCATCGTTGGTATACGGGCACAGCGGAGCCTGAAGGCCCCAACAGGGACATCATCAACGGGATTTACGAAACTATCGTTGGTGATGTGCCTAAAGATCAGCCGGTCCGGGAAGAAGCCGAAGTCGAATATTTCTTTTCAAGGATATCCGGCCTGACCGACGAAGATGTTCGATTTCTGATCAAGAACATCAAATCTGCTCTGGCCGCGAACGGCGCCGAACCACTACGAAGCCGTCATCATGATCAATCTCAACCCGCCAATCTCCGCCGTGAAGTAGAGCCATCGCGGTAGAGAGTTCGGCCGCCTTTCGTTTCACAACCATCTTCTGATCCAGTGGCGCAGCCGCGCCGGCCGATTCTCGCAGTCGCGCAATGATCTCGTCATTTCGGGATAGATATTTCGGTCGAATTTGATGATTGATCGCCATTCCCGCTGCCCTTTCGCGAGAAATAGGAAAAGCTTCCTTCAGCGAAAGAGTCAAGAACGAACTGCGAACCTGTCGAATGATTCGGCTTGACGACAGTGAGCGCGCGGTCTACCCGCGCGCGCTCTCGCATGGTGCGCCTGCGCGGATTGGATAATCTCCAAACATAGAGCTCTACGTTAGACGTACTTGGTGATTCCGTAGAGGTAGTACTCAACCTCCAACGTTGATGTCGCGCGGCATGTTCGCCGTAGCTAGCGCTACGGCTCATGCCGTCTCCAACGTCTCAAACAAACTCCAACGGTCGAGATTCGGCGTTTCCGCGCGCGAGCAGGCCTGATTATGCGCATAATCAAAAATCCGTTTGCGCATTTTTTTGCTTGACGGAAATCCGTTTGCGCATAATATCCGTGGCAAAGGAGATATCCGATGCCCCAGCCAACGCCGGAACGCGACGAGTTCATCGATGCCCTCGGCGGCATGATCAGCGAATTCGCGAAGTGCCTGATCGTGGTCTTCGTGCTGCCGCCGGTCATCACGCTGGCGGCCATGAGCATGATGGCGTGGGTGCGCTGATGACCCCGGCCAGCCGTTTCCACAACGCCCTGCGCATCCTGACCAGCATCGAGGTCGACGACCTGCGCGCCGCCGGCGTGATCGACGAGAACTGGGGCGAGCCGGAAGCATCCGAACGGATGCAACTTGCGGCCTTCGTCGAGAACCCGTTCCGCGAAGTGCTCCGCATGCCCGACGCCAACTTCGACCGGCTGTTTGCGCTGATCGAGAGCCGACAGCCGGGTGCGCCAGTCAGCCATCCGACATCGATCTGAACACCCGGGATACGGGTCAGGCCTGTGACCTCGCCCACCACATCGGCCTCAACTCAAGCGGCGATAGAAGGACTTAGGACAATGGCGAAAAAGCCGACAGAAGTTACAGCATCTCCCGTCAATCGGACCAGCGCCGGCCTTCGTGATGCAATATTCGACGAGATCGACGCCATCAGGAACGGCACGTCGAACCCGACGCGCGCAAATGCGGTCGCAAAGCTAGCGACGGGTATCGTTGAGACGGTCCGAATGGAACTCGAGGTACAGCGCCACCTGCGGCAGGCCTCTCCTGGCAGTCTGGATACAGCCGGTCAGACGGCTCTCGGCTCGCCTCTGGCGCTCGGAGCCTGACGATGCGCCTCCCTGACAACGCCATCCTCACCCGGCAAGAAATGCACTCTGTCCTCATCCAGGACCCTCGTTTCGTCCATTTGGACAGTGAGCAGATTTTTACGGAACTCGACGACTTTTACAGCGAGGGCCACCGGGGCAGTCTTGAGGTCAGGGAGGCAGTCCCCGATGCGTTCTACTGCGCATTTGTTCAAGGGAAAGCGGGGCAACTCTACTTAGCGTATGAATGTATTGATGCGATTGCGTATCGACGCCTAGTTATGTGCTGTGTATGTGGCAGGCTTCATAAAACCAACCAATATCGCCTGCATGTAGAATGGCAGATATTTCTTGCCCCTAAACTTGTCGTATTTCTTGACCGCGAAAATGGAGAGCTATACCAAGGCCCTGACGTTCTCTGTTCGTCATGCTCTGCCCCGATCATTAGCCAGTGGCGAAGGAAAGGTTACCGAGACAAAGACTTATCACTACTGATCGGGTCATTGTCGGGGGTATTGCTTGATAGCCGCGCGCGAAAGCGCATCCAGGAAAATGCACAGAACTGGCATTCGGCTCGCTTCGATCCTCGTTCGCGGCACTGTGCGGAAGGGATCGACTAATGTCGGTCCAGATCATCCGCCCCGCCGACCGCACCGCGTGGCTCGCCGCGCGCAAACAGGACGTGACCGCCTCGGTTGCCGGCGCATTGCTCGGCGTCCACCCTTACACCACGGCCTATGGCCTGTGGGCGGAGAAGTCCGGCCGTGTCGCGTCCGACGATGCTGACAACCCGGTCCTGCGCCGCGGACGCCTGCTTGAGCCGGTCGTAATCGAGATGCTGCGCGAGGATCGCCCGGACTGGCAGATCGAATATCACCGCGACAACGCCTACTACCGCATGGTCGAGGACCGCATCGGCGCCACGCCGGACGCATTCGCGACACGTCCGGACATCTTCGGAACCGGCATCATCCAGGTGAAGACCGTCGCCGACGACAAGTTTCGGCGCGAATGGATTGACGCCGAGACGGGCGAGATCCTGTTGCCGCTCTGGATTGCCGTGCAGGCGATCGTGGAAGCGACCGCCACCGGCGCCGCTTGGGCTTGCGTGGCCGTCATGGTCATCGGCCGCGGCATCGACCTGCAGATCGTCGACGTCCCGCTCAACGAGCGCGTCATGCACCGCTTGCGCCGCGAGGTCCGCGAGTTCTGGCGAATGGTCGACGAGGGCATCGAGCCCAGCATCGATTGGAACCGGGACGGTGCGGCCATTGCCGAGGTCTACCGGGACAGCATGCCGGACCGGAAGGACCTGACCGGCGTCGGCGGGCTCGACGATTTAGCTGGCTACTTCGTCGACGTTCGTGAGCGTCATGCCGCTACCGGCAAAGCCATCGACGAGACGCGCCCCCGCATTCTGCATGCCCTCGGCTCTTCCGAGGCTGGCTTCACCGCGAACTGGAATATCTCGGCGCGCACGTCCGTGCGGACTGGCCTGAACGGCCAGCCTGTGAAGTCGCGCTCGCTCCGTATCACCCCGAAGGAGAACCCCGATGCGCGTTTCTGACGCCCCTTCTATCGTTGGTCCGGCCGATGCCGGCCTTGGCCACAACAAGCCGCCTGTGTCGGTGCTGTTCGTCTCGGAGCACCAAGACCTGATCGCCGAGGTCGAGGCCATCGCAGCCCGCGCCAACGCGGCAAAGGACGGGCTCGCCGAGGGCAAGATCGCTAACGACAACGAGCGCGATACCTGGGTGAAGATCGGGCTCGACGCGAAGAAGATCGCCAAGCGCGTCCGCGAGCGGCGGGATGAGATCGTCGGGCCGATCCGTGAAGAACTGGCCGAGTGGAACAAGCTGTTCGGCGTCAACGCCAATCCGGCGCAGGGAAGCCTGAACGATCGCTGCACCCGCATCAGCAACGCCGCTGAAAGCCTGGCCGGCGCCTACGCCGACGAGCAGCGCCGCAAGGCAGCCGCCGAAGCCGCCGCAAAGGCCGAAGCCGCCCGGCAGGAAGCCGAGCGCAAGCTCGACGAGGCCGCCGCCAGCACCAGCGAGATCGTCGCCGATGTCGCGCTGCAGGATGCCCTCAAGGCCGAACACAAGGCCAAGCACCTCGAAGCTCAGGCGCTCGGCGCCGGCACCGGGCCGGTGCGCACCGAAGCCGGGACGATCGGAGAGCGGAAGAACTGGGGCTTCCGCATCGTCGATATCAGCAAGGTCGACCTGAACGGCCCGCTGCGCGCCCACATCGGCATCGACGTGATCGAGAAGGCTATCCGCGCCCATATCCGCGCCAATCGCGACACGGCGCCGCTTTCGGGCGTCGAAATCTTCCAGGACACCAAGGCCCAACTCCGCTGATCGCCAGCGGCAACAGGAGACATTTGCGATGAACGCACTCACGAAATCGGAAGGTTCGCGCGAGATCGCCGTCGTTCGCGACCAGTTCGAGCGCATGGGCGACCAGTTCAAGGCTGTCCTTCCAGCCCATATCCCGGTCGAGCGGTTCGCCCGCGTCGTCATGACCGCGATCCAGAACAACCCGCAACTCTTGCAGGCTCCGCGCAAGGAACTGTTCAACGCCTCGATGAAGGCGGCGCAGGACGGGTTGCTGCCCGACGGCCGCGAGGGCGCACTGGTGCTCCGCAAGAAGGGCCAGAGCTTTTCCATCACCTGGCAGCCGATGATTGCCGGTGTCCGCAAGAAGGCCCGCAACAGCGGGGAGATTTCGACTTGGGACGCCCATGTCGTTTTCGAGAACGATTTCTTCCAGTTCCAGCTCGGCGATGCTCCCCAGATCAATCACACCTACGATCTCAAGGCACCGCGCGGCGAGCCGGTCGGCGCCTATTCGGTATGCGTCCTGAAGGATGGCACGAAGTCATACGAGGTGATGTCCGCCGACGAGATCAACTCGATCCGCGACCGCTCCGATGGCTGGAAGGCGTTCAAGGCCGGCTACATCAAGTCAACACCGTGGTCGACTGACTGGGCGGAGATGGCGCGGAAGACGGTCGCCAAGCGTCATTCCAAGGTTCTGCCGATGTCGACGGACCTGGATGACCTGATCCGCCGGGACGATGAGCTCTACGACATGAAGGGGGCGAAGGAGGATGCGCAGGAGAAGCGCCCGCGCTCGCTCGCCGACCGTCTCGACCAGATCGCCGACGATCCCGTCGATGCCGACCCAGACACCGGCGAGGTCATCGAACACGAACAGAAATCGGACCCGGATGCCTCCTCCGGTGCCGAGGGCGGCAAAGCCTCTCCCGAGGGCAAGGCCGCCAAGCCGTCATCCGATCCCGTCCCCCAGTCGGATGACGGCAACCCTATCGCAACGGCACGCCGGCGTGGCGCCGAGGCGCGCGAGCGCGGCATGAGCCGCAAGGCGGTGCCGAAGGAATACCGCTCCGACGAGCGTCTGATGGCCGCCTACCTCGACGGTTTCGACACTGGCGAAGCGGAAGACCGCGAGCCGGGCGAAGAAGACGGGGAGGAATAGGCCGTGGCCTGGTACTCTCCACTCACCCGCGAGATCGTGAGCCTGACGCCGGAAGAAATCCGGCCGGAACCACCACGGTTGACCGGTATCGATCCGGACAAGACGGCCATGGCTATCGAGAACAGCCTTGAGGCTGCGCGCGAACGTCTCTCCGACCTGGTGGCCGAAGAGCTTCGCATCCAGAACGAGGCCGCGAAGACGAGGCTTTCCATCGCCGCGCTGGAGGCTGCCGGAAAGGTATTCACGGCCGCCGATCCGGACTTCGCCGAGATCGACCCTCTCCCGATGCCGGAAGGTACGACGGCCGTCATCATCGACACGCTTGGGAAGCGGGCAGGGAGGCGGTCTTGACCACGTTCCGCGTGTTCCTGGCCGGCGGCACGACCGTCGACATTCCCGCCCCGACGCCGAACGTCGCCCGCGACCAGGCGCGCGACATGCATCCCGGCATCCGCATCCTCAAAGTCAAGGTCCTGAAAGGAGCCTGAAATGTCCAAATATTGCATCTTTGACACCGAGACGACCGGCCTTTTCCTGTTCAAGGATCCTGACACCGGCGCTCCGATCCCCGCCGATGATCCCCGGCAGCCGCGCCTGGCGCATTTCAACGCCATTCTGCTCAATGACGAGCTGGAAGAGGAAGACGAGATCGACCTCTACGTGAAGCCCGACGGCTGGGAGATGCCCGCCGAAGCCGGCGACGTGAACGGCCTGACGACGCAGTTCTTGGAAGAGAACGGAACGCCGATTGGCGTGGTGCTCGACGCCTACGTAACCATCGTCACGGCCGGCTACGTCGTTGTCGCCCATAACGCCCAGTTTGACACCAAGGCCATGCGCTCCGAACTGCGCCGGGCTGGCTTGCCCGATCTGTTCGATCAGACGCCCAATATTTGCACGATGCGCGCCGCCATGGCGCTGGGCGTCAAGAAGGCAGGCGGTGGCCGTGGCTTCCCGAAGCTGACCGACTGCGCTGCGCATCTCGGCCTGGTCATCGACGACGCCCATTCGGCCAAGGGCGACACGCGCGCCACGCTGGCGCTGTTCCGCCACCTGCACGCTGTCGGCGCGCTGCCGGAAGCCCGCGTGCACCTCGCCAAGGTTCCGCCGACGGCTCCGGCCTCGGCTGATCCGCTCCCTGCAACCGCGATGCCGGAGAGCTTCTGATGGACGGCCAGACCGAACAGCCGACCGTCGAGGCCGCGCCAGAGTACGAGTGGGCCGTCGTCGAGATCATGGGCCATCGCAAGCATGCCGGCCGTGTCCGCGAAGAAGAACGGTTCGGCGCCAAGATGCTCCGCGTCGATGTCCCGACGATCACCGTGGCGCAGCCGGCGGAAGATGGCGGCCAGCCGGTCGTCACCATCGAGAAGTGGACAACCCACTGGTACGGCGGGCCGTCGATCTTCTCTTTCACGCTGACCGACGAGGAATCGGTCATGCGGATCAACCGGCCCTATTACACGCCGCAGCGCTACATCGCGCCGCCGCACGATCCCGACTTCGACGAGGTCGAGTTCAACGGGGAGGATGACTGATGTCGGGCCAATATCCTCAACCCGGCTGGCATTGGCGCAATTGCCGATCGCTCGGCTTTAGCCTGCATCTTTGGCTGTGGCCGTGGGCGTTCGGTTTGTTTCGCCACGATGATGTTTATGGCGGTGAGATGGGAATCCATCTCGGCCCGCTTGGCTTCAACGTCCATTATTCCATCGGCAACTGCTCATCTTACGGCCTCGACCGCTTCACCGGTCTTTCGGAGGTTGAAGCGTATGAGCGCGCCGTCCGCTTCGAAGGAGGCGAACGTGGCTGACCCCTTCACCCTCATCCGAGTCATCGACACCGAAACGACCGGCATCGACGATCCCGCCGAGATGGTCGAGATCGGCTGGACCGATGTCCGCCTGTTCCCCGACGGCTGGCAGATCGAACATGGCCCGCAGGCCTATGTCGTCAATCCCGGCATGCCGATCGGTTTCCCGGCGATGGCGGTGCACCACATAACGGAAGACGAGTGCCGGTTCGGCGCCGATCCCGATGAGGTGCGTGCGCAGGTGTCGAGTGGCGCTGACATCTTCTGCGCCCACAACTGGCAGTTCGATAGCCGATTCCTGAAGACGCAAAAGCCGTACATCTGCACGCTGAAGGCCGCGCGCGTGATCTGGCCCGACCTGCAGGGACACTCCAACGGTTCGATCCGGTACGAGCTTGGCCTTGTGCCGCATGACGACGAGCGCGCGATGCCTAGCCACCGCGCCGGTCCCGATACCTGGGTCACCGCCCATATCCTGCTCAAGCTTTTGGAGACGCACACCGTCGAACAGTTGCTCGACATCAGCGCCAACCCGATCCGCCTTCTCCGCTTTCCGGGCGGCAACAAGCATCGCGGCAAGCTGTTCAGCGAGATCGCACGGCAGGATCCGGGATACCTGCGCTGGGTCATCGACAAGAGCGAGTTCAGCGAGGACGTGAAGTTCTCGTCGGCCGCATCGCTGCGGGAGGCGGGCTGATGTGCAAGGTCTGCGAACGCCAGGCGAAGGTCAGGAAGTCGATCCTTCGCATGATGAGCAAGCGGATGACGACGGCCGACGAGATCGCCAATAAGCTCGGCGTCTCGGTTCGCACCATCTACCGCTACGTCGACGAGCTGCGTAGCCAAGGCCAGCCGATCATTGGCGCGTCCGGTGCCGGATACATGCTGCGCCGCCGGCCACCATCGAGGGAGGGTCGGGCCAATGGTTGAGAAAGCTCACAACCGGCTGGACCTGACCGGCCTCATCTTCGGTAAGCTGACCGTCATAGGCTACGTCCGCACCGACAAGAACCGGAAAGCCATCTGGCGCTGCCGGTGCGAATGCGGAGAGCGGCCGGCGGTTGCCGGCTACAAGCTGATCAGCGGTCACACGAAATCGTGCGGCTGTCATCAGCGCGCCGTTGGCAATGCGAACCTCGCGAAAGGTCATGCCGAGAACTTCATTCACGGCAAGGTGGGAACGCCGGCCTATAAGTCTTGGGATTCTGCCAAGCAGCGTTGCTTCAATCCGCGTGATGATCACTACCCGGCCTATGGCGGGCGAGGGATCACCATGTGCGAGCGCTGGAGATCGTCCTTCCTGAATTTCCTCGCCGACATGGGTGAGCGGCCGGAAGGCACCACGCTCGATCGCTATCCCGACAACGACGGCAACTATGAGCCTGGCAACTGCCGTTGGGCGACCATGAAGCAGCAGTCGAACAATCGACGAAATCCCTGGGACAAGCGGCGCGCCAATCAGGCGGCCGAGAAAATCACGGTGGTGATGTGATGGCCTATGCCGCAACGACAAACGTCGCCGTTTCCAAAACCAAGGGCGAGATCGACGGGCTTCTCCGCAAGCACAGGGCCGCCGGCTTCGGAATATTCGAGGAAGCTACCCGCGCCATTCTGGTGTTCGAGATGGGCGGCCGTCGCATCGTCTTCCACCTGCCGCTTCCGAGCCAGATGGATAAGCGGTTCATCATGACGGATCGCGGGAAGACGCGCACGGTCGATTCCGCCATGGCGGCCTGGGAACAGGCCTGCCGCTCCCGCTGGCGCGCGCTGTTTCTGTGCATCAAGGCGAAGCTGGAGAGCATCGAGAGCGGTATCGAGACGTTCGAGGATGCGTTCCTCGCCCATATCCAGATGCCGGACGGGCATTCGGTATCTGAGCATGTGCGTCCGCGCATTGCGGCTGCTTACGAGACAGGCACGATGCAGCCGCTCCTGCCAGCACCGAAGGGCGGTGCATGATGCTCATCGCCTCTTACGCCAACACCATGCGCGGCGCGCGCCGGATAGCAGCATCGCGAGTGGTGAAGCTGCCGGCGCCGTCGCGGCCACCGATGCCGCGTCTTGGCATCCGTCTCGAACTGTGCCCGGAGCCTTTGCCGGAATCGCCAGCCCGCGAGATCATCGCGCGCGTTGCGGCCTGGCATGGGCTGACCTTCGAAGACATCATCGGCAAGCGCCACCGGCTGGATTGGTCGACCGCTCGCCGTGATGCCGTCGCGGCCGTGAAGATGTCAAAGCCGCACCTGTCGCTCACCCAACTCGCTCTCGTTTTCGACCGGGATCACACCACGATCCTGCACCATTTGCGGAAGGCGGGCATGGCATGAGCGAGCTACGCATCCCCTGCATCAACCCACGTTGCCGCCGCACCTTCAAGGCAGAGGAGCACGGTAGCGAAGTCGTCTGCGGCAAGTGCTTCCGCACGTTGCCGGCGGATGTCCGCAGCGAACATCGCCGCTGCTGGCGCGAATACCGAAAGTGGGATCGTAGAATCACCCGCACAGGCGACGTGCTCAAGGCGCAGCGCATGCACGATATCCGTGACCGATGGGGCGCGATGATCGCCGGGCAGTGGGACCGCGAGATCAAGCCGTTCTTCCTGACCCCGGAGAAGCCCGAAGGCCTCGACGCGTTTCTAGAGGAGGTAGGGCTTTGAGCACGAAATCCGACAAGCAGCGCATTGTTGCGCTCCAAAAAGCCTTACGGATCGCCCGTCAGGCGCTTGAGCGCTGCCAGCACAACGGCAGGTCCGACCACATCGAGGACGCGCTGTACGAAATCGACAAGCTCGACTGGAACAGCAAGCCGGACCTTTCGATGGAGCGTCGGCCATGACGCCCCAGATCGTCCACCGCTTCGCCTTCCCAATCCGGGAAGCCGTCGAGGCCCTGCTCGGCGATGCCGTCGGCGACTGCGAAGCATGGCGCGTCCGCATCGAGGGCGACGAGGTCGTGATCGACGTCGTTGCGCCGGTGCCGGGCATTGCGCCGACGGTCGAGGAAGTGACTTCGCTCGCCTCAAACGAGACGGCAAAAAGTAACGCGCAGGATCCTGAGGAGTTGACCTGCGGACCTACTTCTCAGGTTGAGCCCGATCTTAAGGGCGGGCCGTTGGCGCGCCGCGCTGCCATCATGTGCTCGGAACGCGGCTTCTGGACCTTCTCCGATACCTCGTCGGCGGATGAAGCGGCCGACTGGTTGCGCGAGACCTGCGGCGTCGTCAGCCGCAAGATGCTGGATCACGACGATCGCGCGGCGCGCGAGTTCGACGCCGTCGACGGCCGATATCGTCGTTGGCTCCAGGGATACGACGACTGATGGAACGGCGGCAACTCACTCACGCGCCTAGCGTGGCGCCTTCCGATGCAGATATGGGCGAGGCTCCGAAGCTGTCGAGCTTCGACGAGCTTTTGACAGAGCAGGAAGTTTGTGAGCGATATTCCCTGCTCGTCGGGCCGCGCGAATTGCGCAAGGCGCGCCAGAACGGCGAGATCGCATATCTGCCAGGGAAGAAGGGTGTCGTTCTCTACCGCCCTGACGCCATCGCCGCGTATCTGGAAAGCAAGGAAGTGAAGTGCCGAGAAAGAAGTTATCCCCGGAAAAGCTCTTCGAATATGGGGGATATTGGGTCGGGCGCGCCCACGGCACCCCCGTCCTCTACGCCTACTGGTATGACCGAGGAAGCCGACAGACTCCTCGACGCTCACTTAAGACAGAAATACTCGAAGAAGCCAAAACCCGCCTGATCAAGATGGCGGGCGCCGGCGCTGTTGTCGGCAACCGTTCGCCTGAAGTCGTGACGGTGATCCGGGCGCTGGATCACTATTACGAGAACGACGTGAAGGCGAAGCCGTCCGGCGACCAGGCTTTTCGCGCTATTGCGATATGGGAGCAATTCGAGGCGCAACTCAGGCTCAACGCTCCGATGACCGTCGCCGACTTCGGTCCGATTCGCCAACGCGAGTTCATGCGTTGGTCGCGCGAGAAGCACAGCCATTCCGCCGCCTACATCGCTCGCGTGCTCTCCGTCGTTTCGGCATCGTTCCGGTTTGGAAAGAAAATCGCCGTCATCACCGACGAGCTCGGCAACAAGCGCGAGGTCCAACTCCTTGACATGGCGCCGGACGTGGTGACGCAGGCGGCGCGCGTTGCCGAGCTGATCGACGTGCCGGAGCCGACGCCGCGGGATTGGCTGCCGACATTCGAGGAGTTCGGCAAGTTCATCGACGCGATCGACAAGCGTAAGGAGAACCTTTTCCGGTTCGTCATCCTCGCGCTGAACACCTGGGCGCGGCCGCAAACGGTCATCGACTTCCGCGACAACGAGCGCACCGTCAACCGGCGATTCGGCACGGTCGACCTCAACCCGCCTGGACGCCGGCAGACGATCAAGTACCGGCCGAAGATCCGACTGACCGACAACCTGCGTGGCTGGCTCGACCTATGGGCGAATGAGGAAGGAGCTACCGAGGCGCCGATGATGTGGGACGGCGAACCGATCGACGCGATCAAGCGGACGTTCGTCAGACATGCCGCCGACTGCGATATCCCGAATTTCACGCCGGGAACGATTCGCCATTTCATGGCGACGATGGTGCGCAGGGAGAAGCCGCCAGTGCCGAAGGAACAGCGCGATGTCTGGCTCGGGCACGACGAGAAGCGGACGGCGAACGCCTACGAATCGTTCGATCCGGAATACCTGCAGGATTGCATGCAAGCCACGGAACGGGTGATCGAGGAACTTCAAAAATGCACCTTTAGACCCCTGTTTGCCTGCAAGTTGCCTGCAAGTCGAGGCCTTAAGGTGATTGAGGGCGGGAAGCGGACCGCCTGAAACCCTTGTGGGTCTTGGGTTTGGATGGTGGGCGTACCAAGGATCGAACTTGGGACCCCTACGATGTCAACGTAGTGCTCTCCCGCTGAGCTATACGCCCATCCAAGGCCGCGCATACACCACTTTTGCCCTGGCGCGTCAATAGCGGCATGGCGAAAAGATCGGGCTATTCGCAGAGCCGGAATCGATGGCTCCGTCATACGGCGGACAAGGGCAGGTGTGCCCCGACCGCAGCCCCGTCTCAGGCCGCCTGTAGCATCTTTTCGACCTCGTTGACGAGGTCGCGCAGATGGAACGGCTTCGACAGCACCTTGGCGTCCTTGGGTGCCTTCGAATCGGGGTTGAGGGCGACGGCGGCAAAGCCGGTGATGAACATCACCTTCAGGTCGGGATCGATCTCGGTGGCGCGGCGGGCCAGTTCGATGCCGTCCATCTCGGGCATGACGATGTCGGTCAGGAGCAGCGAGAAAGGTTCTTCGCGCAGGCGCTCGTAGGCGCTCGCGCCATTGTCGAAATCGCTGACCTGGTAGCCGGCGCGCTCAAGCGCCTTGACCAGGAAGCGGCGCATGTCGTCGTCGTCTTCCGCCAGAAGGATGCGTGCCATGTCGATTGCCGTCCGAATCACCCAGCGGGATCCTGAAACGCGATCCCGTTAACCATCCTGTATATGAGGTGGCGAGGGTAAACATCAAGTGAATGATGCCGTTGCGCAAGCTCCGTGCAAAGCGCCGCAAGCCGTTGAAAAGCTGGACAGGTGGGCGCTGAGGTGGCAGGCTTTGCCGATGATGTTGCGGTGCTTGCCAGCAGGTTGGAATTGACGACGGTCGCCGAGGATTTTTCGGGCGTCGCGCCCTTCGAGGTCCGCACGGGCGCCGAACAGCGCGTTCCTTTCGTCTTCTCCTCGCCGCACAGCGGCCGTTTCTATCCCGAGCGTTTCCTGGCCATGGCAAGGCTCGACAGCACCGCCATCCGCCGTTCCGAGGATTGCTACGTGGACGAGCTTTTCGGCGCGGTCGTGGCCCTCGGCGCGCCGCTGCTGGCGGCGAATTTTCCGCGCGCCTACCTCGACGTCAACCGCGAGCCGTGGGAACTCGACCCGCGCATGTTCGCCGAACCGGTGCCGTCTTATTGCAACATCCGCTCCGCCAGGGTCGCCGGCGGGCTGGGCACGGTGCCGCGCCTGGTCGGCGAGGGGCTCGACATCTATGCCGAGCGGCTGCCGCTGGCCGAAGCCGTGGCGCGCATCGAGACGGTCTACAAGCCCTATCACGAGACGCTGAAGCGACTGATCGCGCGCACCCATGCCGGCTTCGGCTATGCGGTGCTGATCGACTGCCATTCCATGCCGGCCAGCGTGCGTGTCGGCGACAGCGGCTTCAGGCCGGATTTCATCGTCGGCGACCGCTTCGGCACGGCGGCGTCCGCGGCGCTGACGGAGCGGGCGATCTCGCTCCTGTCGTCCATGGGCTACACCGTGGCGCACAACAAGCCCTATGCCGGCGGCTTCATCACCGAACACTACGGCCGGCCGGCGCGGCGGCTGCACGCCTTGCAGGTGGAGGTCAATCGCGGCCTCTACATGAACGAACGCACGCTGCAGAAGACGGTCGGCTTTGCCGCGCTGGCCGAGGATCTGGCGCGTTTCTCGGCCGATCTCATGGCGATGCCGGACCATCATTTCCTCGACCTGCCGCTGGCGGCCGAATAGTCCGCGCGCGGCACTGCGGCGCGTGACATTGCGGTCGCGCTTTTGCTATGCAGCGAAGGCCGCGCCGGGTCGCGCGGGCCGAGGAGGGCGTCTTGGACATTTCGACCGATTTCTTGCGGCGCATCGCCGCCGCCGCCGCCGCTGAGACCCTGCCGCGGTTCCGCAGGCAGGGCGCGGTCGCCAACAAGGAAGCGGCCGGCTTCGACCCGGTCACCGAGGCGGACCAGCAGACCGAACTGGCGATCCGCGCGCTGATTGCGGCGGAGTTTCCTGACCACGGCATCCTCGGCGAGGAACATGGCAGCCAGAATCTCGCCAGCCGGCATGTCTGGGTGATCGATCCGATCGACGGCACGCGCGCCTTCATCTCCGGCCTGCCGACATGGGGTACTTTGGTCGGGCTCACCACCGATGGCGAAGCGGTGGCCGGCATGATGTCGCAGCCCTTCACCGGCGAATTGTTCTACGCCAACGGATCCGGCGCGCATTACGAAGGCCCCGGCGGGCCGCGCCGGTTGCAGACGCGCAAGACAACGCGCATCGAGGATGCGACGCTGTTCACCACCACGCCGGCCCTGTTCAAGAACGAGGCGCGCGGCCGCTACGACCGCTTCGAGCAGAGGGTGCGGCTGGCGCGCTACGGCACCGATTGCTACGCCTTCGCCATGCTGGCGGCCGGCAGCGTCGATATCGTCACCGACCCCGGCCTGAAACCCTACGACATCGTGGCACTCATCCCGATCATCGAGAAGGCGGGCGGCATCGTCACCACCTTCGACGGCGGTCCGGCCGAGAATGGCGGCGACATCGTCGCCGCCGCCACGCCGGAACTGCACGAGGCTGCGATGGCTGCGCTGAGGGGATAGGGCCTCAGCCTTCCGCGTCGGACGTCGATGCTTGCAGGGCACCATCCTCGGTGCCGGGGATGAAGGCGTCGAAGGCGGCGAGGAACTGTTCGCGGTAGAGGTCGGCTTCCTGCAGGATCTCGTGGCGGGCGCCGTCGATCATCAGGAACGAACCCAGCCGCAGGTAGCGGGCGTAGGCTTCCACCGCCCGGGTGGAGACCACCTCGTCGGCACCGGCACCGACGATCAGCGTCGGTACCTGGAAGCGGCCCATAAAGTCCTGCGCGCTGACGGCTTCGGCGGCGATCGCCGCCGCCCGCAGCCAGCGCACGGTTGGGCCACCCAGCGCAAGCTCGGGATATGTCTCGTAAAGCAGGGTGTTGCGCCGGTAGCGGACGGGATCGGTGGTCAGCTTGTTGACGGCGAAAGGCGTGGATTCCTTCGGTCGCGGACCCCAAGCGGCGTACATGCGGCCGAAGCCGAGAAAAGTCAGCAGGGTGGTGACGCGCCGCACCCAGCGCATCGACACCTTCTGGCCGGGTAGGGCGAGAAAGGGCGCGATCAGCACCATGCGGCGCACGCGATTGGTCATGAAGGGGGCGGCAAGCAACGCCACGGTGGCACCGGCCGAATGAGCAAGGATATAGTAAGGACCGCGGCAATCGGGCAGCACGACTTCCGCGAAGAATTGCTCGAGGTCGGCTGTATAGGCGGAGAAGGTCTTGACGTAGCCGCGCTGCGGGTTGGAGAGCAGCCGGTCGGAACCGCCCTGTCCACGCCAGTCCAGGATGGCGCTGCCGAGGCCGCGGCCGGCAAGGTCGCGGATCGTCTCGAAATATTTCTCGATGCACTCGTTGCGGCCGGTGAGGATGACGACCGTGCCCTTCATCGGCCGGCCGGTGGCGGCGAAGCGGGCGTAGCGAACGCGGCGCCCGTCGTGGGCGGTCAAGAAACCGCCCTCGGCGTTCTCGGGCCGGGGATTGCCGGGGATGTCGTGGAACAGATCGTCCGTCATTCGGCGTTTTGGGGGCGGCGTTCGAGAGGCGGCGCTTCGGCTGATGTGAGGTTGCCTGCGGGAGGCCACACGGTGATAGAAGCAAATGCGCCAGAATGCAAAGACGGCAAGTCTCCTGACGCAGCCGCAAGATAAAGGCCGGGAGCCGCCAAAGCGGACTCCCGGCCTTCGTCGATCCGGGAGGAAGGGACGTTACACCCGGCTCGGCCTCGTCGCGGCCCATTTCGGCCGCTGAACTGTTGAGCTGATCCTAGCGACGGTCACCTGAACGTGATCCGAAGGTCCGGTTCATCCCGCGTTCATCAAGCAGGGGCGTGCCGCGGGCGCAAAAACAGTCTTGAAATGCCGAAAAAGCACTCCCACCTAACCAGTGCGGCCGCCGATAGCGGGGTCGCTGGTCCGTCCGGAACGCCATCAGGGTTTTCGCCCAAGGGTTTCATCAGGGCCATCACGCAAAACATGTTGCTCAAAGGAGAACACATCATGCGTCATGTCGATTTTTCCCCTCTCTACCGCTCGACCGTCGGTTTCGACCGGCTGTTCACGATGCTGGATTCGCTGGCCCAGCCCGAAGGCGGCCAGACCTATCCGCCCTACAACATCGAAAAGACCGGTGAGAACGCCTATCGCATCTCGGTTGCGGTGGCCGGCTTCTCGGACGACGAGATTTCGATCGAAGCCCATCGCAACGTGCTGACCATCAAGGGTGAGCGCAAGGAAGAGAGCGACGAGGACGGCAAGGAGCTGCTTTACCGCGGCATCGCCGCGCGCGCTTTCGAGCGCCGCTTCCAGCTCGCCGACCATGTCGATGTCGAGGGCGCCTCGCTGAAGAACGGCCTTCTGTTCGTTGACCTCAAGCGCAACATTCCCGAGGAGCTGAAGCCGCGCAAGATCGCGATTTCGGCGGCCCCGGCGAAAACCAAGCAGATCGAGGCCAAGGCCGCGAACTGACGCGTCTCATCCTCCCGTGAGACGAAGGCGGCGTGGGGCAACCCGCGCCGCCTTTTTTGTCGCGGCCTATGCGACGAAGCCGGCGAAGCGCTCGATGTCTTCGGCGGTGGTGGCGAAGGAGGTAACGAAGCGATAGAGCATCTCGTCCGCTTCGACGGTCAGGCCCTGCGGTATGACCCAATCGTAGAAGACGGCGCCCGCTTCCTCGAGCCGTTTGGCGTTCGTCTTCTTCAGGATAACGAAAACCTCGTTGGCTTCCGGCCGCCAAGCCAGCCGCGCCGTTTTCGATTGCTCGACCGCCGCGGCCAGCCGGGCTGCCATCGCGTTGGAATGGCGGGCCGTCTCCAGCCACAACCCGTCGCGGAAATAGGCGTCGAACTGGGCGGCGATGAAGCGCGACTTGGAAAAGAGCTGGGCGGCGCGCTTGCGCAGGAAGGACAGTTCCCGGGCGCGGTCGAGATCGAACAGGACGACCGCCTCGGCGCACCAGCAGCCGTTCTTGGTGCCGCCGAAGGAAAGCACGTCGACACCGCGCTTCCAGGTCATCTCGGCCGGCGAGGCATCCAGCGCCACCAGAGCGTTGGCGAAGCGGGCGCCGTCCATATGCAGCGGCAGCTTGTGGCGCTTGGCCAGCGCCGAGATCGCGGCGATCTGGTCGAGGCCGTAGATGGTGCCGACCTCCGTCGACTGGGTGATCGACACCGCGATCGGGCGTCCGGTGTGGACGACTTCCGGCGCGAGGCGGTCGAGTGCCTTTTCCAGTTCCGCCGGATCGATGCGGCCCGAAGCGCCGTCGACGCCATGCAGCCGCCCGCCGCCGGAAAGATATTCGAACGCCCCGCATTCGTCGGCGATCAGATGCGCCTCGCGATGGGTGAGCGCGATGCCGCCGGATTTGTTGTAGGCCGTCAGCGACAGCGCGTTGGCCGCCGTTCCCGTCGAGACGAAGAACACCGCCACCTCGCGCTCGAAGATCTCGCCGAAGCGGTCGGTGACGGCCTTGTCGAGCGCGCTGTCGCCATAGGCGGTGGAAAAGCCGGCGGCGTTGGCGGAAAGGCCGGCGGCGATGGCGGGATGGGCGCCGGCCCAGTTGTCGGATGCGAAGAACATGCGGGATCCGTGATTGCGTTGGTGAAGGGACGCCGGACCATGGCGCTTCCTGCACAAACCGCAAGTGCCAGACCGGGCGAAAATTGCGACACCGCCGGATGCCAGCCGTCGGGCAAGATTTCGCCCCGCCGGCGATGCGAGCAATTTTATTTCGCGTGCGGTCGCGTTTTTTGATGAATCGGTCTTGTGTGGTCCTTCGATTTCTGCAATATCGATATAGGACAGTAATGCTGTCTTATTTAATCGCGCCCAGCCGGCCAAGATGAGCTATCATCGCGGTGCGGGGTGTGACGCGACGTGCGGATCGCACTCCTCTCCCGGCCGAAGGCCAGCGGGATGTTCGGCGGTTCGCTCGAAGGACCGTGGTCAGTAACCTGAGCAGGTGTCGCGCTGCGACTTTGGGGGAAGAGAACCTTCCTGGCGCAGTTGGCGGCCGGCCAAACGAGGATGAAGAATATGACGGCGTTCACGCTCCCTGCGACAGACGGCCCCGCCGCGCAGAAGCGAGCGGCGACCGTCAAAACGACCGCCAGTGGCGGTGTGCTGCCCGGCCTGCCGGCAGCCCAGGGCCTCTACGACCCGCGCAACGAACACGACGCCTGCGGCGTCGGCTTCATCGCCCAGATGAAGGGCGTGAAGTCGCATAGAATAGTCGAAGACGGTCTGGCGATGCTGGAGAACCTGACGCATCGCGGCGCCGTCGGCGCCGATCCGCTGATGGGCGACGGTGCCGGCCTTCTGGTGCAGGTTCCCGACCGCTTCTTCCGCGAGGAGATGGCCGAGCAGGGCATCGAATTGCCGCCGCCCGGCCAGTACGGCGTCGGCCACTGGTTCATGCCGCAGGATGCGGCGCTGCGCGCCCATATCGACGAGATCATCCGCGAATCGGCCGCTTCGGAAGGCCTGCCGCTGATCGGCTTCCGCGACGTGCCGGTCGACAATTCCTCGCTGTCGAAGGCGCCGGACATCGCCGCCGCCGAGCCGTTCCACCGGCAGGTGTTCATCGGCCGTACCGCCGACATTGATGACGACGAAGAGTACGAAGCCCGGCTCTACCTGCTGCGCAAGGTGATTTCCGGCCGCATCTATGCCGAGAACGACAACAAGGACGTCGGCGCCTATTGCGTGTCGCTGTCGGCGCGCACCATCGTCTACAAGGGCATGTTCCTCGCCTATCAGGTCGGCGCCTACTACAAGGACCTCGCCGACCCGCGCTTCGAGACGGCGCTGGTGCTGGTCCACCAGCGCTTTTCCACCAACACCTTCCCGTCGTGGAAGCTGGCGCATCCCTACCGCATGGTCGCCCATAACGGCGAGATCAACACGGTGCGCGGCAACAACAACTGGATGGCGGCGCGCCAGGCCTCGGTCGATTCGGAACTGTTCGGCAACAACATCTCCAAGCTGTGGCCGATCTCCTACGAGGGGCAATCCGACACGGCCTGCTTCGACAACGCGCTCGAATTCCTGTTCCAGGGCGGCTACACGCTGGCCCACGCCATGATGATGCTGATCCCGGAAGCCTGGGCCGGCAACAAGCTCATGGACGAGGACCGTAAGGCCTTCTACGAATACCATGCAGCACTTATGGAGCCGTGGGACGGGCCGGCGGCGGTGTGCTTCACCGACGGCCGCCAGATCGGCGCCACCCTCGACCGCAACGGCCTGCGCCCAGCGCGCTACATCGTCACCGACGACGACCGCGTCATCCTCGCCTCGGAAGCGGGGGCGCTGCCAGTCGAGGAAAAGCACATCGTCGCCAAGTGGCGCCTGCAGCCGGGCAAGATGCTGCTGATCGACCTCGCCAAGGGCCGCATCATCTCCGACGAGGAGATCAAGGCCGAGATCGCCGGCAAGCACCCCTACAGGAAATGGCTCGCCAACACCCAGCTTATCCTGGAGGACCTGAACCCCGTCGAGGCGCGCGCGCTGCGCAAGGACGTGACGCTGCTCGACCGCCAGCAGGCCTTCGGCTACACGCAGGAAGACCTGAAGCTCTTGATGTCGCCCATGGCGACCACTGGCCAGGAGGCGGTCGGCTCGATGGGCACCGATACGCCGATCTCGGCGATGTCGGACCAGACGAAGCTGCTCTACACCTATTTCAAGCAGAACTTCGCGCAGGTGACCAACCCGCCGATCGACCCGATCCGCGAGGAACTGGTGATGAGCCTCGTCTCCTTCATCGGGCCGCGGCCGAACATCTTCGACCTCGTCGGCTCCTCGCGCCGCAAGCGGCTGGAGGTGCGCCAGCCGATCCTGACCAATGCCGATCTCGAGAAGATCCGTTCCATCGGCCATACCGAGGAACGCTTCGACACCAAGACCATCGACATCACCTATGCCGCGACCGAGGGCGCGGAGGGCATGCCGGCGGCGATCGAGCGGCTCTGCGAGCGGGCCGAGGCTGCGGTGGCCGGCGGCTACAACATCATCATCCTGTCCGATCGCCAGATCGGGCCGGACCGCATCGACATTCCGACGCTGCTGGCGACGGCGGCCGTGCATCATCACCTGATTCGCAAGGGGCTGCGCACCGCCGTCGGCCTGGTGGTGGAATCGGGCGAGCCGCGCGAGGTGCATCATTTCTGTTGCCTCGCCGGCTACGGCGCGGAGGCGATCAATCCTTATCTCGCCTTCGACACGCTGATCGACATGCACCGGCGTGGCGACTTTCCGCCCGAGGTTGACGCGCACGAGGTTGTCACCCGCTACATCAAGTCCATCGGCAAGGGCATCCTCAAGGTCATGTCCAAGATGGGCATCTCGACCTACCAGTCCTATTGCGGCGCGCAGATCTTCGATGCCGTCGGGCTGAAGTCGGAGTTCGTCGACAAGTACTTCACCGGCACCGCCACGCTGATCGAAGGCGTCGGGTTGGGTGAAATCGCCACCGAGACGGTGCAGCGCCACCAACGCGCCTTCGGCAACGACCCGGTGCTGGCGGGCAGCCTCGACGTCGGCGGCGAATACATGTTCCGCATGCGTGGCGAGGCGCATATGTGGTCGCCGGACGCGGTCGCCACCCTGCAGCATGCCGTGCGCAAGGGTTCATGGGCGACATTCAAGGAATACTCCGCCCAGATCGACGACGAGACGGCGCGCGCCCAGACCATCCGCGGCCTGTTCAAGCTCAAGCTGGCGGGGGAGACAGGCCGCCAGCCGGTTGCGCTTGAAAAGGTCATGCCGGCGGCCGAGATCGTCAGGCGCTTCTCCACCGGCGCCATGTCGTTCGGCTCGATTTCACGCGAGGCGCACACGACGCTGGCGCGCGCCATGAACGCCATCGGCGGCAAGTCCAACACCGGCGAGGGCGGCGAGGAACCGGACCGCTACCTGCCGCTGCCGGGCGGTGGGGCGAATCCGGAGCGTTCGGCCATCAAGCAGGTGGCGTCGGGCCGCTTCGGCGTGACGGCGGAATACCTCGTCAATTCCGACATGATGCAGATCAAGGTGGCCCAGGGCGCCAAGCCCGGCGAGGGCGGCCAGTTGCCCGGCCACAAGGTCGATGCGACCATCGCCAAGACACGGCACTCGACGCCGGGCGTCGGCCTGATCTCGCCGCCGCCGCATCACGACATCTATTCGATCGAGGACCTGGCGCAGCTCATCTACGACCTGAAGAACGTCAATCCGGCCGGCGACGTGTCGGTCAAGCTGGTGTCGGAGGTGGGCGTCGGCACGGTTGCCGCCGGCGTCGCCAAGGCGCGCGCCGACCACATCACGATCTCGGGCTACGACGGCGGCACTGGCGCTTCGCCGCTGACCTCGCTCAAGCACGCCGGCTCGCCGTGGGAAATGGGCCTTGCCGAGACGCACCAGACGCTGGTGCTGAACGGGTTGCGCTCGCGCGTTGCGCTGCAGGTCGACGGCGGCCTGCGCACCGGCCGCGATGTGGTGATCGGCGCGCTTCTCGGCGCCGATGAGTTCGGCTTCTCGACCGCGCCGCTGATCGCGGCCGGCTGCATCATGATGCGCAAGTGCCATCTCAACACCTGCCCGGTCGGCGTTGCCACACAGGACCCGGTGCTGCGCAAGCGCTTCAAGGGCCAGCCAGAGCACGTCATCAACTTCTTCTTCTACGTGGCGGAGGAGGTGCGCGAGCTTCTGGCGGCGATGGGCTTCACTCATCTCGACCAGATCATCGGCAACACCGACCTTTTGGAGAAGCGCGCCGTCATCGACCACTGGAAGGCGAGGGGCCTCGATTTCTCGAAGCTGTTCTTCAAGCCGGACGCGCCGCCGCAGGCGACGCACTGGACCGAGCGGCAGAAGCACCCCATCGACGACGTGCTCGACCGGATACTGATCGAGCAGGCGAAGCCCGCGCTTGAAGCGCGCCAGCCGGTCGAGATCGAGGTGCCGATCCGCAACGTCGACCGTTCCACCGGCGCCATGCTGGCCGGCGAGGTCGCCAAGCGCTTCCGCCACAAGGGCCTGCGTGAAGATACCATCAAGGTGAAGCTGACCGGCACGGCCGGGCAATCCTTCGGCGCTTTCCTGACGCGTGGCGTCTCCTTCGACCTGGTGGGGGCTGCCAACGACTACGTTGCCAAGGGGCTGTCGGGCGGGCGCATCGTCATCCGTCCGCCGGAAGAGGCGAAGATCGTCGCCGAGAACTCCATCATCGTCGGCAACACCGTGCTTTACGGCGCCATCGAGGGTGAATGCTACTTCCGCGGCGTCGCCGGCGAACGGTTTGCCGTGCGCAATTCCGGTGCGGTGGCGGTGGTAGAAGGCGTCGGCGACCATGGCTGCGAATACATGACCGGCGGCATCGTCGTCGTCATCGGCCAGACCGGGCGCAACTTCGCCGCCGGCATGTCGGGCGGCGTCGCCTATGTGCTGGACGAGGCAGGCGACTTCGCCAAGCGCTGCAACATGGCCATGGTCGAACTGGAGCCGGTGCCGGAGGAGGACGACTTGATGGAGAAGCTTCTGCATCACGGCGGCGACATCGACCACAAGGGCCGTGTCGACGTCTCCGACGACATGACCAGCCATGACGAGGAGCGGCTCTACCAACTCATCTCCAACCATGTGCACTACACCGGTTCGACCAGGGGTAAGGAAATCCTCGACGACTGGACGACCTATCGGCCGAAATTCCGTAAGGTGATGCCGGTGGAATACCGTCGAGCCCTGCAGGAGATGGAGCGCGCACGCATGAGCGTCGCGGCCGAGTAGGGCGCTTTCCTTGAACGGTAACGGAGTTTGGCATATGTTTTGGCATATGCCAAATGGAGGTGTCCATGAATGCCCATGACAAGAACGTTCGCAAGGCGAGCCTGTTCCGCAACGGGCGCAGCCAGGCGGTCAGAATACCGAAGGAGTTCGAATTTGAAGGAGACGAGGTTCAAATCAGCCGTGACGATTCCGGAAGGCTGACAATCGAACCAATCAGGAAGAAGCCGACGCTGCTGGAGGTACTGGCAACGCTGGAGCCTCTGCCCGAGGAAGATTGGATGCCCGAGATAGAGGATTTCCCGCCGGAACCAGTTGATCTAGGCGGAAGTCGTGGCCGATGACTTACCTGCTGGATACGAACATCATCTCGGCTTTGATGAAATTTCCAGCAGGCGTCGTGGCCAGGCACTTGCAGGCGGTGGGCGCGGAGAGGGTCTGCACGAGCATAATAGCGGTAGCCGAAATCAGATATGGAATCGGCAAATCGGGTTCGCGGAAATTGGCCAGGCAATTCGCGAAGATCGAACCTGTCCTGCCGGTCGAGCCATTCTCACAGCCGGCCGAGGTGCTTTATGCCCGCATAAGGAATGAAACTGAAAGCATTGGCCTGACAGTCAGTCAGAATGATCTTCTGATTGCAGCTCACGCCGAGGCGTTGGATGCGGTCCTGGTGACGGACGACCGGATATTTCTTCGTGTTCCGGGACTGAGAGTGGAAAACTGGCTGCAGTCACAGCCTTGAACGAATACCAAGTTGGAACGAACATGGGCAAGGTAACAGGTTTTCTCGAGATCGACCGGCAGGTGCCGAAGTACCAGCCGGCTTCCGACCGCATCCGTCATTTCCGCGAATTCACCCTGCCGATGTCGGACAAGGAGGTCGAAAAGCAGGCGGCGCGCTGCATGGACTGCGGCGTGCCTTATTGCCATGGGCCGACCGGCTGCCCGGTGCACAACCAGATCCCGGACTGGAACGACCTCGTCTACAACGGCAATTGGGACGCGGCGATCCGCAACCTGCACTCGACCAATAATTTCCCGGAATTCACCGGCCGCATCTGCCCCGCGCCGTGCGAGGAAGCCTGCACGCTGAACCTCGAAGACATCCCCGTCGCCATCAAGACGGTGGAGCAGGCGCTGGCCGACAAGGCTTACGAGACCGGCTATATCCGCCCCTATCCGCCGCAGGCGAAGACCGGCAAGCGGGTCGCAATCATCGGCTCCGGCCCGGCCGGCATGGCGGCGGCCCAGCAGCTCGGCCGCGCCGGCCACGAGGTGCATGTCTACGAGCGCGAGAGCCGGCCCGGCGGGCTGATGCGCTACGGCATTCCCGACTTCAAGATCGAGAAGCACTATATCGACCGTCGCGTCGAACAGATGCAGGGCGAGGGCGTCACCTTCTTCTGCGGCGTCAATGTTGGCGTCGACAGGACGGTCGACGAACTTCTGGCCGAATATGACGCCGTTCTCTATTGTGGCGGCTCCGAAATGCCGCGCGCGGCCGGCATTCCCGGCGACGATCTCGAAGGCGTGCACGACGCCATGCCCTATCTGGTCCAGCAGAACAAGCGCGTCGGCGGCGAGGACATTGCGTCCGTCGCATGGCCGGCAGCACCCATCCTTGCCGGTGGCCAGCATGTCGTGGTCGTTGGCGGCGGCGACACGGCTTCCGACTGTGTCGGCACCGCCTTCCGCCAGGGCGCGGTGCGCGTGACCCAGCTCGATATCCGCCCGCAGCCGCCCGAGAGGGAGGACAAGCTGACGGTCTGGCCCTACTGGGCGACCAAGATGCGCACGTCCTCCAGCCAGGCCGAGGGCGCGGAGCGCGAGTTCCAGGTGGCGACGCTGGAGTTCATAGGCGAGGAAGGGCAGCTCACCGGCGTGAAGTGCTGCGAAGTCGACGAGAAGCGCAAGCCCGTTCCCGGCACCGAATTCGTCATCCGCGCCGATCTCGCCTTCATCGCCATCGGTTTCGCCGGCCCGCTGGAAGGCGGGGTGGTCAAGGAACTCGATGGCAGGATGGATATCGTCACCGACGCACGCCGGTCGCGAAACGTGGCGGCGAACGACCGCGATTATCGCACCAGCGTGGACAGGCTGTGGGCCGCCGGCGACGTGCGGCGCGGCCAGTCGCTCGTTGTCTGGGCGATCCGCGAGGGCCGTCAGGCGGCACGGGCCATCGACGAGGCTTTGATGGGCTCTACCCTCCTGCCGCGCTGAGCGCCTGCCCCGACTGGACGGCTTACAGCGGCCTCCAGATCGGCGGACTACGGCGTGATCGCCGTCGTCTTGTCGCTGGCGGTCGCGGCGGTTGCCGGTTGCGCCTTCGGCGGCCAGGAGAAATCGTCGGCGCGGCCGGGCGACGCTTCCGACGCCACGCCTTCGACGAGCAGCTTTTCGCCGGGCAGTTTCTCGCCCGGCGCCTGCGTGGTCGGCGGGGGCGCCGGCGCGGCGCCGAGCAGTTCACCGCCTCCATCCAGCGCCGGATCGCTGAGCAGCATGGGCGGCGTGCGGTCGACGGCGGCAGGGGCCGCCGGCGGCGTCGGGCTGGTGACCGCCGGCTGGCCGGCCGGCGCCGACACCGTGCCCGCTCCCGAAGGATCGCCCAATCCGAGAATCTTGAGCAACGGCTTTTCGGCGTAGAAGGCGATCTTCGCCTTGCCGGCGCGCGTCATGTTGATGCCGTCGTCGGAGCGCAGGCGCACCGGCTGGCCGTTGATGTCGGGCCCGGTCGAAACGAAGGCGCCGTTCTCGTCGACGAAACCGTCCCAGATGTCGACGAACTCGCCGCCCGCCTTTTCGGCGACGGAGCGGTAGATGTCGTTGAAGGCCAGCATGTCCGACGTCATCTTGCTGATCTTGAAGGACGGCATGCCGACCCACAGGAACGGCACCTTGCCGGCCTTGACTTCCGTGGCGAGGGCTTCGGCGCGCTGTTCGTACTGTTTGGTCCAGGCGTCGCTGCGCAGCTGCTCGCGGTTGTCGCCGACCTGCATCGACTGCCGGTCGTTGGAGCCGAGCATGACGACGACCGCCACGGGCTTCTCGGTTTCCAGCACGTCCTTGATCGAGGCCGGCCAGTCGTAGAAGTCGTCGCGCACCAGGCCGGACGAGCCCTTGGCGCGATCGGCGATGCGGATGGCCGGGTTCTCGGCGAAGACAGTCTCCAGTCCTTCGGCGAGGCCGCTGGCCAGGAAGTCGCCGATCACCAGGACAGTGCGGGCGTCCGGCGCCTTCTCGACCACCGGCACTTCAGGCTCGGCCGTGCGCGTCACCGGCTTGGATCGCGCCTTCTTCCTCGGTTTCTGGATTTCCGCCGGCGGCTCGACGCGCTCGCGCCGGCGCGGGAACAGGAGATCGCGCAGCGACCAGCCCTGTTCCTGGGCCAGGACCGGCGTCTGCGCGACGACAAGGACGGCTGCCGCAAGCAAGGCGACGGCGACGAGCATGAGCGACACATGCCGCAAGATCCCGCCGATGCGCCTTGCCGAGATCAAGCATCCGCTCCATGGTTCAGGCCTGCCGCGTGCGCCAGGCCATCTTCGTAGGCTACTTCTTGCGCAGCCATTGCAGCACTTCCATGCTGGGGTAGCCGGTCTGGGTCAAGCCCACCTGCGCCTGGAAGGACATGATGGCGGCCTTCGAGCCGCTGCCGATCTTGCCGTCGAACTTGCCGTCGTAAAGACCATGCTGGGAAAGCCGCTGCTGCAATTCCTGCTTTTCCTCGAAGCTGAGCTTGGTGAACGGCCGGTTCCAGTCGCGCACCAGTCCGCCATAGCCGGCGATCTCGTCGGCAAGAAGGCCGACGGCGAGGGCGTATTTGTCGGCGTTGTTGTAGCGCTTGATGACCGAGAAGTTTTTGATCACCAGGAAAGCCGGTCCCTCGCGGCCGCCGGGCAGTTTCAGCTCCGCCCTGTCGGACGTGTTCCTGAACGGCTTGCCGTTGGCGCGGGTGAAGCCGAGCTGCTGCCATTTGGCGATCGACATAGAGCCTGCGGGAAATTTCCCGCCTTGCGGCAAGGCCACTTCGTAGCCCCAGGTACGGCCCGCCTGCCAGCCGTTCTTGCGCAGGAGGTTGGCGGCGGTGGCGAGCGCGTCGGGGATCGAATTCCAGATGTCGCGCCTGCCGTTGCCGTCCATGTCGACGGCGTAGGCCTGATAGCTGGTGGGGATGAACTGGGTGTGGCCCATGGCGCCCGCCCACGAGCCTTGCAGGTGGCTCTCGTCAATGTCGCCGGTCTGCAGGATCTTCAGGGCGGCGACGAGCTGTGTGCGGGCATATTTGGCGCGCTTCTTGTCGGCATAGGCCAGCGTCGCCAGCGAGCGCACCACCGAGCGCATGACGTCGTCGCGCTTCAGGATCTCGCCATAGTTAGATTCCATCGACCAGATGGCCAGCAGCGTGTAACGGTCGACGCCGTAACGGCTTTCGATGCGATCCAGCCATGGCTTCCACTTGGCCGCCATGGCGCGGCCGGTAGCGATGGACTCGTCGTGGACGCGATTGTCGAAATAGTCCCAGGCCGGCGCGTTGAATTCGGGCTGCGTGCGGGCCTTCTCGATCACTTCCGGATCGGGGTCGCTGATGCCGCGGAAAGCGCGGTCGTAGATGGCGCCGGACACGCCGCTGGAGACGGCGGTAGCGCGGAAGCTGGCGACCCAGTGGCGGAAGCCGGCGTCGGCGAAGGCCGGGCTTGAAGGCAGCAAGAGCGCCACCGAGAGGCCGGCGGCCGCAAACAGCCCGGCCATGCGGCTGGTGACGGTGCGAACGGTCATCTTTTCCTCCTTACATCGTCGCAGGAAGTCATTCATCGCCGAACCCGGTTAGGAATTGGTTTACCATGCGCCGCCCTGGGAACGAAAAAGCAACTTGAAGCTTGTAGGTTTCGGTCGCACCGGATTCCGATACACCTCGATTCCGGCGTCAAAATGTCTCACTATGGGGTGGCTGCGCACCATCCAATGGAAAGTCGCATCATGAGAAAAGTTCGCAAGGCAGTCTTCCCGGTCGCCGGCCTCGGCACACGCTTCCTTCCCGCCACCAAGGCGATTCCGAAGGAGATGCTGACGGTCGTCGACAAGCCCGTCATCCAGTATGTGGTGGACGAGGCGCGCGAAGCCGGCATCGAGCATTTCATCTTCGTCACCGGCCGCAACAAGGCCGTCATCGAGGACCATTTCGACGTCCAGTTCGAGCTCTACGACACGCTGGCGCAGCGCGGGAAGGGCGACCAGCTCGACCGCTTGCAACGCCTGCAGCCGTCGCCCGGGCAGACCAGCTTCACCCGCCAGCAGGTGCCGCTGGGCCTCGGCCATGCGGTGTGGTGCGCGCGCGAACTGGTCGGCGACGAGCCCTTCGCCCTGCTTCTGCCCGACATGATCATGCAGTCGGAAAAGAGCTGCACGCGCGACATGGTCGAGCTCTACGAGCAGACGGGCGGCAACATCATCGCCGTGCAGGAGTGCGATCCGGCGGAGGCGCATAAATACGGCATCGTCGGCCGCGGCGAGGCCGCCCATACCGGTTTCCGCATCACCGAGATGGTGGAGAAGCCGAAGCCGGGCACGGCGCCGTCCAATCTCTTCATCAACGGGCGCTATATCCTGCAGCCGGAGATTTTCTCCATCCTGGAGAGCCAGGAAAAGGGCACCGGCAACGAGATCCAGCTCACCGACGCCATGCTGAAGCTGCGGCAGAAGCAATCCTTCTATGGCTACCACTACCAGGGGCGCACATTCGACTGCGGTTCGCCGGAAGGCTTCATCGAGGCCAACGTCGCTTTCGCGCTGTGGCGCAAGGATATCAACCAGGGCATGGCCGGCGTCATCCGCGGCCTGCTCGACGAATTCGAGCCGCTGCTGCGCCGCGCCGCGGGGTGATCGCTCGCCTGCGTCAGGCAGGCAAGGGGCTGTTCCGTCAGAAGTGGAGCCGCGTCAGCGCTGCACCTTGATGCCGGCGAAGATGCTGGCCTCGTCGTAGTCGCGGCCGGGCAGGCTCGACGTCTGCTTTTCGTAGCGGGCCTTGGTACTCAGGCCGACATAGCGGTTGAGCCACCACGTAAGCCCCGCCTCGGCGCTGAGAATCAGGTCGTGGTCGCTGGAACCGGCATAGTCGCGCCAGGCGGCGCCGAGCGATGCATTGGCGGTCAGGTCCTCGCGAATGCGGCGCTCTCCCGTCAGCTGACCGGAATAGAGCAGGTCGCCGGTTTCGCCGGGCGTGGTCGTGCCTTCGATCGTGGTGTTGCCGAGCAGGCCGATGATGGTGCCGCGTTCGGGCGACCATTTGAAGTCGGCGTTGATCGAGGCGCCGGAAACCGCCGCCAGCCGGTCGTCGTCGGGGTTCTCGCTTAGCCAGCCGGCCGATACTTCGCCGTTCAGCTTCTCGCCGAGGTCGAGTTCGGTTCCGGCGCGAATGCCCAGCCGGTCGGCCGAGCGTGCGTAACCGCTGGTATCGATGCGCTGGTCGTAGATCCGGCGCCCGACCTCCAATTCCGCGAACGGCGTCAGGGCGGGAGAAATCTCGTAACCGCCGCGCAGCGTCGTGGTGTAGAGCGTTTCGTTGCGGTCTTTCTGCGAAAGCACGCCGCCGCCCAAGAGGTCGGCGTCGCCGTAGGTGTCGCGTTGAGCAGCACCCGTCAGGCCGAAGCGCAGCTTGCCGATATCCTTGGCGATGGCCAGGCTGCCGTCCAGCGACTGGCGCGATGGCTGCGAGGCGACGTCGCCGATGACGACGGGTGAAGACGCCGATTCTGGCGCGATTTCATAACCGGCCTTGGCGGTGGCCCGCCATTCGTGGTCGAGATCGAGGTTGAGCGTCCCGTCGATGCGGCCGCGCGCGTCGTCCAGGCTTTCGCCCGAAAGGCTTTCGCGGAAAGTGCCGGATGCGTCGATCGTCGCCGAGTTCGACACCCAGTCCGACGTGGCGTTGAGGCGTAGCGTCGTTTCCGACAGGATGGCGGAACTGCCGCCGGGGCCGCCGCTGGCATTGGTGGTGGCCGTCAATCCCTGCTCGATCGAGGGCCTCAGCACGAAGCTGCCGAAGGGGATGCCGACCGGCGCGAAAGGGTCGTCGTCCTGCCTGACCTGGCCGCCTTCGATTGAGCCGGTCCTTTCGGCGCGCGGATCGAGCGGCTGGCGGTCGTCGGCATCGACGCTGCGGGCCCGCCGGTTGGTTGGCTCGGGCGCCGCATCGGGATCGGTCGTCGCCGCGCGCGTCCTCGCCGGCGTGGTCGCTGTCGTCTGGTCATCCGTCCCGTTCGGGGGCGGGGGGGCCGGAACGGCTGGAACGAGGGACGCTGCACCGGTGTCGGTGCCGTCGTCGACGGGGGTGGTATCGGCGTCGTCGTTCCCGGCCGGATCGGTTGCCTCCGGCACGGCGCCCGGACTGATGGGCTGATAGGTCGGCATGGCCGTCGCGGTCCGGCTTGGCATATTGGCGGTGGCAGGCCGGATCCTGCTCGTTGCCGCCGGACGCGTGGTGGCCCCGGTGTTCAGAAGTGTCGGATCGGTCGAGGAGGTATTCGTGCCCGCCTGCTGAGCCGCAAGCGGAAGGGGACAAAGGAGCGCGGCAGTGCCAGCCGCCAGAAGCAGCGCACGTGCGGCCTTTCGGCCTCTGCGTGGTCCTTGTAGGGGCTGGGCATGCGACATCGTCACCTCGGCGGCGCGCGCGCGCCATGCTTACCGGACCGTAAATGGGGATGGTTAACGGAGCGTTGAGGAGGCGCCTCTCAGGCGGATGACGGAGGCGATTGCATTGGACAAAGCGGGGCCGAAGCAGTAAGCGCGTCGTCATGTTTGCGGGAGCGTCGATGAACAGGAAACCCGACCGGCAGGCCTCCATCGCCTCGGCCTTGCGAACGGTGTCCACCGAGCAGGCCGGCCTTGCCATGTTGTCGCAGGCCCTGGCCGACGGACTGGCCGAGCCTTTCGCCGACGCGGTCGAGATGATCGCCGGCATCCGTGGCCGCGTCATCGTCACCGGCGTCGGCAAAAGCGGCCATATCGGCTCCAAGATCGCCGCGACGCTCGCCTCCACCGGCACGCCGGCCTTCTTCGTCCATCCGGTCGAGGCCAACCATGGCGACCTCGGCATGATCACGCCGGACGACGCCATCCTTGCCATGTCATGGTCGGGCGAGAGCGCGGAACTGCGCGGCATCGTCGGCTATTCGCGCCGCTTCGGCATCCCGCTGATCGCGCTGACCTCGGGTGCGAAATCCTCGCTGGCCCGCGAGGCTGATGTCGTGCTGGCGCTGCCGCATGCGCCCGAAGCCTGCCCGCACGGGCTGGCGCCGACCACCTCAGCGCTGTTGCAACTGACGGTGGGCGACGCGCTGGCGATGGCACTGCTCGAAGCGCGCGGCTTCACGCCGGAAGACTTCCTCGGCTACCACCCCGGCGGCAAGCTGGGGGCGACGCTGACGCACCTGGCCAAGGTGATGCGCACCGGCGACGACCTGCCGCTGGTGCCGCTCGGCACCAAGATGCCGGAAGCGGTGATGACGCTGTCCAACAAGAAGGTCGGCTGCGTCGTCATCGTCGACGAGGCCGGCCGGCTGGCCGGCATCATCACCGACGGCGACCTGGCGCGCAACTTGCACCGCAACCTCAAGGACGTGGCGGTGGAGGAGGTGATGACGCGGACGCCCAAGACCGTGTCGCCCGACATGTCGGCAGGAGCTGCGATCGCCTATCTCAACGAGAACAAGATCGGCGCGCTCGTCGTCGTCGAAGGCGGCCGGCCCATCGGCCTGGTGCACTTCCACGATCTCTTGCGCATCGGTGCTGCTTGAGGCGGAAACCGGCTCGTCTCTGAAGTCATTGGCGGGCGCGAATATCCGCCACAACCCCTACGGAACCGGCTCGACCCTCAGTTCAAGGTCGGTGTCGGTCGCGCCCGTTACCCTGACGCGGGTGCCGGCCGGCAGGTCGGGGCCTGAGACGCGCCATAGCGTGTCGCCGAGCTGGATGCGGCCGCGGCCTTCGCGGATCGGCTCGACAAGCGTCGCCGTGCGGCCGATCATCTGTTCGCCGCGGCGGTTGAGCAGCGGCTGGTCGCTCTGGTCCTGGCGCCGGCCGACGATCTGCTTGCCGACATAGGCCGAGACCAGCGACAGCGCCAGGAAGGCGACCACCTGCACCTGCCAGATCCAGAAGCTAGCGTCCCACAGCGCCAGCGAGACGGCGCCGATGATAAGCGCCGCGATGCCGATCCACAGGAGGAAGACACCGGGAACGGCGATCTCCAGCACCAGCAGGATGAAGCCGAGCACCATCCAGTTCCACGGCCCGAGTTCGGCGAAGATGCGCTCCAGCATGGCCGGCCTCCGCCTAAGACGGCTCGCCGGGTCGCACCAGCGGCGGACGTGCCGCCTGCCGTTGCGTGGTCGCGGAGCCGTCGTTCTTAAACACCTCCTTGGCGATCTCGCCGATGCCGCCCAGCGTGCCGATCAGCGAGGACGCTTCCAGCGGCATCAGCACGATCTTGGAATTGGTCGCCGATCCGATCCGGGTCAGCGCCTCGGTGTATTTCTGCGCGACGAAGTAATTCAGCGCCTGGGTGTCGCCCTTGGCGATTGCTTCGGAAACGACTTGGGTCGCCTTGGCCTCGGCTTCCGCCGCGCGCTCACGCGCCTCGGCGTCGCGGAAGGCAGCCTCACAGCGGCCTTCGGCCTCCAGGATCTGTGCCTGCTTCAGGCCCTCGGCGGCAAGAATCTGCGCACGCTTGTCGCGCTCGGCCATCATCTGGCGGGCCATGGAATCGACCAGGTTAGCCGGCGGGTTGATGTCCTTGATCTCGACGCGGGTGACCTTGATGCCCCACGGATGCGCGGCCTCGTCGACCACGCGCAGCAACCGCTCGTTGATGGCGTCGCGGTTGGAGAGCAGCTCGTCAAGATCCATCGAGCCCATGACGGTGCGGATGTTGGTCATGGTCAGGTTGAGGATGGCGTTCTGCAGGCCGGCAACCTGATAGGCCGCCTGCGGCGCGTTCAGCACCTGATAGAAGGCGACGCCGTCCACCGCGACAATGGCGTTGTCCTTGGTGATGATCTCCTGGGTGGGAACGTCCAGCACCTGCTCCATCATGTTCATCTTGGCGCCGATGCGGTCGATGAAGGGGATGATCAGGTTGAGGCCGGGGCTCAGCGTCTTGGTGTAGCGGCCGAAGCGCTCGACCGTGTAGTTATAGCCCTGCGGAACGGTCTTGATGCCGGTGAAAAGGATCAGCAGGACGAGAACGACAAGAACCGGAATTACCACGTCGAAGCCGGTGAAACCCATGCGTCACTCCCTCAATGCATGTCTACCGAAGCGAGAACCGGTTCCGGGACAAGGACATGCGTAGAATCGAGCCGGCGGCAAGGCCCATCCCGTTCGCCGGTCATAAGACACTTAGGGGGGATTTTGCGGCGTTACAATCGCTGCGCCGTGCAGAATGGTCCGAGCCGGCAGGCCGGCCCGCCGTATTCAGGCCCAGCCGGCCAGCTCGCGCCTCACCAGCGTCTCGATCACCGTCATGCCCTCGGGGCTGTCGTTGAGACAGGGGATATGCGAGAACTTCTCGCCGCCGGCGTGCAGGAATTCGTCGCGCACCTCGCGACCGATCTCATCCAGCGTCTCGATGCAATCGACCGAAAAGCCCGGATTGACGATGGCGATGCGCTTGACGCCTTCCTTCGCCAGCCGTTCCACCGTCTTGTCGGTGTAAGGCTGCAGCCATTCCTGCGCGCCGAAGCGTGACTGGAAGGTGGCGATCATCTTCCTGTCGTCCCAACCGAGTTTTTCACGCAGCAGCCGCGTCGTTTCCAGACAGTGCGCGTGGTAGGGGTCGCCCTTGTCGGAATAGGGCTTCGGGATGCCGTGATAGGAGGTGATGACGACCTCCGGCTCGAAGTCGAGGGTCGCAAGGTGCTTTTCGATCGAGGCGGCCAGCGCCTCGATGTAGACGGGCTCGGCATAGTAGGGCGGCACGCTGCGCACCGCCGGTGCGCGCCGCATCTTCGCCAGCGCGCGGAAAAGCTGGTCGTTGGCGGTGGCCGTGGTGGTGGCCGAGTATTGCGGATAGAGCGGGAAGGCGAGCAGGCGGTCGCAGCCTTGCGCCACCAGTTTCTCGGCGACGCTGCCGGTGGACGGGTTGCCGTAGCGCATGGCCCAATCGACGGTAACGTTGGGCAGGTCCGCCAGCGCCGGCCTGAGCTTTTCGGCCTGCGCGCGGGTGAAGGTGTGCAGCGGCGATTCGTTCTTCTCGCGATTCCAGATGCGCGCGTAGTTGGCGCCGGATTTCTGCGGCCGAGTCGTCAGCACCAGCCCGTAGAGGATCGGATACCAGATCGCCCTGTTGAGCTCGATGATGCGCGGATCGGAGAGGAATTCGCGCAGATAGCGCCACATCGGCCAGTAGTCGGTGCCGTCCGGCGTGCCGAGGTTGAGCAGCATGACGCCGACCTTGTCCCTGGCGGGTGCAAGGGGCGCATCGGATGCGGCTTTCTTGGGTGCTTCGGCGACGGCGGTTCTTGCTGACGGCATTTCGGCTCTCCGGCCTGCTGGACTTGGCGGACGGTCTAACCATGTCCGCCAGCGATGCAATGCCGCGTCTGGCCGCACCTTCCGCCAGGCAAACACCCGCCCCGGTCCGAGGCGGGTGTTCGGAACTGCCCCCCGGGCCTTACTTCGCCGCCGGGATCGTCAGCGTGGCGCCGACCGGCAGGCGGCGCGGCTCGTGGCCGGGATTGGCGTCGGCGATGACCTTCCACCTGGTGCCGTCGCCGTAATATTTCACCGCCAGGCCCCAATAGGTATCGCCTTTGGCGATGACATGGCTGGTCTCGGCGCCGGGCGCTGCCTCGGCCGGCTTTGCCGGTTCGGACGGGGCCGCTTCCGCAGGCTTCGCCGGCGGTGCCGCACCGTCGGCCGGCAGGCTCGGCGGCGAGTTGGCGATGTCGTTGGAGCCGGCCGGCAGCGCCGGCATGGACGGTTCGGCAGGCGCGGCTTCCGCAGGCTTTGCCGGTTCGGCCGGAGCCGTCTCCGCCGGCTTTGCGGGTTCGGCGGCGGCATTGGCGGCGATCTCGGTGATGCGGCCCTCGACCTTCGGCGTATAGGGGCTGTGGGCGCTGAGATAGTCGGCCACGACCTGCTCCAGGCTGGGGCCGTAGTCGTAGGCGTCCTTGGCCTTTTCGGCGAAGATCTTGTAGCCGTCGCCGCCTTGGCGCACGTAGTTGTTGGTGGCGACGATATAGTCCTTGTTCTCGTCGATCGGCACCCAGTTGGAGCCGTCGGCCACCAGCACGTCGCTGATGCGGCTGCCCGGCGCCTTCGACTTATCGAACGAATATTTCAGGCCCGCCACCTGGGCGAAGCGGCCGGCGCCGTCTTCCAACTGACTCGTCCCGTTCTCAAGTGCGGCGACGACATCCTTGCCGGCGAGCTTGAAGGTGGCGACCGTATTCTGGAACGGCAGCACGGTGAGCACTTCGCCCATCGTCACCTTGCCCTGATCGATGGAAGCGCGCAGGCCGCCGCCGTTCGAGAAGACGATGGTGACGCCCTGGTCCTTGACGCGGTCCAGCACAGCGTCGGAAACGAGATTGCCCATCGAGCATTCGCGCGCGCGGCAGGTTTCGCGGCTGCCGTCTATTGCCGCCGTCGTCTCCCCGACCTCCTTGGCCTTCAGCTCCTCGATCGGTGCGCCGAGTTCCTTGATGCGGGCGAGCACCTGCGGGTCGGGCGTGATCGACTTGTCGAGGTGGATCGGGTCGCCGCTGGCTTCCTTGACGACGCCGTTGTCGTCGAAGACGATCTTCACCTCGCCGAGATATTTCGAATAGGACGCCGCCTGCACCACCGGCACCTTGTAGCCGTCGGGGTTGTCCACCATCGTCGGGTAGGGGCCTTCCGCCTTCGGGTCGGTGTTGGACAGAAGCGAGTGCGAGTGGCCGCCGACCACCACGTCCACGCCCGGAATCTTGGCGATGACGTCGCGCTCGCGCGGATAGCCGATATGGGTGACGGCGATGATCTTGTTGACGCCCTCGGCCTTGAGCGCCTCCGCCGCCGCCGTCATCGACTTCACGTCGTCCTCGATGGCGATGTTGGGGCCGGGCGAGGCGATCTCGGGCGTGTCGTTGGTGATGCCGCCGACGATGCCGATCTTCTGGCCGCCGATCTCGACGACGACGGACGGCTTGATCTTGCCATGGGCGCCCGACTTCTCGTTGGCATTGACGTTGGCGCTGACGACCGGGAACTTCGCCTTGTCGAGATAGGGCACCAGCGCGGTTTCGCCGTCGTCGAATTCGTGGTTGCCGAGGGTGACGGCGTCGAGGCCCATCTGGTTGAGGAATTCCTCCTCCGCCGCGCCCTTGTAGGTGGTGTAGAACAGCGAGCCCTGGAAATTGTCGCCGGCGTTGAGCAGGAGCACGTTCTGGCCCTTGAGCTTGTCGCGCTCCTGATGGATGGCGGTGATCAGGCGGGCGGCGCCGCCGACGCATTCGCCCTTCGTCTCCTCTTCCGCCGAACAGGTCGATTCGTACTTGTTGTTGGATTCGATGCGGCTGTGCCAGTCGTTGAAATGGAGGATGTTCAGCGTGTAGTCGGCGAAGGATGCGCCGGCCGACAGCCCGAGCGTCGAAGCCGACAGCGCGGCAATGACAGCGATCTTCTTCATTCTTCCTCTCCCGGATGAAGTCGATACAGACTTTAAGAGCCTTGTTTGACCGGAGTTCTACGGCCCGTCCCGCGGCATGTTCACACCGCGCTTTTTTCGATGCAAGCGGAATCGCGGCCGGCTCCTGCCGTCGCGTCAGCCCTTCCGGCGAGAGCAAAAGAGGGCGCGCACGAAAAAGGCGGCGGACCGGAGTCCGCCGCCTCGTGTCATGCCGATGCGATTGTCAGCCCCGGCGGGTCAAGACGAAGTTCTGTCCGGTCGCGCTGGTGCAGTTGAGCTGGCTGGTCGAGACGAGCAGGCAGTTGAAGCTGATGCCTGTCTGGCGGATCAGCGAGGTGCCGGTGATCTCGACCGAGGTGGCGCCGGTCAGCCTGTAGCTGCCGTCCGCGAGCTTCTGGCCGGTGTCGGTGGCGACCGTCTGGAAGCGGCCCGCCGACAGGGTGGACAGGCCGGTGCCCTGCGCGTCGATCCATGAACCTTCGACGCCCCTGGGGGCCGCGCTTGCCGGCGGCTCGCCGGGGCCGGCGGTTGTGCAGGCGGCGAGCGCAGCCACGGCAAGGCCCGCCATGCCAAAGCCAAGCATTCTTCGCACGATGGTCATCAGGTGGAATCCTCTCCTCGGTCCGCATCCTTCAATCGCCCGATTTCCGAGCGATTGCAAGGCGTGGTTCGGGGGTGGGGATTGGTCTATCGGACGAGGATGTTGCGGAATTGCCACGGGTCCTTCTCGTCCAGGTCCTCTGCGAACAGGCCGGGGCGGCCCTCCAGCGGCGTCCAGTCGGTGTAGTGGCCCTCGACCGGACCGAGATAGGGCGACTGCACTTCGAGGCAGCGGCGATAGTCCGTCTCGTCGGCCTCGACGATGCCGGCGTTCGGATTCTCCAGCGCCCACACCATGCCGGCGAGCACGGCGGAAGACACCTGCAGGCCGGTGGCGTTCTGGTAGGGCGCCAGACGCCGCGCGTCCGCCAGCGAAAGGTGGGAACCGTACCAGTAGGCGTTCTTCCCGTGCCCGTAGAGCAGCACGCCCAGTTCGTCGATGCCGTCGACCAGTTCGTTCTCGTCCAGCACATGCAGGACGGGCTGCGCCTTGCCGCCGGCGCCGAACATTTCGTGCAGCGACAGCACCGCGTCGTTGCAGGGATGATAGGCGTAGTTGCAGGTCGGCCGGTACTTCACCTTGCCGTCCTTGCCGTAAACGGTGAAGAACTCGGCGATCGAGATCGCCTCGTTGTGGGTGACGAGGAAGCCGTATTGCGGCCCGGCGGACGGTACCCAGGTGCGCACGCGCGTATTGGCGCCCGGCTGTTCCAGGAAGATCGCCGCCTGCGAGCCGTGCTTGTGCTTGCGGGCGTTCTTCGGCATCCATTTCTCGTGCGTGCCCCAGCCGAGTTCCGACGGCTGCAGCCCTTCCGCGATGAAGCCCTCGACCGACCAGGTGTTCCAGAACACGTTCATCGGCTTGGGCTTCTTGGCGCGCTGGGTGTCGCGCTCGGCGATGTGGACGCCCTTGACGCCGGCTTGTCTCATCAGCTTAGCCCAGCCCTCGCGGTCGTCGGTGGCCGGCTCGGCGAATTTCAGGCCGAGGTCGCGGGCGAGGTTGAGCAGCGCCTGCTTGACGAACCAGGACACCATGCCCGGATTGGCGCCGCAGGTGGAGACGGCCGTCGTGCCGCCGGGATGCTTGCGCTTTTCCGCCAGCAGCGTCTCGCGCAGCGCGTAGTTGGTGCGCGCGGCGTTATCGGCGTCGGCGTCGAAGTAGAAGCCCAGCCACGGCTCGACCACGGTGTCGACATAGAGGGCGCCGAGCTTGCGGGTCAGCCGCATCAGGTCGACCGAGCCTGTATCGACCGACAGGTTGACGCAGAAGGCCTGGCCTTCGCCATTGGTCAGGTAAGGCGTGAGCAGGTCCTTGTAGTTGTCCTTGGTGACGGCCTCCTTGACGAAGGTAATGCCGCGTTCGTCCGCCAGCTTGCGGTTTGCCTCGCTGGGATCGATGATCACCATGCGCGACTTGTCGAACTTGAAATGGCGTTCGATGAGAGGAAGTGTTCCGCGACCGATCGAGCCGAAGCCGATCATCACGATGGGGCCGGTAATCTCACCATAGACGGGCCATTTTTCATTCGCCATTTTTCGGGGCACTCCTTTTCGAACAAGACGCTTCATAGCAAAGCCGGGCGCGGGCGCCCGGCTGGAGGCGCCTCCATACACGTTCAACCGCATTAAAGCGAATCTAGGCCGGCTGACTTCTATGCGGCAGCGGCTGCTTGCAGCCAGTCGACCAGCCGGTCGCGGTCGGCGGTGAGGCCCTTGTAATCGAGTTGGGCGGTGTCGAGCGCCGTCAATTGAGCGGCAAAGGAGGCGGCCAGCCTCGCCTTGTCGGGATGCCTTGTCAGAACGGCCAACGGGTCGAGATGGATGCGGATGGTGAACAGCACGTCGCGCGAGATGGGCAGCTTGCGCAAGGTCTGCCGCTCGACGCGAATGAAGGCGCTGGCGTTTATGTCCTCTTCGTCGGCGAAACGCGAGGGACGGGTGGTTGCGCGGTCGTCGCGCTGGATGTTGGACAGTGGGTGGTAGAGCGCATCGCCGGCCTGGATCGACCAGTTGAAGCGCTCCATCGCCTGACCCTGCAAGCCGTCGAACATGCGTGCGATCAGCTCGTCCGGGCGAGAGCCGGGGCCGAAGCCGGGTACCGGGATATGGATGGTGTGCAGCGTCTTGCCGAACTTTTCTGTCAACGTCCAGGACGAGGGGAAGCACAGCGAGCCGGCAGCCAGCCGCCAGCCGTCCTCGCCGCGGCGCATGAGGATCAGGTCCTCCTGCACCAGAAGCGAGGCGGCCACTAGCGGCGCATCGAGGGCCAAGGCCTGGGCGGTAGGCAAATTGCGCACAGCGACCTCGTCGCCGGCTACAGCATAGGTGCGCGGAAAGCGCTCGGGCAGGTGCGCCGTCAGCATATCCAGCACTTCCTGCTGGGCGGTGCGGGTGTCGGGCTCCTCGACAAAGACCTTTTCCGGCATCTCGGCATAGAGGCGGCGCTTTTCCGCGAGATGGGCGAAAAGGTTGTCGTCGACCTCGATCCAGTCGGCGAGGGCGAGCGTCTTGAGCCCGATGGTAAAGGGTTTCGAGGAACCGTCGTATGGGGCATGGGCGGGAGTGGCGGCCACGTCAAAAACCTCGCTATCTGTTCCGCCGATAACTTGCCGGACGAAAAGCCGCAACGGTGCGCGGTTAGTCCAGCCGTGCCGGGATCAGCCCGCGCAGCGAGTTGCCGACGAAGACAGCCTTCGCCGATTTGAGGTCGTCGGCGGAGAACACCGCTTCCTCTGCCTTGCCCTGGTCCAGCATTTCGGCGCGCAATATGCCTGCCAGCAGACCGCAATCGAGGCGGGGCGTGGCAAGTGCCGTGCCGCCGAAATCGGCGAAGAGGGTGGTGATGGTGCCTTCGCACAGTTCGCCGCGCTCGTTGGCGAGCAGCACCTCGTCGGCCTGGGTAATCAGATATTCGGAGCGTGCGTGGGTGTAGATTTGTCTCCGGCTGGTCTTGTGGCGCAGCAGCGGATCGGCCGAGTCGAGCCGGGAGCGGGCGAGCCGCACGGTCCAGACCTTGCCGGCGGGGAGGGTTTCGTAGGGGTGTGCCGAGGCGGCCAGCGCGCCGTTGCGCGACAAAGCGAGGCGGACGCGCAGGGTGCCGGATTGAGCGACCGCATGCGACAAGGCTTCGCCCACGCGTTGCGGATTGCAATCAAAGCCGAGTTCGGCCGCCGAGGCGTAGAGCCTTGCCAGATGCCGCTCCAGGCGCAGGAAGCCGGTGCCCGGCTCCCAGCGCATCGTCTCGATCAGTTCGAAGTCGGGTTGTCCGCTGTCGGGGCCTGTCCCGTCGCGTAGCGCGCCTTCAAGAGGCATTCGGCGTACTCCTCTTGCGCCGTGGAATCGAAGACGACGCCGCCGCCAACATTGTAGACGGCACGGCCGCCGGGAAAGAGGGTGATCGTGCGGATGGCGACGTTGAAGCGCATGCGGCCGCCCGGCGCGATCCAGCCGACGGCGCCACAATAAGCGTTGCGCGGCGTGCCTTCCAGTTCGCGCAGGATTTCCATGACGCGGATCTTCGGCGCGCCGGTGATGGAGCCGCAAGGGAAAAGGGCGGCGAATATCTGCCGGATCGTCAGGCCGGGCAGGAGTTTCGCCCGCACCCGGCTTACCATCTGGTGCACGGTGGCGAAGCTTTCGATGCGGAACAGTTCCGGCACGTCGAGGCTGCCGACTTCCGAGATCAGGGAGATGTCGTTGCGCAACAGGTCGACGATCATGCGGTTTTCCGCCTGGTTCTTCGGATCGTTGCGCAGGAATTCCCTCAGCCGTTCGTCCTCTTGCGGAGTCGCGCCGCGCGGCGCGGTGCCCTTCATCGGATGTGTCTCGATCCAGCCGTCGGCGTCCACCTCGAAGAACAGTTCAGGCGAGCGTGACAGGATCACCGGGCCGCCGAGGTCGACCAGCGCGCCGTATTTGACCTTCTGGCGCGCCGCCAGCGCGTCGAAGCCCGACAGCGGGTCGCCGCTCCATCCGGCTTCGACGGGAAAGGTCAGGTTGCCCTGGTAGCAGTCGCCCTGCCTGAGGTGCCGGTGCAGCGTATTGAAGCGCTGGCGATAATCCTCGAACGACCATGTCGCGCGCACGCCATGGATCGGGCCGTTGGTGGCGGGGCGGCGGTCGGCAGGCAGGGCGTTGTCGGAGGGGCCGTCGAAGACGCCGAGCACGAGCAGCGGCGTATCGCGCCTTTCGGGGATGATCGGCGCCAGCTTTGGTTCCAGCAGGTAGCCGGCCTCGTAGGAAAAATAGCCGGCCAGCCAGCGGCCGGCCTCGTGCGCACGCTGCGCTTCCTCCAGTGCGGGAAAGAAGTCCTGCGTCCGTTCCGCGACAATGATTTTCCGGGGCCGGTCGAAGAGCGTTTCTTCGCCGGAAAAATCGTCGCGAAAAAGGATGAATGGCGCGTCAGGGGAAGACATCGTCGCTCACCATGGAGACGAGAACCGTCCGCTTGTTCGCCAAGCTCAATCCAGCGCTTCCAACTCGTCGATCAGGCCGGAAATGACGCCGAGCCCGATCTGCCAGAACGAGGGATCGGTGGCGTCCAGGCCGAAGGGTTTTAGCAATTCCGAATGGTGCTTGGTGCCGCCGGCCTTCAGCATGTCGAAATACTTCTCTTGGAAGCCGCGCTCGGAGCCCCGGTAGACGGCATAGAGAGAGTTCACCAGACAATCGCCGAAAGCATAGGCGTAGACGTAGAAGGGCGAATGGATGAAGTGCGGTATGTAGGTCCAGAACGTCTCGTAGCCCTCGCGCAGCCTGATCGCGGGGCCAAGGCTTTCGGCCTGCACTTCCAGCCAGAACTGCCCGAGCTTGTCGGATGTCAATTCGCCGTTGCGGCGCTCGGCATGCACCTTGCGCTCGAACTCGTAGAAGGCGATCTGGCGCACGACCGTGTTGATCATGTCCTCGACCTTCTGGGCGAGCATGGCCTTGCGCTCGCGCCTGTCGGCGGTGGCGTCGAGCAGCGAGCGGAAGGTCAGCATCTCGCCGAAGACGGAAGCCGTTTCGGCCAGCGTCAGCGGCGTGGAAGCCATCAGCGCGCCTTGGCCGCCGGCCAGAACCTGGTGCACGCCATGGCCGAGTTCGTGCGCCAGGGTCATCACGTCGCGCGGCTTGCCCATGTAATTGAGCAGAACGTAAGGGTGGACTGACGGAACGGTGGGGTGGGCGAAGGCGCCGGGCGACTTGCCGGGCCGCACCGGCGCATCGATCCAGTTGCGGTCGAAGAAGGTGCGCGCGATATCGGCCATCTGCGGCGAGAAGCGGTGATAGGCCGACAGCACCGTGTTTTTCGCCTCGTCCCATGCGATCGTCGCCTTCGGCGTTTCGGGCAGCGGCGCGTTGCGGTCCCAGTGGTTCATCTGGTCCATGCCGAGCCAGCGCGCCTTCATCGCATAGTAGCGGTGCGATAGGCGCGGATAGGCTTCGCGAACGGCGGCGGCCAGCGCATCCACGACGCCGCGCTCCACCCGGTTGGCGAGGTGGCGGGAATCGGCGATGTCCTTGAAACCGCGCCAGCGGTCGGAGATATCCTTGTCCTTGGCCAGCGTGTTGGTGATCAGCGTGAAGGTGCGCAGGTTCTTCGAGAAGGTGGCGGCGAGCGCCTCGGAGGCCTTGCGGCGAACCTCGCCGTCAGCGTCCTGCAAGCGGTTCAGCGTCGGCTCCAGCGTCAGTTCCTCGCCGTCGACGGTAAAGCGCAGGTCCGCCATCGTCTCGTCGAACAGGCGGTTCCAGGCGCCGCGGCCGGTCACCGACTTTTCGTGGAAAAGCTGCTCGATGCGATCTTCGAGCTGGTAGGGCTTGTCCATCCTGAGGTCCAGCACCCACGGCCGGTAGTGGCCGAAGGCGGGATCGGCGTCGAGGGCTGCCTCGATCGCCGCGTCCTCGATCAGGTTGAGCTCCAGCGCGAAGAACAGCAGATGCGCGCTGGCGTCCGTCATCTTCTCTTGCACGTCGCCGTAGAGCTTGGCGCGCTGCGGATCGACGGTGTTGCCGGAGTAAACCAACCCGGCATAGGAGACGATGCGGCTGATCAGTTCCTCCAGCGCCTCATATTGCTTCAGCGCCTCGCCAAGCTTGCCTTCGCTGCCGCGTCCGGCCTCGGCGGCCAGCGTGCCTTTCCAGCGGCTTTCGAAGGCGACGGCGTCGGCGGCCGCCTTTTCAAGGTCGCGCCTGAGTTCCGGCGCCTCCATGCCGCTGTAGAGATCGGCGAGGTTCCATTCCGGCAGATCGCCCATGGTCGCTCCCTTAGTCGCCGCCGTGCCCTGAGCGGTGGAAGCCGCGGCGAGCCGGCGGCGCGAGATGATGTTCATGCCAGTACCTTCAGCGAGGGTTGGGACGGAAAGCCGGTCAAATGCGAAGCAATTCGTTCACCGGCTTTTTTGAAAGCTTATTTAGAACCCTGTGCCAGGATGATCCATAGGGCAGAACCGTGCAGCCTGAGAATTCGAACGACCGATGACAGGTTCCATCCTCATAGTCGATGACGATCCGGTGCAGCGGCGCATGCTGGAGGCGGCGGTGACCCGTTTCGGCCACGCTACCGTCGTTGCCGAGGGCGGGGAGGCGGGCTTGAGTGCGCTCGACGGCCCCGGGGCGCGCGATATCTCGGCGATGATCCTCGATCTCGCCATGCCGGGACTGGACGGCATCGGAGTCCTCAAGGCGATGCGCGAGCGCGCCATCCATGTGCCCGTCATCGTGCAGACGGCGCAGGGCGGCATCGAGACGGTGGTGCAGGCGATGCGCCACGGCGCCTTCGACTTCGTCGTCAAGCCGGCCTCGCCGGGCCGCCTGCAAACCGCGATCGCCAACGCGCTGAAGGTGGAGGCGGTCGAGGGCGAGGTGAAGCGCGGCGCGCGCCGCAGTGGCGGTACGCTCACCTTCAAGGACATGATCACCCGCAGCCCCGCCATGGATCGCGTGATCCGGCTCGGCCAGAAGGCGGCGGCCTCCAACATTCCGATCCTCATCGAGGGCGAATCGGGCGTCGGCAAGGAACTGGTGGCGCGCGCCATCCGGGGGTCTGGCGAGCGCCGCTCGAAGGCCTTCGTCACCGTCAATTGCGGCGCGATTCCCGACAATCTGGTGGAATCGATCCTGTTCGGCCACGAGAAGGGCTCCTTCACCGGCGCGACGGAAAAGCACACCGGCAAGTTCGTCGAGGCGCATGGCGGCACGCTGTTCCTCGACGAGATCGGCGACCTGCCGCTCGACGTGCAGGTCAAGCTCCTGCGCGCCGTGCAGGAGGGCGAGGTCGACCCGGTCGGTGGTCGGACCACCGTCAAGGTGGACATCCGGCTGATTTCGGCGACGAATCGCAACCTGCTGCAGCGGGTCAGGGACGGCGCATTCCGCGAAGACCTGTTCTATCGCCTCAACGTCTATCCCATCCATGTGCCGCCGCTGCGCGAGCGGCGCGACGACATTCCGCATCTGGTCCGGCATTTCATGCAGCGGGTCGGCGCGACCGACCCGCACCGGCGCATCGACGGCATCACCGACGAGACGCTGGCTATGCTTGCCGCCTACGACTGGCCGGGCAACATCCGCCAGCTCGAGAACGCCGTCTACCGTGCCTCGGTGCTGGCCGAAGGCACGATGCTGACGCCGGAAGAATTTCCGCAGATCCGCGCTCAGGTGGAGGGCGTCGTCGATCTCGGCGCCGACGCGGATTCGCAAGCGGCGAAGGCCGACATGGCGGCGGTCGCGGTTTCGCCGGAACGTCGTGAGGTCGAAGCTCCGGCCAGCGAGCCGCCGATGCCGTCCGCCGAGCCTTTCGGTTCGCTGCGCGCGCTCGACGAGCGCGGCAACGTGCGCTCGCTCGCCGCCGTCGAACTCGAAATGATCAAGCTCGCCATCGACCGCTACAACGGCCAGATGAGCGAGGTGGCCAGGCGTCTCGGCATCGGCCGCTCGACGCTCTATCGCAAGCTCAAGGAATACCGCATCGATCCCGAGACCGGGCGCCTCGAGCGGCTCGCCTCCTGAGAACGAATCGGCCGGCTGTCGCCGGTTCCTGCCCACCGGATGTCGAGTTGCGGTGCCGCCACGAGCCTTTTCACGCAATGTGGCAGCCGGTAACGGATCGTGTTTGCGAAAACGGGGAATTGTGATCTAAACCAGCGGTTTACCAAGTGTGGCGGAGTAGCTTTTTCGCCGCGTTGCCGCCATGGTGTTGGCGCAATTTGCTTCAATAAGCGATGATTAACCAATAGGATCGATATTCGGGCGTACTCACGTCCGTTTGGTCAAATCCGGGGACAAACGGCAGCCTGCAAGGCCTTTTGATTTGAACAGAATCGAACGACTCACAAACGGGCGGCACTTCAACGCGGGCTGGCCGAAATGGCTGGCGGCGGCGGCTCTCGCCCTTGGCTTCCTTTCGACGACGGCGGTCACGGCCAGCGCCGAGACGCGCTCGTTGAAGTTCTATCATCTGCATACGCACGAGAAGGCGGAGATCGTCTACAAGCGCAACGGCCGCTACGTCCCCGAAGGCTTGAAGAAGATCAACTACATCCTGCGTGACTGGCGCCGCAACGAGCCGGTCAAGATGGACCCGCGCCTGCTCGACCTGGTCTGGGAGGCTTATCGTGAGAGCGGCGCCACCAGCTACATCCAGGTCATCTGCGGCTATCGCGCGCCGGCCACCAATTCCATGCTGCGCAGCCGTTCCAGGGGCGTGGCGCAGAAGAGCCAGCACATGCTCGGCAAGGCGCTGGATTTCTATATCCCCGGCGTGCCCCTGAAGAAGCTGCGCAACATCGGCCTGAAGATGCAGGGCGGCGGCGTCGGTTACTATCCCACCTCGGGTTCGCCCTTCGTTCATATGGACGTCGGCAACGTGCGCCACTGGCCGGGCATCAGCCGCCAGGAACTGGCGAGCGTGTTCCCCAACGGCAAGACGCTGCACGTGCCTTCCGACGGCAAGCCGCTGCCCGGCTACGAGGTGGCGCTGGCCGCATACAAGGCGCGCAAGGCGAGCGGTACGCCCAATATCGAACTGGCCAGCGCCGGCGGCTCCAGGAAGTCCGGCACGCTGTGGACGGCACTGTTCGGCGGCGGTGCCGACGAGGCGGAAGACGAGGCCGATGTGGCCTCTGCCGCCCCGGCGCCGAGGGCCAAGGTCGCCAAGGCGGCCCCGGCCGCCAAGACCCAGCCCGGCATTGCCATCGTTTCGCCCGACAGGGCGCAGCGCGCCGACATCCCGATGGTCGAGGACGCCGCCGACGAGGCGCCGACGGCCGAGCAGGAAGCGCCTGCGACACCGGAAACCATCATCGCGGCGCTGCCGGCGCGCGACGTGCCGCTGCCGGCCTTCGCGCCGCGGCCTAAGGCCGATGTCGGCGTCGAGGCGGTGGCCCGGGCCGATGTGCCCGAAACGCCCGAGACAGTTCCGTTCGGCATGGCCGATACATCCGCGCCGCGTCCGACCGTGGATGTCCAGCCGGTGCAGATGGCTTCCGCCGCGCCGACGCCAGACAGCATGCCGTTCGGCAAGGCCGATGCGACGGCTTCCGTGCAGGACGAGCAGGCGGTCGTCGCCGGCGTGCCCTTGCCGACCTGGCGTCCGCAACATTCGTCCGCCCCCGATCAAAAGATCGGCAACCAGCAGGCCGTGCTTCTGGCGCTGGCGGACACCGCGCAGGGCAACGGCGCCAGCCAGGCGCTGTCGGCGCAGGCCCTGTCCACCTTGCCGTCCGAGCGGCCCGACGTGGCAAGGCCCGACGAGGTCAAGGCCATGCTGGAGAAGGTTTCGACCGACGACTACCAGGTCGCCTCGCTGACGGCGATGCCGCCGCGCTCGGCCTTCAGCGATCCGTCCGGCGTCGATGCGTCGCCGCGGTTGGCGGTCGCGGCTCGTTCGGCCGGTTCCGATCCCGTCGCGGCGGTCGGCGGCAGCGTCAAGACGACGCCGAAGGAAGCGCGCGCCAACGCCCGGGACGCCAAGCCCGGCCCGAAGGCGGTGGTGCTGCCGGCTCCGCCGAAACTGGCGCGCTGGGCGCTCGACGGCGAGGACGCCGTCAACGAAGCGGCCACCGCCGAAACGGATGCGCAGCCGCGTCTGGCCTACAATTTGGTGCGCACCGCGCCCGTCGAGGTCTACACCACCGGGTTCACCAACACCGACGAGATGGGCCAAGCGCACCGCTTCACCGGCTCAGCCGTGAAGTTCATCTCGGTGGCCCGCTTCGGCCAGAAATAATTCAGGCCCGGTGCATTTGCCTCGGAAGTTTGAAACAATAAGCCGCAGCGGAAGTCCCGTTGCGGCTTTGTTTTTTCCGGGAGCGGTCAAGCCGGATCAGGGCGCCTTGCGCAAGGCGCTCGCCGCCTTGGCCAGCGCCTCGATCTCGTCCCAGCGGCCGGCCTTGACCAGATCGTCGGGCGCCACCCACGAACCGCCGACGCATAGCACGTTGGGCAGGCTGAGATACTCGGCCGCGTTCTTCGGGCCGATGCCGCCCGTCGGGCAGAACCTGACGTCGGCGATCGGCGAGGCGAGCGCCTTGAGGAAAGCGGCGCCGCCGGCCTGTTCCGCCGGGAAGAATTTCAGGAAGTCGAGCCCCGCCTCGCGCGCGGCCATGATCGCGCCGGGGGTGATGGCGCCCGGCAGCAGCGGCACTTCGCTGTCCCTGGCCGCAGCAAGCAGTTCGCGCGTGATGCCGGGGCTGACGATGAACTTCGAGCCCGCCGAGGCTGCCTCGCCAAACTGACTGGCGGACAGGATGGTGCCGGCACCGACCACCGCTTCCGGCACTTCGGCGGCGACGCGGCGGATGCACTCCAGCGCGTCCGGCGTGCGCAGCGTGATCTCGATCGCCTTCAGCCCGCCGCGGGCGAGCGCACGCGCCAACGGCACGGCATGCGCCACATCGGCGATCTTCAGGACCGGGATGACAGGCTGGCCGTCCAGCAGCGCCAGCAGCCTTTCGGTCTTGCTCGACCCGCTCTGGGTCGCTCCGCTCTGGGTCGCCTTGGTCGCCATGTCGAGCCTCCGATACTGCGGCTAGTCCGGTCGAAACAGCTTTCAACCGATTTAGCGTCCGTCTAGCAGACCGGTCCGGTGAAGTCCACGCGGCGTCTTGCATCAGGCGCCTCCGAACAGGCCGGAAAGTCGTCGCCTGAGCCAGTTCCAGAGCCGGGCGAGTGGGCCGTCGCCGCTTAGCGCGGCGCGAAGGGCCGCCTGCGTCGCCGGCCCGGCGATGCCGTCGGCTTGCAGGCCGTTGTCTTGCTGGAAGCGCATGACGGCCGCGGCCGTCGCCGGGCCGAAGGCGCCATCGGTGTCGAGCGCGTAGCCCAGCGCGAGGAGGTCGCGCTGTAATTCGGCCACGGCCTCGCCTTTCGCGCCGCGGCCGAGCAGGAGGGGGCTGGAGGCCATGCCGCCGTCCGTGGCGACGCCGTCCTTGCCGACATTCTTTCCGCCATAGCGTGCATAGGCGGCGGCGATCTTGGCGTCATAGCCGTATTGCTTGTAGGCGGGACCGTTGTAGCCGCGCGCGAAGGCGTTCCAGTCGCCGTCGCGCAGCGCGCCGGCCAGCCCGGCCTTTTCGATATAGAGCGCCATCAGCCGGGTCTGGCCGGCGATGCCGGAGCGGGCTTCCGCCACCAGCGCTTCGACGCTGGCGTAGCCGAGCCAGGCCCAGTGGGCGCCCATCACCTGCCCGAGGCCCCATGAAACCGACTCGTAGGCGGCTTTGGCGTCGATCGCGGCCGCTTCCTCGAGCATGCGCCAGCGGGCTTCCTGCGTGGCGGGATTGGCGATTGCGCCTGCCACAGGCGAGGCAAGCCCCTTTTCGCGGGCCAGCGCGCGCCGATCCTCGTCGAGCCGGCGGTCGAAATAGTGTCCCTCGAAGCGGATCAGCGGCTCGCGTCGGCCGGCTACGAGTGCGAAGGCCTTGCCGCCGCTCTCGACCTCGGCGACCGCCAGCAGCGAAGCCGGTTCGAGATCGAGCGCCTTGGCGGCTTCGGTTATCTCGGTGACGACGTCCTTGCTGAACATTTTTGGCCCTTCGGTTGAAGACCAAGTATCGTCCGTTTTGGAAAGGCGTGAATATCTTGCGCGTTTTCGCAATGCCCTATCCGGCATGGAAAGCCTGTCCAGCTTGAAACGGGTCGACCGAGCGGTTACGGAGCGACCATGGATAGATTCCCGTCCGAGCCACCATTTCGCGTTGCCGCGCTCTATCGCTTCGCCCGTCTGGACGGGCATGAAGCGTTGCGCGCGCCGCTCGCCGCCTTCTGTTGCGCGCGGGGCATCAGGGGCACGCTGCTGCTGGCGTCCGAAGGCATCAACGGCACTGTCGCCGGGAGTGCGGAAGCGATTTGCGAGCTTGTCGCCCATCTGCAAGCGCTGCCCGGCCTCGACGGACTCGATGTCAAGTACAGCCACGCGGCCGCCATGCCGTTCCACCGCATGAAGGTCAGGCTGAAGCGCGAGATCGTCACGATGGGCGTCGAGGGCATCGACTCGGCCATGAGCGCCGGCACCTATGTCGAGCCGGCCGAGTGGAACGCGCTGATCTCCGATCCCGATACGGTCGTCATCGACACTCGCAACGCCTACGAAGTCTCGCTGGGCAGCTTTCGCGGCGCGCTCGATCCGCAAACGGCCAGCTTCCGGCAGTTCCCCGGCTGGGTGGACAAGCATCGCGCCAACCTGGAGGGCAGGAAGGTCGCCATGTTCTGCACCGGCGGCATACGTTGCGAGAAGGCGACGGCCTATGTGAAGGCGCTCGGCATCGAGGAGGTCTTCCACCTCAGAGGCGGCATCCTGAAATATCTGGAGGAGGTGCCGCAGGTCGAGAGCCTGTGGCAGGGCGAATGTTTCGTCTTCGACGAGCGGGTTTCGGTGTCGCACGGGCTGGAAGAGGGCGAGGCGGAGCTTTGCCGCGCCTGCCGCCGCCCGCTGACGCCGCAGGACCGGCAATCGCCGCGCTATGTCGCCGGCGTCTCGTGTCCCCATTGCCATGACGAGCGCTCCGATGCCGACCGCGACCGCTATGCCGAGCGGCACCGGCAGGTGGAGCTCGCCCGCAAGCGCGGCGCGGCGGCGCATATCGGAAGCTGACCCGGCCGGCGCGACGCCAGGCCTGTCGCGCGTTTCGGTGGAAAGTCGGCGACAGGCCACCTATGTCTGCCAGGCAATCGATCCCTGCCGCGCCGACGGCGCCTGACCCGGAGGACTTGATGTTCGATCCCAAGAAACTGCTTGACGACCTGCTCGGCTCCAAAATCCCCGGCACGGAGGGAACCGTGCGCGACAAGGCCGGGCAGGCGGTCCAGATGGCGAAGGATAATCCGCTCGCAGCCGGCGCGCTGGCGGCCGTGCTGCTCGGCACGGGTGCGGGGCGGCAGTTGACGGGCACGGCGATCAAGCTCGGCGGCATCGCCGCCATCGGCGGGCTCGCCTACAAGGCCTACCAGAACTACAAGAACGGCGACCAGCCGGTTGCGGCCGATGCACCGGCGGCGCGCCAGCCGGAGCTTTTGCCGCCGCCGGCCGGCACGGATTTCCATCCCGCCTCGGCGCCGCAGGGCGAGGACGAGTTTGCGCTGACGCTGGTGCGCGCCATGATCGCGGCGGCCAAGGCCGACGGCCATATCGACGACGAGGAACGCAAAAAGATCGGCGACAAGCTCAGCCTGTCAGGCATCGGCAGCGAGGCCGAGGCCTTCATGCGCAAGGAGCTCGAAGCGCCGCTCGATCTCGGCGCGCTGGTCGCGGCGGCGCGGACGGAGGCGCAGAAGGTCGAGCTCTATACCGCTTCGCGGCTGGCCATCGAGCCGGACACGCGCGCCGAGCGCGGCTATCTCGACCTGCTCGCCGGTCGCCTCGGCCTGCCCGACGCACTGGTCGACCATATCGAGGCGACGGTGTCGGCGGCCAAGGTGCCGGCGGCATAGGGCCGGCCTTTTCGGCGTTAACTTTTCGTTAACCGAACAAGCGCATCATTTTCACCAGTCGGATCGGTTTTCCTCCTCCCAAGCCGGTTCAGATTAGAGGGCGGTCGCCAATGACCGCCCTTTTTGTGCGGCGATCCGCGAGCGGCTTGCCAGCGACGGCGGCATCTGCGATGCCATGGTCGTTTCGGGAGGATCTCATGAGCGCGAGCAAGACAGCCATCGTCACCGGCGCGGGTACCGGCATCGGCAAGGCGGTCGCCGTCGCCCTGCTCAAGGCCGGCTGGAACACGGTGTTCTGCGGCCGCCGCAAGGCAATGTTGGACGAGGCGATCGCCGCAGGTCCCACGCAAGGGCAAGGGCTGGCGGTTGCCTGCGACATCGGCAAGGCCGACGAAGTGGACGCGTTGTTTGCCAAGGTCGTGGAGACGTTCGGCCGCGTCGACCTGCTCTTCAACAATGCCGGCATGGGCTACAAATCGGCGCCGATCGATGAAATCCCGGTTGAGGTGTGGAACGATGTGGTCGGCGTGAACCTCACCGGTTCCTTCCTGTGCGCACGCGCCGCCTTCCGCCAGATGCGGCGTCAGAGCCCGCAGGGCGGCCGCATCATCAACAACGGCTCGGTTTCGGCCTATGCGCCGCGGCCGGGCTCGGTGCCCTACACCGCCACCAAGCACGCCATCACCGGCCTGACGAAAACGCTGGCGCTGGACGGGCGCCCCTTCGACATCGCCTGCGGCCAGATCGACATCGGCAACGCGTTGACAGACATGGCCGTGCCGATGACGGTCGGCGTGCCGCAGGCCAACGGCACGGTCGCGCCCGAAGCGGTGATGGATGTGCGGCATGTCGCCGACGCCGTGCTGCACATGGCCGGCCTGCCGCTCGACGCCAACGTGCTGTTCATGACGGTGATGGCGACCAAGATGCCCTATGTCGGGCGGGGATAGTTTCGCGGCACGAAATGGCCGCTCGTGACGTGAAGGGGAATACCCATGGTTCTCGTTGCTGAGGAACTGGCTTCCACGGCGGACGCCCGGTGGTGTCTGGATCAATACGCTGCCAATTTGGAAAGACTTTTTCCGGAGGGTTTCGATCAATCGCGCGGCAACAGGCTGGAACCCGATGACGTGCTTCCCCCGCACGGTCATTTCGTGATTGCGCGGCTCGGCGGCCGTCCTGTCGGCTGCGGCGCGCTCAAGGTGCTGGACGGTCGGACCGGCGAGATCAAGCGCGTCTGGACGGCCGAGGAGGTGCGTGGGCAAGGTATCGCAACGAGAATCATGGATGCCCTCGAGGAAATCGGCCGTGCGCAAGGCTTCGAGCGGCTGCTGCTCGACACCAACCGCGCACTTGTCGCGGCCCAGGCCATGTACGCAAAGCGGGGCTATCGCGAGATACCGCCCTACAACGACAACCCCTACGCGCATCATTGGTACGAGAAGCGAATGAGTGCCTGACGGTTGTCGACAGGAAGGACGCAGGCCGCGGGAAATCAGTTTCCTTTGGTGAGGAATGCCTCGATCCGGTCCAGCGCGCGTAAAATGTTCTCCTCGGAGTTGGCGTAGGACAGGCGCATGTAGCCTTCGCCGAGCACGCCGAAATCCGGGCCGCCGATCAGCGCCACGCCGGCTTCTTCCAGCAGCGACGAGGCCAGTTGCTTGGCCTTGCGGCCGGTGGCCGAGACGTTGGGGAAGGCATAGAAGGCGCCCTTCGGCGTCACGCAGGAAACGCCGGGGATCGCGTTCAGTCCTTCCACCACGATACGGCGGCGGCGATCGAAGGCGGCCATCATCTTCTCCACCTCGTCCTGCGGCCCGTCTATGGCGGCGATGCCGGCATATTGGCTGGGTGCGTTGACGCAGGACCAGCAATTGACCGCCAGCTTGCGCACCTTGTCGTAGAGATGCGCGCCTTTCTCGCCGTTCGGCCAGATCGACCAGCCCATGCGCCAGCCGGTCATCGCCCATGTCTTCGACCAGCCGTTGAGCACGATCAGCCGGTCGCGGATTTCGGGGAATTGCAGCAGCGAGGTGTGTTTTTCGCCGTCATAGGTCATGACGTCGTAAATTTCGTCGGAGAGGATTGCGACGTCCGGGTGCTTCTCCAGCCCCTTCACCAGCTTCTCGATCTCGGCGCGCGGGGTGACGCCGCCGGTCGGGTTGGCCGGCGAATTGAGGATCAACAGCCGCGTCCTCGGCGTGATCAGCGACAGCGTTTCTTCTGCCGAGAAGGCAAAGCCGTTTTCCTCGCGGATTGGCACCGGCACCGGCTTTGCCCCGGTGAACTCGATCATCGAGCGATAGATGGGGAAGCCGGGATCGGGATAGAGAATTTCCGCGCCCGGCTCGCCGAACATCAGGATGGCGGCGAACATGGTCGGCTTGCCGCCGGGCAGGATCATGACGCTCTCGGGCGAGACCTCCACGCCGGTCGTCGCCAGCGTGCGGCGCACCACCGCCTCGCGCGTCGCCAACAGGCCGTTGGCCGGCGTGTAGCCATGGTGGCCGTCGCGCAGCGCCTTGATCGCCGCCTCGACGATATGGTCGGGCGTGCGGAAATCCGGCTGGCCGATGCCGAGATTGACGATGTCGCGGCCCTCATGGGCGAGCGCGGTCGCCCGCGCCAGCACGGCGAAGGCGTTTTCCTCGCCGAGACGGTCGAAGGCTGCGATGGTGTGGAGCATTTTGTTGGTCCAGATTGGCGCTAATGGCGGGTCGGCATTTTTGGGAGGCTGCGCGGCATCTGTCAAACTCCAAGGGCCATTCCCATGTCCGAAGATCTGAAAAACTGGCAACCCCGGCCGCGGCCCGAGCGCAAGACGATGGAAGGGCGGCTGGTGCGGCTGGAGCCGTTGAGCGCGGCAAGGCACGGGGACGATCTGTTCGCGGCCTCCTCGGTACCCGATGCCCTGGAGCGGTTCCGCTGGTTGCCGGATTATCCGCCGAAGACGCGGGCCGAGTTCCAGCCCTGGCTGGAGAAGGCCGAGGCCAGTCCCGATCCGCTGCACTTCGCCGTCATCGACAAGGCCAGCGGCAAGGTGGTCGGCCGCCAGACGCTGATGCGCATCGAGCCGACGCATGGCGTCATCGAGATCGGCAACGTCTATTGGGGGCCGCAGATGGCGCGCACGCCGGCGGCGACCGAAGCGCAGTTCCTGTTCACGCGCTATGCCTTCGACGAGCTCGGCTATCGACGCTACGAATGGAAGTGCGACAACGACAACCGTCCCTCCAAGCGGGCGGCGGAACGTTTCGGCTTCACCTTCGAAGGCATTTTCCGCCAGGATCGGGTCGTCAAGGGCAAGAACCGCGACACCGCCTGGTTCTCGATCATCGACAAGGAATGGCCGGCGCTCAAAAAAGCCTATGAGGACTGGCTCGCCCCTAGCAACTTCGACGGCGAGGGCGTACAGAAAAAGCGCCTCGAGGATTTCCGTAAGTGATTGAGGCGTAAAGTTATTTTGTTACGCTAAAGGTTCCGTCATGGCGCAAGGTCATTCCCACGAAGGGCACTCGCATGACCATGGCGCGGGCCATGTCCACGGCTCGACGGACAAGCGCCGGGTCCTGATCGCCGCCTGCCTGACCGGCGGTTTCATGGTCGCCGAAGCGGTCGGCGGCTGGTTGACAGGGTCGCTGGCGCTGCTGGCCGATGCCGGTCACATGCTGACCGACAGCCTGGCGTTGGGACTTGCCTGGTATGCCTTCCATCTTGGCGAGCGGCCGGCCAACAGCCGCCTGACCTATGGCTTCGGTCGGGTCAAGACGCTGGTGGCCTACACCAACGGCATCGCCATCTTCGTCGTCGCATTGTGGATCTGCTACGAGGCCTGGCAGCGCTTCCAGGCGCCGCCGCCGATCCTGGGCGGCCCGATGCTGGTCGTCGCCGTGCTCGGGCTGGTGGTCAACATCGCTGGCTTCCTCATCCTGCATGGCGGCGATCGCGACAGCCTGAATATGCGCGGCGCCATCCTGCATGTGCTTGGCGACCTGCTCGGTTCGGTGGCGGCGATCGCCGCCGCGCTGGTCATCCTCGCCACCGGCTGGACGCCGATCGACCCGATTCTCTCCGTACTGGTGGCGGTGTTGATCCTGACGACGGCATGGCGGCTGATGCGCGATGCCGCGCATGTGCTTCTGGAAGGCACGCCGCCGCATCTCGACCGCGATGGCATGGCGCGCGACCTCGTGGAGAGCGTCCCGGGCCTTCGCGAGGTTCATCACATGCATGTCTGGTCGATGGACGGCAGCCGCACAATGGCGACCCTGCACGCTTGCCTGAACGAAGGAATTGACGCGCATGGCGCCGTCACCGCCATCAAGGCGCGGCTGGCGGCCGAGCACGGCATCGAGCACGCGACAGTAGAACCTGAATACGGCCACTGCGCCGATGGGGACGGAGATCACGACCACCATCACGGTAGCGGCGGCCATGACCATGACGACGAAGGCCATGGCCATGCCCACGGCGCGCTGCACGGCGCTCCCGCCGACCGCCGCCACTATCACTAGAACGTCTCCAGCAAGCGTGTGAAACGGTTTCACGTCCGGAAATGCGGTCAAATCAAAAAGATAGAGCGGTTCCAGCCAGTCCGTTGAAACGGGAACCGCTCTAGCCGGATCGGCACAACAGCCGTATAGGTGCACGCGGGTTTTGGGCCGGAGAACAGCCATGGATCGCGAAAACAAGAACGCTGCCATTGCGGCGCTGGTCATTCTCGTCGGCTTCGGCGTGCTTGCCTATTGGCTGCCGACGATCATGCTGGCGCTCGGCAGCGTCTCGACCGTGCTGGCGGCCCTCGCGGCGGTGCTGTTCGGCCTCGCCCTTTTCATCGTGCTTTGGCTGCGCGGCAGGGCGCAACGCCGAAAGGAGAACCGCTGATGCGCATCCTGATCACCGGAGCGGCCGGCATGATCGGCCGCAAGCTGACCGAGCGGCTGGTGCGCGACGGCACCTTGCGCGGGCACAAGATCACCGCGCTCGCTTTGCACGACATCGTCGAGCCGCCGGCCCCTACGCTCGACGGCGTGGCGGTGACGACCCACGCCAGCGACCTTGCGCGGCAGGGCGTGGCGGAGGAACTGGCGGCGACGAGGCCGGACGTGGTGTTCCATCTGGCCGGCGTCGTCTCGGGCGAGGCGGAGGCGAATTTCGACCTCGGCTACCGCGTCAACCTCGACGGCACGCGCGCTCTGTTCGATGCGCTGCGGCTGGCGCAGAATGCGCCGCGCGTCGTCTACACGTCATCGATCGCGGTGTTCGGTGCGCCGTTTCCCGACGTGATCCCGGACGAGTTCCACCCCACCCCGCTCACCTCCTACGGCACGCAGAAGCTGATGGGCGAGGCGCTGCTGGCCGACTATACGCGGCGCGGTTTCTTCGACGGCGTCGGCATTCGCCTGCCGACGATCTGCGTCAGGCCCGGCAAGCCGAACAAGGCCGCCTCCGGCTTCTTTTCCGGCATCATCCGCGAGCCGCTGGCGGGACAGGAGGCGATCCTGCCGGTCCCGCGCTCGGTCGTGCATACCCACGCCAGCCCGCGCTCGGCGATGAATTTCCTCATCCACGCGGCGGAGATCGACGGTGAGAAAGTGGGGCCGCGCCGCAATCTCACCATGCCGGGCGTGGCCGTCAGCGTCGGCGAGCAGATCGAAGCGCTGGAGCGGATCGCGGGAGCGAAGGCTGTGGCGCTGATCCGCGAACAGCCGGACGATGCGGTGTGGGCGATCGTCAAGAACTGGCCGACCCGCTTCGAGGCCAAACGCGCGCGCGAACTGGGTTTTACGGCCGAGCACAGTTTCGACGAGATTATTCGCGCCCATATCGAGGACGAACTGGGCGCCTGAGGGCGACGCTAAGCGTGTCGCGATCTTTCAGATTCGCTCCGCACACTTCAGAGTCTTGATTTTACGCATGTCTTTGTCCCGAAACCGGGTCCCACTTTCGGGAGACATGCTTTAAGCCTCAATGGCCCTTCGCGGCCTCGGCCGTTTCCTTGGGCGCCGGTTTCGGCGCTTCCTTGCGCCGCACGGCGTTGTCGCGGATTTCGTCCTTGGACAGGAAATTGACCTGGTCGATCAGCACGTCGTGGACGATGTCGGCGCCGATGCGCTTGTTGATGGTGTCGCGGATGTTGTTGCGGAAGGCGTCGAGGTCGAGGTCGGCCGTGTTGGTGAAATCGGTTTGCGGATTGGAATAGAGGTAGGAGAAGACCTGGTCGGTCATCAGCGCCGAGGCCGGGACCGACAGCTTGGCCATTTCCGCCGGATCGACCGTGTAGACCAGCTTGGTCAGGAAATAGCCCTGGATGGTGGCGTCCTTGACCATCGGCACCGAGATCATGTCGGTATTGATGTAGTCGAGGCCGCCCAGCAGCGGCTTGGGCGTATCGTCGGCCTTGGCGCCGGCGTTCTGGAACGAATAGATCGCTGCACCTGCGGTGACGGCGCAAATCCAGACGGCGGCGACGATGAACTTGATCATCGGCGGCTCACGGGCGCGCCCAGCCGAATTCCCCGGCCGAATAGGTGCCGTCGGCTTCCGCGTTCTGGATGGCGCTCTTGAGCAGGTTGGCCACTTCGTTGACGGCGTTGAGGTGGGCGAGGATCGCCGCCTCGTTGCGTGCCAGCTTCTGGCGCAGCCGCGTCAGTCCCTCGCTGTTCTCGGCGAGGAATTCGGCCTGGCCCGGTCCCTTCATGGCGCGGTTCAGTTCGTAGAGGTAGCGGCTCTTGCGGGCATTCGAGGCCTTGAGATCGAACGAAACGCCGCTGCGGATGCCGGCCGTCTCCTCCTCCACCGCTTCCTCGATGCGGCCGATGATGGCGGCGAGGTTGCCGGGCCGGGCCGGGCCGGAAACTGCGTCCGCGACGCCGGTGCGGGCAGGCAGGTTGGAGGCGAATTCGGAATACTCGTTCATGGTGACCCTGTCAGATCTTCGTTGCCGCGGTCGCCGCTGCGGGGTCGTCGCTCAGGGAGCGGACCATGCGGCGCTGGATTTCCTGCACGAGCGAATTGGAAAGGCTGGACTGGGCGTCCCGCGCCGCCTGTTCCGGCCCGCCGGAGACGGCGCCCACCGGCACCACGCGCTTGCCTTCGAGATAGTGGTCGGCCAGCATCGAGCGCGCGATGCCGATGCCGCCGCGATCCGCCATCACGTCGGCGAGGTGCTCGGCGAGCTGCGATTTCCACATGTCGCCGGCAAGGCCCTTGCCGTAGACGCCCTCGGCATCCTTGGGCAACATGTTCTGGATGAAGGTCTGCAGCACCATCGCCTCGAAACGCTGGTAGTTCCTGGCCGGGCCGGCCTGCTCGGTGTCCGCTTTGCGCGCAGCACCTGCCGCTTCGACGGTGAAGGCGGCGGCCGCGCCGCCGGCGCGTTTCGTCAGCGCCGCGCGCGCGGCCTCGATGTCCTGAGGTTCCGCCGCGCGGGCGACGTCGAGCACGATGTCGCTGGGGGGAGAGATCGCCAAGCCGAAGCTGCCTTCTGCCGTTTCCGTCGACCGATCATCGCCTAACAAGCTTGCCGCAGGCTTGCCGGCGCAGCCTGGCTATCTGCCGCGCTTCTGCTCGATGATCTCCAGCCGCTCGCGGTCGCCGCGCCGGCGTTCGTCGTCGCGGCGTGCCGCCTTATAGGCGCGCTCGACCATGTTGGTGCGTGCCGTGGCGGCGGCCACCTTCGCTGCCTCGAGACGGGCCTTTTCCAGGCTTTCGTCCTGCCGCCTCAGCGCGCCGGCGATGCGGTTGTGGTAGAGTTCCGGAAACAGGCCGGCCAGCGAACCCTCGGCGTCGAAGCGGTCGGCCAGCGCCTTGGCTTCCTGCCCGGCGGCGTTCGCCTCGGCCAGAAAGCCGGCGCGGCGCGTCTCGTGCAGCGCCTTCAACTGCTCCTGCACCTCGACCAGCTTCTTCAGGCGGTTCTTGCGGTCGGTCATCGGCCTATCTCGACAGGGCGAGGTCGATGAAGCCGTCGGCGAACAGCGACAGCATGGTGGCGGCGGCGAAATAGAACAGGACGATGCCGCCGACGATGATGATCGGCTGGGCGATGAAGTAGACCGGGATCTGCGGCGTCAGCTTGTTGACGAAGCCGACTGTCAGGTTGACGATGATGGCGTAGGCGACGAAGGGGCTGCCGAGGCGGATGACGAGGAAGAAGGCGTCCGAGACGGTGTCGGCGACGTCGACCAGCGCGGCCTGCGGGTTGAAGAAGACGTTGAGCGGGGCGACCTGATAGGAAGCGACCAGCGCCCGGATCACCTCGTGGTGGAAGTCGAAGACGAACAGCATCAGCAGCGCCGAAAGCGAGATCAGCGCCGCAAGCGGGGCCTGCGGCTCCGGCTCCTCGACGGCCGTTCCGCCGTTCGAGTTGAAACCGATCAGCATGGCGAGCCCGGCGCCGATGAAGCGCAGCGCCTCCATATAGAGGCGCGTCATGATGCCGATCAGGCCGCCCACCAGCAGTTCCGAGGCGATCATCGGCACCAGCACCGCGGGATGCGGGTCGACGAAAGGATAGATGCGGTCCCACAGGAAGGTGAGCAGGCCGACGGTGACGGCGATGGCCGCGAACAGGCGCACATGCAGCGGCACGCGCACACTGGAAAGGCCCGGCATCACCATGAAGCAGGCGCCGACGCGGCAGAAGGCGAGGAATGCCGCCAGGATGGTCGTTTGCGTGAGGGCGGAGAGGGCGTTCACGGAAAATCCGTGCAGCGGCGTCCGCCGTTTTCTGCTGTCCTCACGAAACCGTTCCCAACACCCTGATCTCGACGCCCTTGGCGATCTCGACGTGGGAAAGCACCGGCAGGGTCGTAAACATCCGCTCGATGATCATGCGCACGTAGGGCCGGGCGTCCGGCGCGGTGACGAGGACGAACCGTTCGCCGGCCTCCAGATGCTTGCGGATCGCCTTGGTCGCCTCCTGGCCGAATTCTTCCAGCTGGCGCGGGTCGATGTCAAATTCGCGCACCTCACCCTTGGCGTCGCGCTTGAGGCTCTGGTGGAAGGCGAGGTCCCAGCGGTTGCCGAGGCGCAGCACCTTGAGCACGCCGCCTTCGGTCAGGTCGCCGCAGATCTGCTGCGCCATGCGCACGCGCACATGCTCGACGATCTGCTCGGTGCGGCGCACGTGCGGCGCGATCTCGGCGATGGCCTCGATGATGAGGTGCAGGTTGCGGATGGAGACACGCTCGGCGAGCAACAGTTTCAGCACCGCCTGCAGGCCGGGATAGGAGATGTGCTGCGAGCAAATCTCGTCGGCCAGCTTGCGGTATTCCGGGTCCTGCCGCTCCAGCAGCGCCTTCATGTCCTTGTAGGAGAGGAGTTGCGGCAGGTTGTTGCGGATCACCTCGGAGAGGTGGGTGAGCAGCACCGACATGTTGTCGGCATAGGTGAACTGCTCGCGCTTCAGGTCTTCGGCGAAGGTCTCCATCACCGAATAGGCGCGCATGCCGAAGGCGGGCTCGCGCACTTCCTCGCCCGGAATGTCGGGGATATCGCGGGTGCCGAGCAGCACCATCAGTTCGCCCACCCGCATCTGGTGCTCGGCGACCACGGTGCCGTGCACCTTGATCTGGTAGCTTTTGGGCGGGATGGCGAAATCGTCGGTCAGCTTCACCTCCGGCACGACGAAGCCGTATTGGGTGGCGAACTTCTTGCGCATCTTCGACATGCGGAAGGCGAGTTCCTGGTGTGCGCTGATGAGGCGAGTGGATAGCTGCTTGCCGATCAGAAGCTCGATCTCGGCGGTGGCCAGCGAAGCCTTGACCGAATTCTTCTCCTCCTCTGCCTTGGCGGCTTCTTCCTTTTTCCTGCCGGCTTCCTCTTCCGCGATCCGGCGGTTGTACTGGAGGGGGATGATGTAGCCGAGTCCGGCCATGGCGCCGGCCAGCGTCACGAACGGGAACATCGGCAGGCCGGGCATCAGGCCGAGCAGGGCCAGTAGCGCCGCCGCCACATAGAGGGCGCGCGGGTAGGCGCCGAGCTGGCCGAACACAGCCTTGTCGGCCGAGCCGCGCGTGCCGCCCTTGGACACCAGCAGGCCGGCTGCCAGCGAGACGATCAGGGCCGGGATCTGCGTCACCAGGCCGTCGCCGACCGAAAGCTTGACGAAGATGTCGGCCGCCTTGCCGAGGCTCATGTCGTGGCGCAGGTAGCCGATGGCGATGCCGCCGACGATGTTGATGGCGGTGATGATGAGGCCGGCGATGGCGTCGCCGCGCACGAATTTCGAGGCGCCGTCCATGGAGCCGAAGAAGGAGGATTCTTCCTCCAGTTCGCGCCGGCGCAGCTGCGCGGTCTTGTCGTCGATCATGCCGGCCGACAGGTCGGCGTCGATCGACATCTGCTTGCCGGGGATGGCGTCGAGGGTGAAGCGGGCGCCCACCTCGGCGATGCGCGTGGCGCCCTTGGTGATGACGATGAAGTTCACCACGATCAGGATCATGAAGACGATCAGGCCGATGACGAAATCGCCGCTCATGACGAGGTTGGAGAAGCCGCTGATGACGTAGCCGGCGGCGTGCGTGCCCTGGTCGCCGTGCGACAGGATCATGCGGGTGGTGGCGATGTTGAGCGACAGGCGCAGCATGGTGGCGATGAGCAGCACCGTCGGGAAGGACGAGAAATCGAGCGGACGCTGGATCCACAGCGCCACCATCAGGATCAGCACCGATAGCGCGATCGAGATGGCCAGCCCCATATCGATCAGGAAGGCAGGGATGGGCAGGAACAGGACGGCCAGGATGACGACGATGCCGGCGGCGAAGAAGACGTCGCGGCCGTTCTTGACGGCGTTGCGCGCCGAGAAGGTTTCACTGATCGCCACTGTCGTCTCCGCCGGTCACATCCGCGGGCAGCAAAGCCCGAGCCTTGAGCCTAGCGGCTCAAGCTTGCGCGAAGGTGGGTGGGAACGGCACGGCCTCGCTTGACCGTGAAGCCGCCACGCGTTGTCATGTGCGCAAGGCCGAAGTATCAGGCTCCTTCCATCGGGATTTCCGCGAGCCGCCCTTTGCTATCCGCAGCACAGTTGCCAGTCCATGCCCGCCGGCTTCGCGCGCTCTTCGTGCGATCGCTGCCGGTGCTGGAAGCGCGCGGCATCGTCGTGGTCCTGCTCGGCGGGCTGGTCGGCGTCATGGCCGGCACGCTGGTGACGACGATGAGCGCGCTCGTGCAGTGGCTGCATGTGCTGTTGTTCGAGGTCCAGCCGGGCGGGCGGCTGTCCGGCATGTTTTCCCTGCAGCGCCCGGTGCAGGCGCTGGTGCCGGCGGTCGGCGGCATCCTGCTCGGCCTCACCGTCGTCTGGCTGCGCAGGCGCAAGTTCCGCACGCCCGTCGATCCGATCGAGGCCAATGCGCTCTACGGCGGGCGCATGTCGCTCACCGACACCTTCATCATCGCCGGCCAGACAATGATCTCCTCAGGCTTCGGCGCATCCGTCGGGTTGGAGGCGGGCTACACCCAGGTCGGTTCCGGCCTCGCCTCGCGGCTGGCGCGGTTCCTCAGGATGCGGCGCAACGATGTGCGCATCCTCGTCGGCTGCGGTGCGGCGGGCGCCATCGCCGCTGCCTTCGACGCGCCGCTGACGGGTGCCTTCTACGGGTTCGAGCTGGTGATCGGCACCTATTCGGTCGGCAATGTCGCCCCGGTCATGGCCGCCGCGATCTGCGCGTCGCTGACGGCGGAAGTGTTCGGCGGCGTCCCGTTCCCGATGGAGCTTTCCGGCCTGCCGGAACTGACGCCCAGCCTCTACGTGCCGTTCCTGCTGCTCGGTCTGGTCGGCGGCGGCGTGTCGATCGCCATCATGTATTTCGTCACGTCGGTCGAGCGGCTGTTCGTCCGGCTTTCGATCGACGCTTCGCTCAGGCCGTTCCTCGGCGGCTGCATCGTCGGCCTGCTCGGCCTGGTGACGCCACAGGTGCTGTCCAGCGGTCATGGCGCGCTGCACCGTGAGTTCGCGATGAACTACGGGCTGGCGGTGATCGCCAGCGTCTTCCTGCTCAAGCTCGCCGCCTCGGCGATCTCGCTGGGGTCGGGCTTTCGCGGCGGCCTGTTCTTCGCCTCGCTGTTCCTCGGCGCGCTGATGGGCAAGATCTTCGCCGGCATCATGGTCTTCTTTTTCCCGGCCAGCGGGTTCGACGCCGATGTCGCCGCTGTCGTCGGGATGACGTCGCTGGCAGTCGGTGTCGTCGGCGGACCGCTGACGATGACGTTCATGGCGCTGGAATCGACGCGCGACATCACGCTTTCCGGCGTGGTGCTGGCCGCCTCGATCATGTCGGCCATGCTGGTGCGCGAGACGTTCGGCTACTCCTTCTCGACCTGGCGCTTCCACCTGCGCGGCGAGACCATCCGCAGTGCCCACGACGTCGGCTGGATGCGCAGCCTGACTGTCGGTTCGATGATGCGCAAGGACGTGCGCATCATCGATTCGTCCACCACGCTGGATGAATTCCGCAAGGCGATCCCGCTCGGCTCCGCGCAGCGGGTCGTCGCCGTCGACGCGGACGGGCGCTATGCCGGCGTGCTGATCGTGGCGGAGGTCTACAGCGAGCAGGGCAATCCGGGCTCCACGGTGCTGACGCTCGCCAAGTTCCGCGATTCGGTGCTGGTGCCGACCATGAACGTGCAGTCGGCGGCCGAAACCTTCCAGCGCGCCGGCGCAGAGGAACTGGCGGTGGTGAAGGACTTCACCGACCGCGCGGTGGTCGGCCTGCTGACGGAGGGGCACCTGATGCGGCGCTACGCCGAGGAACTCGACAAGGCACGCCGCGACCTGTCCGGCGAGGAATAAGCTTCAGGGCCGCTGGCAGCGTGAGGGACGCTCCTGCCGTTTTGCCGCAAGCTCCGTCTCCAGCCCTTCGATCTTGCGGGTCTGGCGATCCTCCAGCGCCGAGCGGGCCTTGACGCCGCCCGGTACCCAGAAGGGCACGTCGAAATTGCTGATCTTGCCACGGCTGATGGCGGCGGCCGAAAGGTCTTTCGAGGTTTCGCCGATGCTCACATTGATGTCGGCGCAGGGCGTGTTCGCACCGCCGGTCGATCCGGACGCACAACCGGTAAGCAGCACCGCCAGCATGGCGGCCGCCGCGGCGGGCGGAGCTTGCAGCAATCTCATGACGGCAAAATAATCAAGGCGGGGATTGGTTGCAAACCGGGAGGAGGCGTCCCTATTCCTGCGCCCGCTTCTTGACCACGCCGGTGACGGTGCTGGTCGGTCGCTCAATCCACCGGCGCACGCGCGGTCGTTCGTCGCCCGCATGCAGTTCGCGGATGCGTTCGGTAATCGCCGCATCCGCCTGCGTGATGCGGGTGTTGTGGCGGATATAATCGAGCCAGGTCGGCGTATGGTAGGTTTCCAGCCAGACGTCCGGGTGTTCGAGATCGCGCGCGATCACCCAGTTGCGCGCGCCGTCGCGGCGGCGGATGCGGCCGCGTTCCGTCATCAGGGCCAGGAACTCGGGCACGTCGTCCTCCCGGATGATGAACTCGATCATGATGGCGATCGGTCCGCTGCGCGATTGCAGGTCGAGCGCCAGCGTCGGCTCGCGGAAGCGGTTGAGCGGATCGAGGTTGAGCGGCGTATGCTGCGGCAGCGGCAGGACAAGGCCGAGCGCGCCGCCGGCGAGCATGGCGATAGCTGCCGCCATCAGCGCCACCGGCGCGCCGTGATGATCGGCCACCAGGCCCCAGATCCAGCTTCCCAGCGCGATGCCGCCGAAAGTCGCCATCTGGTAGATCGACAGCACCCGCCCCACCACCCAGCGCGGCGTCGACATCTGCACGGTGACGTTGAAATGCGACAGGGCGATCACCCAGCAGGCGCCGCCGACGACGAGGCCGAGTGCCGTCGCCCAGGCGTGGGTGCTCAACGCACAGACCAGCGAACACAAGGCGAAGCCGGCGAAGGCGGCGCGCACCATCGTCTCGCTGGAGAGCAACTGGCGCAGCCTGACACTGGTCAGCGCGCCGCCGACGGCGCCGACGCCGAAGGCGCCGAGCATGACGCCATAGGTCAGCGCGTCGCCCTTGATGACGTCGCGCGCCACCAGCGGCAGCAGCGCCAGCACGGCGCCGCTGGTGGCGCCGAAGGCGGCACCCCGGGCCAGCACCTTGCCGATATTGGGCGACATGGCGACGTAGCGCAGGCCGGCGCCCATCGCCGCGCCGAGCGATTCGCGCGGCAGGGGCGAGGCCGGCTCCTCGCGCTTCCAGCGCGCCATGACGGTGATGAGGCCGAGATAGCTCGCCGCGTTGGCGGCGAAGGCCGCCGCCGGGCCGAAAGCGGCCACGATGATGCCGCCGATGGCGGGGCCGACGGAGCGGGTGATGTTGAAGCCCATGGAGTTCAGCGCCACCGCCGCCGGCACCTTGGCGCGCGGCACCATGTCGCCCACGGAAGCTTGCCAGGACGGGCTGTTCAGCGCGGTGCCTGAATCGATCAGGAAGGTGAAGGCGAGCAGCGTCCACGGCGTGATCAGGTCGAGATAGGTGAAGACGGTGAGCAGTACCGACACGACCAGCATGAAGACTTGCGCCACCAGCATGACCTTGCGCCGGTCGAAGCCGTCGGCGATGGCGCCGGCGACCAGCGCAAACAGCATGATCGGCAGCGTCGTGGACGCCTGCACCAGCGCCACCTGGTAGGACGAGGTGGCGATGGATGTCATCATCCAGGCGGCGCCGACGCCCTGGACGAGGCCGCCGAAGTTGGAGACGAGGTTGGCCGACCAGACGGCACGGAAAATGCCGATGCGGAACGGCGCCAGCGCGGCGGAGCGTTCCGCCTCCGGTTCGTCTTCGATCACTGCCTCGCCGTGATGCGGCATGCCGTCTCCGTCGCATTCGTCCGCTGGTGGTCGTGGGGCCGAAACCAGCCGACACGACGTTAGCCGACACGGGGAAAAAGGCGAACGCCTATGCCGGAAAGATCATGGTCCAGCGGACGGCCGGACACGATTTTTTCGCGCTCTGTCAGAAACCGGTCTGGATGCGCTCGAAAATGACGTTGGTGAAAGCCGAGATCTGGCCGCCGATGAAGGGGCCGGTCAGCGCCACCACCAGCATGATGGCGACGATCTTCGGCACGAAGGTCAGCGTGATTTCCTGAACCTGGGTGAGTGCCTGGATCAGCGCGATGCCGATGCCGACCACCATGGCGACGAGCACCACCGGCGCGGAGGCCGTAAGCACGGTCCACACTGCGAACTGGACGAGGTCGAGGGCATCGGCTTCGTTCATGATGCCAGCCTGCGCTTGCCTTGTTGCGGAAGTCTATCCTAGCTCGCCGCCGGTCCCACCGTCACGCCCGGCCCGACCGCCATTTCCGTGCCGTCCTCCAGCACCGCGATCAGCCCCGTGGAGGAAAGCCGGACTTCCGAGACCGTGCCGGTCGTCTTGCCGTCGGCCGAGGTGATCGAATGGCCGATCAGCGCGTCGGCCTGCGACAGCGCGGACGATTGCAGGATGCTGTCCAGCTTGGTGTTCATCTGCACCGACTGCTCGACCTGGGAGAAGGTGGCGAGCTGGGCGACATATTGCGTGGAATCCATCGGCTGCGTCGGGTCCTGGTTCTTCATCTGCGCGATGAGCAGCTTCAGGAAGGATTGGTAGTCGACGGATGCCTTGGACTTGGGCGTCGCCTGGTTGGCGCCGGCCGGTATCGTGGTGGTCATATCGACGTTCATGGTCATCGTGCTCCCACTGCCAGCGGCCGTGCCGCCATATCCTCGCTTGCGCCGTCCCCGGCGCCCGGATCGACCAGCCTGCGCTCCAGCCCGTAGAGCGAGCGGATCGCCTTCAGGGCCTCGAAAACGTGGTCCTCGCCGACAAGCTGGTCGACGTGCTTGAGCGTCGAGCGGATCTGCTCGTCGTGGTAGCTGGCAAGCAGCAGCGGCAGCGAGCGGCGGAACATGTCGCGCGCGTCGGCGGCCCCCTGCGGGTTCATCAGCATCACCTGAACGATGAAATAGAGCTGCTTCAGCGGCGTCGAGGCATCCTCGGGCTGCAGGACGTGGCTTTCCAACAGGAACTGCACGTCGTTCATCAGCTCGATGCTGACCTTGCGGTCGACGCGCACGACGGCGCCGTTGATGTAGATCTTCTCGTTCGGCTTGAGCGACAGCTTCAGCGTGTTGGTCATTGGATCCCGTCCCGGATGATCTGCGACACCTCGATCAATCCCTCGAAATTGTCGGCGCGGCCCTGGCGGATGTCTTCCGTTTCGCGCAGCAGCCAGAGCCCGATCGAGATCAGGTTGGCACGCAGTTCCTTGGGCAGCGCGTTGTCGTCGGAACCAAGGTCCTCGACGAAGCTGGTCCAGACGCGATTGGTGAAATGCAGCGCTTCGATCGCCTCCATCGACTGCGCGCCGGCGGCGGCGGCGGCCGTCAGCATCTCGATGGAGCGGGTGAGCAACTGTCGCTCGCGCTCCTTGGCGTCGGCCACGGAGTCTGTCTGGATGTCGGCGTATGAGAATTGATACATCGCTGGCAAAGTCCGTGGTTCAGGTCAGGAAGTTCAGCAGGCTCAGCTGCTGGATGCGTGCGGTAAGCGCGAACGAAGTCTGGATGTGCGACATCAGGTCGTTGACCCGATTGGCCGCCTCGTAGGGATCGACGCCTTCGAGGTCGAGGATGTGCTTTTCGAACAGGTCCGCCTGCGTCTTGATGCGGTCGGTGGCGTCGGAGACGCGCTTCTGGATGATACCGGCCTGCGACTGGGACTGGCCGAGATCGCTCACCGCCTCGCCCGCCAGCGACAGGGCGCGCGATGCCACCGTCTTCTTCGCCTCGGCGCTCAGCGTCGAAGAGGAGAAGAAGTCGGACACCATGGCGGCGGCCATGGCGAGCTTTTTCACGCCGTCGTTGTTGGCGCTGATCGAAGTCTCGGTCTTCTCGTTGAGGGCGATCCGGCTGACGATCTGCTCGTCGGTGGCGCTCGACCAGTTCGTCTGCCAGCCCGTGCCGAAGAACTGCGGCATGACGTCGTTGGTGATGAAGTCGTCCATCTGGGCGGTGGTGACGGCGGCGGCGGCCGGGTCGTCCTGCGTAAAGCCGAAACGGGCGAAGAAGGCGGCGTCGAGCGCGGCCTTCGCCGGCGAACCCGCGGCGGTGAAATCGTCGATCGGCTTGACGTCGGTGTTGGTGCCGGCAAACAGGTATTCGCCGTTGACGGAGGTGTTGAGGATTGCCGTCATCGACTGCAGCGCAGCGTTGCCGCTATCGTGGGCGACGGTGTCGGTCATGTCGCCGGAGGAGGCCGTCGCCATGGCGCCGAGCAGCGCCTGCGCGACGTCTGTGAGCTGGCCGAGCGCATCCTGGGTGGACGACAGCCGCGACGCCACCAGCGCATTTGAATCGACGATGCCGTTCAGCCGGTCGAGGTCGCGCGCGAAGGTTACCGACTGGGCCGTGCGCGTGCCGAGCGCCAGCCCGGTATCGGCGACCCGCCCGGTATCCATCTCCTTCTGCGCCTTGACGAGGTCGACCTGCATGCGCGTTTGCGAGTAGCGCATGGCGTTGGAGATGGCGGCGGAGGAAACGCCTGACGCCTTCATGATCTTACCTCACCGCTTCCATCAGCGAATCCAGCATCTGGTTGACGGTGCTGAGGATCCGCGCCGACGCCTGGTAGGTATGCTCGAGGTCGAGCAGCAGCGACATTTCGGTATCGACATTGACGCCGGTGTCGTTGGACAGGGCCTCGGCGGTGCGGGTCGCCAGCGCCTCCTTGGCGTCGGCGGCGGTCGAGGCCTGCTGGCGGATGCCCTCGAACCAGCCGATGGAACTGGCCGAGTAGGCCGTGACGCTGACGGTGGTGTTGATGCCGGCGGCCGGGCTGAATGCCATCGGCTGGTCGAGCCGGTTGGCATAATTGATGAGCAGGTCGGCATAGGATGCGCCGCCGGAGGTGTTGGCGACATAGGCCGCGCCATTGGCACCGCCGTCGCGCAGCAAGGTGACGTTGCCGCCGGCGGCGGGGTCCATCGCGGCGTTGACCCTGATCTGGCCCGCCAGCCCGGTGGTCAACGTGCCGGGAATGGACGAGCTGCCTGCCTGCATGAACAGGCCGGCCGCATCGGGATTGGGCGGCGCCGTCTCGGCGAAGGCGCCGATCAGCCCGCGCGCGATCTCGTCGAGCTGGGCTTGCATGGTGACGGTGACGTTGTCGCGAAGCTGGATCAATCCGGCCAGCTTGCCGCCGGCGTCGGTGTCACCGCCGGTCCCGGCCTTGAGCGGCACGTTGTCGATGTAGACGGCGTTGCCCTGGGTGCCGGCCGCATAGCCGGCCAGCGGCTGGAAGGACACCGAGCGCGGGATCGTCTCGAACAGCGTCGTGCCGTCGCCGGTGGTGATGATCATGTCGTTGTCGCCGCGCGTGAAGGTCGAGATCGGCACGTATTCGCCGATCTTCTTCAAAAGCGCGTCGCGCTGGTCGAGTGCGTCGGAGACATCGGCCCCCGAACGGCTGCCCGAGACGATGGCCGTGTTGACGTCCTGGAACTGAGAGAGCAGCGAGTTCAGGTCGCCGACCGCGGTGGCGATCTGGCCATCGGTGTCGGTGCGGAACTTCTGGATGGCGTCAGTGCCCTCGTTCAGCGAGCGCACGACCTGGCGTGCGGCGTCGATGACGGCGGTGCCGGCATTCTGGTTCGACGGCGAGGTGGCGTAAAGCTGCAGCGCCTCATGCAGCTTGCCGATGGCGGTCGATGCCGAGGAGGCGTTGTCGACGCCGTTGACGGCCAGTTCGAGCTGGTCGAGGCCGCCGGAGAGCGCGCTCTGGCCTGCCCAGGCCGATAGTGCTGCAAGGTTCTGGCGGAAAAGCTGCTCGTTGGCGGCGCGCTGGATCTGGACGGCGCGCGCGCCGGGGTCGGTCGAGACGACGGGCGCCGTGCGGCGCGAATAGTCGGGATTGGCGGCATCCGCGACGTTGCGGGAGACCACCGACGTCTGGCGCGAGGTAGTCAGCAGCGACGACTGAGCGATGCTCAATGCGGATGAAAGGGACATTCTTCTTAGCGTCTTTCAATCGCCGCGCCGCCGCGGCCACTCATCTCTTGAGGTTGACCAGGACGTCCATCAGGTCGGAACCGGTCTGGAACACCTTGGAATTGGCCGTGTAGCTGCGCTGCGCCGCGATCATCGAGGTGAGTTCCTCGGCGATGTCGACATCGGAGTTCTCAAGGGCGCCCGAAATGATCGCCCCGAGCTTGCCCTGATTGGCGAAACCGATCGTGACGGCACCCGATTCCGAGCTCTGCGCATAGACGTTGCCGGCGAGCGCCGAGAGCTGGTCCGGGCTGGTGACGTCGGCCAGCGGGATCTTGTAGAGCGCCTTGGACGAGCCGTCCTTGTAGCGGGCGTAGATGGTGCCGTCCTTGCTGATCTCGACCTTGTCGATGGTGCCGGGCGCGTTGCCGTTCACGGTCGGCTCTGTCGGCGTATAGGCGGCGCCCAGCTGGGTCAGCGTCGACAGGTCGAGCGTCATGGCTGCGCCGTTGGGCACGGTGAACGAGACGCTGTCGGTGGCGCCCGTCAGCTTGCCGGTGGTCATGTCGAAATTCAGGTTGGCCGAGCCGAGCGCGCCGCCGGTATAGGGGAAGGAAGTGCCGGGCGTCGCCTGCGACTGATCGAACACTGAAACCTGCCAGCTGCCGGCGCCGGTGTTGGTGAAATAGACGTCGAGCAGCTTCTTGTTGCCGAGATTGTCGTAGACGACCATGGACGACTTGGCCGTGTACTGTGCCGTCGCGCTGTTGGTGGAGGGCAGGTCGCCCGCCGCGACGGGCGTCGCCGAGGCCGGCAGGTTGGCGCCGAAGCTGCCCTCGGTGCTGGGCGTCGCCGTCATGCCCTGCTCGGAAATGACCACCGGCACGAGGCCCTCGAAGCCGTTCACGGTCGCCGCCGGCATGCCGTTCTCGAAGCTGTAGGCCATCAGCTGGAAGCCGGCCGCGTTGACCAGCCTGCCTTCGGCATCCGGCACGAAGGCGCCGGCGCGCGTGAGGTAAGGCGTGCCGCTGGCATCCTGGACGACGAAGAAGCCGTCGCCGTTGACGGCGAGGTCGGACACTGAAGTCGTGTATTGCAGCACGCCCTGCGAGGAAATCGAGGAGCGCACCGTGGTGGTGACGCCGCCGGAATTGTAGGCGCCGCCGGTGGTCGGCATGACCAGCGTGGAGAACTCGGTGGAGGAGCGTTTGTAGCCGGTGGTGTCGGCGTTGGCGATGTTGTCGGCGACAGTGGACAGGCGGTTGGCCTGGGCGTTCATGCCGGAAACGCCGGTTCGCATCATTCCATACAAGCTCATCGAAACGTCTCCTGGTACCGCGAAAGAGCGGCCTTCAGGATACGCGTCCTGTCTTGCGCGAGGCTGGCGCGGCTGGGGCGATGCGAACGGGCCGGCCGCATCAGGCTACCAGCCGGTAGCCCAGGAAGCGCTTTGAATCGATGGGATCGTGGCCAAGCTTCTCGCGCAGCTTCTTGCGCAGCTTGCTGATGTGGCTTTCCACGACATTCTCCTCGACCTCTTCGTCGAAGATGCCGTAGATGGCGTTGAAGACCTGGGTCTTGGTGACGCGCCGGCCACGGTTGGCGGCGAGATATTCGAGGATGCGGCGCTCGCGGCGCGGCAGGGGCAGCGGCTCGCCGTCGATCTCGGGGTCGCGGCCATCCATGAAGATGCGCATGGCGCCGATTTCGGTGTAGGCGGCTTCGTCCTGCGCGCGGCGGCTGATGGCGGCGATGCGGGCGAGGATTTCGCGGATGTGGACGGGCTTGCGCACGACGTCGTCGACGCCGGATTCGAACAGGCGCAGCGTGTTTTCGAGCGAGTTCTGTTCGCTGAGCGCGATCACCGGGGCGCCGGTGCGGCCGCGAATCTGGCGCGGCGAGATCGAGCCCTCGCGGCAATCGCCGATGAGGAAGGCGCTGACCGACTTGAGGTCGTCTTCGGGCGCGCTCTCGACCCACTCCCCGAATTCGCCCGGCGCGAAGCCGGCGCTCGCCACGCCTTCGCGATCGAAAAGGGAATGATACCCTTCCGTCACCAGTTCGCGCTCGTCAACGATCACGATCATCGGCCCGCCCTCCGAATCAACTTTTATGCCCCGTTGCAACAATGGGTAATCGCGGCCGGGAATCGTGACCACCATCAAATCTTGCGGATAGTTTCTTGGGAGTCGGGAATCGCTCTGGTTGTATTATCCGACAAATATGTAAGCGTCGGCAGGGTGCCTGCGGTTCGTCGTCCGAGATTCCGTCAGCTTTATTCGGCGCGGCAGATCGTGCAACTTACGGTTTGCAGAACGAGCGGGCGTTGGCCGTCCATTTGCCGAAGCCGACGGCGACCATGTTGGCGATGACGCGGCAGACATAGACCTTCTGCGCGGGATCGTTGTCGGGGCCGGCATGGTAGCGGGCGACCGCCATCGACCATGTCTGGTGGCGGGCATGAAGGCTGGCCAGGAAGCGGGCCGCATAGTCGACGTTGCGATGCGGATCGAGCATGTCGGCGACGCTGCGGAACTGCGAGGCGTGATAGTGATGGTTGATCTGCATGCAGCCGAGGTCGATCAGCGTCTTGCCGTTGTTGCGCGCCTTCTCGAAGTCCGCCAGGGCTTCCGAACGGTTGCGCGGGAAGACGGCTTTTCCTTCTATGTTCAAGGCGTTGGGCTGGAGGCTGCCCTTGTTGCCGGTTTCCGTCAGGCCGACCGCGTAGAGGATGCCGGCGGGGATGCCGTAGCGGTCGGCCGCGCGCAGGATTTCCGCCTCGCACGGGTTGGCGGCGGCGTTTGCCGCCCCGGCCGCAAGGCTAGATAAACAGATTGCCGCCAGCGCCGATGCGAGAAGCCTGCGCGCTGCGCGGGGCGTCCTGCCTGCCGTCATTGCCGTTCCTTTCCGATTGGTGGCCCGCTTGCCGTCCGGCCGCTCCCTCGCCGTTCGGGTTGCCAGGCTGAAAGGACGAGGGGTCGCGGTAGGGTGCCGCGGTCGCCGACGATGCCGCGTCGGCGCGCGCGGCAGGGGTCGCCGCCATCTGCGGTTGCAGGACGGTGACGCTGTCGACGCCGAGCCCGAGGCGTTTCAGCGACTTGGCGATGTCGTCCTTGTCGACTTCGAGGCGGCGGTAGGCCTCATGCGTCTCGGGCTTCAGCTCAACCGTCAATTGCTGTCCCGTCATGCGCAGGCTGGCGGTGACGGAGCCGAGGTCGGCGGGGCGAAGCTCGATCTTGAGGACGTGTGTCGGAAGGGCAACAGAAGGGGTGGCCGCCTGCATCGCGGCGGCCTGCCTGAAGCCGTTGTCGGCAGAAATGGTGGCGACAAGCGCCGCCGTGGTCTGGCTCATCGGGTGGGAAGCGGGCGCCGCGAAGGACTGGCTGGCGGTGACCGAGACGGTGCGCGGCGTCTCGTCCTGGCGGCGCTCGCCGGCGCGCTGCTGCCGCGCATCGCCGTCCGCCCCCTTCCGTTCCGGCGAGATTTCGCGGATGCGTGGCAGGGGAGCGTCTTTCGAGGCGTCGCTGGCATTCGTCAGGGGCGCGTCGGTGACTCCTTCTGTTTCCGAGGTCTCGGCAACGGTCGCTCCAGGCAGCGCTTGGCGCTTGCCCGCCGCTGCCTGTTCCGGCTGGAGATGGATTGCAGCGCGAGTGGTCGCGTCGGCGGCTTGAGCCGTCGCGGAATGCGCTTTCGTTTCCGCTTCCGCCTTTCCGGCAGATGGGGCCTGCCGGGCAATCCGTTCGGCAGGCGAGGCGGCATCCGCCTTCCGGCCGTCGGTCTTGGCGGAATTGCCGGCCGTCGCGTCGAGCATCATCGACGCGGCGATTGCCGTGTCGTCGCCTACGGTCGCATTTTTGTCAGCGGCTTCGTTACTCTTGCCGTCGTCCACTGCACCAGACCGCCCATCTTTGGCGGCGCCGAGGCGGTTCAGGCTGACCAGCAGCGGCAGCCTGTCGCGCAAAGGCGGCGTGCCCTGCGCCGTGTCGGCGTCATCCCGGTGCTTGCCGTGGCGATGTTTTTCGTGCGCCTCACCGGCTGCCCGGCCGTCCTCGTCCGAGCGGGTGCGGGTGGCGCTTTCCGGCGTCGTCTTCGTATCCGCCGTGGATCGATCCTTGCCGTCGAGCACGTCGCGGAAGGCGGGTTCGCCCGGTGCCGGTTCGCGTGCCGGCGCGGAGCCCGAAGGGCCGGTCGCCATGCCGGGAAGGGTCGGGGTCATGGTGACGGTCATTGGGGGGAGGTTCCCAGCATCTGATCGATCTGATCGAGCTTGCGTCGCGCGTCGGCGATGGTCGCGTCTGTGGCATCGGCAGGTTGCCCGCCCGCGGAGGCATCCGATGTCACGGGCGCAGGTTCCGTTGCCGGCGGGGACGCGTCGGCGACCGGCCGCTGTGCGGCGGCCTGTTCGCCGGCCGGCTCCGACGCCGCCTGCTCGGACACTGTCTGCTCGGCTGGGCGTTCGGAGACCGCGCCCTCGACCGGCGGCAGGTCGTCCGCCGCTTCCGGCGCGGCAGGGCTTTTCGCATCCGCGAGATCGGCGGCGGCAGGCTGGGCGGGCGAGGAGACGGCCTCCGCCAGCGGCGGCGGCGTCGTCGTGGCGCCGGCGGGAGGCGGGGCGACGATCTCGCGGGTGACGGCCTCGGCGGCATCGAACAGCGCGCGGTCGCTTTCGGAGAGGCGGCTGCGGTCGATCGTCTTCAACGTCTCGCGCAGGTCGTCGACCGTCGCCGACGTCACCGCCGAAAGGCTGGCATAGAGGGCCGCGCGCGGATCGCTGCCTGCGTCCTTGCCGCGCTTCTGCTCAGCCTTGGCGGCGGCGAAGGCGGACAGGTCGTTCAGGCCGTCGATGGCGGCGCGGCGGGCGATGCGCAGATAGATCACCCGCGCGCGCTCGGCGTCCATCATGGCGGTGATGTCGGCGAGCCTGTCGCGGCCGAGCGCCTGGTCCATGGAAATGACGCCGGAGACGAAAGAGTCGGCGAACTGGCTGGCATAGGGCGAATGCAGGTAACCCTGGACATACTGGGTGGAGGCATGGGCGAAGCGGGCGGCGTCGCCGTTCGCCACCGTGATGCCGATCGTGCGCCGGAGTGCCGCTTCCTCCACCAGAGTGCCGGGGCTGAGCAACCTTGCCTTGTCGAGGAGGGGGAGCGCCTGTGCCGGGTCCTCGCCGGCGAGCAGCGAGCCCTTCACCAGGGCGACGAAGGCGCCGAGATCGCTCGGCAGCGTCATCGGGTCGACTGGCTTCAGCGCCTCGATGGCGTCGGCGGGACGGCCGCCGAGATAGGCGAGGATGCCGGTGGAGATCGCCTGCATGCCGGCATCCATCTCGATATGCGCGGTCGCCGCCTTGACGGTCGCGGGATTGCCGCCGCTCATGCCGTAGACCAGAAGCGCGCGCAGGTTCTTCGGGTCCTTCAGGTCCTCGGCGCTCAGCTTGCGCAGGCGCGCGTCGGTCAGTTCGAGCAGCTTGGCCTGCATCGGCAGCGCCGCCTGGTCGCCGGAGGCGATACGGTCCTGCACCAGTTGCAGCGAGCGCACCATCTGGTAGGGCGCCAGCGCCTCCGTGGCGTGGCCGGCGCCGGTGCCCGCGGCCATTGTCAGCAGGAAGCCGGCGGCGCGGCAAAGCTCCGCGATCCGTCTCATCCTCCCGTCTCCAGGATGATCTCGATGCGGCGGTTCACGGCGGCATAGGGGTCGGCCTTGTCCTTCGGCCGGCGGTCGGCGAAGCCGGCCACTTCGGAGATGCGGCCTTCGTCGACGCCGCCGCGCACCAGCATGTAGTAGGCGGCATGTGCGCGCGCGGTCGACAGGCGCCAGTTGTCGTAGGTGGTCGAGTGGAAGGGGCGGGCGTCGGTATGCCCCTCGATGGAGATCGAGCCTTTCTGCGCGTTGACGATGCGGCCGATCTTGTCCATCGCCAGCACAAGGTCGCGGCTGGGCACGGCCGAACCGATCTCGAACATGCCGAAATCGAGCTGGTCGGTGATCGAGATGGCGACGCCCTTGTCGGTGGCCTCGACGGAAATGCCGTTCAGCATCTTGTCGTTCAGCTTGAACGTATCGGCGATTTCCCGGCTGACCTCGGCGGCGGCGCGCAGCGCGGCGGCGGACGGACCTTTCGGCGCCTCGTTCCCGTCCGGGTTCGCCGCTTCGGTTTTGGCCGGTTCGGGGGCGGCTGGCTTGGCGGCGGTCGGGTCGCTGTCTGCCTCGGTCCGGTCGGCGGATGCGCCGGCCGGCCTGGTCTCTTCCGGTGCGTTCGCCCCAACCTGTTGCGCTTTCCTGGCCTCGGTCATCTGCGAAGGCTGCGCCGGTGCCTTTTCAGGCTGGGCTGCCGGCGTCACCGCTTTCACTTCGGGAACGGCGACTTCGGCTATCTTGTCGCCGGGCTTGGCTGACTCGCCATCAATCTTGGCGCGCGCGGCGCTTGCCTCGGCGGCGGGCGTCGTTTCCTGCTGCGACCAGAAGTCGGGCGAGAACGGGTCGCGGTAGGACTGTCCGCCGTCGGCGCCGGAGGCGGGACCGGCCTCCTGCGCGCCGCCGTCGCCCTTCTTGCTGACGTTCTGCATGATGCCGGTGTCGGAGGCGATTTCGGCCAGCACCGCATAGGGGTCGGCGAACAGCTGTTGGTCGGACTTCTTGCTTTCTTCCTTCCGCCCCTTGTCATTGTCCTGGGGAGCCGTGCCGTCCTTGCCGCTCTTGCCGTTCTTGTCCGCCTCGGGAATGGGATTGCGCGCGGTCATCCCGACCGGAGAGGGGCCGTTGCCCAGATCCTCCAGTCCCTTGCGGCTGGAATTGCGGTCGATCAGCTTGATCGGGTTGAAATAGGAAGCGACGGCGGCTTTGGTCTGCTCGTTGGCGGCGTTGATGAGCCACATGACCAGAAAGAAGCACATCATCGCCGTCATGAAGTCGGCGAAGGCGATCTTCCAGACGCCGCCGTGATGACCCTCGTCGTCATCGTCGTGACCGCGCCGCACGATGATGATCTCGTGCTTCTCCTCAGCGGCCCCGGCCATGCTCATGACAGCACCTCGGACAATGCGGCGGACCATTCGGCCATGCGCGTCTCGAAGACGGCGTCGTCGATGGCGACGGTGAGGTCGAAGCCTGGAGCGTCGGTGAAGTCGAGGTTCGCCGCGCGCTCGCCGAGCGCGGTCTTCAGCGTCTCGTAGAGCGAAGAGGGGCCGCTGACGCGGATGCGCACCGCATCCGTGTCGCCGATCGCCTCGCGCACGGCATTGGCGAGCGCAGCGAGGGACCGTTTCTGCAAATCCTCGCCCAGCAGGCCGCCGACGACGCGCGCGACCTGGTCGGCGACGAGGTCGGTGACAGCCGCCTGCATGAGGTCGATGCGCGCGGCGACGGCCGCGCCGATGTCGCCGCCCAGCGTTTGCAGGAAGGCGTCGGTTTCCGCCTGCTTGGCCTCCAACTGCGCTGTCAGCTCCGCCTGATGGGCGGCAACAAGCCGCGCCTCGGCTTCCTGCTCGGCCCGTGCTACCGCCTCGGCGATGATCGTGCCCATGTCCGGCTGGGGAACGACCTCGGGCACAGGCTGCTCGACCGGTTTCGCCGCCGCTTCAGCGGGTTTGGGTCTCGTGCCGAAGTCGGGCAGAAGATCGAAAAGGGCGGCCGAGCGCATCAGGCCGTCGCCTCTTGCGCAGCCCATTTGCGCAGGATCTGCGCCGTGCGTTCCTCATTCAGGTCGACCATGCGGGCCAGCCGCTCCTGCGGCGCGGGCCTGAGCTTCTGGCGCAGGTCGTCGAGCGGGGTCTGCACGGCGGGGCGCGCGCCCGCAGTTTCCGGGCCGGCTATGGCACCGGCGACCGCCGGATCCGGCGTCGGCAGCGAGCGCTGCACCTCTTCGAAGCTCGGGCCGGTCAGCGCCGCGGGCCTGGCGGTCAGTGCCGCCGCCATCGGCCGCAGGCCGAAGAAGGCGAGCAGAAAGACGACGACCACGAAGGCGGCGGCATTGATGAGGGTGCCGGTGTAGTGGCCGATGCGTTCCATGATGCCCGGCTGTTCGAGCGGCACGCCGTCGAGCCCATCGATGAACTCGACGGCCGAGACGTCGATGATGTCGCCACGCTTTTCGTCGAAGCCGGTGGCGGAAGCGACCATCTTCTGGATGTCGGCGACGCGCTGGGCGATCTGCTCGGGCGTCGCGTCCTTGCCGAGGATGTCCTTCAGCCGCTGCTGGTTGACGACGACGGCGATCGACATCTTGTCGACGCTGTAGCCGTTGGAGACGGTGGCGATCTTCTTGGAGCTGATCTCGTAGTTGGCGATCTCTTCCTTGCGGTCGTTCTGCGAGCTGGACTGCGGGCCGTCCGTGCTGGCGGCCTGCGTCTCGGGCAGGTTCTGCTCGACGGTGGTCGGCGTGGAGGCCTGCTTCTGGTTGCTGTTCTCGTTCGATTTCACCGTCTGCACGGAGCGTTCGACGCGCGAGTTCGGATCGTAGATCGTCTCCTCGGTCTGGCGCGTGTCGGTGTTGACGTCGGCCTTCACCGAGGCGCGGAAATTGTCGGGGCCGAGATAGGGGCTGAGGGCGCGGCGGATATTGTCCTCGATCTGCGTCTCGACGGTCTGCTCGACGCTGAGCGAGCGGGCAGCGCTCGTGTTGGACGGGTCGTCGCCGGCGGCCAGGAGATTGCCGGTCGAATCCAGCACTGTCACCTTGTCGGCCGACAGCGCCGGTACGGCGGCGGCTACCAGATGGCGGATCGACATGGCCGTCTTGGTGGCGTCGGTGCCGGCATAGCGGATGACGACGGAGGCGGACGGCTGCTGCTCGTCGCGGCGGAAGTTGGCGCGCTCGGACATGACGATGTGAACGCGCGCCGCCTTGATGCCCTGCAGCGACTGGATGGTGCGGGCGATCTCGCCCTCCAGCGCGCGCACGCGGGTGACCTGCTGCATGAAGGAGGTGAGCCCGAGCGAGCCGACATTGTCGAAAAGTTCGTAGCCGGCGTTGGCACTGGTCGGCAGACCCTTTTCGGCAAGCAGCATGCGCGCCTGCGCGGTGTTGCCGGCGGCGACCAGCACGCTGGTGCCGTCGGAGCCGACGTCGAAGGCGATGCCGGCTTCGCCAAGCACCATGCCGATCTGGTTTACGTCGGCGCGGTCGAGCCCGACATAGAGCGTCTCGTAGGCGGGCCGGTTCAGATAGACCGAGGCGATGCCGACGACGGCGATGACCAGCGCAGCGATGGCGCCCATGATGGCCAGCCGTTTCGTCCCGAACCCTTGCAGGTTGGCGATGATGGTCTTGATCTGCTCCGGCACGGCAGCTCTGCTCCCGGCATGATTGCCCTGCCTTCAGCCTAAGGCGCGAAGCTTGTGCGAAAATTATGGGCCGGGCGCGCGGCTTGAAAGGGATCGCGCAAACGAAAAGGGCCGCGAAAGCCGCGGCCCTTGCGAAAGTTTGCCGGTGCCGGCGTCAGCCCTTGAACAGGGCAAGGATGTTCTGCGAGTTGGTGTTGGCGATGGACAGCGCCTGGATGCCGAGCTGTTGCTGCACCTGAAGCGCCTGGAGCTTGGTCGATTCCTTGTTCATGTCGGCATCGACCAGCTGGCCGACGCCGCGGTCGATAGAGTCCATCAGCTTGGAGACGAAATCCTTCTGCATGTCGATGCGCGACTTGGCGGCGCCGAGTTCGGAAGCCGCGGCCGTCATCTTGCCCAGCACCTTTTCGATGTCGGTCAAAAGGTTGTCGAACTTGGCGACATCGCCGGTGCCGGTGATGGCGGACATGCCGGTCGCCGACAGGTTGATGTCGAGCAATGATACGTTGGACGCCGAGCCGGCCTTGTCGAGGATGCCCGCGCTGGCGGTCGCGTTGGCGTCGATCAGGCGGATGTTCTTGTAGGCGATGTCGATGGAGCCGGTGACGACGGCGCCGGTCGAGTCGCGGTTGTAGGAGGAGATGACCTGCAGCGTCGTATCGGTGGAGGCCGAATCGGTCTGCAGCAGGTTGGCTCCGGCATAGGTCGCGCCGCCGATCGAATCCCTGAGCTGGTCCTGATAGGACTTTATCTCGCTCTGGATCTTGGCGCGGTCCTCGGCGCTCGAGGTCTTGGCCAGCAGGACCTTGGCCTTGATATCGTCGATGACGTCGATGGCGGAATTCATCGCGGTATAGGCGGTATCGACCTTGCCGGCGCCGAGCCCGAGCGCATCCTGGACGACCGAATTCGCCTTGTTGTCGGAGCGCATGGTGGTGGCGATCGACCAGTAGGCGGCGTTGTCGGAGGCGGTCGAGACGCGAAAGCCGGTGGAGATACGGCTCTGCGTCTGCTCAAGCTGCTTGTTGGTCGCATTGAGGCTCTGCAATGCCGTCATCGCAGAGGCGTTCGTCATGATGCTTGCCACGGGCCACCCTTTCCTCGGACATTCCGCCGGGCCAGGGCGCGACGGATACGATCGGTTAACCATAACTAGCCCGTCATGGTTAACAGCCGATTAAAGGGATGTGAGACGACGGCGGAAAGGAAAAAGGCCGCGCTTCCCGGGGAAGCGCGGCCCGTTCGGCCTGATGTCGCCGGCTGTTGCCGGCGCTAGCCTTAGCGGAACAGCGACAGGATCTGCTGCGTGTTCGAGTTGGCGATCGACAGCGCCTGGATGCCGAGCTGCTGCTGCACCTGGAGGGCCTGCAGGCGGGTCGATTCCTTGTTCATGTCGGCATCGACGAGCTGACCGACGCCGCGATCGATCGAGTCGGAGAGCTTCGAGACGAAGTCCTTCTGCATGTCGATGCGGGCCTTGGCGGCACCGAGGGTCGCAGCGCCGGTGGCCATGCCCTTGAGCGCCGTTTCGATGCCGGTCAGCATGTTGTCGAAGGCGGTGCTCGTGCTGGCGGCACCGGTGCCCGAAACCTTGAGGTCCAGGATCGACGTCTGAGTTCCGCCGGTGCCCGTCGTGATCGCGAACTGCTTGTCGAGGATGCCGGTCTTGGTGCCGGCGCTGCCGGTGCGGCTGTCGATCAGGCGCGTGCTGTCGTTGGTGACGTCGATGGTGCCGGTCGAAACCTTGCCCGTCGAGTCGCGGTTGTAGGACGTCATGACCGTCAGCTTGGTGCCGGCGACCGAAGCGTCGGTCTTCAGCAGGTTGGAGCCGGCGTAGTTGGCGCCGCCGATGTTGTCCTTGAGCTGGTTCTGCAGCTCGGTGATTTCGGACTGGATCTTGGCGCGGTCGTCGGTGCTGGAAGTCTTGGCCAGCAGGACCTTTTCCTTGATCTGGTCGACCACGTCGATGGCCGAGTTCATCGCGGTGTAGGCGGTGTCCACCTTGCCGGCGCCGAGGCCGAGCGCGTCCTGGAGGACGGAGTTCGCCTTGTTGTCGGAGCGCATGGTGGTGGCGATCGACCAGTAGGCGGCGTTGTCGGACGCCGTCGAAACGCGGAAGCCGGTCGAAATGCGCGACTGCGTGGTCTCGAGTGCCTTGTTGGTCGCGTTCAGGCTCTGCAGTGCGGTGAGCGCAGACGCGTTCGTGTTGATGCTCGACATGAGTACACGTACCTTAATACACGGATTTTTTTGGCATACCGGCTCGACCGGTATGGCGGTACGGCATCATGCCTATGGTCGATCCAGCGACCACCCGCCATTGCCGGGACAATGGCAGGCACTCCCTGAAAAAGAGCTAAGCTTTATGGTTAATGGAAGGTGAAATGTTGCCTTCCAGCGAAAGCCTCGCACAACCCAGCTCGCTTACGATGGCGTCCGGGTGCCGGATGGGCACGCGCGGATTGGAGACGTGGATGCCGTCAGCAACGAACGCCCGCAAAAGCGAACCACCAGCAGGTGCCCAACCTTTCACGGCCGACAATGTGCGCGGTGCGGACGCGCTGGTGCAGGCGCTGGCCGGCGGCGGGGCAGGAGCTGTGCCCATGCCGGCGATCAGGCATGCCGCTTCCGCGCAGGACCGCAAGGCGATCAAGAAGGCCGGGCGTCTCCTCAAGCAGGCCGTCGAGGCCCTGGATGCGCGCCGCTTCAAGGCTTCGGAGGCGCTCTTCGACGAGGGGCTTGCCCTGTTGGAAAACCCGCCGTCGCTTTTGTGGTGCTATCGGCTGGTCGCCGCGTCCAAGGCGGCCAACTACGAATATGTCGTCAACAACTACCAGCGCATCCGCGCCCTCGTCTCCACCGAGGACGAGATGGTGGTGGTCGATCGTGCCTGGATCGACTGCCTGACCTCAGCCGGCTTCCTGCATGAGGCGCTGCGGGAAGCCGAGGCGCTGCTGGCGCGCGGCACCAGATACCAGGCTTCCATCATGTCCTCCATCGGCGTCATCCATGCCCGGCTCGGCAACCTCCAAAAGGCGATTGCCATCCAGAAATCGGTTCTCGAGAAGGAACCGTCGCACGTGCTGGCGCGGTGGAATCTCGCTATCCAGCAACTGGAGGCGGGCGAACTGCCTGAAGCCTTCGACAACTACGAGGTGCGCTGGGACTGGCCGGATTTTCCCTCGGAGCGCCGGACCTTCGCCATACAGCGCTGGCAAGGGGAAGCCCTCGCCGGAAAGCGGGTGCTGGTGTGGCGCGAACAGGGCATCGGCGATGAAATCCGTTTTGCCAGCATCCTGCCGGACCTGATCGCCACCGGTGCCCATATCACCCTCGAATGCGCGCCGAAGCTCGCGGCGCTTTTCCGCATATCTTTCCCCGACATCGAAGTGCGGCCCGACCTGGGACCCGACGCGCGCAAGCCGAAAGACTATGCGGGCTTCGACTTCGAGGTTCCGATCGGTTCGCTGGCCCGCCATTTCCGGCCGACCGCAGCGGCGATGCAGGCGAAAAGCCGGCCGTGGCTCAAGCGCGACGGCGAGATCGAGCAGCGGCTGCGCGCGGACATGAACGTCGCGCCGCATCAGCCGGTCATCGGCCTGTGCTGGCGCTCGTCCAACCGCAACGTGCAACGCAACCAGCAATATGTGAAGGCGGAGTTCCTCGCGCCGTTGAAGCTGCTCGGCACGACGAAGTTCGTCTGCCTGCAGTACGACGAATGCCGCGAGGAAGTCGCGGCGATGCGCGAAATGGGCCTGCCGATCTACGATTTCCCGGCCATCGACCAGATGAACGACCTCGTGTCAGCGTCCTATCTGACGGGAGCCTGCGATCTGGTCGTCACCGCCGGCACCGCGACCCTGGAGCTGGCAGCGGGCCTCGGCGTCCCCACCGTCCTGTTCGGGCAGAGCGGATCGCAGATCCAGCTCGGCACCGACGGCGTGCCGTGGCATCCGGCGACCCGGTTCCTGCCGCTGGACGCCGACGACCCGATCGGTGTCGCCAAATCCGTCCTGTTCGACTGGAACGCCATCGCCACCTGGGCAGAGAAGGCCAGCACGTCGGGGCGGCCGACAGACTGGCGGCTGTCCTATCCGGGCGCGGCTTGAGAGCCTTTCTGAAAATTCCGTGAGGCCGGGCTGCAAACGGCGTCCGACTGTGCTCCGGTGCTCACGTACTTGATGTACGCTCCGCTCCGGTGCTCGCCAGCCACCGTCTTCGCGACGGCCTGACGGTTTTTCAAAAAGGCTCTGAGAGCCATCCGCTTGGCCGCGTCCGGGCGACGCAGGACGCTTTTCCCGGCCGCCAGTTGTCCTAATTGAACGACCGCACCAGCGAGCCGATCAAAAGGTTCCAACCGTCGATCAGCACGAAGAACAGGATCTTGAAGGGCAGCGACACCACCGTCGGCGGCAGCATCATCATGCCCATGGCCATGGTGATGGTGGCGACGATCAGGTCGATGACGAGGAAAGGCAGCACGATCAGGAAGCCGATCTCGAAGCCGCGGCGGATTTCGGAGATCATGAAGGCGGGGACCAGGATGCGCAGGTCCACCGTCTCGCGCGACACCTGCTGGCCGCGCTCGCGCGCGAGGTCTGCGAACAGGTCGAAGTCCTTGTCGCGGACGTTGCGCAGCATGAACGTGCGGAACGGATCGGAGATCTTCTCCAGCGCCTCGGTCTGGCTGATCTGGTTGTCCATCAGTGGCCTGACGCCGGTGTTCCATGCCTGGTCGAAGGTCGGCGCCATGACGTAGAACGTCATGAACAGCGACAGCGAGATCAGGATCAGGTTGGCCGGCGTTGATTGCAGGCCGATGCCGGCGCGCAGGATCGAAAAGGCGATGACGAAGCGGGTGAAGCTCGTGACCATGATGAGCAGGCCCGGCGCGACAGAAAGCACGCTGATGAGCCCGAACATCTGGATGATGTAGCCGACGGTCTCGCCGTTGGCCTGGCTGATGCCGCCGAGATCGATCTGCTGGGCCGCGGCGGCGCCGGTGAGCGCCAGCAGCGCCAGGAATGCGAACAGCGGCTTTTTCATTCGAACAGAAGCGTCCTGATGAGGACGTCCTTGGCGTGGCCGTCGCTGCGGATGGCGGCGCGTTCCTGCAAATCCGCCTTGAGGTGCTGGTAGCCGCTGGCGCCTTCGACCTGGTACATCTTCAAGGTGCGCAGGTAGGCGAGGAGATCCTGGTGGATCGCCTCCGTCATCTCGGGCGGCTGCGGCGCGTCGTAGACCACCGACAGGTCCATGCGCACCCACACGTCGGCGGGGGCGGCGAGGTTGGTGGTGATCTGCGGGAGCTGGACCAGTACAGGGGCGCCGGCGACGGGCTTTTCTTCCGCCGGTGCTTCCTCGGTCTTTGCGCCATGGTCCAACCTGGCGGGCTTCGGCGGCGCTTCCGAGCTTTTCAGATAGCTGCCCGACATCCAGCCGACACCGAGGGCGGCGACGGTCATCGCCGCCAGCATGGCGAGCTGGACGACGAGGGACGGTCCCTTCGGCGCCTCTATCTGTTCCGCGTTCGCCATCGGGGACCGGCCTAGAAGGGCAGCACCTGGTCCAGCACCTGCTGGCCGTAGGCCGGCTGCTGGACCTCGGTGATGCGGCCGCGGCCGCCATAGGAGATGCGCGCCTCGGCGATGCGCTCGTAGGAAATCGTGTTGGCCGCGCCGATATCGGCCGGGCGCACCATGCCGGCGATCGTCAGCACGCGCATCTCGGCGTTGACGCGCACCTCCTGCGAGCCCTTGATCATCAGGTTGCCGTTGGGCAGCACGTCGGTGACGATGGCGGCGACGTTGAGTTCGAGATTTTCCGACCGCTCGATGGCGCCGTCGGCATTGGTCTCGGTCTTGGAATCGAGGCTGCCCTTGCCCTTGCCGGACGTGCTCCAGCCATCCCAGCCGAGATCGACGCCGAAGCCGAGCGAGCGGTTGGCGGTGCGGCTGCGGTCGTTCTGGTTCTTGAACTTGGCGCGGTCGTTGATCTTGATCTTGACGGTCAGAATGTCGCCGGCGCGCAGCGCGCGCGGGTCGGTGAACAGCCGGCTCTGGCGATCGTCCCACAGCGAGAACTTCTTGACCGGCGCCGACGGCGTTTCGGGGTAGCGGTAGGTCGACACGGTGCCGCCGTCGATGCCGGCGCCGACCGGCGACAGCGCCGGCTCCTTGTTGACCTCCCTGAGGTCGGAGGCACAGCCGGAAAGCAGCATCGCAGCCACCAGGAGGACGTATCTGCGCATCATGACGGGTCTACCCTGCGGGCCGCGCTGGCCATCACCCCGGTGAGGGTGGCGGCGGCCTTCGTTTCCATTTCGTTGAGAATGACGCCGGCCTTGCGCGGATCCAGCTTCATCAGGATGGCGGCGGCCAGTTCCGGCTTGACGGCGGCCAGCCGCTCGGCGGCGGCGTCCGGCTTCATGTCGCTGTAGATCTTGACGACGCCTTCCTCGGCGCGGGCGAGGAAGACCTCGCGGCGCTTCAACCACATCTCGTATTCCGAGCGCTTCGCCTCCAGCGCCTTGATGCGGGCGTCGACATCGTCCTGCAATTTCTTGAGTTCGGCCGCCTGGAGGGAGTAGCGGCGGTCGCGCGCGGCGTCGGCGATGTTGGAGCAGAAGCGCTCGACGTCGCTTTGCTCGGGGTTCTCCGCTGTCAGCAAACTGGCCGCTGCCGGCGCGGGTGCGGCGGTTTCGCGCTGGAGAGCCTGCGGCGCCGGGGCGGCGGGCGCGCCCGGCAGAACCTGGCGCACCGGCTCGGTGGCCGACGCCGGGGCGCCGAGCAACACAAGGCCGACGGCGATGCCGCATAACGCGTGCAGGGTGTTGGAGCGACGGAGAGGCGGGAGGAGACGTTCAAGCATCGGCGCGACCTATTGGAGGATCAGGTCGGCTTGCAGGGCGCCGGCCGACTTGATGCCTTGCAGAATGGCGATGATGCCGTCGGGCTTGACGCCCAGGCGATTCAGTCCGGAGACGAGCGTTTCCAGGTCCGGTCCGTCCAGAAGGGCGACGCGTGCGTCGGGCTGACTGGCCTCGATGACGGTGTTGGGTTCGACTGCCGTCTCGCCCCGGGAGAAAGGTTCCGGCTGGACGACGCGCGGCGCTTCGGTGATGCGCACCGTCAGCGTGCCGTGGCTGATCGCCACGCGCGAGATCCTCACCTGGTTGCCGATGACGATGGTGCCGGTGCGCGAATCGACGACGACCTTCGCCGGCGTGTCGGACTCGACCACGAGGTTCTCGACCTCGGCATAGAAGCGCGCCGCCGAAACGCCCTTCGGCTTCTTCACCGAGACGGTGCGGGCGTCGCGTTCGGCCGCGACGCGCATTCCGAAGCGCTGGCCAGTGTAATCGTTGATGGCGTCGGCAATGCGGATGGCGGTGGAGAAGTCCGGGTTGCGCAATTGCAGCGTCAGCACCGTCTGGTCGTCGAACTCGGCGTCGACGGCGCGCTCGACGATGGCGCCGTTGGGAACACGGCCGGCGGTCGGCACGCCCTGCGTGAGCTGCTCGGCCTGGCCCTGCGCGGTGAAGCCGGAGACGATGACGGAGCCCTGGCCGACGGCATAGATCTGGCCGTCGGCGGCCTTCAGCGGCGTCATGATGAGCGTACCGCCCTGCAGCGAGGTGGCGTCGCCCATGGAGGAGACGTTGATGTCGATGCGCGCGCCGGACTGCACGAAGGGCGGCATGTTGGCGGTGACGATGACGGCGGCGACGTTCTTGGCGCGCGCCTGGCCGCCTTCGGTGGCGATGCCGAGGTTCTGCAGCATGGCGCGGATCGACTGTTCGGTGAAAGGCGAGTTGCGCAGGCTGTCGCCGGTGCCAGAGAGCCCGATGACGAGACCGTAGCCGACGAGCTGGTTGTCACGTGCGCTCTGGAGCTGGGCAATGTCCTTGATGCGCGCGGCGACCTGTCCGGGCGGCAACTGGCTGGGCGTCGCCGAGACCTTGAACATGCGCGCCGCGGTGGCCGGATCGTAGTCCTGACCGAGCGCCCCCGGTCCCTCCTTGGCGACCAGCGCGCGCTTCTGCCTGGCGTTCAGCCCGTCGGCCAGCGACGGCTGGACCGCCAGCAAAACTGCGACGGCTATGGCGAGGACGCCCTTCATGAGGCGCCGACCTGGATGGTGCCGTCCGCCATCACCGTGCCGGACAGCACCTTGCCACTGTCGATGTTGCGGACCTTGACGAGGTCGCCCGCGGCGCCCGGCTGCAAGGTGACGGCGGTGGTCGAGATGGTGAGGGGGCCGGCGACGAAATAGACCTGCACGGAGGCGCCCTGCTCGACCAGCCATGCCTCGCGCAGCGCGCTGACGGGGATGTAGCGGCCGGGCAGCAGCGTGCGCTTGGCGACCTTGCCGTCGAGTTCGGGCGCGGTGGTGGCGACGGCGTCCGGCTTGTGGCGTCCGGGGGCCAGCGTCACTTCCTTCAGCGCGGCAAGGCTGATCGTCTCGCCCGGATAGATGACGCGGTTGGGGATCAGCACGACCTCGTCGGCTGCGGCCGGCGCCGCACCGGCGCAAAGCGCCAGAGCGAGCGCCATCGAGCGCAGGACCGGAACGAGGATGCGCGCCGCCATCACCGTCACCTGATGTTCTTGGAGACGACGGCGGCCATTTCGTCGGCGGCCTGGATGACCTTGGAATTCATCTCGTAGGCGCGCTGCGCAGAGATCAGCTCGGTGATCTCCTTGACCGGATCGACGTTGGAATTCTCCAGGTAGCCCTGTTCGACGGTGGCATAGCCCGGATCACCCGGCACGCCGACATTGGCCGCGCCCGAGGCGACCGTCTCCTGGAACAGGTTGTCGCCGAGCGGCGCCAGGCCGGCCTCGTTGGCGAAGGTGGCGAGGGTGAGCTGGCCGAGGTCCTGCAGGTCGGTCTGGCCGTCGATGCGGGCGAAGACCTGGCCGGTCTTGTTGACGATGACCTCGACGGCGTCGGCCGGCACGGTGATGGCCGGGATGACGGCGGCGCCGTCGACCGTCACCAGCTGGCCGGTCGCGTTGGTGTTGAAGGCGCCGGAGCGGGTGTAGAGCGGGTTGCCGTCGGCGCCCTCGATCTGGAACCAGCCCTTGCCGGTCAGCGCGAGGTCGTAGTTGTTGCCGGTGCTGGTCAGCTCACCCTGGATGTGGACGTTGCGCACGGCGCTGGTCTTGACGCCGAGGCCGATGGAGACGCCTTCGGGAACGATCGAGCCGTTGGCACGGTTGGGCACGCCCTGCGTGCGGTCGACCTGATAGAGCAGGTCCGAGAACTCGGCGCGGGCGCGCTTGTAGCCGGTCGTGTTGATGTTGGCGATGTTGTTGGCGATGACTTCCAGGTTGGTTTGCTGGGCGTTCATGCCGGTGGCGGCGATGGCGAGCGCTTTCATGGGGCCGTCCTCAGATACTCATGCGGCTGATGTCGAGATAGGCGGAGACGATCTTGTCGCGGATGGCGACGGCCGCCTGCAGCGCCTGCTGGGCGCTCATGACGGCGTCGGCGACCTGGCGGGTGTCGGCATCGCCCTTGAGCGCCTGGATCGACACCTGCTCGGCGCTCTTCAGCGTGTCGACGGTGTTCGAGGCGGCCCGCGACAGGGCTTCGGCAAAGGATGCGCCGGCGCCGGCGGCCGGCGTGGCCGCATTGGACAGGAGGCCGGTGTCGGCATCGGAGTTGCCGACCGGGGGCCTGAGGTGGATGGCACCGATACCGCCGATCATCACTGGTTCCTCATCAGGTCGATGGTCATGGAGATCAGGTCGCGCGCCTGCTTGATGACCTGCAGGTTGGCCTCGTAGGAGCGGTTGGCCTCGGTCATGTCGGCCATCTCGATCAGCACGTTGACGTTCGGCATCTTGACGTAGCCCTTGTCGTCGGCGGCCTCGTTGCCGGGCTGGAACTCGACGGGGAAGGGCGAGGGGTCGCGGTCGATCGAATTCACCTCGACGAGGCTGCCGCCGGAAGCGCGGTCCAGCTCGGCGGCGAAGGATATGGTCTTGCGGCGATAGGGGTCGGCGCCGGGCGTGGTGCCGGTGGACTGGGCGTTGGCGAGGTTTTCGGAGACGACGCGCAGGCGCTCCGACTGGGCGCCGAGACCGGACGCCGCGACCTTGAGGGCTGCCGTCAAAGCGTCCATCGCGCGTCAGCCCTTCGTCGCCATGATCATCATGGTGTGGAAGGCCTTGACGATGGCCGTGTTGAGCTCGAAGGAGCGGCGCACCTCGCCGGCCTTCATCAGCTCTTCCTCCATGACGACGGTGTTCTTGGACGGCATGATCGCGCCGGTATAGGCCTGCGGCTTGACCGAGAAGGCGGCCTCGCTGGCGCCGAAGCCGAGGTGGCCGCTCTGCGTCGCGCTCAGCGTCACCGCCGTATGGTCGAGCACCTTCTGGAACGGCTCCACGTCGTTGGCGGTGTAGCCGGGCGTGTTGGCGTTGGCGATGTTGCCGGCGACAGCGGACTGGCGCACGGCCAGCCACTCGGCTTGCCGCGATGCGAGGTTGAAAAGGTTGACGGGCTCCATGCGCTACTCCGGGCAGGTTTCCGGAGATTAGTGCGCCAGTCTTGCGCGGGCCTTGCGCGGGG
>Ga0182738_1000166_pt1 | contig 104644 bp, 99 predicted proteins | sample eDN5th30CBELigMG_FD_128876 | JGI IMG/M metagenome (GOLD analysis project Ga0182738, IMG submission 128876) | Enriched Miracle-Growth compost microbial communities from Emeryville, California, USA - eDNA 5th pass 30_C BE-Lig MG (version 2)... ... | reverse complement strand
GGCGCACCGTCGCAACCTGGTATCTATGGCGCAGCCTGGATCCAGCCTGCGTCCGCTACTGACAACGCAACGCCTACATCAGGAATCCATATCTCCTATGCGTAATACCTACCTGGAATTCGAGCAGCCGCTGGCCGAACTTGAGAACAAGATCGAGGAGCTGCGCTTTGTCCAGACAGACTCGGCCGTCGATATCTCTGAAGAGGTCAGCCGCCTGCAGCAGAAAAATCAGGCGCTCGCCAAGAGCATCTATGCCAAGCTCACGCCATGGCAGACGGCGCTCGTCGCGCGACACCCGCAGCGGCCCTACACGCTGGATTATCTGCGCGAACTGTTTACCGACTTTCATGAAATGCACGGCGACCGCATGTACGCAGACGACCTGTCCATCGTCGGCGGCCTGGCGCGCTTTCACGGCATGCCCTGCATGGTGATCGGCCACCAGAAGGGCCGCGACACAAAAGAGCGCGCCATGCGCAACTTCGGCATGCCGCGCCCCGAGGGCTATCGCAAGGCGCTGCGCCTGATGCGGCTGGCCGAGAAATTCAACCTGCCCATCTTTACCTTCGTCGACACGCCGGGCGCGTATCCGGGCATTGGCGCCGAGGAGCGCGGCCAGTCCGAAGCGATTGGCCACAATCTGTATGCAATGGCCGAACTCAAGGTGCCCATCATCGTCACGATCATCGGCGAGGGCGGCTCTGGCGGTGCGCTGGCCATTGCAGTGGGCGATGTCGTCATGATGCTGCAGTATTCCACCTATGCTGTCATTTCGCCCGAAGGCTGCGCGTCCATCCTCTGGCGCAGCGCCGACAAGGCGCCCGTGGCCGCCGAGGCCCTGGCGATCACGGCTCCGCGCCTAAAAGAGCTTGGGCTCATTGATCGCATCGTCAACGAACCTGTCGGCGGTGCCCATCGCGATCCGTCCATGATGGCGCGCCAGTTGGGCAGGGCCTTGGCCGATTCGCTGCGGCAGGTTTCCGGCATGTCTGCCGAGCAGTTGATCGAGCATCGCCTGGAGCGCCTGATGTCATACGGACGCTTCCAGGAAGCTGGCTGATCCAGCTTCCATGCTCGACGCGGCTTTCTGGAGCACATTCGGCTCATCTTCGATGTGCCAGGCGATCAGCCGCTCGCTTGCGGCGCTGCCGCGCCGCCCCGAGCGTATCGCTGTAGCCTTGAGCGGCGGCGCCGATTCGGCCATGCTGGCAGTCCACGCCGCCATCGTGGCGCGGCGCGAGGGCTACGAGCTTCATTGTTTTCATGTCCATCACGGCCTGCAGGCGCATGCCGATGCCTGGCAGGATCATGCCCACCAGCTGGCGCGCCTGCTGAACGTTCCAAGCCACACCCGCTGCGTGCAGATTGATGCGCGCAAAGAAAAGGGCGATGGCATTGAATCGGCTGCGCGCGATGCGCGTTACGCCGCATTCGCTGAGCTGGCCGCGCATGCCCGGCTTGATCATATTCTGCTCGCGCATCATCGCAGCGACCAGGCCGAAACCGTGTTGTTGCGTTTGCTGCGGGGCGCCGGCCCGACCGGCCTTGCGGCGATGGCGCCGTATTCGGAACGGCTGGGCATTGGCTACCTGCGCCCATGGCTGGATATTGAGCGCGCTGACATTCTGCTTGAGGCTCAGGCGTTTGCCCGGCTGTCCGGCTGGGCTCCAGTGCAGGACCCAACCAACCGGGACGCGCGCTATGCGCGTGCCGCCGTGCGCGAGCGCCTGGCCCCAGAGCTGAACGCACGCTGGCCGGGCTGGCGGGAAACGCTTGCCCGGCATGCGCGCCAGAGCGGCGAGTTGCGCGATATCCTCGAAGAAGTTGCGGCAGATGATTTCGCGCGCCTGTCACCTTCGCCCGATGGGAAAAGTTTTTCCCTGGCGCAATGGCGAGACTTGGCGCCCGGAAGGCAGGCGCTGGTGCTGCGCTACTGGCTGGCACAGTGTGGGCTGCGCATGCCGACCGATGCAAGGCTGCGCGAGCTTATGCGCCAGATGCGCGGCCTGCATGCGCTGGGCCATGACCGCAACATGCGTGTCCGGCATGGCCAGGCCAGCATTGTTTGCGTGCGCGGGCGGGTCTTCATAGAGTGAGGCAGGCCTGCCGATGGAAAACGGCTGGCACGAAACACGCTAGAATAATACGTTTTATCCGTCTGCGCCGTTGTTTAGCCGGCATGTTAGGCGCGGATAGGTGATTTTCACCAGAAGCAGACAATTAACCCAGAGTAGAAGATGTCCCTGATCGTTCATAAATACGGTGGCACGTCGATGGGCTCGGTTGAGCGCATCCAGAATGTCGCCCGCCGCGTTGCCAAGTGGCAGGCCGCCGGCCACCAGGTTGTGGTTGTGCCGTCGGCCATGTCGGGCGAGACCAATCGCCTGCTCGGCCTTGCGAAGGAAATCACCCCGCAGCCGGATCTGCGCGAGCTTGACATGTTGGCATCAACCGGCGAGCAGGCCAGCAGCGCGCTGCTGGCCATGGCGCTCATGTCGCAAGGCGTGGCGGCCCGCAGCTATACCGGCTGGCAGGTGCCTGTGCGTACCGACGCCTCCTATACGAAGGCGCGCATCCAGTCCATCGACCATGAGCGTATCCAGGCCGACCTGGATTCGGGGCGGGTTGTGATCGTCACCGGCTTCCAGGGTGTGGATGAAGAGGGCAATATCACGACGCTGGGCCGGGGTGGCTCGGACACTTCCGCTGTGGCCGTGGCAGCAGCGATGAACGCCGACGAATGCCTGATCTTCACTGATGTCGATGGCGTGTACACCACCGACCCGCGCGTCGTGCCCGAGGCGCGGCGCCTGAACGTGGTGTCTTTCGAGGAAATGCTCGAAATGGCATCGTTGGGCTCCAAAGTGCTGCAGATACGCTCCGTTGAGTTCGCCGGCAAATACCGCGTGCCTGTGCGCGTGCTGTCGTCTCTGACCGACCCCCTGATTCCGCTCGAAGAGGAAATGTCTTCGGGCACACTGATTACTTTCGAGGAAGATAAAAAAATGGAAGCTGCCGTTGTCTCTGGCATCGCCTTCAGCCGCGATGAAGCCAAGCTCACCCTGCTGGCCGTGCCGGATACCCCGGGCGTTGCCTATTCCATCCTGGGTCCTGTCGCCGCCGCCAATATCGATATCGACACCATTGTCCAGAACCAGTCTGTGCGCGGCACCACCGACTTTTCCTTTACCGTCAACCGCAACGACTTCGCGCGCACGCTGGACCTGCTGACCAACCAGGTTGGCCCGGCGGTGGGTGCGACCGAGATCGTGCCTGACGACAAGGTCTGCAAGGTATCCATCGTAGGCATAGGCATGCGCAGCCATGTTGGCGTTGCCAGCCTCATGTTCCGTACGCTGGCCGAAGAGGGCATCAATATCCAGATGATCAGCACCAGCGAGATCAAGACCTCGGTCATCATCAACGACAAGTACATGGAGCTGGCCGTGCGCGCGCTGCACAAGGCTTTCGGCCTTGACCAGGACACCCCGGCCGTCGAACTTTGATTTCACGGTTCTCATGCATGGTGTGAAATTATCATGCTAGAATACCGGACTTAATTCGGAGACGTGGCCGAGAGGTTGAAGGTACTCCCCTGCTAAGGGAGCATACGGCTTATACCCGTATCGAGGGTTCGAATCCCTCCGTCTCCGCCAGACATTCTGGCCAAAGCCCTGCAATTGAAATTGCAGGGCTTTGTTTTTATGCGCCGGATCGGCTCTACCCCATAATCGGGGGATCCGGACATTCTTCAAACTCGGTTAATCACACCATTCCAACCGCACTGAGCCAAGACTCTCATGCGGTAATTCCCAAAGATCGTGAACCCATACGCCAAGCGCGAGAGCATCACCGCTCTTCCAGCTCTTCCAGCTCTTCCAGCTCTTCCAGCTCTTCCAGCTCTTCTGCGCCGGCCAATGCGTGTGCGGCGGGGCGGAACGGCATGGCCGTTGCTGATTCAAATCCAATTGAATATGAATGATAATAAATCGCATTATAGTTTATAATGCGCAAGCCTTTTTATCCGGGCATTTCACGGCCTGCGCCGTGATTCCAGGGAAAAGGGAGGGATGCGCGGCCAGCCTTGGGAAGGGGTGGTGCCGTTATGGCGCGCAACAACAATATCGACGGAGAATCTTTGGTGAACAACCATATCACTGGCTCGCACAGAATGGATGCGGCTTGCCGGGTGCAACGCATTGCGCCTTCCGCCTTGAGCGTTTTGGCTATTTCCTTGGCGTTCGCATTTGCGGGAGCGTCACAGCAGGCCCGCGCACAGGCGCAGCTTGCCGCACCTCCCGCGCAGGAACAGGGGGCAGGGCAGACAGACGCTGCCTCGCAGGTTCAGGGAGCGCCCACGCAGCTTGATGCCGTGGTGGTGACCTCCAACCAGCTTGGCGAGATCACCGAGGGCAGCGGCCTGTACACACCCGGCGCCATCGCCACTGCGACACGGCTGGTGCTGACGCCGCGCGAAACGCCGCAGTCCATCAGCGTGGTGACCCGCCAGGAGATGGACGATTTCAATCTGACATCCATCGACGATGTCATGGAGCACACGCCAGGTATCAGCATCGTTACCTACGACAGCGAGCGCACGGAATACTACGCACGCGGGTTTGCGATCCAGAACTTCCAGTACGACGGCATACCCATGACGCGCAATTCGTCCTACTCGGCGGGCAATACACTCAGCGATACGGTCATCTACGACCGCATCGAGGTGCTCAAGGGCGCCACCGGCCTGCTCACCGGCAGCGGATCTCCAGGCGCAACCATCAACCTCATCCGCAAGAAGCCTACGCGGGATTTCAGCGGCCACGTTTCGCTGGGGGCGGGCCGCTGGGATGATTATCGTGGCGAAGTCGATGTGGGCGGGCCGCTGAATGAAAGCGGCACCTTGCGGGCGCGCGGCGTAGCGGCCTACCAGGACAGAGATTCCTACATGGATCGCTACGGGCGCAAGACCTCTGTGTTCTATGGCATCCTGGAAGCGGATCTGACGCCTGACACGCTGTTGACCCTGGGTTTCGACTATCAGGACAACAAGCCCAGGGCTTCCACCTGGGGAGGCATCCCCTTGCTCGATGCAAACGGCAACTTCAACGATATGCCGCGCTCGTTCAACAATGGCGCCGATTTCAGCCATTGGGACCAATACACCCGCACGGCTTTCGTGACCCTGGAGCATGCGTTTGCAAACGACTGGGTAGCCAAGGCCCAGTTCAATCATCAGATAAATGGCTATGATGCCAATCTCGGTTCGGCTGCCAGCGGTTTTCCCAACCCGGCCGATGGTTCCGGTGTGGGCATGTGGATCGGCCAGTACATCGGCGAAACCAAGAGCAATGCCTTTGATACCTACGTGAGCGGACCATTTTCGCTTGCGGGACGTGAGCACGAGCTGGTCCTGGGAGCAAGCATTTCGGAAAGCCGGTGGACCAATGAAGGGTACTGGAACGCCCCCGGCTATGATGTCAATGTGCCCGACTATTATCAGTGGAATGGCAAGGTGCCCTCGCCGCCATGGTCGAGCAGTCCGGACTATACCGATGATGAAACCACGCGCGAGCGTGGCCTGTATGCCGCCGCGCGCTGGAATTTGCGCGATGACCTGAAGCTGATCACTGGCGGGCGCTGGGCCACCTACCGGAACCGTGCGCAGGGTATGGACGAGTCGGGTGTATTCGTGCCTTATCTGGGTATTGTGTACGACCTCAATGACATCTGGTCGGTCTATGCCAGCTACACAAGCATCTTCAGCCCGCAGTCGTTGCAGGACGAGCAAGGGCGCACGCTTGACCCGCTCGAAGGCAAGAACTATGAGGCAGGCGTGAAGGCCGCATTCCTGGGCGGGCGCCTGAATGCCTCGGCTGCCGTGTTCCAGCTTGAGCAGGATAACTTCGGCATCGAAACAGGCGGAAAGACACCAACGGGCGGTGTGGCCTACCGTGCGGCGCAGGGTGTCAAAACCAAGGGCTTTGAGCTTGAGGTGTCAGGTCGGCTTACCCCCGCATGGCAGGTCAGCGCCGGCTATACCCACAACGTGTCGCGCCAGGATGGCGAGCGTGTCAGCACGCTCACACCGTCTAACCAGTTCAGCCTGTTCACCAGCTACAAGCTGGGCGGGCGCTTGTCGAACCTGATGGTCGGCGGCGGCATACGCTGGCAGGACAAGACCTGGGGCATGATTTCGGCTCCCGGCGGGCAGTCGGTAAAACACACTGTCGACGATCTGCTGCTGGTTGATCTGATGGCGCGCTACGACTTCACCAAGCAGCTGTCGGGATCGGTGAAAATCTCCAACCTGCTTGATGAAAAGTATTACACCATCTTCAACTGGTACAGCACCTACACATGGGGCGAGCCGCGCAACATCATGGTGAATCTGCGTTACCAGTTCTGAGCTTTCCGGGCTGGCAACTATTTGTCCAGGGAACCCGTGAGGCTTGTACTTACTGGGTTTGCCGCAGTTGTCATCAAATTGTCCAGAGTGTTATTCACACACTCTGGGGATAACTTGCAGCGCCGGATGTCCTGGCCGCATGGGTGCGAGATGCGCCACGGTGCGGTCAGGCCGCATCGGGCTTGTGTCTTGCGGCTTCTTCCGCGTAGATGTCAATGAGCGACGGAACCGTCGTCTGTGGCGGACGTGCGGAGGTGCCCAGTACAAACGCCTGGCGCACTGCCTGCGCCGTCCCGTGCGGTGCGCCCATGTGTTCCGCCATGGAGGTGTAGTAGGTCATATCCTTGAGCGCATTGGACATCGAGAAACGAAAGCCCGAATCGTCGCCCGCACAGATATATGGCCGCAGCCTTTCCAGCACCACGCCCCCTCCGCCACCCGCTGCCAGGATATCCACCAGCGTTTCCGGTGCAATGCCCGCCTGGCGCGCGCAGGCGGCGGCCTCGGTCAGTACGGCGGAGAAACCCAGCGACACGAAGTTGTGGATGAGCTTCATCTGATGGCCCGCGCCCGTAGCGCCCGCATGCACAATGTTTTCCGCAAAGCACTGCATCAGGGGCAGGCATTGCTCATACAGCGCCGCGTCGCCGCCCACGATCAGGTTCAGGCGGCCCTGGGCGGCCTCCTTCGGGGTGCGCGTCATGGGGGCGTCCAGGTAGCGTCCGCCCGCGGCCTCTATGGATTGCGCCACCGAGAACGTCGATGCGGGCAGGGCGGTCGAGCAGTCTATGACGATCATGCCCGGCGCCATGCCCTCAAGCACCCCAGAAGGTTCATGAACGACCGCTTCGACTTGCGGGCTGCCTGTCAGGCAAAGGATGAGGGTTTCGGATTTTGCCGCGACCTCGGCAGGCGTGCCCGCCGTGGCCGCCCCCGCCGCCAGCAGGTCATCCACGGGCTGGTTGCCCGGATGATCCAGCAGGGTCAGGGCATGGCCATGCTTCAGGATATTGAGCGCGATGCCGTGCCCCATCATGCCTACGCCGATAATGCCGACTTTCATTTGCTGCTGCCTCATGTGTTATTGATGCCTGTTCATTGACAAGACTTTAACCGCACGGCGGCGTCACGGTCCAGCAGCCAGGGGCCGGTTCAGAGGCTGTCCTTGCAACTGCGGTATTGGGCGCCGAAACGTTCCGCCCGCGCCTGTACGATGCCGGCCACGCGCAGAAGCCAGCCTTTGCTTGCATAGCTGCGGTTCCGGTAGCCGGTCCAGCCTTCGTGGTAATTCAGATACTGCCCGTAGGCATCCCATTTCGAGACCCCATTGAGCCGCTGTGATTTGCTCATGTACCAGCCCATGAAGTCCAGCGCATCGCTGAAGTTGTCCCGGCTGGAGAACATGCCGCCCGCCTCGCGTTGGTAATCGCTCCAGGTTTCATCCTTGGCCTGGGCGTAGCCATAGGCGGAGCTGACCCGGCCCCAGGGAATGAAGCCGAGCAGATAGTCGCGCGGCGGCAATGCGTCGTGGCGAAAACTGGACTCCTGATAGATGATGGCCATGGCCACCTTGGGCGGCACGCCCCATTTGCGCTGGGTGGCCAGCGCTGCCTTGTGCCAGGAGGATTTTTCGCGAAAGATGGCGCAAATGTCTTCCGGGTTGGATGGCGGCGTGGTGGCGCAGCCCGCAATGAGCAGCAATACGCCGAGGCCCGCGGACAGCCGGACGAAGCGCCGGCAAGACTTGGCCACCTGTCGGCATGGATAGGCCTGGCGACGATACGCGGCAGGCCGGGTGCGTGAAAGGTCGGGAGGACAGGGTCGGGAGGTGATCATCGTGGGAACTGCATGCCTGGCAGCCAGGCGCACAACGCAACCCGTACTGGAAAAGTCTTGTTACCGTAACACAGCCTGGCATCTGGCATCAACGTGATCAGGCGGCTGCACCGGCTGCAGCAGCGGCAGCGCTTTGCCGATGATCACAAATATAGAGAATATCGGGTGCCGCCGCGCATATGAGTGCAAAAACTAACTATAATTAAATAAAAACAATTCGTATTCATATTGATTGCTCGCATTAATGGCAAATATAACCAAACCTCCTCCCGCAAGGAAAAAGTCCAGTTCCAAAACCTGGTTCCTGGTCCATAGCTGGCTTGCCTTGCCGTTGTGGGCATTTGTGTTTTTCGTCTGCCTGACGGGATCTATCGCCACCATCAGCCAGGAAATCCTCTGGCTGGCCGATCCCGCAGTGCGAGCCAATCCGCCGTCCGAAGACGCGCCTATCCTTGGCTATGACGAAATTCTTGCCGCAGTGACGCGCGAGCATCCGGACGCCGTGGTGCGTTCCATCTCCCGGCCCGTGAAGTCGCAGTTCGCGTTGACGGTCGACGTTTCCTATCCTGATGCGAGCACTGCGGCGCTGTATGTCAACCCTTACACGGGGCATATACAGGGGCGCGAGGCCGGTTTTGATTTTCGCGGATTCATGCGGGCCCTGCACGGCTGGCTGCTGATGCCATTCAACAGCGGTTTCAGCATCGGCTGGTATCTGGTATCGGCGCTGGCTATCCCCATGCTGGGGTCGCTCATTACAGGGCTGGTCGTATACAAGCGATTCTGGCGCGGCTATCTGCGGCCAAGGCTGCGAATAGGCCAGGGCGCGCGCGTTTTCTGGGGCGATTTCCACCGCCTGGCGGGGATCTGGTCTGTCCCTTTCATTGCCATTATTGCTGTGACATCGATCTGGTTTTTGACGCGCGCGGTGCTGTTCGACATGCATGTCTCGTTCTCGACCGTCGGTGTGCCGCCCGTCGTGACGCGGGCCGATGTGCCCGATATCAAGCCGGGCGATCCGCTGCCCCTGATCTCGCTCAACCGCGCCGCCGAGATCGCCCATGAGACCTTTCCCGACCTGCAGCCCAGCTTCGTGAGTTTGCCTGGAAACGCCTTCAGCCATTACAGGGTGGGTGGCAGAGGCGCCTATCCTCTGCTGTTCGAGACATTGAGCATCAACCCCTACAACGGCAAGGTGGAACATACCCGGCGTGTCTCTGACCGTTCCGGCCTGGAGCTGTTCACCGAGTCGATGCGGCCGCTGCATACGGGCGACTTTGCGGGGCTGTGGCTCAAGCTGGTGTACTTTTTCTTTGGCCTGCTGCTCACGATGATGGTGTTTTCCGGCATGATGATCTGGACCAAGCGCACGGTAAAGGAAACGGCCGCTGCCGTGCGCCGTGCCCGCGCGCCACGCGCGGCGCCCCGGACGCCGCGTAGCGCTCCCGTGCTCGCCGCCAGCGGCGTACAGGCAAAGAGGGAGGCTCATGAGCAGCCATGACACTGTATCCAGGTGGAAGCGCTGGCGCTTTCATCTGAGCGCGCTGATGCTGATACTGCCAATCGCGTTCATGCCTCAGTATTTCCATAGGGTTGCGCTGTTCAGCGGCGACCTGGGGCTGGGCCAGCGTGTGATCGGCGAGCAGACTGTGGGGCCATGGTCGGTGCGCCTTGCCGAGTTTGAGGAAAGGCCGCCCGAGCTTGATGGCGGCGCGGGCTATATGAAGACGTTTTCGCTGGCCTTGTGCGATGGCTGCGAAAGCAGCATTCGCGCCATGTATCTCAGGGTGGGCAAGCCGCGCAGCCTGCGCACCGCCGGCGCTATTTTCTTTGGCAGCCCTTACCGGCAAACCGCTTCGGTGCCGATACCCGATGGCACGACGCCTGATGCGATGCTGTGGCTGACCGCTGAGGGCTGGGACGGTTCTGTTCACCACGCCAGCATTCCGCTTGCAACTGCTTCGCCCACCACGGCGGGATGGTTGCGCAAACGGGGAGGTCGTTGAATGATTTCTGCATCAATACTGTACGGACGGCTGAGCCGTTCCCTGGCTTTTTCCCGGCGTCATGCCCGCATAGGGGCGACAGCCCTGCTGCTGTGCGCCGCCGGCGTTGCGCAGGCACACAACCCCATGGCTGACTGCAAGTCTGTGGAAGGCGAAAACATACAGTGTACCGGCGGGTTTTCCGATGGAAGCGGTGCGCCGGGCGTGACGCTGGATGTGATCTCCTATGACGAGGAAATCCTGGTTCCTGGCAAGCTCGATGAGAATTCCCGCATCACATTCGCCAGGCCCGACAAAGACTTCTATGTGCTCTTTGATGCGGGGCCGGGGCACGTCGTGGAAATCGACCAGAGCGAGATTCCCCAATGAGGTTGAGCCAGGGTGAGCGGGGCCTTGGCGCTGGCGTTCCAGACGGGCGGGATGGGCCGGGGCCATTCGCCACGGCAAGGGCATGGTTTGTGTGGCAGCCCCTGACATGACGGTTCAGCGTATTTCGCCGGCAAGCGCCGGTCATGAAACCTGGATCACCGTGCTCTTCTGCGCGTTTGTGATTGCGGTGGCCGGTGCATATATTTCCTGGCGTCATGTTCCCGAACAGCATGCGCTGGCCGCAGCGGACACGATTGACGCGCGCCACGACCTGACGCCTGCGGAGCAGGGCATATACGCGGACCTGCGCGTGGCGTTGCCGGAAATACTGGCGTTTGCCGCCGAGGAAGAGGGCGCGGGCCTGCCGTCCATCGGGCAATTGCGCGACGAGCTGGTATTGTCTCCGTTCACTGACGACGCGGCAGCCGCAAGACGTGGCGCCCATCGCTGGCATGCTGTGCGGGATGGGGAAAGAGCGGGCTATGTCGGTCTGAGCGAAGACGTTTCTGTTGCGGGCGCCCTGCTGATGCTCTTGCCGCTTGAACAGGGTGGTCACGACCATGCCCAGGCGGCGCATGCGCCTGATTCCGGCGAGCAGGCCGAGGTCTGGGTAAACCGTGCCGAAAAGGCGGTGTTGCCCGGTACGCTGGGCCGCGAGGCTCTGGCCAGCGCCGGTTGGCGGCGGGTTGCGATGCAATTCCAGGCCAGCGTCACCCGCGAGCGCAGGCAACCTTGAATTTCCCCAAGACACGCGCCCCCTGCGGGCCTGGGGCCCGGAAATCGGGCTCCTTTCCCATCTGATTTTTCCGAATACCTGACAAGGCTCAACAGCTATGCCTACATTCCTGACGCTTTCCCGACGCCTGTTCCATCCGCCCGCGCGCGGCCTGGTCATCCTGCTCGTGGGCGTCCTGCTTGTCGCCGCGGCCTCGGCGGTGCAGGCCCAGGAGCAGGCAAAGCGCCTGCGCATCGGGGTGACGCTGCATCCCTATTACAGCTATGTGGCCAATATAGTGGGTGATCGCGCCGAGGTGGTGCCGCTGATACCCGTGGGCTTCAATCCCCATGCCTATGAGCCTCAGGCAGAAGACATACGCCGCGTTGGCACGCTGGATGTCGTGGTCGTCAATGGCATCGGCCACGACGATTTTGCTGACCGCATGATCGCGGCAAGCGACCGGCCAGACCTGCCCATCATCGAGGCCAATGCCGCTGTGCCGCTGCTCGGGGCAACCGGTGCGGCGACACGCGGCGTCGGCGATGACGGCAAGGTCGTGAATCCGCACACATTTCTGTCCATCACCGCGTCCATCGCGCAGGTCAACACCATTGCAAAAGAGCTGGGACGACTGGACCCGGATCATGCGCAAGCCTATCGCGATAACGCCCGCAAATACGGACGGACACTGCGCAAGCTGCGTGCCGACGCGCTTGGCCGTCTCGCCCAGGCGCCGGCGGACGACCTGCGTGTGGCGACAATCCATGGCGCCTACGATTACCTCTTGCGCGAGTTCGGGCTTGAGGTCACTGCGGTGGTCGAGCCCGCTCACGGCATTGAGCCCAGCCCGTCGCAGCTCAAGGCCACGATGGATCAGTTGAGTTCCCTGGACGTAAAGGTGATTTTCTCCGAGCTTGATTTTCCTTCGGCCTATGTGGACACAATACGGCGCGAGACAGGTGTGCGCCTGTATCCACTGACCCATATATCCCACGGAGAGTACACCGCGGACAAATATGAAAAAGAAATGGCGCGCAATCTGGACACGGTGGTGCGGGCCATTCAGGAGGCGGGCGCATGAGCGGCCCATCGGTGTCATTCGAGCATGTCCATCTTACGCTCGGACGCAGCAGGATACTGAATGATGTTTCGTTCACGGTAGAAGCGGGCAGTGTGCATGTGCTGGCCGGGCCGAATGGCGCCGGCAAGAGCTCGCTCGTCAAGACCCTGCTTGGCCTGATGCCGCATGCAGGCGAGGTCACGCTGCAATGGCCATCCGAGCCGGGCGTCACGGGCTATGTGCCGCAGTCGCTGGATTTTGATCGCAGCCTGCCGATGACAGTGGCTGATTTCATGGCGACGATGACCCAGCGCCGCCCCTCATTCCTGGGGCTTTCGCGGCGCCACGCGGCGCAGGCCGCCGAAGCGCTGGCGCGCGTGGGCATGCAGGACAAGCGCAGCCGCCGGATGGGCGCATTGTCGGGAGGCGAGCGCCAGCGCGTGCTGCTGGCCCAGGCGCTGATTCCCGCGCCGTCGCTGCTGGTGCTGGATGAGCCGATGGCCGCGTTGGACGAAGCGGGCGTCCAGGTATTCGAGGCGCTGCTGGCAGACTGGCGGGCCTCGGGCACGACTATCTTTTGGGTCGAGCACGACCTAGACGCGGCCAGACGGCTGGCGGACCGGGTCACGGGGCTGAATCGACGCGTCCTGTTTGAGGGGCCGCCGGGCCAGGTGCTGACGGCTCAAGGTCTGCTGACCCTGTTTTCCGCATCGGCAAAACCCATGGCTGACCGGGAGGCGGCATGATGCTCGATGCGGTTGTCTTGATACGCGAAGCCATTCGCGGGTGGGCCGAGGCAGGCTATCTGCCGGCGACGCTGTCTTATGGCTTCGTCGTCAATGCGCTGATGGCGGGGCTTGTGATCGGGCCGGTGCTCGGAGGGCTGGGCACGCTGGTGGTCATCAAGCGCTTTGCCTTTTTCTCCGAGGCGGTGGGGCATTCCGCATTGACGGGGGTGGCGTTGGGCATTTTGCTGGGCGAACCCTATACAGGCCCCTATGGCAGCCTGTTTGGCTACTGCCTGCTGTTTGGGGTGTTGCTCAATTATCTGCGCAATCGCACCGGCCTGGCGCCCGATACGCTGATCGGCGTGTTCCTCTCTGTGTCGCTGGCCCTGGGCGCCAGCGTGCTGCTGGTGCTGTCGGGGCGCATCAATGTCCATATCCTGGAGAACGTGCTGTTTGGCTCTGTGCTGACCGTCAACGGCCAGGATATCGTCGTGCTTGCGGTGGTGGGTGTCTTGACCGCCGCGCTGACCTTTCCGTGCTACAACCGCTTGATCCTGTCCAGCTTCAACCCGCAACTGGCGGCCGTTCGGAATGTGCCGACCAGGCTGCTGGACTATATCTTCGTCGTGCTGGTCACCATTGTTACGGTGGCGTCGGTCAAGGTCATTGGCGCCATACTGGTTGGGGCGCTGCTCGTCATTCCCGCCGCATGCGCCAAGCTGCTGTGTACATCGCTGCGCAGTTTCTTCTGGCTGTCGGTGGCCATTGCCACGGGCTGCACGATGGCTGGCATTCTGATCCCCATCGAGCTGGGGCTGCCCGTTCCGTCCGGCGCGGCCATTATCCTTGCCGCAGGGGCGGTGTTCATTCTGGCCGCCTGCCTCAGAGGCATGCTGCCAGCCTTCAGGGGGAATCCATCATGAAGCTGTTTCCTGCATCTGCTGTCGCGGCGGCAGTGCTCGTGCTTGCCTCGGCATCCGCGCCGCAGGCCTATGCGCAGTCGGCGCCTTCGATGGCCGCGCCTGCGGCAGCAGGTGCCGCTGCCACAGCCGCGCCAGCGCCAAGGGCGGCAAGGCAGGCAGCTTCAGCCGGGCAGCCGGCAGCGGGGGCGGCGCAGGGCGCGCGGATCGTCGCGGCGCATCCCGTGGTGCTCGGGCTGGCCCGTGCGCTGGCCGAGGGCAGCCAGATAGAAATTGCATCGGCGGCGCCTGCGAAACTTCCCTATTCACGGCATCCATCATATTTCTCCGGACGTGGGGCCGCAGCCCTCGAGTCGCTGGCCTTGAAGTCCGACGCGGTCATCGGGCTGCGCTCCATCTGGCCTCAGGACCCACTCTATCCGCTTGCGCGCAGGGCCAATATCCGCGTGATCGAAATCGATGCCGCCCAGCCCATAGACGGGGCTTTGCCTGGCTTGGCCTTGCAGTCTGGCGATGATGTATCTTCCTACCCGTGGCTGGATTCATCCAATATGGGGCGCATGGCAGATATCATCGCAGCGGATCTGAGCCGCCTGGCGCCCGGCGCCGAAGCCGCGCTGGCGCGCAATCTCGCGCGGATGCGGCAAGAGCTCGTCAGCATGGCGGCCCAGGCGCAGTCAGCGTTGGCCGGCGTCGACAACGTTTCCGTGGCCCTGTTATCCGACCGCCTGGATTACCTTGTGAATGGCCTTAGCCTTGAACCCGCCTTGCGCGATACGCGGCCTGAAGCGCAATGGAATGACGAGTCCGTCCAGGCCTATGTTGACAGCCTGAAGGCCGAGGATGTTGCCGCAGTGCTGCATCATCGCGAACCCGCGCCTGCCATGCGCGCGGCCATCGAAGCTGCTGGTGTCGCGCTCGTCGTCGTCGATGCCGATGCCGCCGACCCCGTTGCCCAGTTGCGGCTCACCCTGCGCGACGTGGTGAAAAGCCTCGCTTCCTGAGGCTGTGGAGGGCAGCGCCCGCGGTTGGACGCGGCTGGCCGGCGGGTGGATAGGGCATGCACTAGGCCGCAGCCTGTTTCCATCCCTATAATGGCAGTTTTCGCGTCGAGCTATGCCAACAGACACTCCAGAACACTTGCCCCATCCAGCTGAAGCGGTGGAAACCGAACTGGTTGCCGTGCTGGTTGCCGTCAGCCAGGGCGAGCCGCGCGTGTTGACACGCACTGGCGGCCCGGCGCTGCCGGCCGGGCCATTTGAATCGTCGCACCGTTCACTGCAGGCGGGCCTGCGCGCATGGGTCGAGGCGCAGACGCACCATCCCCTGGGCTATGTGGAGCAGCTTTATACCTTTGCCGACCGCGACCGGGCCAACCGCGCCGGGCAGCGCATTATTTCGGTCAGCTACCTGGGGCTGACGCGGGAAGGGGAGCAGGCTGCGGCCGGGATCGAGGCGGCTGAGGACAACGGCAGCTGGCAAGACTGGTATCGTTATTTCCCCTGGGAAGACTGGCGCGCGGGTTGCCCGGCCATCGTGCCCGCCGCTATCCTGCCGGCGCTCAGGCGCTGGTCGCGCGAAGGCAGCGATACGGCAGTGCGCAGACAGCGGCGCCAGCGCGTCAGCGACACTTTTGGCGAGGACGATACCGCCTGGAACGAAGAGCTTGTGCTGCAACGCTACGAGCTGCTGTTCGAGGCCGGCCTGGTGCCGGAAGCCCGGCTGCGCGGCGGGCAGTCTGCACGGGCAACCGGCAAGACAGTGCCAGGCGCCGCCATGCTGCACGATCACAGGCGTATTCTCGCAACCGCCATGGCCCGGCTGCGGGCCAAGATCCGCTATCGGCCGGTGGTGTTTGAGCTGATGCCGCCCGAGTTCACGCTGTTGCAGCTGCAGCAGGCTTTCGAGGCTGTGGCGGGACGCTGCCTGCACAAACAGAATTTCCGCCGGTTCATAGAGCAGCAAGCGCTGGTCGAGGAAACCGGCGCCATGGCCAGGGGAACGGCGGGCCGGCCTGCCAAACTGTTTCAGTTTCGCGGCGATGTCATGCGTGAGCGCGCGATCGCGGGCAGCAAGCTGCCGCTGGCCCGCTGAAGTTCTCGCCGTTGGGGGCGAGGCCTGCGAGAGCCTTTGGGCCGGGCCGTCTTGCTGCATGCGCTTGACGATCATTTATGCTCACTGTTAGCATAACTATTGAATGCAGCACGGAAGAGCGGGTTTTCCGCTCGTTTTATTTACTTTTAAAATACTCAAAATGAGCATAATTGAATCGCAACCCATACTGGCGCCATTGTCCGAGCGCACGTCCGATATCCCGGCGTTGCCTGCGGTAATGATTGAGCCGCTGGTGCGTGCAACGCTTCTGGAGGATCTGGGCCGGGCAGGGGACCTGACTTCGGATGCCATTATTCCGGCCCAGGCGACCGTCAAGCTCAGGCTTGCGGCACGCCAGCAAGGCGTGTTGGCGGGGCTTGATCTTGCCCGCACTGCATTCAGAACCATGGACCCGGATGTCTCCATATCGGTGGCGCGGGAAGACGGCGCCAGGCTGTCTCCCGGTGATGAGATCGCCGTCATTCACGGCAATGCGCGCGCCATGCTGGGTGCCGAGCGCACGGCGCTCAATTTTCTGTGCCATCTGAGCGGCATCGCCTCAGCCACGGCTTCGATCGCCGATGCGATCCGGCCCTATGGCACCCGTGTCAGCTGCACCCGCAAGACGGCGCCAGGCTTGCGCGCCGTGCAGAAATATGCCGTGCGGGTCGGCGGCGGCAGCAATCATCGCTACGGCCTGGATGATGCGGTCCTGATCAAGGATAACCACATTGTGGTGGCGGGCAGCGTGGGCGAGGCGATACGGCGCGCACGGGCGTTTGTAGGCCATATGGTGCGTATCCAGCTTGAGGTTGACACGCTGGCGCAGCTCGAAGAGGCGCTGGCTACTGGTGTGGAAGCCGTGCTGCTGGACAATATGTCGCCCGAGATGTTGCGCGAGGCCGTGCGCATGGCGGGCGGGCGGGTCATTACCGAAGCCTCGGGGCGCATCACGGCGCAGACGGCGCCGCAGATCGCTGAAACCGGCGTCAACCTGATCGCGGTCGGCTGGATCACGCACAGCGCGCCCATCCTGGATATCGGCCTGGACGCGGATCATGGCTGCTGACCATCCCGGATCGCGCAGCCGCATCTGGCTGTGTGCCGTGGCAGTGCTGCTGCTCGGCGTGGTTGCCCTGGCCTGCACAGTGCAGGGGCATATGCGCAGCCATATGTCGCCTGCGGGAGATTATCCGAACCGGCCCGTCACGCTGGTGGTGACGTTTCCTCCCGGCGGAGGAACCGATACGCTGGCCCGCAAGCTGGCGTCCCGTCTCGAGAGCCGGCTGGGCCAGCCCGTGGTGGTTGAGAACCGCGCGGGCGCCAGCGGCAATATCGGCGCCCAGTGGGTGGCGCGCTCCAAGCCTGACGGCTACACCTTGCTGGTGGTCAACAGCAGCTATGCCGTCAATCCAGGCGTGTTCAACAATCTTGGCTTTGATCCCGCGCGCGACCTGACAGGCGTGATCAATATCGCTTATGTGCCCTCGGTGCTTGTTGCCAGGCCTGGGGCGCCCTGGGCCACGCTCGGCCAGGCGCTGTCCGACATGGGAAATGGCGCTGGCCGCCACGCGCCCACCATGGCCTCTTGCGGTAACGGCACCCCGCAGCATCTGGCAGGTGAAATGCTGATGGAGCGCAGCGGCGCTGTCTGGCTGCATGTTCCCTATCGCGGCTGCGGCCCGGCGCTGGCGGGTGTCATGGCAGGCAGCGTCGATCTGGCCATGGTAACGGCCTCCAGCGCCTCGCCCTTGATCGCAGCCGGTTCGGTGCGTCCCCTGGCGGTGACTTCGCCGCGACGCTCGCCGCTCATGCCCGAGGTGCCGACGGTTGCCGAGCAGGGCTTTGATGGCTATGAACTGGACCAGTGGCATGGGCTGCTGGCGCCCGCGGGCACACCGCTGGCCGTGATCGACAAGCTCAATCTCACAATAGCGGCCCTGTTGCGCGAGCCTGACATGGCCCAAAGCCTGAAGTCGCTGGGCTATGACCTCGCGCAGGGAACGCCGGACGATTTCCAGGCCATCATTGACAATGATATTGCGCGCTTTGGCCGGCTGACGCGGGATATCGGCCTGCGCATAGACTGAGCTGTGCCGCCGGGGCATGGGCTCCTTCCGCCCGGTGCTGGTACAGTGTCTTTCTGAGATTGATGCATACAACAGATGCCTGCGGCGGCAAGCCGCGGGCCGCATATCAGGAGACACAGCATGTTCAAGGTTTATGCCATAGACGGCATCACCCCGGTGGTTGATTCGTCCGCCTACGTCCATCCATCCGCGGTACTGATCGGCGATGTCATTGTCGGGCCGGGTGTGTATGTCGGGCCCGCCGCGAGCCTGCGGGGCGATTTTGGCCGCATTATCATGCGTGCCGGCTCGAATGTGCAGGATTGCTGCGTGATACACGGCGTCTTCGAGAATGACACGCTCATCGAGGAGGATGGCCATATCGGCCACGGCGCCATCCTGCACGGCTGCCGCATCGGTCGCAATGCCATGGTGGGCATGAACGCCGTGGTCATGGATCAGGCCGATGTCGGCGAGGCCAGTGTTGTGGGCGCAATGGCTTTCGTGAAGTCGGGCATGGTGATTCCGCCGCGCAGCCTGGTGATGGGTTCGCCCGCGCGCGTGGTGCGGGAGCTCGACGACCGGGCGGTTGCCCGCAAATCCATGGGCACGCGCCAGTACCAGGCGCTGGCGATACGCTCATTGCGCACGATGCGGGCCGTGGAGCCGCTGCGGCAGGAGGAACCGGGACGCCGCAGGATGTCTTAGCTGCTGTTGGAAGATGGCCAGCGGCGCGCGGACTAATCGAAAATATCGCCGTTCAGCAGTATGGACCGGTCGACATCACGGATATCGGTTCGGCCGCAGAAAGCCATGGAAACGTCCAGCTCGTTGGCCATGAGCTGCAGGCAGCGCTGCACGCCCGCCTGACCCATGGCGCCCAGGGAGTACAGGAAGGCGCGGCCTATCATCGTGCCTTTGGCGCCCAGGGCGATGGCCCGCAATACATCCTGGCCCGAGCGGATGCCCCCGTCCATCCAGACCTCAATGTCTTTGCCGGCAGCGTGGACAATGGCGGGAAGCGCCGAGATCGAGGAGGGAGCGCCATCCAGCTGCCGCCCGCCATGATTGGAGACAATGAGTGCATCCGCGCCGGCATCCACCGCCAGCCGGGCGTCTGCCGGATCCATGATGCCCTTGACCACCAGCTTGCCCGCCCAGCGGTTCTTGATCCATTCGATGTCTTTCCAGCTCAGCGTCGGGTCGAACTGCTCGGCTGTCCAGGAGGACAGGGAGCTCAGGTCGCGAACCCCGCTGGCATGGCCCACGATATTGCCGAAGGTGCGCCGCTTGGTGCCCAGCATGTTTTTGCACCAGTATGGCTTGGTGGCCAGATTGATGAGATTGGCCAGCGTGGGCTTGGGTGGGGTGGACAGGCCGTTGCGGATGTCTTTGTGGCGCTGGCCCAGTACCTGCAGGTCAAGCGTGAGCACCAGGGCAGCGCACCTTGCCGCCTTGGCCCGGTCGATCAGCCTGCCGATGAAGTCTCGGTCGCGCATGACATACAGCTGGAACCAGAACGGCTTGCTGGTGTGCGCCGCGATGTCTTCGATGGAGCAGATGCTCATTGTGGAGAGCGTGAACGGGATGCCGAATGCTTCCGCCGCCCGGGCGCCGAGAATTTCGCCATCGGCGTGCTGCATGCCTGTCAGGCCGGTGGGTGCAATGGCAACCGGCATGGCGACATCCTGCCCAATCATGGCGCTGCGCAGGCTGCGCTTTCCGATGTCGACGGCAACGCGCTGGCGGAATTTGAGCTTCTGGAGGTCTGCTTCGTTGGCCCGGTATGTGCTTTCGGTCCATGAGCCCGAGTCCGCATAGTCGTAGAACATGCGGGGAACGCGCCTTTCGGCAAGCTGGCGAAAGTCTTCAACGCAGGTCAATTTGGCTAGGCTAGGCAAGGCGCGCTCCTGTTGCGGAAATGTTCGGGCGGAATTTGCTGGCGCCGCAGGCTGCGGCGCAGCCCATTTTAATGGCTAATCGCATGCCTGCGCCCTGGCAGCCTTGCCTGCACGGAAGAGGAGCTGCATCCGCCCGCATTGCGCAGGCTAGAGCATGCGCAGGTCGCCGGCCTCGTTCGCATGCACAAGCAGGGCCTGGCCGCCGTTCCACCACACAATGCGCGCTACTTTGACCTGGCGGGCGATTTCCAGCGACTGTATCGGGTCGCTTTCAATGAAATGTGTATGGCAGCGGCTCAGGATGGCATCCGCCTTGTGACGGGCTGTCTGGGCGGCTGTGTGGCGCTGTTCGTCGCGCATGACCAGCGGCCCATGAAAGCCGTGGCGTTCAAGCCAGGCGGTGGTGCGCGTCCGGTCCTGCTCCGGTCTGCCCGTGATGATGGTGACAGCGGACAGATCCAGGGCGGGCAGGGTTTCGTTCAGCGGGAGCACATCCCGCTGTGCCAGCGTGTCATGCAGGGCGGCGGCGTACTGGTCTTCAGGCAGGTCGGCCAGCAAGACACCATCCAGATCAATAGCCCAGGAGATGTATTCATGCTCGGGGCGGTCTGGCAGGTTGCCCGTTGCCGCGAAGGCGGGCGTGATGCTGTGACGCTCCCAGGGAAACCAGGCCTTGAACCCGGCGGGAACGGCAACACCATAGTCCGGCACGATGCGCGACTGCGCATCGTGCGCCAGTGTGAACACAGACACCGCGTAGCCCAGGTCTTGCAGGAAGGCGCGGCAGTCCGCAAGTGTGGTGCCGCGGCCAGCCACATCTTCCACCAGCAGGACACGGCTGCCTGCCGGCGGCTGCTGCGCGGTATACCAGGAAACCTCGCGGCTCCGGCGCGCATAAGCCAGGCCATATAACGGCAACCCGAGTTCCGTGGAGGCCATGAGGGCTGGCGCCAGCCCGCCTCGCGCAATGGCAACGACAGCCTGGAAGCCGTCGCTGCGCCATTGGCCGATGAAAGACGATACCAGCGCTTCGATGCGCCCATAGTCATAGCATAGTGGCCGCAGCGCGGGCGAAGGAGGGGCAATACGATTCAAGACAGCGGCTCCAGTGCCTATATGTTTTTGAGTGGGCGCCCGCCCGAGCGCACGCGTGCCCGCGGCGGGCGAACCGTGCCGCGCTGCCGTGCAGGCAGTATCGGCGCGGGCTGACATGCATAGGATACCGCCTTCGCAGAGGCTGCGCGCGAAGGACGCAACGGGGCGCGATTCGGGCGGCCAATATGGGCGGCCAATATGGGCGGCTATGTTTTTACGGGTGCCGAATCCATCCATATTGAAAACTGTTGACAGTATTACAGGACAACAATAAACTAAAAATCATAAGATAAATAGCAGCTTGTTCCTGGAGGCTGAACATGAGGACTGGAGAATTCAACGAGTACCTGCATCCCTCTGCGTGGACCGCGGCGGAACTGGCGGGGAGGTCGGATTGGATTACGTATTTGACGCCAGACGATGTGTCTGAATTGGAGAATGCGCTGGCGCATATCAAGAAGCGCGGAATATCCATTCCACATATAAGCAGGGATGACTTTCCACTGCCCACGTTCTCAGGGAAATTGGACACAGTAAGGCAGGCCCTGGAAGACGGGGTGGGTATTGCCCTGATCCGGGGGCTGCCGGTCGATCGCTACACGAAGGCCGATGCGGCGGCGATTTACTGGGGCATCGGCAGCCATATCGGGCGAGCCTGCGCACAGAATGCGCAGGGCGATATGCTGGGACATGTTCGTGATCTGGGCGCCGATCTGCGCTCGGATATGCGGGCGCGGGGCTATCAGACCCGAAACAATCTGCCTTTCCATGGCGATGCGACGGATATTGTGGGGCTGCTATGCCTGCGGAAATCAAAATCAGGCGGCGCCTCGCGCATCGTCAGCGCATCAAAGCTATACAACGTTTTCGCGGCCACGCGTCCTGACCTATGCCGGCTCATGGCCGAGCCTTTTTACGCGGATCGCCGCGGAGAGGAGATCGATGGCCGCAAGCCCTATTACGTCAGGCCATGTTTCAGTTTCCAGAATGGCCGCCTGTATGTCTGGCATACCCGCACGTATATAGAATCCGCCCAGCGGTTTCCTGAAGTTCCCCGTTTGACGGCGCAGCAATATGAGGCGCTGGACTATCTGCAATCTCTTTGCAACGATCCCCAGTATTGTTTCGAGATGGACTTCGAGCCTGGAGACATGCAGTTTCTATGCAACTACACGGTTTTCCACTCTCGGACCGAATACGAAGACTGGCCTGAGCCGGAGCGCAAACGTCATTTGCTGCGGCTATGGCTGCGCACGCCTTTCTTTTCGGATCTGCCACAGGCGTTCGAGGATCGCAACGCGGATATGCTCGCGTGGCAGCGCTCTCCGCGCGCGCCCATATTCGATACCTCCGAAATCACCTCCCAGCTCGAGCATTGACGCTCTTCGCCGCCCCTGGCGGCCTGATACAGACAAGGTCTTTCAGGAACAGCCGCCGGGCGCCTGGCGCCGGGCTTCGTCCTGGCGTGGTTTTTTGGAAAAACGAAGGCTCACGCCCTGAGCCGAGCCAGTCCGCATCAAAGACAAGGAGAATAAATGAAACGGAGACAATTTCTTGCGGCATCATTAGCCTGCGCGGCGGGAACGGCGTTTTCAGCCGAGTCGCGCTATCCAGACAGGCCGATTACGCTCATTGTGGGCGCTCCGGCGGGTTCAGTGCCGGATGTGCTCACGCGGGTTGTGGCAAAAAACATGGAGCGGCTTGTTCATAATCCGCTGATTGTGCTGAACAAGGTGGGCGCAAGAGGCATTATTGCCGGCGAAATGGCGTCCAAGGCGGCGCCGGATGGATATACGCTGATCACGGGCTATGCGGCACAGTTCTGTATTGAGCCGGCACTCAATCCAAACTTGAGCTTTGATCCGCTGCATGATTTCAGCCCGGTGGCCATGCTTGCCTCATTGTCTCCATTGCTCACTGTGAAAGGAGATTCAAAGATCAATGATCTCCAGGCGCTGATTGACGTCGCCAAGAAAGAACCCGGCTCCCTGACGATTGGCGCAACCAGTTCCACCTCCATCCTGCTGGTGGAAATGCTGCAGCGTGCCGCAGGCATCAAGCTGCTGAGGATTCCCTACAAATCATCGGGCGATGCCCGCATGGATTTGATCAGCGGACGCATTGACGCCAATGTCGACGCGCCAGTGTTGTCGCTCCTGCATTCCGGCCAAATGAAGGCGCTTGCGAACTTTGATGTGGAGCGCAGCGAGGTATTGCCGGATATTCCTTCTTTTGCCGAGCTTGGCTTCGGTTCGCTGTCTTTCGTCGGCTGGAATGGAATACTGGCGCCGGCGGGCGTCCCTGCCGCCATTTCCGCCTATCTGCTCAAATGTTTTGATGAGGCGGCCGACAGCGCCGAAGTTCGACAGATATTAAAAGAAACAGGTTCGAGGCGCTCAAAGATGGGGGCGGATGATTTTGCCCGATTAATCAAGGACGATATCGATCGATATACGGAAACTGCCGAGAAGCTGGGGCTGCGCGGCAATCTGGTTGGCCGGTAGCCGTGCCGCAAGCATGGCTATCATCCCACGGGCAAAGGAAAAAAATCTATGCCAACAGTCTTCGACATGTGCGTCCGGCCGCCGTATGGCAGCATAAAAAACACTCGCATCTTCCAGAGGGTTCGGAATGATGGCCAGGCCGGTGCCGCAGGCTGCGATTCACCGCCGGCGTCGGCACTGGCGCTGTCCATGGATGCCTTTATGGATGAGATGCGGGCCAGCGATGCCATCGGCATGGTCATGATGCGTAAGGGCGGCGGGCTTGTTGAAGACTGCGACAACGGCGAAATGGAGAAGATAGCCGGCGAGTATCCTGGCATATTATTCGGCATGGCCGGCATCGATGCGTTGGGCGGCGATCAGGCCCTTGCCGATATTCGCAAATATGTGATCGAAGGCGCGGGCAGAGGTATTGTGATGGAGCCCGCGCATAGGTATACGCCCCGCTCGGCACACTACAACGACGAGCGCATATTTCCCATTTATGAACTGTGTCAGCGGGAGGGCGTGCCTGTCATGCTTAACTGGGGCGGCGTCCAGAACTTCAAGAGCCTGAGCTATTTTGCCCCCGACCGGGTGGATGACCTGGCCCGGACGTTTCCCGACCTGAAACTCATCATGCATCACGCGGGATGGCCGTATGTCCGGGAGGCCTGTCTCATTGCAATGAGGAATCCGAACGTCTATCTGTCGCCTTCGCCATGTATACGCAAAGAATTTGTCGGGTCAGATGACTACGTGGCCGCGGCGAACAGCGGAAAAATCAGGGATCAGCTGCTGTTTTCAAGCTGCTATCCTTTGTATTCCATCTCGGAGGCGGTTCGGGCAAGCCAACAGCGGGGTTTCACTGACGAGGCGCTTGAGTGTTTCCTGTACAAGAACGCCAGCAGGCTGTTTGGCATCGGGTAGCCACAGGCAGGATACGCAGGGGCTTTGAAAAACGGCGCGTCGCTATGCTTCGCGGCGCTCCCGCAAGACACGGAGAACCTCGTCGCGGTTGGCCGTGGCCAGCTTGCGCTGGCGCCGTTCCGCTTCATCGGGATCGCGGCCAATGATCGCCTTGATGAGCGCCGTCCAGTTGTCGAACGATTGGGCTCGCCGCGTTGGCGTCAGCAGGCCCAGCCTGCCATACCTGCCAATGCGAAGCGCGAAAGACTCTATCATCTCGGCAAGGTGCGCGTTGCCGCTGCCGTGGATGATTTCGGCGCCCACAGCATGGCGGAATTTGGCGTATGCCTCGGGATCGTCTATCGCGGCATGCATGGCGGCAAGATGTTCATTGAATCGCTTGGCCATTGCCTCGTCGCAGTTTGTGGCAGCCAGGCGCGCGGCAAGCCCCACCAGGGCGATCCTGATGTCAAACAACTGTGACACTTCGTCTTCGCTGAGCTGCGTAACGATTGCGCCGCGGCGCGGAACAAGCGATATCAGGCCTTGAGACTTGAGAATTCTGATTGCTTCGCGAAGCGGGCCGCGGCTGGTTCCCAGCCGCTGCGCGAGCTGATATTCATTGATGCGTTCGCCCGGTGCGAGCCGCTCGCTGACGATTTCATTGGCAAGCCATTCTGCGATCTGTTCGGACAAAGTGGGCTGCAGCGCGTTGAAATCAGGAGTGGTATTCACAAGCTTATCCAAAAAACATAGTCCTCTTTATATATCCAGAACTGCCGAAGGGCATCACGCCGGCAATGCGTATCCCTGCGGGGCTTGCCAACTGCCGATAGGGCGAAAACAACCGGCAGCAATATAGCTTTCTTGCTTTATCATAGCGTAGATTCAAAAACTGTTGTCCAAAGACTGTTGACAATAGTCAATGCTTAATCAGATCCTCGCGCCGGACTGACGCGGCCCGGCGAGTCTGGATTCAGCCGGCTGGTCAGGGAATCAGGACGCTTGAACCTCGGGTCCGACGGTTCTGCAAGTCTTGATGCGCGCGCTGAATATCGGCAAGAGGGTAGCGTTGATCCACCGTTACTTTCATTTGCCCGCTGAGGACCAGCTCGAACAGATCGTCAGCCATGGCTTGCAGGTCCGCCCGCTTCCTTCCATATGAAGTCAGCGATGGGCGGGTGACATAAAGCGAGCCTTTGAGCGCCGACATTTCCATGGGCGGCACCGGCCCCGACGCATTGCCGAAACTGACCAGCAGGCCGAAGGGTTGCAGGCAATCCAGCGAAGCCTGGAAAGTATCCTTGCCCACGGAATCATAGACAACTGGAACCATCTCGCCGTTGGTGATCTCGCGCACACGATCCACAATATTTTCCTCCCGGTACAGAATCGTGTGGTCGCACCCATGGGCTTTGGCCAGTTTGGCTTTTTCCTCCGATCCCACCGTTCCTATCACTGTCACACCCAAGGTCTTGGCCCATTGCATGGCAAAAAGGCCAACGCCACCGGCAGCCGCGTGGAACAGGATAGTCTGGCCCTTGCGCAGCTTGTAAGTGCGGCGCAGCAAATACTGGGCAGTGAGGCCTTTGAGCATCATGGCTGCGGCAGTCTCAAATTCGATCCCATCAGGAAGCCTGATCAGCACGTCGGCCGGCATGATCCGCGCTTGCGCATACGCGCCCAGCGGACCGGTGCAATATGCGACGCGATCCCCTGGCTGGATATCCGTAACGCCTTCGCCGACAGCCTCGACGATGCCGGCGCCCTCGAGCCCCAGGCCGCTTGGCAGTTCCAGAGGGTAGTTTCCCGAGCGATGCGAAATGTCCACATAGTTTAGTCCGCAGCAATGGTTGCGTACGCGGGCCTCGCCTGGGCCGGGCTGGCCTGGCTCCACATCCACATAGGCCATGACCTCTGGGCCACCAAAACTTTCCATCCTGACCGCCTTCACCATTTTCTTTCTCCGTAATAGGGCTGGAATTGTGTCTCTGCCATGCCATTGTAATCAGACAACTGTAATTAGTCGATTGTTGACAGTTTATTATTATTCACATACGATTTGTCTCATGCAGGCCGGAGCTTGCTTTCCTTCCCGTATGCCATGCGATCCGGCAGGCACGTTCCATCGATACCCTTGTTGATGGCCGCCTCTTTCAACGCAGTTGCGCATCCACCTGTTCATCGTGAACCAGGTCATCATGTAATGGAGATTCGTATGTCGTCTTTATCGAGCCTAGAACCGGTTGTTCACCCCAGTGCCTGGCGGGGGCGCCAGATGCGGGGCAGCGAAGACTGGATGGTCTATCTCAGCAAATCAGACAACAAAGAGCTGCTTGACGCACTGTCATTCGCGAAGGCGCGCGGGGCTGATATTCCCAGCCTGGATAAAGACGACTTTCCGTTGCCGACTGTGGCCGGGAAGCTGTTGGCAATGCGCGAGGATGTTGTAAATGGAAGAGGGTTTGCGCTGCTGCGCGGCTTGGACATAGAGTCGCTGCCCGTCAAGGAAACCGCCATGATTTACTGGGGGATCGGTGCGCATCTAGGCAAGGGCGCAGCCCAAAATGCGCAGGGTGACATGCTCGGGCATATCACCGACCTCGGGCTGGACTTCTCGGACTTGCGTGTTCGCGGCTACCAGACCCGGCTGCGGCTAGACTTTCACAACGACTCTCGCGACATGGTGGGTTTGCTGTGCCTGCGGTCGGCGCGCAGCGGAGGCGCGTCCAGAATCATTAGCAGCATGGCAATACACAATGCCATGCTCATGCGCCGGCCTGATCTTCTGCTGGCCTTGTACGATCCTGTTTCCATCGACCGGCGCGGCGAAGCGCCAGCCGGACGCAAGCCTTTTTACACAGGGGCGGTGTTCGAGTCTGCGGGAGACAGGCTGTTTTGCCGCTATCAGCGGCGAAACTTCGAGACTGCCCAGCGCTTCGACGGGGCGCGGCAGCTTGCCAAGTTGCAGACTGAAGCCTTCGATATGGTGGATGCACTGTGCGGCGATCCCGAGTTTTATCTCGATATGGATTTTCGCCCTGGCGACATGCAGTTTCTGTGCAATTACACAGTGCTGCACTCGCGCACAGAGTATGAAGATTGGCCGGAGCCCGAACGCCGCCGATACCTTCTGCGGTTGTGGCTGGATACTGGCCTGATCAAGGATTTTCCCGCGTCCTGGCGCGAGCGCTTTGAAGACCAGGCAATCTGGCAGCGTGATCCCAAGCCGCCTGTTTATGATTTGTCCAGACGCCGCGCCGAGCTGGAGCACTGACGGCAGCAGGGCGCGCGTTTAACCCCCCGCCTGGAAGACGGGGGGATGCGGGGTCCGTCTATAGTTATCCAGGCGGGCTTGCGTTTTGTGCCTGCTTTTTTTCTTGCGCCTAGGTTCCCTGGGTTTTTTGCGGCTTCGTGTTTTTGTTATGTTTGGGGACAGTCAGTTTGACGGGCCCGAAGCCGTCGCTGTTTTGCCGCGACGCTGCCGGAGGCCGGGGCCAATTGAGCAGCGTTCTTGCGGTGCGTCCCAGTATCCATGATTTGTCTTCGGCGGTCAGGGCGGGCGAATTCCGGATATAAAAAAGGCGCTCCGCCCAGCTGCTTTCGTGCTGGCGCGTGGTGAAGTCGCTGGCCCACATGATCCGCTTCGCCCCGTATGCAGCAACCGCAAGACGCAGCGGCGTTTCTGTTTCCGCAAAGGGGTAAGCCGTTGCGCCGAACAGGCGCGGGGCGTGGCACCATTTGAGCGCTGCGTTGGGATATCTGGCAAGCCTGAGGACATCCTCGAACTGTGCGGCATTGCGCACCATGCCCACATGATCCAGAACTACCGTGGCATTGGGAAACGACTGAAGATATTGTTCCATCATGGCAGCTTCGCCATTTTCGATATAAACAAAAATGGGTATGCCGTGACCCGTCGCGGCGGCGAAGCATGGTCCGAACTCGCCGCGTGAAAAATCTCGCACCTCATCCTCTGACCATACGATCAAGCGGGTCGCCAGGGCATGCGGCGTATCGGCGATAAGCCGCATGCAGGTGTCGATTTCGGGGTCTCTATAATCGGTGCGCACAACGTAGGCGAACCGGTCCGGATGCATATTGGCCGCGTGCTGCGCCTGGGACGGCACCGCGCGCAATATGCCATTCTCATGCCAATAGCCGGGAAACACCTCGCGTGCGCCATCCTTGCGCACCCAGAATTCGTCAATGAGGCTTGCCTGGATGCCGAGCGCATCCATGGCGGCCAACCCCGCCTCCATGCCGATTGTGCGAAATAAATGGATTTGTGAATCGACAATCTCGTCGGCTTGCGTGAGCGGCTCCGGCAAGCTGGCTTGAGGCGCTACGGTAGAGGAATCGGTAACTGTCATTTTACGGAGCGGGTGCGAGGTAAAGGATCAAGGAAGCTGCCGTGCGCGTGGTGTCGGGCCGCTGTCTCATGGGAGACAGCGGGCTAGACCGGCGCCGCGCCCATCATCTTGAAGATGTCGGCCCAATGGGTAATTTCGCTGCGGATATACGCAGTTGTGGATTCCGGCGTGGAGCCTGAGGTGGGCACCAGACCATGCGCCACGGCTTTCGCGTTGATGGCCGGATCCGCCATGACCTGCCCGATGGCAGTGTTCAGCTTCTGGACAATGGGCTGGGGCGTGCCCTTGGGCACGCTGAAAACGTGCCAGGTCGATGCTTCGCAATCCCGTATCCCAAGCTCCTCCAGCGTGGGGATGTCGTGGGCGATCTCCAGCCTGTCCTTGGCCATGACGGCAACTGACTGGAGCTTGCCTGACTCAACGAAGGGCAGACCCGAGCCAATGGAACCCGTTGTCAGCGAAGTGATGCCCGCCGCGGTCTCCAGCATCGCCTGTTGCGAACCCTTGTATGGAATTTGCTCCAGGCGCAGTCCGGCAACCCGCTGGATCTTCTCCATGGCCAAGTGCGCCGTCCCATAATAGACACCGCCATAGCGGTATTCTCCGGGGTGGGCCTTGAGCAGCGCGAGAAGGTCCTGTGGGTCCTTGGGCATCTCGGGATTGGCATACACGATGATCGGCACTGATCCGATCAGCGCGAACGACTCGAAATCCCGCAGCGGATCGTAACCGGGATTCTTGTAAACCGTCAGATTCAGCGCATGTGTTCCCGCTGTTCCAAAAAGCACTGTATAGCCGTCAGGATCGGCTCTGACCATCTGCCTGCATGCCAGCATTCCATTTGCGCCGGGACGATTTTCCACCACGGTGGGCTGCCCGAGCACCTGTGCCAATTGATCCGCGACCATGCGGCAGAAATTGTCTGTTTCACCGCCGGGGGGAAAGGGAACGACGATGCGGATTGCCCTGTCTGGATAAGACGCGGCGGCCATGCTTGGCAGGGCGGCACAGACGATGCCGCCAGCGAAGCCGCCAAGAATGGCGCGGCGTGTAATGGTTCGTGAGGGTGAGTGCTTCATTTATAGTCTCCTGCGGTTCCTGGGCGATGGTGTTTGCCGGGTCGGTTGGCTTATGGGCGTCTATGCGCTCTAATTCACGGCGCGATTCGTGCCTTGCCAGTATCTGCCGCGCAAGGCCTTTTTGTCGGGCTTGCCCAATGCGGTCAAAGGAAGCATGTCGACGAAATCGACAGACTTGGGGGCAGCCACCGGCCCCTTGCTGTTGCGTACGCGGGAAATCAGATCGTCCGCGCTGGTGCTTGCGCCTGGCTTGAGCACGACGACTGCCTTGACGGCTTCTCCCCATTTCGGATCGGGCACGCCAATGACGGCAACCATGGATACTGCTTCATGCGCAGCGATCACATTCTCGACTTCCTGGGGATAGACGTTGAAGCCCCCCGAGATGATCAAGTCCTTTTTCCTGTCTACGATGTAGACATAACCTTCCTCATCTTGATAGGCCAAGTCTCCCGTATGCAGCCAGTTGCCTTCAAGCGCCTTGGCCGTTTGCGCCGGCTGCTTCCAATAGCCGCTCATGACAAGCGGGCCTCGCACGCAAATCTCGCCTATCTCGCCCTGGGGAACCGGCTGGCATTCATCGTCGAGCAGTTGCAGCGTCAGTCCGGGATAAGGCTTTCCCGCCGAGGCCAGGCGTTTTTCCCCGCCCAGAAGGTGATCTTCCCGTGTGAGCGCGAGCACAGTGCTGGGCGCTTCCGTCTGCCCATACAGCTGGACCAGTACAGGGCCGAACACGTCGAGCGCTTCCCGTATGCGCGCCGGCGCCATGGGGGAAGCGCCATACATCAGGCTATGCAGGGAGCTGAAATCAAACGTGCGGATATGGGGATGATCAAGGAGCGCGTAGATCATGGTCGGCACCAGGAACAGCGTCGTGGCGCCGTGCTGTGAAATCGCTTCCAGCACCTTATCCCGATTGAAGCCTTGCTGAAGAATGAATGTTCCGCCCTGGTACAACGTGGGCAAGATCAAGGCGCCCGCGCCATGCGTGATGGGAGTGGGGCAGAGGAAGCGAATATTTTCGGGCCAATCCAGACCCGAGAGTGCGAAGACAGCGTTGGTCGCCATGCTGCGGCTGGAAAGCATCACCCCTTTGGGGCGCCCTGATGTGCCGCCTGTGTAAGCAAGCCGGATGATGTCTTCCGGCTCGACCTCGCTTGTCAGCGGCAGCGTCGCGGCGCTGGACGGCGTCCAGAAATGTTCAAACCCCTCTGTGGGAGAGTGGCTGAGCCAGCCCATTGGTTTTGTTGCCATTGCCCGCAGCGCCTGCGCCCGTTCGACGTATTGGGGATCCATCACAAGGAGAGCGGCTTCGCTATCCTCGATAATATAGGCGTGATCTTCCAGGCTTCCCAGCGTATGCAGCGTGACCGAGCGAAGTCCCGATATATATATGGCTGCCAAAAGAAAAAATGTTTCGGGGCGATTGCCCGACAGCTGCGCCACGGTATCGCCGCGCTTGAGGCCCAGCTCCTTGAGCCGGCCAATCGCGCGAGCGATATGCAGGGCTGTTTCGGCGTAGGTGTAGCTGCCATGCTCGCTTTCAAAGGCTACCCGGTCTGGATAACGCTGCAGCGCTGAAATCAGAATCTGGCCATAGGTGCCGCCGCTGTAAAGCGGGTTGACCGCTGTTTTTGTGCTCATCTTTATCCTTGCGTGCTGAAGGTTACTGACCGAGTATGGTGACGACGGCAACGGCTTCCTCGCCGCCCCAGAGCCCGCCGCCATTGGCCGCCGCCGCGATACGCGCGCCGGGTACTTGCCGCTTGCCCGCTTCGCCGCGCAGCTGCGTCACCAGCTCTCCTATCTGAAGCGCACCGGTCGCGCCGATGGGATGGCCCTTGGATGCCAGGCCGCCCGAAGGGTTGACGGGAATACGGCCGCCCAGCTGTGTTTCGCCCGCTTCGGCAATGCGTCCGCCATCGCCGGGCGCGCACAGCCCGAGATTCTCTGTCAGCTTTATTTCGCCAAATGCTGTGGCATCATGCACCTCGGCCACCGACACATCCTTGGGATCAAGCCCTGCTTCCTCATAGGCGGCAACAGCCGCGAGGCGCCCGATGCCGCCTTCGCTGTCATCAATGTCATGCGTGATGCCCGACGCTACCTGTGAAGCGAGCACGCGTATCGCCCTGGATCGATCCAGACGCTCCAGGCCAGCGTCATTGCAGACCACCAGTGCGGCGGCGCCATCGCTCATCGGCGCGCACATGCTGCGCGTGAGCGGCCACGACACCAGCTTGTCCGCCAGCACTTCATCAATCGTCATGGCATGGCGATACTGGGCCAACGGATTCCACTGCGAATGCCAGTGGTTCTTGGCGGCTACCGCGGCCAGCTGGCGCTGCGTCGTGCCATACCGCAGCATGTGATAGCGGGCGACAGCGGCATACCAATCCATGAATATGCTGCGCGCGCCATGATCGCCCTGGAACGCTTCGGGAATGGGCATGCCTGCCGCCCGGTCAAATACCTCCTGCAACTGCGATTCACCGATTTCGCGATCCATGCTTCCCATGAAAGCCCCGAACATCAAGTCGCGCTTTTCTGGATAGAACATTTTTTCCGCCCCGGCCACCAGGGCGATATCGGCCATGCCGGCGCGCAGATAGGCGATGGCGAGATTGAGACCGCTTGAACTGGACGCGCAGGCATTGTCGGTATTGAAGATAGGTACGCGCTCCAGCCCCCAGCTGCGCAGTGCGCATTGGCCGCGTATTCCGTGCTGGCCCTCAAATAAGCCTTGACGGGTGTTTGAGAACCACGCTGCCTGGATACTGTCGCGGGTACAGCCCGCATCGGCAAGCGCCGATTCCACAGCCTGAGCCGTCATCTGCTTGATTGATCGATCAAGGTATTTACCTAATGGCGTCATGCCGACACCTGCAATCCATATCGAGGTTTTGCTCATGTGTTTGTAGTCCGTGGAAGGTATGGCCTTGATGCGGCGTCTTGAGGTCGGTCCGACGCGAAAGCGCATTCGCAAGATTTCATTAGATTTAAAGTAAATCGTAAGTCAGACATGTATTATTGTCAACAGTCGACTGATTGCAGTTATCTGATTGCAAGTGAGTGGACGGTTCAGCCTATTTCCGGGCGCTGCGGGTCGACGCGTCGAAGGCCGACAGCAAGGATGAATACGTATGCGGGGATCAGATGGGCGCGTCGGGCGGACTGGATGCGTCTTGAGCATGCGCGCAGCGGAGCGTTCCGCGTGACGCGGATGGCTTGCGATAGGGAGGGGGGGCGAGTGGAACCCGTGCCTTTGCCCAGGCACGGGCAGGGAAAATGCACTGGTCGCTGGCCTGGCCTTCAGCGCTTGACTGCCTCGACCTGGATCAGGATGCGCACCTCGTCAGGTATGCCGGGCAGGCCGAAGTTCATGCCGAAGTCGCTGCGCTTGAATGTAGCCGTGAAGTCGCCGCCGCAGACTTCGGTCTTGGCATGGCGGCTTTCGTAGCAGTTGAAGCGTTCGGCGTTCAGGGTCAGGGGCTGGGCTTTGCCCAGCAGGGTAAAGGTCCCGCTGACGGATTTCACCTTGTCGTCTTCAAAAGTGAAATCGTTGCCTTCAAAGGTGGCGGTGGGAAAGGCATCGACATGCAGGAAGTCCGCATTGCGCAAATGATCGTTATAGGGTTCGACACCCGTGTTCACCGAGGCTGGATGCACGACGATGCTGGCTCGGCCTTTGCGGGCCTCGCGATCCAGCATGATATTGCCTTCGATGGTATCGAAACGGCCCCGGTTGGTTGAGGTGCCCGAATGCAGGACCTCGAAGTGAACGAAGGTATGGGTCGGTTCGACATCGTAGAAAATTTCCTGGGCGCTGGCGGTGGCGCCCACAGTCAGCATGGCGGCGGCAAGCAACAGTTTCTTCATGGTTTGGATCCCCTGGTAATGAATGTGTCAAAGCCTCTGAAGTGTAGGGGAACGCCAGGATTGCGCCAGTCGTCGTGCCGCAACCGGTGATCTAGATCAAAAGAGCGCAACGCGCAATTATTGCAGCGGGTTTCAGCATCATGCCCAAGCATGTCAGAGCGATGGGGGAGGAATGCTCCGGCGGCCCGCGCTTGGTCAAAAGCCGGCTCCGAGCGGGCAATGATTGCTGCGGCCTAGGATTGTCTGGCGGAAAGAATAAGCGATAGTTCCCTGGCGGCCTTTCGCATCGGTTCGACATGCTCAAGCAGGGACTTCAGGCTGGCTTGCGCGGTGGGTGCGTGGCAGGCGAGCGCGGCAATCATGGCACCATCCTGGCTGTGTACTGGTACAGCCACCGCCACCATGCCTGGAATAAATTCTTCATTATCGATGCCAATTTCCTGTGAGTGGATCCGGCGCAGCTCGGCTTCCAGGGACTTGCGATCGGTAATGGTCCTGGGCGCGATAGCTTCCAATTCAAGACGGTCCAGTACGCGGCCCTGATAGGGCGGCGGGGTAAGCGCCAGGAAAAGTTTGCCGCTGGCCGTGCAATGCAGGGGTACACGCGAACCGATATCCATATGCAGTTGCAGGCGCAGATGCCCAGGGCTTTCAACACGCGCCAGATACTGAACAGAGTCGCCCGACAGCGCATTCAGATTACAGGTTTCGCCTGTGATGGCCACCAGCTTGCTGAGTACGCTGCGGCAAGCGCGCAGCATGGTTGGCGTCTGTACGATCGCCAGACCCAGCTGGTGACAGCGCGGGCCCGTCACGAAGCCTCCGCGTTCCCCCGGCATGCGGGTGACATAAGACTGTTCGGCAAGCTCTTCCAGCAAACGCCTGAGGCTGGCCTTGGGTATCGCTGTGCGTTGCGCCAGTTGAGACAAGGTCTGCGGATGCGATGCATGAGACAGGTTTTCAATGACCTGAAGAATTCTCAGGGCGCGATTGCGCACATCATTCATGCAGCCTCCCGGTCAAAGAGATCTGAATTTGAAACGATATTGGCACATTATGTGTCATTTTTGAAATATATAGTAGTAACCCTGTAGAGAAGCCACGGTAGAGCCTCCAGACTGATGCCACCAGGCAGGTTTTGGTCTTAATTCAAAGTGGGGTAAACCGCTTATGGCCGAGGCTGTTGACTACGTCGTCGTGGGAGCCGGTTCCGCGGGCTGCGTGCTCGCGAACCGCTTGAGCGGAAATGGTAAGTACACGGTTTGCCTGCTGGAGGCAGGCCCGCCAGATTCCAATATCTGGATCCATATTCCCATAGGCTATGGCAAGACCATGTTCAACAAATCGCTGAACTGGTGCTACTACACCGAGCCTGAGCCCAATATGCTGGGACGTCGCATTTACTGGCCGCGCGGCAAAACGCTGGGAGGCAGCAGCTCCATCAACGGACTGATTTACATCCGGGGCCAGAAAGCCGATTACGACCACTGGGCGGCACAGGGCAATCCGGGGTGGTCATGGGACGACTGCCTGCCTTATTTCCGCAAGCTCGAGCACAACGATCTGGGGCCCGGTCCGACCCATGGCACCGAAGGCCCGCTGTGTGCCTCCTGCATCAAGACCAGGCATGAACTTGTCGAAGCGTTTATCAAGGCTGCGGAGGCCAACGGGGTTCGCCGTTCAAGCGATTTCAATACTGGCGACCAGGAAGGCGCGGGCTACTACCAGCTCACAACACATCATGGCAGGCGCTGTTCAACAGCGGTCGCGTACCTCAAGCCTGCACGCCATCGGGCCAATCTGCGAATAATGACGGGCGCCCAGGTCAGCCGGGTGTTGTTGCATGGCAAACGGGCCATCGGCGTCGAATATAGGGTGGCGGGCAAACTTGAAACGCTGCATGCCAACAGGGAAGTCATTCTGTCAGCCGGCGCCTTGCAGTCTCCCCAGTTGTTGCAGCTGTCGGGAATCGGGCCTGCCGAGTTGCTGCGGCGCCACGGCATTGCGGTACAACACCCGTTACCGGGTGTGGGCGAGAATCTTCAAGATCACCTGCAGCTGCGGTTGATCTATGAAGTGACCAAGCCGATCACCAATAACGATCAGTTGCGCACCCTCTGGGGGCGCATGCGCATCGGATTGCAGTGGCTGCTCTTTCGCGGCGGCCCCCTGGCCATAGGCATCAATCAGGGGGCTTTGTTTGCCCGCCTCAGCCCCGAATCCGCCACGCCTGATATCCAGTTCCATCTGGGCACAGTCTCAGCCGACCTGGCGGGGGGGAAAGTACACGACTTTTCAGGCTGTACTTACTCGGTATGCCAGCTGCGGCCAGAGTCTCGGGGGTTCGTCCGAATTCGATCCGCAGATCCCTTCGAGCCGCCTTCAATGCAGCCCAATTACCTGGACACCGCGCTGGACCGGCACACCGCCATTGCCGCGATCCGGTATGCCCGACACCTTGCCGCGACGGAACCCTTGAAAAGCCTGATGAAGCGCGAGTTCAGGCCGGGTGTGGATGCGCAATCGGATGAGGAAATCCTGCATTTTTGCCGCGAGCACGGGGCCACCATTTTCCATCCGGCGGGCACTGCGAAGATGGGTTCCAGAGATGACCCGATGGCCGTGGTGGATAACCGCCTGAAAGTCCATGGCCTGGCGGGCTTGCGGGTGGTGGATGGCTCCATCATGCCAACCCTGGTCTCAGGCAATACCAACGTGCCGATCGTGATGATTGCCGAGCGCGCCTCGGAATTCATTCTTGAAGATGCGCGCCAGGCATTTGTTTCGCATGATGTTGAGGTATCACCCAAAGGAGCACCCGCACATGACTAAGACGCTTGAACCATCGGCCGGCCTGCTCAGGGTCATCCGGATATTGGAGTATCCCTCCATTCTGATCGGCAAAGCCGCTGGCTGGCTGATCTTGCCGCTTGTACTGGCATTGGCATATGAAGTCATTGCGCGCTATGTCTTCAACGCGCCTACTATCTGGGCCTATGACATGACGTACATGCTCTCCAGCGCGCTTTTCATGCTTGGCGCCGCCTACGCCCTGCACAAAGGCAGCCACGTCAGGGCGGATTTCATCCTTGCCGCGCTGCGTCCACGGTGGCAAGGGATGGTCGATATCGCGCTATACATCAGCTTGTATTTTCCGGCGATGATATTGTTCTTTATTGTCAGCATGCGCTTCAGCATCCAGTCGTGGCAACAGCTCGAGCTGTATCCGCAAAGCCCCTGGATGCCGCCTATCTACCCCCTGAAAACCGTTATTCCCGTCACCATTCTCTTGCTGCTGATCCAGGGGGTGGCCGAGTTGCTGAAAGCCATGTGGGTGGTACGCCACAACACTGCGTTTACCAAAAGCGAGCTGCCATCATGAGTGAACCAGTCCTGGGGCTTGTCTCGTTGCTTGTGGCCGTGGTGGGAGTGCTGACCGGCTTTCCCATGGCGTTCGTATTCATTTTTGTGGCGCTGCTGTTTGGCTATATAGCCATTGGCCACCAGGTTTTCAACCTGCTGACATACCAGTTTTTCTCGCTCATGACCAACATCGAGCTGGCGGCCATTCCGCTGTTCCTGTTCATGGGCTACATCCTGGACCAGTCTGGCCTCATGGATCGCATGTTCAGGGCGTTGCAGATGCTGCTGGGCAGGCTCAAGGGCTCGCTCTACGTCATTGTTCTCCTGACCGCCACCCTGTTTGCCGCCGCAACAGGCATTGTCGGCGCATCGGTCACGGTGCTGGGGGTCATGGCCGCCCCCATGTTGATCCGCAGCAACTATGACACGCGCATGGCCGCGGGCAGCATTGCCGCCGGCGGCACGCTCGGCATTCTGATCCCGCCCAGCGTCATGCTTATCGTGATGGGGCCTCTGGTCGGTGTGCCTGTGTCCACGCTCTTTGCTGCCGCAGTCATCCCCGGTCTGCTGCTCACTACGTTTTACATTCTCTATACCGTCATCCGTTGCCACATTAACCCCAAGCTGGGGCCGCCGCTGGTCTATGACGGCCCGCCCTTGACCTTTACACGCAAGCTCAAGGAACTGGCCATCGGTGTTGTGCCTATCTCTATCGTCATCCTGGCAACATTGGGGCTGATCGTAGGCGGTGTCACGACGCCCACCGATGCGGCCGCCACGGGTGCGCTGGCCGCCCTGGTGCTCACGATCTGCTATCGAAGGATGACATTCAGATCGTTGGCCACCGCCGTCTACAAGACACTTGAAGTCAGCGCCTTCATTATGTTCCTGATCGGGGCAGCGAATTTCTTCGGGGCAGTTTTCGCGCGCATGGGCAGCGGCCGCCTTATCACCGAGATCCTGATAAGCCTGCCGGTACCGCCGACAGGCATGCTCTTGCTGATGCTGCTCCTGATCTTTCTGCTGGGCGGGCCGCTCGAGTGGATTCCCATTGTCCTGGTGGTCGTGCCCATCCTGCTTCCCGTGGCGCAGAGCCTGAATTTTGACATTCTCTGGTTCACGATTCTCATTGCGGTGACCTTGCAAACTTCCTGGCTGACGCCTCCGCTTGCGCTGTCGTCATATTTCCTCAAGGGGGTCGTTCCGCAGTGGAGCATGAAAGACATATACCTGGGCATGGTGCAATTTGTGGGTCTGCAAGTGCTCGTTGTGCTCATCCTGATCAATTTCCCGATTCTTATTCATTGGCTGCCGCGGGTCACAGGCCTGGCGGATTGATTTTTATCCATAAGGAGGGCTGTTCATGAGAGGTTCCTGATCACCGTCGCTGTTTCACACTAGGAGACAACTTATGATGAGAGCATTAAAAGCCCGGCTGACGGGTGCGCTGTGTCTATGCGTGCCGCTGATGCTTGCCGGCACGCCCGCCACGACGCATGCCGCGGACCAGAAGGTCTACAAGTTCTCGATCCAGACTGCGGTGCCCAACGCCAGCCTGTATTTCAAGCTGCTTGAGCGCTTCGCCCAGCAGGTCGACACCATGTCCAGTGGCCGCCTGAAAATAGAGGTTCTTGGGGCCGGGGCGGTGGTGGGGCCATTTGAGATCCTGGATGCCGTCAGCAATGACGTTGTCAAGGCGGGCTACGTCTGGCCAAACTATTTTTCGGGCAAGAACTCCGCATTTGTGCTGTTTTCAAATGCTCCCGCCAGCACGGGTCTGGATCAAGCAAGCCTGGTGGCCTGGTATTTCAGGGGGGAAGGCCAAGCGCTTTATCAGGAGCTGCTCGACAAGATGAACTTCAATGTCAAGCCTTTCCTCATGCAGCCGATGGGGCCCGACCCTCTCGGATGGTTCAAGGACCCCATCAAGAGCATGGCGGACTTCAAGAAGATGAAGTACCGTTCCCCACCTGGGATTCCGGGGGAAACGTATCAGGCCATGGGCATTTCGGCGGTGGGTGTTCCAGGTGGCGATATCGTGCCTTCGGCCCAGCGTGGCGTGATCGACGCCGCGGAATGGATCGGTCCGGCGGACGATCGCAACCTGGGGCTGCAGAAAATATGGAAATACTATTATCTGCAGGGCCTGCACCAGCAAACCGACGTAGGGCAGATTTTCATCAATGGGGATTTCTGGAAGTCTCTGCCTGAAGACCTGCAGAAAATCATTGAGGTGGCTGCCAAGGCTCAAGTATCGGAGACGCTGGACGCCAATATTTATGACAACTCAATGGCCTTGCATCAATTCATTGACAAGGAGGGTGTGCATGTCCTCGATACCCCGGAAGACTATTACAAGGATTTCATCAGGGAAGAGAAGAAAATAACCAAGAAATATGCGGACCAGAATCCATTCTTCAAGAAAGTGCTGGATTCACAGACCGAATTCGCAAAAATGGTGTACCCGTATCATTCACGTATCACAACGCTGTACGGCAACATGCTCAAGACTGCGCACGAGCAGCAGGAGTAGAAGCCTAGTCTGACGCGCCATGGGGAAGCAGCAGGGGCAAATGGGCGGAGCGCTCCACTTGCTGGGCTTCTTCAGGTGCGCCCAGATAGCTTACATATTGGCGCCACCCACACATCCAAAGAAAAACCGCCTAGAGGTTGGATCTCTAGGCGGTTGAAACCTGTGGATTGAACAGACATCTCATTTTCTGCCAGCGCGGCATGATCACAATGCCCCGATCAATAAATGCCTGTCAACAGCATTAAATACCGTCAGTTTGAGCGAGGTCTTCATGCGGCGCTCACAGCGTTTGGCAGGCCCAGGCAGGCTGTCCCGCTCCAAGGGGGCAGATGTGGCGCGGCTAATTCGATACTCTGAAAACTGTTTGCCGGGCAGAGCTGAATTCTTCCTATGTCAAGCAAGCGCTCCATTTTCGAATGCTATAGGCGAGGTTTCAGAATGCTGGATTTTGGACTGAAGGATAAAGTTGTATGCGTCACTGGTGGTGCATCGGGTATCGGCAGGGCAGCGGTACTGGCATTGGCACGGGATGGCGCCAAGGTTGCGGTCCTGGATCTGAAACAGGCGGATATTGATGTGGTGGTCACCGAGGCGGAAAGCCTTGGGGCTGAAGTGGTGGGCGAAGTGCTGGATGTGCAGGATGCTGATGCCGCGAATACAGTTGTAGCGTCGATAGAGCGGCGGCTTGGGCCTATCGATGGGCTGATAGCCTCTGCGGGTATTTCGGGAGCAGGCAAAGCTGAGGCGCTCCCGTTGGGGGAGTGGGCCCAGGTACTTGGCGTCAATGCAACCGGCATGCTAATCACCTGTCAGGCAGTGGGCACCAGAATGATTGCGCGGGGCGAAGGGGCAATTGTAGCTATTGGCTCAATCGACGGCATTTCGGGGCACCCGGGCCGCGCTCACTATGCAGCCTCAAAATTTGCGGTTACCGGGTTGGTCAAGAATCTTGCGCTTGAATGGGGACGGCATGGTGTACGGGTAAATTGTATTGCCCCCAATCTGGTTGATACTCCATTGCTGCGTCGCGGCATGCCGCCGGTGTTTCTGAACGAGGTGGTGATAGATCGCACCCCGATGGGGCGCATCGCTTGGCCCGAGGAAATTGCCTCGGCGGCATTGATGTTGTTGTCCGACGCATCGGCGTATATAACCGGTGTTGTGCTCCCGGTGGACGGTGGCTTGAGCGCCGGCTTCTTCACGCACAGGCAAGGGGCCGATTTGTCGTCAACCCGTTTGCTCGAAGCAGGAGTATACGCAGAGTAAGCGGGTCAGCCTGTGGTTGCCGCCATATTGTTGCGGCTTTCCGCGAGGATGGCAGCGAACTTTGCGATGCGTTTGCCCTGGTGGCGAGCCGCCGCCAGTGTTGTTTCGGGCTGTTGCTCACCCCGGACATGGGTGAAGCTGACACCGTAGGGATTCCCGCCTGCCTTGTATTGTGCCGGGTCGGTGTATCCCACTGGAATGATGATGGCGCCCCAGTGGTAGAACATGTTCTGCAAGGCAAGCAGCGTTGCTTCCTGGCCGCCGTGCAGATTGCCGGCCCCGCCGAATGCGCCGGCTGCCTTGTCCTGAAGTTTTCCCTGTGCCCATAAGCCACCCAGCCCGTCGATAAACTGTTTCATCTGTCCTGCCGGCAGGCCAAATCGCGTAGGCGTTCCAAAAACGAAGCCATCTGCCCATTCAAGATCGTCAGGGCTAGCCACAGGTATGTGGTTTGTGGCATCAGTATGTTGTTGCCAGGCAGGATTTGCCGCGATGGCCTCTGCCGGGGCTGTTTCGGTTACCTTGCGCAGCCTGACCTCCGAGCCGGCAGATCGCGCACCTTCGGCGATCGCTTCCGCCAGTTGGAATGTGCTGCCGGTCGCACTGTAGTAGATAACCGAAATTCTAGCCATGAATCGTCCTTTGAGTTGAGCCGTGCGGGCTTAATGGAATTCTCTATCGACTATAGCCAAGGCTGGGCTGGGAGCCTGTCCCCACTCAGGGTGACATGACGGCTTTGCCATGACGAATTACGATGGTGGCATCGTGAAGCAATGCTTTACCACGGTTGTGGAAAGATCGATCATTTTCAGAATATTCAAATATCGATCATATATTTTCAATATAGGAAGCATCCATGCCGGAACAGGAGAAAACATCCGATATGCCTATGAAAGGCGTAAAGGTGGTAGAGCTCGGATCGCTTATCGCGGGTCCCTATGCCAGTACGCTGCTTGGCCAGTTTGGCGCGGATGTCATTAAGATTGAACCCCCCAAGGGGGGCGATCCTTTGCGTAAGTGGCGCAAGCTCCATGACGGAACGTCATTGTGGTGGTACGCCCAGAGCCGTAACAAGAAATCCGTTGCGCTGGATTTAAAGGCGCCGGAAGCCCAGGAAGTGATCCGCAAACTGGTAGCGCAAGCCGATATTGTTATTGAGAATTTTCGTCCTGGCACGCTGGAAAGATGGAATCTGGGTTGGGAACAGTTGTCGATCATCAACCCCAAGCTCATTATGGTGCGCATTTCGGGCTACGGCCAGACGGGGCCTGCGAGCCAGCGGCCTGGGTTCGCCGCAGTGGCCGAATGCATGGGGGGGCTGCGCTATGTTACGGGGTACCAGGACAGGGCGCCAGTGCGCACGGGCGTGAGCCTGGGTGATACGCTCGCTTCCCTGTATGGCACTATTGGCGCCCTGATGGCCATGCACCATCTCAAGGTTAATGGCGGAACAGGCCAGCTTATTGATGTGGCGCTGTATGAAGCGGTGTTCGCGGTCATGGAGAGTATGGTTCCCGAGTACGCCATGGATGGACATATCCGTGAGCGCAGCGGCTCCGCGCTTCCTGGGATCGCCCCTTCGAATACTTACATTTGTGGCGATGGTGCATACGTGGCTATTGCTGGTAATGGCGATGGAATTTTCAAACGCCTGATGGTGGCCATGGGTCGTGAAGACTTGGCGCAGGCCCCTGAACTGACCCATAACGATGGCCGCGTACGTCATGCAGAAATGCTTGATGAGGCTATTTCGGCATGGACAGGCAGGCACGACCTGAAATCCGTGCTGTCCATCCTGGAGCAGGCAGGCGTGCCTTGCGGGCGTATCTATTCCGTCGCCGATATCATGCAGGACGAGCAATACCGATTTCGTGAAATGATCCAGAAATTCGAATTGCCCGATGGTCAATCCATCGCGCTGCCCGGCATCGTCCCCAAGCTCAGCGCAACGCCTGGACAAACCCGCTGGCTCGGTCCAAAGCTGGGTGAGCATACACGTGAAATTCTTGCCTCTATTGGTGTGACCGCTGAGCAGTTCAGCCGAATGCAGGAGGCGGGCATCGCCTGAAACAGTAAAGGCGAGCATATTGGATATGACGAAATTCAACGGAAAACGCGTATATATTCATGAAGTCTCCGTAAGAGACGGCTTTCAGATTGAGCCTGAATTCATACCGACCGAAAAAAAGATCGCACTGATCAATGCACTGAGTCGCAGCGGCGTGGCCAAGATTGAGGTTACGTCTTTTACGTCGCCCAAGGCCATTCCGGGGCTGGCCGACGCCGAAGTGGTGATGCAAGAGATCAATCGCGAGCCTGGCGTTGTTTATGCTGCGCTGGTGCCAAATCGGCGTGGCTGCGAGCGGGCAATCTCGTGTGGCGTCGATGAAATCAATCTGGTCATGTCCAGTAGTGAAAGCCATGGGCTGGCTAACTTGCGCATGACGCCGGAGCAATCGCTGATACAGTTCGCGGCTATTGCAAGCGCCATGCAAGATGCCGTCCGCATCAATGTTTCGCTGTCCACGGCATTTGGCTGTCCGTTTGACGGAGAGGTGCCGCTGTCTCGTGTTCTGTATTTGGTGGAGCGGATCGCTGACATGGGCATCAGGTCCGTGACGCTGTGCGACACAACAGGAATGGCCAATCCTGCTCAAGTGGGCGAGCTGTGCTCGGCGGTCAATACGCGTTGGCCCGAACTTCAATTTACCGCCCATTTTCATAACACGCGTTCCATGGGGTTGGCTAATGCGGTAGCCGCATTGGAAGCGGGTATCGACAGATTCGATGCATCTCTAGGTGGATTGGGAGGCTGTCCGTTTGCGCCTGGCGCCAGTGGCAATGTATGCACCGAGGACCTTGTGCATATGTTCGAGGCCATGGGCCTGAAGACAGGCGTCGACCTTGGTTATTTGCTTGATATCGCGCGGGAATTACCAGAAATCGTCCGGCACGAGGTACCTGGCCAAGTCATGAAGGCAGGCCCCTGGGATAGGCGTTATCCGTTGCCCGATGACCTGATGCGAGACCCGGCGCCGAAGCATCCGGTTGTGGCGCCATCGAGCCTGGCGGCAGGGAGGCTCTTGTGACCGCAGCAAGGACCCTGCTCGAGAAACTATGGGAGCGTCATGTTGTAGAGGAAGATGAAACAGGCCGCGCCCTGTTGTATATCGATCGCCATCTGGTATACGAAGTAACCAGCCCCCAGGCATTTGAAGGTTTGCGCCTGGCGGGCCGCAAGCCCTGGCGCAGCGATACCGTATTGGCCACTGCAGACCACAATGTACCTACCGTATGGTCCGAGCGCAGTGGTGGCGTGGACGGGATCAGCGATCCGCTGTCGCGCATACAGGTAAGAAAACTGGGCTCGAACTGCGAGGAGTTCGATATCAATGAGTTTCGGCTACAGGACAGGCGTCAGGGCATCATCCATGTGATCGGACCTGAACAAGGTGCGACCTTGCCCGGCATGACCGTGGTTGCGGGAGATTCCCACACCAGTACGCATGGCGCATTTGCCGCATTGGCATTTGGTGTGGGCACCTCGGAAGTGGAGCATGTATTGGCGACACAATGCCTGTCGATGCAGCGCATGAAGCCGATGCTGGTGAAAGTGGAAGGAGATTTGCGGCCCGGAGTGACAGCAAAAGACCTGATCTTGCACATAATTGGCCGGATAGGCACCGCAGGTGGCACCGGGTATGCCATTGAGTTCGCTGGCAGCACCATCCGCGATCTGTCCATGGAGGGACGCATGACGCTCTGTAATATGGCTATTGAAGCCGGCGCGCGTGTCGGCCTGGTCGCTGTCGATCGGAAGACAATAGACTATCTTGAAGGGCGCCCCTTCGCTCCTGAAGGAAAGCAGTGGGCGGCTGCGGTGGAGTACTGGAAAACGCTCAAAACCGATGACGGCGCGGTCTTCGACCGCACGATAGAGGTGGACGCAAGCGCCTTGCAGCCCATGGTAAGTTGGGGAACTTCACCCGAGATGGTCGTTCCGATCGATGAGGTGGTGCCAGATCCATCCAATGAGGCCGACCCTGTGCGCCGGGCAGGCATGGAGCGGGCACTGGCTTATATGGGGCTCAGGGCTGGCATGCGGATCAGTGATATTGCACCAGACAAGGTGTTTATTGGTTCCTGTACGAACGCGCGTATCGAAGATCTAAGGCTGGCTGCCAAGGTTGTAAAAGGTAGGCATGTGTCGAACTCAATAGTCCAGGCACTTGTGGTGCCGGGATCGGGGCTGGTGAAGGAGCAGGCCGAGGCCGAAGGCCTGGACCGTATATTTATTGAGGCCGGTTTTGAGTGGCGGGAGCCGGGCTGTTCGATGTGTCTTGGCATGAATAGTGATCGTCTAGGTGACGGCGAGCGTTGTGCCTCCACGTCGAACCGGAATTTCGAAGGACGTCAAGGTGCGGGCGGCCGCACGCATCTGGTAAGCCCGGTGGTGGCGGCCGCCACCGCGATCGCCGGTCATTTTGCCGATGATCATCACTTTGATGTCAGGGAGTGAACATGGAACCATTCATATCGCTAGATGGTTTGGTGGCGCCTCTCGACAGATCGAATGTGGACACCGACGCCATACTGCCCAAGCAGTTCATGAAATCCATTGCAAGGACAGGCTTTGGACCTAATCTTTTCGATGAGCTGCGGTACTTGGATCGTGGCGAGCCAGGGCAAGATGTTTCAAAGCGGCCCCTGAATCGGGATTTCATGTTGAATCAGCCCCGCTATGCAGGTGCGTCCATATTGCTGACGCGCCATAATTTCGGCTGCGGTTCCAGTCGTGAGCATGCTCCGTGGGCGTTGCATGATTACGGCTTTCGAGCCCTGATTGCCCCCAGCTTTGCCGATATCTTCTATGGGAACTGCTTCAAGAACGGGATGCTGCCTATAGTGCTGCCTGAGAACATTGTTGATGAATTGTTCCAGGCAGTTTATCGTGCGCCTGGATATCGCTTGATCATAGATCTTGCGTTGCAGCGTGTTTCAAATCCGGCGGGGGATACATGGGAATTTGAAATCGAGGCTGCCAGAAAAGATAGCCTGCTGAAAGGGCTCGACGATATTGGTATAACGTTTTCGAAAGCAGAGATAATTCGCAATTACGAAGCTTTGCGCAAGCAGCAGGAGCCTTGGCTTTTTCCAGGGGGAGCTTGATTGGACTGGTCAGATAAATGCAAATAGGCCCCGGCACATGCCCTGTATGGCCGGATAAGAATCATAGATATAGTTGCGTGGAGATAAGAGATGATGGCCATTAGAGAGCCGGATGCGATAGCATCCCAGCGTATATTGCCTGAGTCAGCCTTGATGGAGGCGATTGATGCCATAGGCACTTCAAAGTTTGGTGAAAAACTTCTCAACTACCTGCATATGGTATGCGGTGCGGATCATTGCGCTGTTTTTCATTTGGGTAACGATACGGTCAGCAAACTAGCAACCGGCAGTCATGACGGCACCAATGCGGCCGAGCGCCAGGCGGGCCTGTACACGAGCCAGAATCACTGGCGCAAAGATCCCATCCTGCTCCAGGCTCGCCAGGAACTGACCAGTCTGGGATTTTCCATTGTGCATGGGGATATGCGCAATATTACGGACGCAGGCCTGCGTGAGGCGATTTATCCCAACGTCAACGACAGGATTGTAGTGTGCGGCCGGAAGCAGAATATTGAGTTTGGGCTCAGCGTGCTCAGATCCGACGCTCATCTCGGATTTTCGGATGAGGAGCTTGCCAAACTCAACGAGTCGGCGGAACTGCTGATGTCGCTGTTGGCGAAGCATGCCAATACCTTGATAAGCCGGCCCAATGTGGTGCGCGCAATTACATGTCTGGACGAGATTGAAGACTGTCTGATCACCATGACACAATTTCCAAAGCGTGAAATCGAAGTCTGTTCGCGGATTTTGCACGGTTTGTCGTCCATCGGCATCGCTTTGGATCTGGGCGTGGGTGAGGAAACCGTCAAGACATATCGGAAGCGCAGTTATCAGCGGTTGCAAATTGGCAGTGAGCGGGAGCTGCTGACTTGGTATCTTGACCTGTGGAGCACATGGCGGGGCCTGAGTTATACAGGGCCGGCGCGCTTGATTGGCCATGAAATAGACAGGCTGACAATGTCGGGAGAGCAAATTGTACAGCGGCCGGACTTTGTGAATTGACAGGGTGTGATCTGCACGCCCAGAAGCGTCTGGACTATATCGGAGTCACATCCCGCACCAGAACGCCAGACGAGGTTCGTGAGATCACACGCCGCATGTATGCCGATTTGTGGCTGGCAATCGCATCCAGGGGAATTTGTCTTCCTGTGGACGAGGTTTTTCGCTGGACCAGGCGCCCGACGCTCATGCCTATGTGGCGAGCAACAGGCATCTGGGAAAGATAGCCCTGCGGACCGGCTTTCTTTCTGAGGCTGCCCTTATCGTATCCATTCCTGACAAGGCGGTTCTGGTATCCAGGGGGAGGCTTGGCTTTCAGGGCAGGGGCGATGGTGCTGCGGCAATGTGCCGGGCTGCGATATAGCCGAAGGTCAGGGCTGGGCCGATACTTGATCCGCCGCCCGGATATTGCCCGTGCATCATCGAATTCATATCCAGACCTGCCGCATACAGGCCGGGTATCGCATCACCCTGGGCATTGAGAACCTGGGCGTGTTCGTTAGTGTTCAGCCCTCCGGTGGTACTCAGATCGCCTGGATGCAGGGCTATTGTGTAATAAGGGCCTGGACCTACAGGGCCCACCGTGGGGTTTGGTTTATGTTCGGCATCACCTCGGAAGCGTGAGTGGGCATCTGCACCCCGTCCGAATTCTGGATCATTGCCGTCAATGGCATGGGTATTGAAGCGCTGTACCGTTTCCTCGAGGTCTTGTGGCGCGATCCCTAGCTTTTCCGCTAGCTCCGAGAGTGTTCTTCCCTCGACCAAGTAGCCATTGTCAAGATAAGGTCGGATAGAAAACGGAAATGGCCTGACCAGGCCCATCCCGTAGTTGCGCAAGAATGCGCGGTTTGCAAGCAGATAGACCGTGGTGAGGCCTTGTTCGTGCATAGTGTTGACAAATGTCTGGTAGGAACCGGCCTCGTTGACAAAACGCTTGCCAGCCTGGGTGACAACGATAGATCCAGGCATGGCGCGGTCTATGAATATATGTGGATACTTGGCGGTCGAACCATCGTTGTTGCGCATGATGGAGACTGGTGTCCAGATACAGTTTCCAGCGTCTTCCTGATTGAATACGGCTCCTACACTCGTTCCGAGCCTGAGACCATCACCGACATTTTCCTCAGGCTGCAGTGATATGTGATGCTCGGCGAAAGGAATGTACTGATTGCGCATGGCTGCGTTGGCACCGAAGCCGCCAGTTGCCAGGATGATGCCTTTGCGGGCTGTGATGGCCACTTCGGTGCCGTGATGTCGTACACGCAGCTTCCTGGCGGCGCCGTCCACGAGTTCCAGGCCGATTGCGGGTGTCTTGTTCCACAGCGTGGCGCCGCTATCAATGGCCGATCGAAGCAGGCGTCCAGCCAGCGCATTGCCGCTGGTAAGCCGTGTTCCTCTACCGTGCGCCAGTCTTGACATGGCGAACTTTGTAAACAGCCAGCTTGCCCTCTTGAATCCGGCGATTGTGCGAAAGGCTTTGCGCATGGGATGAATGTCGGCTCCCTCGATTTGCATGGTCTTGAACAAGACCAACTCTTTGCGTGGCGGGCGAAGGAGTTTCAGATGCTCACCGAGTTTGCGGCCATCGTATTCCTTGGTCAGCAAACTGCGGCAGATACGGGCGCCCGGAAAGTCTGACTGATAGTCCGGGAGCATGAAAGGCTTGAAGTGAACTTCGGAATTATCCTCAAGGAAGCGGAGCATTTCCGGTGCGGCCTGCAGATAGGCGTTCACAATGGCCGTGTCGTACTTGTCGCCCAGGTTGTGATGAAGGTATTCCTTCGCAGCCGATAAATCATCTTCAAGCCCGACGGTGCGCATGAGGTGGTTATTCGGTATCCAGGGAGCGCCACCCGAAAATGCGGTGGTGCCTCCGAAGTATTCGGATTTTTCAACCACAAGTACGCTGAGCCCCAGCTTTCCGGCGGTAATGGCCGCGCACAGTCCTGCCGCACCCGAGCCGACTATCACTATATCTGCTTCTTTCATTATGTCTCGCTGTCTAGTAGTGTGCGACCCAGTATCTGGCTGAGTGCCGCGCCAAGGATATTCTCGCTATCGGGATGGCCTTCATTGGAACGCCACCCGATATGCTGATCGGGGCGGACCAGAATGGCGCCAGCATCGGTTACGCCACGCAAGTTGCGCCAGTCACCGCTGCTATCCGAAATCTCGCTGTCTTCCGACAAAGTGACGCATTTCACGGGAATGTTGAAACGTTCGGACAGATTCCTGGCAGCGATTTCCCACAGTGAGTTTGCCGTCCCTGTGATCAAGACAAAGCAGCCAGGCTCGCAAAGGTCCAGGGTGGACAGCTTTTTTTCATTGTGTTCCAGCCAGGCATGCGGCAGACGGTGTCCTGGGCGCGTGGTAGGTACATAGATCTGTCCCGTGGGGTCGCGCTCGGGTGTGGGAGTTGCGTCGGCTATGACTGCCCGGCTGTCATAGTGAAACCCCAGTTCGATGTCATGTGCTTGCCATTCCATGCGCTGGATGTCCATGATGCGGGCCAGGCGGGTGCGTCGAATCTTGCCTTCCTGGTCATTGGCGAAGAATCGGCGGAAATTCGCCCGGCTCTTTTCGGCGTCGCCGCGGACTAGCCCTATGCCTGTATCGGTCAGTTGATGATTCTGAAAGGTCAATAGGGCCCACTGGACATTGGTTGCGGCCACTGGGCGGCGTTCCGCCTCGTATGAGTCCAATAAAGCCTTATGCGCCTGTCCCTTGATGACCGCGGCGAGCTTCCAGGCGATGTTGTGCGCATCCTGAATGGCGGAGTTCAACCCCAAGCCCGTTGTGGGGGGATGCCGGTGGGCTGCATCGCCAGCCAGAAACACACGATTCCATTGATAGCGGTCTACCAGTACACCTTCCACTGCCCAATGCCCGATGCCAATGATCTCAGGGTTCAGGTCTGGAATTTTCAGCAGCTCCCGGATGCGGGGTAGCAAGGATTGTTCATCAAAGCGCGCGGGGTCATCCGGACGGAAGCTGAAATGGAACATCCATTCTTCAGAATGCCGGCCAAACTTGGTGGGGCCCAGTTGTCCAAGAACGCCACTGGCCCACGACCCTCCCTCGGGCTCGACAAACCAGGTAGTCATGGCGTAGTCGTCATCCCAGTACTCCGACAAGTCGGCCTTGAAGTAGACGGTGACCATATGTGCCAGGTCGGTTTCTCCTTCAAGCCGGGCTCCAAGCGCCGGTCCGACAGTTTTCCCGCCATCGGCGCCTATCATGTATTGAGCGTGTATCAGAGTCTGCGCTTCGGTATCACGGTTCTTTACAACGGCATGTACGCCTGTCTCATCTTGTGTAAATGAAACAAGTTCATGGTTGTAACGCACATCTGCGCAGGTACTTGACTCGGCGATTGAGCGCAGCAGGGGTTCCATGCGCACCTGGGGATACAGGGTGGACGGGCATGGGCTGTCTTTGGCATAGTGCGTCAGCGAACCGCCACCGAAGGATTCGATCCGGAAGAAAGTGCGGCGATCGAATTCGCCATCGCCAGCCAGGCTCGTACACCATCGGATATGGGAGATGTGCTTCAGAGGCATGGATCGGCTGTAGATCTCCTCGGCCAGGCCATATTGGCGAAAGACTTCCATTGTGCGTTGATTCACGTATCGGGCTTTTGGGAGCTGGCCAGGAGCGGGATGACGCTCTATCAAGAGGCTTTCTACGCCTAGGCGCGATAAAAATATTGAAGAAGCCAGTCCGCAGCCTCCGCCGCCGACGATAAGTACGGGTATCTCGATTTCCTGCTGTTTAGTATTGGTTGCCATGTCGTTCAATATTGCTCTGTAGTTCACACTCGGGTACCCTCGTGACGCACCGCTGGTTTGCATTGATTCTAGTGCCTGACTTGAGGTGCGGCTGTCCCCCAGTGTAGGGACATACGCGGCAGGAAAGTATGTTCTACGATGATCATATAAATAAGGGTTGAATGGATCGCATATCTCTGCCGCGTATCCTTTTATTTGCCTGAAGCTGGCCTGTATGGCGTTATTGAAGCGAAGACCAATGACAATACTTTCGAGGGTGACATGCGTATAAAGAAGTTTATGATGGCCGGTGTCTTGGCTATGGGTTCAGCCGTCGCCAGCGCCGGTGCGAGTGCGCATGATGCAACGGTTCTGCAGTTCAACCGTTGGCTCCCACCCACGCATTTCGTGCAGACGGAAATTTTGGATGTTTGGGCGGCAAACGTTGCGAAAGCCACAGAGGGGCGTGTTCAAGTGCAGATGACCGCTTCTCCTTTGGGGCCGCCCAATCGATCTTTTGATTTGGTCCGTTCAGGCGTGGCCCAGGCAGCCTGGGGCGCCACAGGATATACGGCAAATAGGTTCGTTACAGGTCAAAGTGTGGAGCTGCCATTCAAGACCACGACTGGTGAGGCATTGTCCGTTGCTTATTGGCGCATTCATAACAAGTATTTCACGCCGGCAAAAGAGTATGCGGGCGTAAAGCTCTTGTCCCTGCATGTGCAGCCGCCGGGAGAAATCTATTCCGCACGGGCGAAACTTACCTCGCCGGCTGACCTTGAAGGCCTGAAGATACGCATTCCCAATCCGGCCACCTCCGAACTATTGAAGGCTTATGGAGGCGTGGGTGTGTCCCAGCCCTCCAGCAAGGCCTATGAGCTGCTCTCCAATGGCGTTATCGATGGTACGTTTCTCACGCCTGATGCGGTCGTCCAGTTCAATATGACCAATCTTATTAAGCATCAGCTGACCGTGGAGGGTGGCTTCTTCAACGCTGGCTTTTTCCTGATCATGAATCAGAAGGTGTGGGACGGTTTGTCCGACAAAGATCAAAAGGCGATAGAGGCTGTATCCGGCGAGGCATTTGCCAAATTGGCAGGACGAGTCTGGGACAGAGAGGCCGCCAGATCCGAAAAAATTCTTCAGGAAAGCGGCGTTGTGAAGACGCTGTTAAAGGGCGAACAGGCCGCGCAGCTCAAGGAAAAAATGATCGGCATGGATGACGAATGGGTAAAAGCCGTTGAAAAGAAGGGTGTGGATGGCCGGGCCGCCCTGGATGCCCTGAACGACGAAGTCGCCAACTATAAAGTCGTCGACTGATTCCGATAGCACAGTCATGATGCAGATTCTTAGAAGGGTGTTGGGGCTTGTCGCGGGCACGCTTTTGATGGCGATGATGCTGCTGACCGCCGCGGATGTGGGAGGCAGGTATTTTTTCAATGCACCAGTAATGGGCGCCCAAGAGCTGACTGAAATGCTTATGGCCAGCGCCATGTTCGCGGCGCTGCCGTTGGTAACAGCAGCACGCGAGCATGTCACGGTGTCATTGTTTGACAGCGCTTTCCGTGGCAGGTTGCTGGTGGTGCGCAGTCTGCTTGTCGATCTGTTCTCCCTTGTTGCTTTGCTCGCCTTTGGCTGGCGGTTGTTCGCCATGGGTGAAACGTTGGCCGAATATGGTGATCAAACTTTATTCCTGGGCCTGCCGCTGGCGCCTGTCGCCTGGTTCATGGCTGCAATGTCATTTGCTTCCGCCTTGCTGCTTGTGTTGATGATGATTTCTACTGTACGTGATCCCGGCAACGCACTGGGTCGTGTGGGAGACGACGCCGTATGATGATCGCCGGTGCATTTACAGCCATGCTGCTGTTGCTGTTTGCTGGTGTCCCCATTGGGTTTGGCATGGCAATCGTGGGTGTTGCCGGTTTTATGCTGATAAGTGGCGTGGACGCGGGTTTCGCCATGTTAGGCCAGGTTCTGTTTGATTCCTCCCTGTCATATGAGCTGTCGGTGCTGCCCTTGTTCATCTTGATGGGTAACTTTATTGCACGTTCGCGCATGTCGGAAGAACTGTATGTTGCATCCAATGCATTCCTGGGGCATTACCGGGGCGGCCTGGCCATGGCGACGGTCGTTGCTTGTGGCGGATTCAGCGCGGTTTGTGGTTCAAGCATGGCCACGGTGGCGACCATGGGTAAAGTCGCATTGCCGCAAATGAAGCGTTACGGATACTCGCACAATCTTGCCTGCGCGTCGGTGGCGGCGGGTGGCACGCTTGGCATCCTGATACCGCCCAGCGTGGTTCTGGTCCTTTATGGGATTCTTACCGGTACCAGTATCGGAGCGCTGTTTGCAGCGGGGATGTTGCCAGGCCTGCTCGGTATCGTGCTTTATATGGCGGCCGTGCGCGGTGTGACGCTGCTGGACTCGGCGGCGGGGCCTCGTGGAGAACGTATAGGCTGGGCTGAGCGATGGCGGGCTCTTTCCCGGATCTGGGCGGTTTTGCTGTTGTTTGTTCTTATTCTGGGCGGCATATACGGCGGGGTATTCACACCGACCGAGGCTGCCGGGGTTGGAGCTTTCGGTGCATTCCTTATTGCGTTGGTCCGCCGCACATTGACCTGGAAGCTATTGGGCGAGATTCTTGTGGAAAGCAGCCGTACTTCGCTCATGATGATGCTGGTGTTTATCGGTGCTTTGCTGTTTTCCAATTTCATCAATATTGCCCGGTTTCCCTACATGCTGGCCGATATGGTGTCATCGCTTTCCGTCAGTCCGCTGGTGGTGATTCTTGTCTTGTTCCTAGTCTACGTTGTTTTGGGCGCGGTGCTGGAAAGCCTGTCGATGATGCTGTTGACGGTTCCCGTTTTCTTTCCTCTGGTTACACAGCTCGGCATTGATCCGGTCTGGTTTGGCATATTCGTCGTTGTCGTGATTGAGATAGGGCTGATAACACCACCGCTAGGCATGAACGCATTCGTCCTGAAGGCGGTACATCCGGAAGCAAGAATGGGTGGAATCTTCAAAGGCTTGATCCCGTTTATTGCGGCTGATTTTGTGCGGGTCGGCCTGATTGTCGCGTTCCCTTCCATGGTGTTGTTCCTGCCGGCCTTGTTCGGCGGATAAGGTCCGTCCCCTCTCTTTGTACCTCTGCAGGGGGGCATACGCCGCCACTTGGTGCCAATAAGCTTATCAACATAAGCCCTTTGTTCAATTATTGCCCGAGGAGCAGTGATTATGCTTGAGACACATAAACAGCCGGAAGATCAAGAGCTTCAGAACCCTGGCTTGACGCCGGTGATGCTTAACCATGCTGCATGGGTTACGCATGATATTGTTGCCACGACTGATTTCTACACCCGAATCATGGGCATGGAACTGGCCAGCACCGTGATTGACGACGGCGTGCCGTCGACAGGCGACCCCATCCCTTACTTTCACATTTTCTTTCGGATGCAGGACGGCTCTACGCTGGCATTTTTCGAGGCTCCGGGTATTCCGCTGCCTTCGGAATCCAGCCACAAGGCCTACGACATTTTCAATCACATTGCCTTGCAGGCCAAAGACCGTGATGAGGTGATGCGCTGGCACGACTGGCTGACTAAAAATGGCGTGGATGTGATTGGGCCGACCGATCACAAGGGCCTGATCCTGAGCATCTACTTTCACGATCCCAATGGCGTGAGGCTGGAAATCACAACGCCTCTGGATGCTGATTGGAATCGACACACCAGGAAGGGCTACGAGGACCTGGCCAGGTGGACGGAGTGTAAAGAGCAAGCTCGGCGCGCAGGCAAAGACATACCGCAGGCCCTGGTGGCGATGATCCGGGAAATGCGCAAGCGCTACGAAAACTGATAGTCCATTCAAGAGGATTGTTTTTATGAGCTTTAAGAGCCTGGCTATTGAAGATGAACTGGCCATCCGTTCGCTGTTTGCACGCTATGGTCATTTCGCGGATGTGGGAGACCCCCGCTTTGTAGACCTTTTCGCCGAAGATGCCACTTGGACACGCGAAAATTCACCTCCGGCTACCCATGGCGGCTCGGGCCTTCCCGCCCAGACGCTGCGCGGTCGAGAGGCGATGATGGACCTGATGGTCGATGTAATGCAGAAGAAGTTCAAAGGCCTGATGCATCACCAGATGACGGATTTCTATGTTGAGCCTGCTGATACACCCGATCAGGCGCATGGATATGCGCGTGCCCTGATTACGGATTGGCGCGACGGGCCCGGCAAGATTGCCATGTTCGGAACTTACACCAGTACGTTTGTGCGCACAGAGGATGGATGGAAGATCAAGGACATCTCAGTCAGTGTGCTGCCCAAGTCATCAGATCAATAAGAAGGGATTCGGACAATGCGTTTTAAGGATAAGGTTGTTGTTGTTACAGGTGGTGCGTCCGGTATCGGCTTGTCCGCCGCGCAGCTGTTCGCTCAGGAAGGCGCCATTGTAGGCATCAGCGATATCGTTGCCGGTCGGGCTGATGAGGCGGTAGCCAATATCAAGAAAGGTGGCGCGCAGGCTTTTGCCCTGCCGGGTGATGTGTCCGACGAGGAACACGTGTTGTCCAATGCGCGCTGGGTGGTGGAGCGGCATGGCCATATTGATGTGCTGGTCAATGCGGCGGGATACATGAAATTCCAGCCTACGGAAACATATAGCGATTGGCGAAGCATGATGGGCGCCAATCTTGATGGCAGCTTCTACTGGGCCCGTGCCGCCGCAACGCTCAGCATGATCCCGAATCGTTGCGGCGCCATCGTCAATATCGGCTCAGGCGCCGGCCTGGCTGCTGTACCAGGTGATATTGCGTATACCGTCAGCAAGCATGCTGTGGTTGGCTTGACTCGTGGCCTTGCTCTTGAGTGGGCGCCTTTCAATATTCGTGTGAATTGTGTTTGCCCCGGACTGATAGAAACCCCCCTGTATAAGGAAATGGATAGGGCTGATCCGCCGCGTTATGTTGCCCGTCGCCAACGTGTTCCCATGGGCCGCCCCGGCCAGCCTGAAGAAGTCGCCCGTTCGATTGCATTTCTTGCTTCTGAAGAGTCCTCATACACGACAGGGTTGATCATGAGCGTTGACGGCGGCCAGATGGCGCTGTTCTCGGGCAACTCGCCACGAATGATTCAGTCATGAGAGCCTGGTTCCGGTCCAGCGTCGAATGCATGCGTTCTTGAGAAAATCTGTGCATCGGCATGGTTTGTAGCATGGTGTCAGTGGCATACGCCTGATTGACCAAATCATGGCAGCGGGGTCTGGATCAGAAGTTCGCCATGCCGCTGTCGCGGCAGAACAAGACCAACCAAACTAAAGGAGTAATCATGGCGGCAGATATGCAGAAAAGCGAATCCACTACACAGGCTCGCATTGCATTTATCACCGGAGGCGCGGGCGGCCTGGGCTTTGCAACTGCCAAGCGGTTTGCCAGCGACGGTATCACGGTGGCTGTTGCAGACCTGGATGTTCAGGCAGCCCGTAGTGCCGCGGCGTCGTTGCCGGGGGAAGGGCATATAGGCCTGGGCATAGACGTGACCGAGGAACAGTCAGTGATGGCGGCATTCGCACAGGTCGAGTCAGCATTGGGTCCTGTCGCGATATTGGGAACTTTTGCCGGTGTGATCGGGAATGATGAGCACGGCAACCAGCCAGGATTGGCGGACCTGACGCTCGATGTATGGAATCGCACTTTTTCGGTCAATGCGACCGGCACGTTTCTGTGTCTTCGTGAATACGCCAAACGCCGTGCCGAGGAAAACGTTCCTCACGGGCGCGTAATTACCGTTTCTTCGTCAGGCGCCCAGATCGGTGGATATCAATCGAAATCGGCTTACTGTGCATCAAAAGGGGCGGTATTGAGCCTTACCAAGGTGGCAGCGCGCGAACTTGCGCCTCTGGGGATAACGGTCAATGCGATTGCGCCCGGTCCCATCGATACGCCTATGCTCCAGGCGGCACGGGGCACTGCCGCATCCGGAGACTCCGGATACGACGTTATGAGCCTGCTGCCTGCGGGCCGTATTGGTCGGGTTGAAGAAATTGCGGCCGCAGCGGCTTATCTTGCGTCTGTCGAGGCGGGCTTCGTTACAGGCTCGACGCTGGATGTTAACGGCGGCTTGCGCATGCAGTAATGATGGGAGCGCTCGCTTGCCTGTCCTCGTTGCGGGTGACATGCGAATGCAATCGAGAGTCCTGTCGTGGATGCTGACCAAATTCAATAGGAGAACAAATATGGATACCTCTGCTGAGTTACTTGAGCCTCCGGTCTTGGACTTTGATCCGTTCTCGGATGAAGTCTGTGCCGAGCCTTATGCGTTTTTTGAGCAGATCCGCCAGGCGCCGGTTGTTTACGTACCCGCCCATAATTACTATGCAGTCGGACGCTACGAGGAGGTCGGGATTGTGGCCTCGGACTATAAGCGCTTCACCTCTACCGGTGGCGTCGGCCTCAGCGACATCCGAAAACCGGGCGCATGGCGGGCCAAGAGTCCGATCTCGGAGGTGGATCCACCGGAGCACTCGGGCGTGCGGGCCACGCTGCAGAAAATTCTTTCGCCCTTGGTAGTGCGCACCTGGCGGGATACGTTTGAGCGGCAGGCGGAAAATATTGCCGACGGCATTGTTGCCGCCGGCGATGTGGATGGCGTCAAAGACATAGCCGAAGCGTTTGTGTTGACGGTATTCCCGGAGGTGCTTGGTGTCGACATCCCGAAAGAAAGGATGATCATTACCGGTGAGCTGAACTTCAATCAATTGGGCCCCGACAATGAGCGTTTGCGGCGTTCGCTACAGAATGCCGAGCCTTTGCTGGAATGGTATGCCGACGCGCTGCAGCGTCACAACATGCTTCCCGGCGGGTTCGGCCTGAAAATTTATGAGGCCGAGGATGAGGGCGGATTCGCGCCGGGAACTGCTGCCTTTCAAGTTCGTTCATTTTTTCGTGCGGGTGTCGATACGACTATTGCCGGTATCGGTGCGACGTTGAACTTGCTGGCCCGGAATCCCGACCAGTTTGCCAAAATCAAGGCAGATCCCGCCAAAGTACGTAACGCCTTTGAGGAGGCGCTACGGCTGGAGTCACCTGCTCTTGTGATGTTTCGCACCACGACACAAGAGGTTGATCTGGGCGGCTATCGTATTCCCGCGGATGCAAAGGTGGGCTATTACGCAGGGGCGGCAAACCGTGATCCCGCAAAATGGACAGACCCAGACAAGTTTGATCTGGATCGCCAGACGGCGGGTGTTCACCGCGCGTTCGGGCACGGTGCCCATGTCTGCATCGGCCAGATGATTGCCCGGCTTGAAGCTGAAAGCATACTTTCCGCACTGGTAAAGCGGGTAGAGACCATCGAGCTGGCGGGCCAGCCTGAGTACAGGCTGGTAAACACCTTGCGTACGCTGGATCATCTGCCGCTACGACTGGTGCCGGGCGTATCCCAGTAATGCCTTCCAGCATTCGCATCGGATCACCGGGGCTACTTACTCATAAACTCAGGAGACAGCATGAAACTTACACGCAGGGTAATACTGGCCAGTGCCATAATCTTGGCTATAGGACCCCTTACGGCGGTTCAGGCAGCCAATAAGGAGCTGAAGGTCGGGGTATTTAATTCGCTGACCGGACCGATAGCCTTTGGCGGGATACCTATTCAGAATGCGATGCTTATGGCGCTCGAGGAGGCTAATGAGCAGGGCTTGCCGGGTGGGGCGAAATTCAAGATCGTCACCGTGGACGACGGGAGCGACAAGGGACAGGCGATCAATATCGCAAGCCAGTTTTCCACGCGCGACAACGTGCTGATGATACTGGGCCCGACGACTAGCCCCCAAGCGCTTGCCAGTGCCCCGGTGGCAAACAAATATGGGGTTCCCATGTTCTCCATAGGCAGCGCCAATGCCATTCTGCAGGCAGGGCCATGGTCGTACAAAGTACAGTCGTTTGCCGACCAGATCATGGACCACCTGGGAAAGTTTCTGGCGGAGAAGCAGGGCGTGAAGCGCGCCACATTGATCTTCGATCAAAGCAACGAGGGCTATATTTCGCAAACCAACGCACTGCGCAATTATTTGAAGGAGGCAGGTGTCGAGATTGTTTCCGATGAGCCCATCCTGGCGACCGAATCCAATTTCATGGCCCTGGCCACCAAGCTGACGAACCAGGATACAGACGCAGTCTTTATTGCCGCGCCACCAGAGCAGGCGGCCAATTTGATTATTCAGTTGCGTCAGGCAGGAATGGACCCATCCGTCAAGTTTACGGGGCCGTCAACGCTTTCCTCGGAAAGTTTCATTAAAACGGGCGGCTCGGCGGTTGAGGGCACCTATATCGTTTCGGATTATTCGCCTTTGAATCCCAGCGCGCTGAACCAGGCATTCATCAAGGGCTATAAGGAGCGTTACAAGATCATGCCGGACAATTGGGCTGCCATGGGCTATACGCTGGCACAATTGGCCGTCCAAGCGGTCCGCAATGCCGGGCCTGATCCCGACAGGGCACGTATACGTGATGAAATCGGCAAGCTGTCCAATGTGCCGGTGGTGATTGGTGATGGCATCTGGAATATTGATGAAAACCGGCATCCCAGTTACGGTGCCGCCGTGTTAACCGTGAAAGACGGGAAGTTTGCTCTGGCCCAGTAGCCAGGCATCACGTCTGCTCCAATGAGGGCCCCGCTTGCGCCAGCCATGCCGGCGCAAGTGGGATTTCAGGCGGTCATGCCGCCATCCACGTTATACACCGCCCCGGTCACAAAGCTGGCCTTCGGGCCAAGCAGCCAGAAAACGGCATTGGCCACCTCTTGCGCGCTCGCCGCCCTTCCCATAGGCTGATTTGCGAAATGCTGTTTCAAGAGCCGTTCGGCCTCATCGTCGCTTCGTCCCTGGCCCGCGAATGTGCTGCGTAGCAAAGGTGTGTCTATGGGGCCGGGGCAAACCGTATTCACGCGTATCCCGAACTGGGCGAATTCTATGGCGGCCTGTTGAGTCAGCCGTATAACGGCTGCTTTTGATGCACCATAGATGCCAAGCCCGGCATCGTGGCGACTGCTGCGCTGGCCAGACACGGATGATGTGTTCACAATCGCGCCGCCTCCATGGCTGCGCATGACGCGGGCAACTTCTTGCATACCCGTGAGAATCCCTTTTACGTTCACAGCGAATATGTGGTCGAACACCTGAAGATCGAATTCAATGATGGGTGCCTGGGGGCCAACAATGGCGGCATTGTTGTGAAACAGATCTATCTTCCCAAACTGATTCACGGTCTGCTCGACGTACTGTTTGACCTGTGCCGGATCGGAGGTGTCTGCCTTGATGGCGAGCAGGGATTCCGACTTGAGCTGTTCTTCAGCGTGCGCCAATGCCTTTTCATTGTGGTCCACAATCGCGACCCTGGCGCCCGCAGCCAGCAGTTGTCCCGCCAGGGATAACCCTACTCCGCTGGCGCCTCCGGTAACGATTGCAACCTTGTCCAGATAGTCCTCATTCACATCTGTGCTCCTTGTTTTTGAGTTGATCACTTGGATATCCAGAGTATTGATAGGCTGCACCACTATGTATGTCCCCGTAAAAGGGGGCAGACTCATGGGTAGCCGGCCTCTAGCATGTTGTTAATGCGGAAATACGCCTGATGATGGCTTGATCGTTTTTTAGGGGCTGGACTTGTTACTTCAACAGATACTGAATGGCATCGTTGTGGGCGGCGTGTATGCTCTGTTCGCGATGGGCCTCACGCTTGTGTTCGGCGTGAATCACATTATGAATATGGCACACGGCGCGGTGTTTATGTGGGGCGCCTTTGCTGGGCTGTTTGCCGTCACAGCCCTGGGTCAGTCTTTGTTCGTTGCCTTGCTGGTGGGCATGCTGACCGGCGGGCTGCTTTCTGTCGCGCTGGATTGGATCGCGTTCCGCCCGCTGCGCCGCCGCAGTGCGCCTTTATTTTCCACCATAGTGGCAGCCTTTGGTGCGGACCTGGTACTGATCTCCCTGGCCCAGAAAGCATCGAACACCGCAGTGATGCGGTTTCCTTTCGATACCTTTCCCATCGTCATCTTCAAATTCCTGGGTATGCGGATTCAGCTCCTGCAGATTGTGATTGTGGCGGTATCGGTGCTGATGGTGCTGGGCTTGCTCTACTTCTTATACGGTAGCCGTTTCGGATTGCAGGCCCGTGCGGTGGCATTTTCAGAAAATACCTCAAAGCTGCTCGGAATCAATCCCGGTCTGGTGAATTTCCAGGTCTTCTTTATTTCCGGCGCGCTGGCGGGGATTGCCGGTGTATTGATCGGCCTGGTGTTCAACTCCGTTCACTTCATGATGGGAGAGCCGCTGCTGCTGCGCGCATTTGTGGTGATCATTCTGGGCGGACTGGGAAGCATAGGTGGCGCATTGGTCGCCGGCTTGATCATTGGCGTGATCCAGACCCTCAGCGTGGCCTATATCTCTCCGGGTGTGGCGGATGCAATCGTTTTCTCGCTTCTGTTTCTTGTCTTGATCGTCCGGCCTACTGGCTTGTTCGGTCGGGCGCATTCCGATCTCAGGGTGGCACGCAGATGATAGATCTACTTCTTTCATATCGGTCAGTGGCAGATATTGTGCTGGTCAATGCAGTTCTGGCATGCAGTCAGTACATTGCATTTCGTGCCGGGGTTTTTTCTTTGGGTACTGCGGCGTTTGCGAGTTTAGGCGCTTATTGCACAGCCTTACTGGTCATGCAGGCCGGCGTTCACCCTGCAGTGGCAACCTTTGCTGCGATGGCCATCGGAGGAGTGCTGAGCGCCTTGCTGGCTCTTCCTCTTTCCAGGCTGCGTGGTGTCTTTCAAGCGCTGGCCACTCTCGCCCTGGTGCAGATTGTGCTTTCCGGAACCTTGAATCTGACTGAGATAACCAATGGTGCGTTGGGGATCAACGGCATACCACGTCCAATCGGAACACTGGGCCTGCTGGCTGTTGTTGCTGTGGTGGTATACATCCTGCTCGCAGTCGGTGGCTCAAGTATTGGACGAGCCTTTGACGTGATCCGTGAAGATGAAACCGTGGCGGTTGCATTGGGCATTTCGGTAGACAGGCATCAGTTGCTGGCATTCGTTCTTTCAGGCGTGTTGGGTGGCTTGGCCGGCAGCCTGTATGCGTTCACGCGCTACACCATCATACCGACAGACTTTGGTTTCCACATGTTGATCAATGTGCTGGCCATGGTGGTCCTTGGCGGGCGCCTGTCCGTGTGGGGGGCGCTATGCGGCGCAACGATATTGTCGGTGCTGCCCGAGATGTTCCGTGTTTTTGCAGATTACCGGATGGAATTTCAAGGTGGCCTTCTCATGCTTTGCATCATATTTTTACCCAGGGGGGTAGCCGACAGCGTGATTGTATGGTACCGGGACAAGCGCCTGAAAGCGCAGCTAGCACACCAGGAAGCATCCATATGACGACTGTTGAACATGCCGGTCTTGCCTTTCGATCAGAAGGAGATAATGGAATCATGGTTCCAGGAAACGCGGCACGAGCCTGGCGTGGGAGTGAATCTCCCAACGCGGTAGGCGCAGGCGCAGATACGCCTGCCTTGCGGGTCGAGGGTGTATCGCGAAGTTTTGGTGGTGTGCCGGCGGTGACCTCATTATCGCTGTCGGTGCCTGCGGGACGCATCACCGGCCTGATTGGCCCGAATGGCGCCGGCAAGACCACGGTGGTCAACATGATTTCAGGTTTTCTCAAGGTATCCGCGGGCCGGATACTTGTAGGCGACCGAGACCTTACCACAGCGGAGCCGCGTGATCTGGCTCATGCCGGTGTGGCCCGTACCTTTCAGAATATCCGCCTGATTGGTGATGGAACTGTGCTGGAAAATGTCGTAGCCGGATTCCATCGCCATGAACGGACTGGCCTGACGGCCAATTTGTTTGGATTGCCCTCTGCGCGCAATGAGCGACGTGATCTGGAAGAGCAAGCCATGGCGCTGCTTGAACGGTTTGAGATGACTCGCCTGGCCGGGCACAGGGCGGCCAGCCTGTCATATGGTCATCAACGCCGGATCGAAATGATGCGTGCCCTTGCCTTGAAACCATCGGTCTTGCTGCTTGATGAGCCGGTGGCGGGGATGAACGACAGCGAAGCCTTGAGCTTGGCGGAGTTATTCAGATCGGTGGCGCAACAGGGTGTGGCTATCTTGCTGATCGAGCACAACATGCGTTTTGTCATGTCGCTTTGTGAAAATATTTACGTACTGGCTTCCGGCGAGTTGATTGCAGAAGGCAAGCCTGAAGAAATAGGCCGCCATCCTCGCGTCATTGAAGCCTATCTGGGGAGTTGACATGCTGACAATCAGGAATCTGTCGGTTGCTTATAACGGCATTCAGGCCTTGCGCAACGTCAGCGTTACCGTTGAAAAAGGCCAGATATTTACCTTGATCGGCCCCAATGGCGCGGGCAAGTCGACACTGCTCAATGCTGTCTGCGGCATTGTTCCGGCTCAAGGCGGAGAGGTCTTACTCGAGGGTGTGCCGATCCAGAACATCGCTGCGCATAAGCGTGCGCGTGCCGGACTGATCCAGGTGCCCGAAGGGCGCTGGATCATCGCGCCACTTACTGTTGCTGATAACCTTGAACTGGGGCGGCAGGCTGCGCAAGGCCGCGGCAACGATAAGTCTGATCTCGAGCGCGTAAATGAATTGTTTCCCATTCTGGCCAAGCGCCGTTCACAGATAGCGGGTTCCATGTCCGGTGGCCAACAGCAAATGCTGGCGATAGGGCGGGCGCTGATGGGACGCCCCAAAGTCTTGCTGCTGGATGAGCCCAGCCTTGGCTTGGCACCGGTTATCGTGCAGGAAGTCTTCGATGCCTTGGTTCAACTGAATAAGGAGGGGATGACGATACTTCTGGTAGAGCAGAATGCCAAACTTGCCCTGAAGACCGCGCATATGGCTGCCGTACTCGAGCAGGGCAGAATTGTTCACCAGGGCACCGCTTGTGATCTGGCTGAGGACCCCATTATCGCCGATCATTATTTTGGCCGTGCCGTTGAGCCGGCCTGAGGCCGCCCGCTTTAATAGTTTGTCGGGTCTCTGCCATCGCGCGGACACGGGAGGCTTGTAATGAATGTCGCTGTCATAGGCGCCACCGGCAGGATAGGTACGCAGATCGCACTTGAAGCCCATGCACGAGGCCATATGGTGACGGGTATAAGCCGTGGCCTCAATACCGAGGCGCCGGACTCGGACTTTCGGTTGCTACACCTGGATGTGTTTGATGCGGATGCGTTACGGCAGGCCCTGCGGGGCCATGATGTGTTGATCAACGCTTATCGCGGCCCCGCCGAGGGCCAACCCAATGTGGCCGATGCCGCTCATGCCATCGTTAGCGCCATGCGTGGCATGGGTATTGGGCGGATCATATCGATAGGCGGTGCCGGCATGATGGAGATCGAGCCCGGCGTGCGGCTATACCAGGCCGAAGGTTTCCCGCAGGCATTGCGGTCTCCATCTACCGCGCATTTGTCGGCCATTGATGTCCTGGCCAAAGAACCAGGTCTGGTTTGGACTGTATTTTCGCCTGCTGTCCAGATCGAACCAGGTGAGAAAAGGGGCGGATACCAGGTCTCCCGGCGCCTGCTCAGAGACAGGGACGGTAACAGCCGTATTTCTTATGCCGACTTCGCCGCCGCCGTCGTGGACGAAATGGAACAGGGCATGCACCTGGGTGAACTTGTCACCGCAGGCTATATATAAGCAGGAGAAAAATATGAAAGACTTACTTTCTGCTGGGAGCGGAAACGATATACCGGTTTTGGATGTTGATCCTTTCTCGGATGAGGTCTTGTCCAATCCATACCCATTTTTTGAACAATTGAGGGAATCAGGCGAGCTTGCCATCCTGAAGCCCTACGGCATTTATGCGGTTGGACGCCACGAACAAGTATACAGAGTCTTGTCCGACTGGGAGACCTTCTCCAACGCCGCCGGTGCAGGTTTGTCGGACATTCGCAAGCCCGATTCCTGGCGCCCGGCCAGTGCTATTCTGGAGTCAGATCCGCCTTATCATACCGGCGTGCGCAAGGCGTTGACCAAAACCATTTCTCCTCTTGTCGTGCGGGGATGGAAAGCGAATTTCCAGGATGAGGCCGATCTTCTGGTGGAGCAGGCCCTTGACCTCGGAGAGCTTGATGGGGTCCGTGACATTGCGGAGGCCTATGTAACCAAGGTTTTTCCGGATGCTATTGGAGTGGATATCCCACGGGACAATGCCATTGCCATCGGTGACATGAACTTCAATGCCATTGGCCCGGCAAATCGTCGAACACAAGAGGCCATCGAACGTGCCCAGCCTTACATGGCCTGGTATGAAAAAAGCATGTTACGCGAGAGTATGAGGCCCGGTGGCGTAGGTGAACGAATCTTCCAGGCGGAAGATAACGGCGAGATAGGGCCAGGCATTGGCGCTAACCTGAATCGTTCTTTTCTTCGGGGGGGAATGGACACGACGATTGCGGGGCTTGGCCATACCCTGAACGCGCTGGCGCGCCATCCACAGGCGTGGCAGGCCTGTCGCGAAGATCCGAATAAAGTCGCGGCTGCCTTTGAAGAGTCTTTGCGGCTGGAGTCACCTACGCAAGTCATGTTCAGGACAACACGCAACCAGACCGAAGCATTCGGGAGCGTGTTGCGTGGGGATACAAAGATCGCGGCATTTATCGGTTCAGGGAATCGCGATCCCAGGAGGTGGGTGGACCCGGACCACTACGATATGGGGCGCCAGGTGACCGGTGCGCATTTGGCCTTCGGCGCCGGGCCTCATGTATGCATAGGACAGATGATTGCAAGATTGGAGGCGCAGTGCATGTTGAGCGCGCTCGCCAGACGGGTCAAAAGCCTGGAGCCGGCGGGCGAGCCTGAATATAAGCTTATCAACACGATGCGGACCTTGGGTCGGCTCCCGCTACGTGTCAAGCCGATTTAGGTATTCCAGTTCTTCAGCGTGAATCCAGGCTGGGCTGCGTCGTCAGGCGATAGCTTGGTCTGTCCGGCAAGAAGACGGCGCGCAGCCATATAGTCGGCCATTCGGTTGACTGATTCCACGGCTACCAGCCGTCCGCGGCGGAAGCACAGAACAGAGAATTGCGCGTGTTCGGGATCGCCGGTCATTATGGCGATGTCGTATCCGGACAGCATGCCGGCGATCTGCAGTTTCAGGTCCGCCTGCTCGGTCCAGAACCAGGGCAGGGCCGTGTAAGGTTCGGCGTTTCCATTGAGCCTGGCGGCGACATTGCGAGCCTGGTCCACCGCATTCTGTACAGACTCCAGGCGCGTCAGTGTATCGGTATGCGAATTTGGAAAGCTGGCTACATCTCCAACGGCTGAAATGGCTGGATCCGAAGTCAGCAGGTAGCTGTCGGTGCGGATGCCATTTTCAATGTCCAGGCCGGCCTGCGCGGCAAGCTGTATATTGGGCAATACGCCTATGCCAAATACGATCAGGTCGGCAGGCAGGATGCGGCCGTCTGTAGTTTCAACAGCGGACACCCGTCCTTGTTCGCCTTTGATTTGCCTGAGCCCTTCCTGGAAGTCGAAGGTAATGCCGGCCTTTTCATGGTGTTGGCGAAAGAAGGCAGCGGTATCGGGGGTAACGGCACGAGCCATGGGTCTGTCGGCGATATCCACCACATGTACAGACAGACCGCGGGCATTGGCGACCGCCGCGAATTCGAGGCCTATGAATCCCGCGCCGATCACTACAACGTGACGGGATGTTTCAAGGTAGGGCGCTATGGCGTCGGCGTCATCGATGGTGCGCAGGCCGAAAACACCTTTCAGATCCGCACCAGGAACAGGCAGTGTGCGATTGCGCGCGCCTGTGGCCAGAACAAGGTGGTCATAATCCAGGGTGACACCGGTACCCAATCCAACGCGCCCATTCGTGCGATCAATGGTAACGGCCTGATCGTGGATGAGTGTGATGTTATGGTCCGCAAAGAATTTTTCAGGGCGTAGTGACAGGCTGTTCCGATCCGCCTTGCCTGTCAGGTAGGCCTTGGATAGCGGAGGGCGCTGGTACGGTAGGCTGTTTTCGTCGCCAAGCAGAGTGATGGATCCCTGAAACCCGCCCTGGCGCAACGATACCGCAGTCTGCAGGCCGCCTTGGCCGGAGCCGATAATGAGCACATTGTTGATTTGTTTATTGGACATGGCGTGAATGGTGTTAACGGATTCGTTCCAGAATGCTGACGTAGTTTGCCACGGCAGCACCCCCCATATTGAAAATTCCGCCGATTTGCGGGTTGGCCAACTGTATGGCGTCGGGCATCTCCGCGCAAAGCTGCATGGCCGTCATGGCGTGCATGGATACGCCGGTTGCTCCCACGGGATGTCCTTTGGATTTCAAGCCCCCCGATGGGTTTACCGGCAGTTTGCCATCTATGGCCGTCCAGCCTTCCATAATGGCCTTGCCGCCTTCCCCGCGAGCGGTGAGCCCCATGGCTTCGTACTCGAGCAGTTCGGCAATGGTGAAACAGTCGTGGGTTTCCACAAAAGACAAGTCGGACAATTGCAGCCTGGCACTGGACAAGGCTTTTTTCCAGGCCAGCTCGCAGCCTTCGAACAGCAAAATGTCACGGCGCGAAATCGGTAGGAAGTCCTGGACGTGGGCGGTGCTGCGGAAGGCTACGGCGCGGCGCATGGACAAGGCGGTCGGAATGTCGGCAAGCACGACAGCAGCGGCGCCGTCCGATACGGGCGAACAGTCGGTTCGTTTCAGGGGGCCTGCGACCACGGGGTTCTTCTCGCTGACATTCCGGCAAAACTCAAATCCGAAATCCTTGCGTAATTGCGCATAAGGATTAGATGCGCCGTTACGATGATTCTTGGCAGCGATATGTGCCAAGGCATCGGACTGGTCTCCATACTTTTTAAAGTATGCATCGGCAATATTGCCAAATACACCGGCAAAGCCTCCTTGAATGGAGCTTTCCTCCTGGAGGTAGGAAGCGCGCAGAAGATTTTCGCCAACCTGAGCTCCGGAGACGGTGCTCATTTGCTCAACTCCTACGACCAGAACGGTGCGTGCCTGTTTGGCCGCAATCGACTTGATGCCTTGATGCACGGCAGCAGAGCCGGTGGCGCAGGCGTTCTCAACGCGGGTTGCGGGCTTGAATCTGAGGCCTTCGTGTGTCTGGAGCACCAGCGCGGCGGTAAACTCCTGGTGCGAAAAACCGGCGTTAAAGTGTCCCAGAACGATTTCATCCACTTCATGTGCTTCCAGGCCGGCGTGCTCAAGGGCTTGCCGGGCGGCTTTGACGATGAGGCTTTCGACCGTTTCGGCATCGTATTTGCCGAATGGGGTATGGCCCCATCCGATGATTGCTGCAGTCATAAGTATTTGTCCAAATAATGGTTATGGGTTACAGAATGGCAGACTGCCGCAGCTGCTCGCGTAGTTCGCGTTTAAGGACTTTTCCATAACTGTTTTTCGGAAGTGATTCCACAAAAATATACTCTTTGGGCCGCTTGAAGCGGGCGATGGATGCGAGGCAATGTTCGTCCAGTGTCTGTGGGGTCGCCTCACATTTTTCATTAAGAACAACAAAAGCGACCACAATTTCCCCCCATTCCTGGTCGGCTTTTCCGACCACGCATGTTTCGGCCACGTCCGGATGGGTCAGCAAGGCCTCCTCGACTTCGCGCGGATAAATATTCGAGCCGCCGCTGATAATGACGTCTTTGGAGCGGTCGCGCAGAGTCAGATAGCCTGTGCGGTCGAGCATGCCCATGTCGCCGGTATACAGCCAGCCGTTGCGAATAGCCGTTGCGCTTGCTTCTGGATTGGCCCAGTATCCCGACATGACCGCATCACTCTTGCAGATGATTTCACCGATCTGGCCTACAGGTACCGGATTGCCGCCTTCGTCGACGATGGCGACCTCAACGCCGGTACGAGGATAGCCCACCGAGGCGAGCACATCATCCGATGCGTGCTCAAAGTCGGACGAGCGCAAACCGGTAATAGTCATGGGTGATTCACCCTGACCATAGATCTGGGTGAACACTGGCCCCAATACTGATAGCGATTGCTTGATCTCATCCAGATACATCGGGCCGCCGCCATAGACAACACATCGCAGATTGGTGGGCCGCAATCCGGACTTTTCTGCCTCGAGACGCAAGCGCTGCACCATGGTGGGCGCCAGGAATGCACCGCAGGACGGATGGGTGCTGCACAAGGCAAGAAACTCGGCGGGATCATACCCGCCACTGGCCGGAATGACCTGGCGTGAGCCGCGGGAAATATAGGCTGGTATATAAAGACCAGAGCCGTGGGACATGGGCGCGGCGTGGATCTGGCTGGCATTCTGGTCGAACTGCTCGATATCCGCAAGATGGCATGTCGTCATCGCCATCAAGTTCCGATGGGACAGCATGGCGCCTTTGGAGCGACCGGTTGTTCCACTGGTGTAGAACAGCCAGGCCAAAGTGTCGGGCACGACGTCGACGGGATCGTCGATCTGCTCTAAGAACAAATCGTGGTAGGTCGCTTGACCTATAGTGACCAGGCTGCATTTTTCCGGGGTGATCGCGCTGTTCAATCCAAACGAAAGCGATGGCGAGGCGAACACACCAGCGGCCTGGGCATCATCCAGAATCTGCACCATTTCCTTGGGATGCAGCTTATAGTTGAGCGGTACGTACACCATACCCGCAGCCCAGATGCCAAACATAAGTTCTAGGATCTCCGGACGGTTTTCGCTTGCGACCGCGATGCGTGAGCCGGGGGCCAGTACCCGCCGCAGTCCTGCCGACAATTGCAAGGCCCGTGTATTCAGGTCGGCGTAAGAGCAAATCTCGGTATTGCCCAGATAGATAGCGGTCTTGTCTGGATAGCGCCGTGCCGAGTGACTGAGTAGGGAGAAAAGATTCATGATCAGTGTTGAATATCCCGTTGATTTAGCCAGTCAAAAATCAAAGTGCTTGCCTGCTCCAGCAATTCAGGCTGTCCCGCATAGTAGTGATTGGCACCCTTGATAAGTTTGAAAGTCTTGTCGCTGCTGCCTGCCGCGGTATAGAGTTGGTTCGCGTGGGGTTGAGGTACAGCGTCATCGGCACTGTTCTCGATAACAAGCAGCGGCGCCTTGATACGGGCGGCGCACATCAGGCCGTTGCCACGTGCATCGTCTATCGACCATTGTGACAGCCATGAGCGCAAGGTCGTAAAGCGCGCCAGACCGACAGGCCCGGTATTGACGGTTTCGGGGTTGCCCATATAGCTCCAGTAAGGGCGCCTGTCATTGGGATCCAGCGCTGGATCGGTAAAGCGCGGATCGGCCATGGTGCGGTGAACGATGAACCCGCGTTCCATTTCTCCTGTGTTGCGTGCGGCAAGGTCCGCAAGGCTGGCCTTGACCCATTCGGTGATACGCCGCATGCGTTTTAACTGGGCTTCGCGAAAGCGAACGATGTATTCCCTTGAATAGGGCGGCTGATTGGGGTTGTCCTTGCTGTAGATGTCCAGCTCTACGTCGCGATCATCCGGATTGAGTTCGTCCTTGACGGATGGATCTATATTCTCGAGCAATAAATGTCCGCGTGAAATATGCGCGGCCTGGAAGATAACCGCGTCTGCCGGAATGAGTCCGGCATGTTTAATATCTACCGCATCCCCGGCTGGGGTGTGGGTAATGGTCGGATTTTCGGCTTCGGCCTGGTAGAACAGGGCTAGCGAGCCACCACCGCTCCATCCCACCAGTACGATTTTTTCATAGCCCCACTGTGCTTTCGCGTGATGAATATAGGCGCCCAAGTCCAGAACGACTTTTTCCATGATGAGCGCAGTATCGTTTTTTGCATAGCGGCTGGCTGCACATAGTACATGTGCCCCCTGTTCCACCGCCGCCCTGGGAACGGGCAGTAACTGCAATGTGGACGAAGGGTGCATGAACACCAGCAAGGTTTTCGAGTCACGGCCTTTGGGCCGCAGCAGCAGGCCTTCGATGTTGACGGCGCCCTGATTGCCCGAGAAACCGTAGGTTTCGGTGAATTTGGCGTTGTCGTCGTACTGGATATGAACCCACTGGGTTTCTATGTCGAATTTTTTCATTGCTTCCTCGTGGTGTTCGGGTTCGTCAGGGTATGAGCACCACGGAGCCCTTGCTGCGGCCCGCCTCGACGTCTGCATGTGCCTGGGCTGCCTCTTCAAGAGGGTAGGTGTGATGCACTTCGATTTTCAAATGGCCGTGACGAACCAAGTCAAACAGTTCGTTGCAGGCTTCGATCCGGGTTTCCGGGGTGGAGGCATGAAAGCCGAAACCGGGGCGATGCAGAGCCAGACAGCCTTTCTGCGCCAGCAGCAGCAGGTTGAATGGTGGCACGTTTCCTGACGCATTACCGTAATTGACCAGCGTGCCGAAGGGTTTCACGACATCGAAGGACGGCAAAAAGGTATCTTTACCCACGCCGTCAAATACCGCTGAAACGCCTTCAGGCGCTATTTTTTTTGTCGCGGCGACAAAGTCTTCTTCCCGGTACAGTATCGTATGGGTGCAGCCGTGTTCTTTGGCGAATGCAGCCTTCTCGGCGGAGCCCACCGTGCCGATTACGGTGGCGCCCAAATGGTGGCTCCATTGGGCCAGAATATTGCCCACGCCGCTGGCGGCAGCGTGAATCAGTATGATGTCGCCAGGTTTAGGTGTGAAATTTCGGTGGATGATGACTGATGCGGTCAGTCCTTTCAGCAGCATGCCCGCTGCTTGCTGGTCTGGGATATCGTCGGGCAATGGTACCAAGCAGGCGGCAGGCACGTTTCGTGCCTGCGCATAGGCGCCGATATTCTCGAAGAACAGGCCACCTGTTCCCGCGTAGGCCACCCTGTCGCCCGGTTTGAAGGCGGTTACGTCTGGGCCCGCCTCCTCCACGATACCGGCGGCCTCGTTGCCGAGAATAAGTGGGAACTGCGGCCTTTCCGTAATGTAGAAACCACCATTGCGCACGTTGATGTCCGAAAAATTCAAACCAATGGCAGTTTGCTTCACTTGGACTTCGCCGGGTCCTGGGGGCGGGATTGTTACGTCGTCCCATTGCAAAACTTCGGGACCGCCATTGGCGTATATGGATATTGCTTTCATCAGTATCTTCTCAATTCGAGTTATGCAAATCATCCGAGGGCAGCTCAAGCCCTCAAGACGACGCTTACAACGCAGTGTAGAAAGAATGTCTTTGCCGTTCGATCCCCCTGCAAGGGGACTGCTGGCCTCGCCGGAGCCAGGCATATTTGTCATTAGTCATATGGTTGGCGGCGGATTTTCATGCTAGGAGTGAGATATGGATGGACAGCGCAATGCCCCGGCTGGGGCCGATTGGTTGAATATTGCGGGAAAGGTATGTGTGGTAACCGGTGCTGCGGGTGGGATAGGGGCCGAGATCTCACGGCAGCTCGCGACAGCCGGAGCAAAGCTGGCGCTGCTGGACCGGGATGAAAAGGCCATCGAAGACACGCGCCGAAAGATTTCCGATACAGGCGCCACGGTGATAGCCCTGACCTGCGATGTCACTGATGCCGCGAGCGTGGCTGCGGCAGCCGATACGGTGGCCCGTGAACTGGGATGTTGCGATGTACTGGTCAATAATGCGGCGACTATCTATGCCGCGGCACTGATGCAGGTCGATATTGAGCGATGGAACCAGCTGATGGCCGTCAACGTGGGCGGTTATCTGCTTTGCAGCCAGGCTTTTGGAAGACAGATGATCGAGGCGGGCGGCGGTGGAAGCATCATTCACGTATCGTCGTTGTCGGGGCAGTATCCGCAGGCCTTCAGCGGTCCTTACAGCGTAAGCAAGGCCGGAGTCAACATGCTCTCGCGCTTGCTGACTGCGGAATTGGGTGAGCACGGCATACGCAGCAATGTGGTCAGCCCCGCGATGATACTTACACCGCTAAGCGAGGTTATTTATGCGGACCCGGAAGTGCGGCGCCAGCGCGAGAAAATTGTGCCGGCATCCAGAATAAGCGAGCCAGGTGACATTGCCCAGGCAGTGCTGTTTCTGGCCAGTGAGCGTTCGTCGTATATCAATGGCCAGGATATTCTCGTCGATGGCGGCCTTAGCCAGGTGTTTCTCGGGTTGATACCGCGCCCCGGCTTCGAGAAACAGGACGCCCGATAAGGTGTCGCTTCTGTTCTTCAGCCATTGATGCTGCTTGCGTCCCCCGAAGGGGGGGCAGACGAAAAAACAGCTTTGGGCGAAAGTTCCACTTGGTGCTCTGTTTGATTGGCGCAGTATTCGAGAGCTGATCAGCACACCAGGGCGGCTGCCTGGCCCAACTGGCTCTGCTTGGGTATAGGGTTGCTGGCGCTGCCGTACTGATGAACTTGAATTCCGAGGTTTTGAAATGCCGAAAGTTACATATATAGCGCCTGATGATACTGAAATTGTTGTGGATGTTCCCAACGGATCTAGCCTGATGCAGGCGGCTACCTTGAATGGCATTGAAGGTATCGTGGGCGATTGCGGTGGGGCAATGAGCTGTGCGACCTGTCATGTGCTGGTGGAGTCCGAGTTTCTTTCGCGGCTGGACCCGATGTCTGACGCAGAGAGTCAGATGCTGGATTACACCGCGGCAGGCAGGCAGGATAACAGCCGCCTGAGCTGCCAGATTGTGATGAGTGATGAGCTCGATGGCCTGGTGGTGCGTATGGCGGACCCGCAAATCTAGTCACGACCCAGGTGCCGGTTTCTGATATGGCAAGGGGCGGCAACCAATTTGGACATTATTTTCAGGAGCAGACGATGACAGCACAGCAATCGACTCTTGCAGGCGCAGCCTTGCGTAAACAGAATCCAGGCCTGACGCCTGCCATGTTGAACCATGCTGCCTACGTTACGCATGATGTCGAGGCAACGGCTGATTTCTATACCCGTGTTATGGGAATGGAGATGGCCAGTACGGTGTTTGACGACCGTATTCCCTCTACGGGTGATGCATTTCCCTATTTCCATGTCTTCTTTCGCATGAGGGATGGCTCCACCATTGCGTTCTTCGAGGCGCCCGACATCCCTTTGCCAGCCGAGGCGACTCATCCGGCCTATGACATTTTCAACCATATTGCGCTGCAGGCGACCGACCGGGAGGAGGTCATGCAGTGGCATGACTGGCTGATCTCCAACGATGTGGAAGTCGTGGGGCCGACCGATCATAATGGCCTGATCTTCAGCGTTTATTTTCATGATCCGAATGGCATCAGGCTGGAGATCACTGCGCCTCTTGACCCGGACTGGAATCAGCATACCGAGGCGGGCTACAAAGATCTCAAGCTTTGGACCGACGTTAAAAAGAAGGCGGTGTCCGAGAACCGGGATGTGTCCTCCGCCCTGAAAGCATTCATCTCGGAACAGCGGGCCTCACGCCGCAAGTGACGGGGCTGCAAGCATTGAGTTTGGAGAGACCACGATGAGCGATATTCAGCTTTGCCCCTTATTTACGATAAAGGCTGCGGTGGATATGCCGCCGCAGCTGATAGGATCCGTTCCACAAGGCTATACGCGCCGTGTTATGCCGGTAACCGGCGGCCACTTCAAAGGTGACCGTCTCTCCGGAAAAGTCATGCCAGGTGGTGCGGATTGCGTTATAGAGCGGCCTGACGGCGGGCTACATCTGGATGTGCGCCTCGTACTGAGCACGGATGACGGCGAAATGATCTACATGACGTATTTCGGCCGTCGCAACGGCCCGCCTGCCATCATGGAAAAAATCGTCAAACGGGAAGACATCCCGCAGGGGGCCGATTACTTTCGGGTAGCGGTGCAGTTTGAAACAGCCGCTCCCAGGCTGATGTGGTTGAATGACATTATCGCTGTCGGCACAGGATACCGCGAGCCCAATGGGCCGGTTTACAGTATTCATCAGGTGCTTTGATGACGTCTGAACCAATGGGTTGCCGCCGGTTTGAGGGACGCACTGCGCTGGTCACCGCTGCGGCATCGGGAATAGGGCGGGCCATCGCACTTAGGCTGTTGGCCGAAGGGGCCCGGGTGGTCGCGGTGGATGTCAGCAGGGAAGGCTTGCTGTCCTTGCCGCAATCCGACGCTTTGCATACGCTGGAGACCGACGTCACAAGACCGGAAGCGGCCAGGAGCATGATCGCTGCGTGCCTGGATCGGTTCGGCCGCGTTGATGTGCTGGTCAACAATGCCGGGCGTGGCAATGCTCCCGCCTTTGAGGAAACGACCGATGAAGAGTGGGACAGTTGGCTGAGCATAAATCTCACAAGTATGTTCAGGCTGACACGCGAAGCCTTGCCGCAGCTTCTCAGAACTCGTGGCGTTGTGCTGAATATCGCTTCAACATTGGGGCTGGCTGGCTTTCAGCGGCAGTCCGCCTATTCGGCCGCGAAGGCGGGTGTCATTGGGCTTACGCGCAACCTGGCCGCCTCTTACGGTAAAGACGGCGTACGCGTGAATGCGATTGCGCCCGGCATTATTGCCACCCCGCAGACCGAAGGCCGCTTGAGTACGCCGCGCTTTCGGGCGGCTATTGTCGGCACAACCCCCATGGACAGGCCTGGGGCGCCGGAGGAGGTTGCCGGGGCGGCTGCTTTTCTTTGCAGTGATGATGCCGGTTTCGTGACCGGCCACGTTCTGGCCGTGGATGGCGGCGCAACTTCAAGCGTATATATAGCCGAGCCGTTGATACAGTGCTGGGAAGATGCTCATGGCTAGCGTCCTGTTTGGCCTGTTCAAATACTGGGCTTCGGTGCCGGAATCGCCATGCCGCGTTGCGAATTGCAGCGACAGCCGCAGCTATCGGTTCAGTTTACGTCTGGGCCAACAAGCACATCCATCCGGATTCACGCGCGCAAATTAATCAGACTGGGCCTTGGGGGCTGCGGAGAGCCGACCATACGGTCCACAAGTTGCCGGGCGGTAGGGGACAGCGCGCTGTAGCTGCGTATGCATACGACCAGTTTTCGATGGGCCCAGGATTCGTCAAGCGTAGCAACATGGATATCGAAAACGTCTTGGTATTTTCCAGCCGTGCCTTTGGGGAGTATGCCGATACCCAGCCTTGATTCCACCATCAGGCACAAGGCATCGTAGCTAGTCACCTTGAATCGGCTGCGCCATGGCTTGCCCAGTTCGCGGGCGGCGCGTATCAGTTGGTTGTTCACCTGGCTGCCGGCTGGCAGACCGACATAGTCATAATCGATGGTCGCTTCGAACTTAACGGATTCCGACTGAGCCAGTGGGTGTGACCTGGGGGTCACAAGGACCAGTTCGTCTTCCCGGTATGGCAGCAGCTCCACCCCTTCGACAGGCCCGTCCATGGTTATCACGCCAACATCGGCGCTATTTTCAATGATGGCCTGCACAATGGCCGAACTGACGCGTTCTTCCAGATGAATCTGGACTTGAGGGTTTTCGCTCAGAAAGGCACTGAGTTCGCCGGGCATGAATTGTGTAATGGCGGAAATGTTCACAAACACCCGGACATGCCCTTTGGTTCCGGAGGCATAGTCAAGCATTTGCGACCGGATATCATCCAGCTCGTTAAGAACACGGTGTGAAAGATCCAATAAAGCCTGCCCCGCAGGCGAGGCCTCTATCCCTTTGTTGCTGCGATAAAGCAGCCTCGTCCCCAACTGCTGTTCGAGTTCGCTCATGCGGCGGCTGACAGCCGCTGCCGCAATATGCTCGCTTTCGGCCGCCGCCGCTATTGTGCCGTGCTTGAGGACGCTGGTAAACAGCTTGAGTGATTTGGGATCAATGCTCATGGCCAGCCTTACGGCAATGTAATGACAACCTTTCCAAAATGGCGGGCGCTGTGCTGGTGGCTGTATGCCTGTGCAGCGTCGTTGAAATCGAAAATGCGATCAATGACTGGCGTGAGCTGATGAAGGGTAATGGCGTGGTTCATGGCGGCAAACATTGCATGGCTGCCCACATAGACCCCATTGAGCCTGATCGCGCGGCTGATCAGCGGCAGCGGGTTGATCTGGCCAACGCCTGCCACCAGGCCTATGGTGGCGACAGTGCCACCGACGCGAACGGCACGCAAGGACTGCTCCAGTGTTCCGGCGCCCCCCACCTCGACGACCAGGTCCACCCCTTTTCCATCAGTCAGTCGAAGAACCTCGTTGGCCCACTCCGGATGCTTCCGGTAGTTGATGGTGTGGTGTGCTCCCATGTCTGCGACACGTTCCAGCTTCTCGTCATGGCTGGAGGTGTGGATGATGTTGGCTCCCATCAGTCGGGCAAACTGCAGCGCGAAGATCGATACGCCGCCGGTGCCTTGCAGGAGCACCGTCTGTCCCGGTTGAAGGCCTCCAGTCTCGAATAGGGCATTCCATGCGGTCAGCGCGGCGCAAGGCAGAGTGGCAGCTTCCTGGTAGCTAAGTGCATCGTAAAATTTCAAGGCAGCATATTCCGGCATGGCCACATACTCGGCCAGCATGCCGTCTATAGGGCCACCCAGCGAGTTGCGAGTGGCCTGTGCCGTGATCTTGCCCGTCGCCCAATCTGGAAAGAATGCGCCCGTGACTCGGTCTCCGGTCTGTAGTGTCGTGACACCTGGGCCTGTTGCGACAATTTCGCCAGCGCCGTCCGATAGCGGAATGACGCCAGGCTTGGTGCCCGTACCATATGTACCGCCAGCCACAAGTAGATCACGGTAGTTCAATGATGTAGCCCGAACGCGGATAAGCACTTCGCCATGGCCGGGCTCGGGTTCGGGCCGGGATGCGTTCAGCTTGAGCGACGCGTGCCCTTTGGCGCCGTGGAGTTCAAATGCTTTCATCAGACAGGTTCCACGCGCAATGGCAGGTAGTCGAGCATACGCATTTGGTTCACCAACCGATATCGGGGCGTGCCGGCAAGCGAAATCGACTTTACCCGCTTGGCCAGGGCGTTCAGCAAGGCCTCGGACTCAGCTCGCGCTATCATCTGGCCGATACAGGCATGTGCGCCTGCCCCTAGCGAAAGGTGCTTGCCTGCGAGTTGAGGGCGGTTGATGTCATACTGGTCGGCATTCTGCCACACACGCGGGTCACGTCCGGCTGCGCCCAAAAACACCCCCACTTTGGTGTCGGCGGCAAGACGGTATCCGTTAAGCTCAACTTCTTTCAAGGTTGTGCGATAGGTCACCTGAAATGGAGATTCGAATCGAATCGCTTCTTCAAATGCGGCTTTGGCTTTGCCCGGTTCGCTGCGAACCTGCTCCCATTGCTTTGGATGGCGTGCCAGTTGATGCAAGGCGAATCCCAGGCCGGCGATGGTTGAGTCTGTGCCGCCACCAACGAAACTACGCATGACGTTTGAGGCGACTCCTGTATCCAGCTCTCCGCGATCTTCTGCTTCGAAGAGCATTTCGGCGATTGAGCCAGGAATCACATTTTTACGGTCGCATGCGTCGTCAAACCATTGAATGTAAGGCTTGGCTTTTTCCATTGCACGATGGTAAAGGGAATTTTTCGGGCCACTTTGGTTGAAGCGCATATCGCCTATGATAAGTGCTTCCTTGCGAGGAAGGTCGATACCTACCGCAGCGGGGAAAGCCTCGAGGATGAAGGCTTCGGCGCAATCCTCCACGCCGTCGAATTCGCTGCGCTTCAGTAGCTGATCGACACGCTTCTCGGCTTTTTCCTCGAACCCTTCACGCCATTTTCGGATGACGAGCGGCGAAAGGGTTCGTGTCACCACCGACTTAACCGCCGTATGTATTGGAGGGTCGACCTCCAGCAGGCGGCTGGGAATGCGAAAATCGCCGGGCTTGCGGATATCCTGAAGGCCAATGCCTGCACTATTGCTGAAACGCTCGTAGTCGGACAGCACTGCCTTGGCCTCTTCATGGCGTCCCACAGCATATACGCCATGCGGCTTGATCATGACGACAGGCGCGGCTTCTCGCAGTGACTCATGAAAGGCATAGGGATCTGCCAGTACATCTTCGTCGTATGGATCAATATCCAGCACAGGCGGATCCATCAATACACTGCTATCGGTCATTATTGACATATCATTCTCCGTAAACGTTGTCTTTCAAGCTATATGGACGAAAATGGCAACGCGTAGGCGGAAGGTTCAAGTAGATTGACCTCGGATCGCGTCAATATCGTATGACCCAGTTTCCGGCGTTGTTCGTCCCATGCCTCATTAATCTGTTTGTTGTTGTTCAGCGCTGCCCAGCCCGATTCACGGTGCGTGGCGTTGCGCCAGGCATACAGCAGCACGACCTGTGGCATGCGAACACCGCTGGCCATGTCGAATACGGCCATGATGGTTGCTCCAGCCTCACGTAGCGCTGGTAACCATGTGCTCTCGAGAAATGCAGTCGCAGCTGCTGACTGGCCTGCCGCGACTTCATGGAAAACAAGCTCATGCAGGCCGGCAGTGCTGGTTTTGATTGCGGTACCGCTGTCTTTCCAGGAAGTATTGGCCTTTAGGAAGTACAGATCGTGTCTCTCGATCATTTCGGAACCCGCGTTGGTTTCTGCGCGCAGGCGCCACCATTCGTCGTCTTTATAGAAGGAGTCCCAGCAAGCCTCGCGTTCGGCGTAGCTTTGATAAGCCATCATGTAGACGAAGCGCGGTGCGTCGGGGCCGGCTGTTGCTGTCCAGCGGCCAATGCAGGCTATGCCATGTCTCCTGAACAAAGCGGGAAAGTGATCACGGAATCGGGCGTGACAGTCGGCCATGCGGCCTGGCGCGACTGAGTAAAGGCGAAGTTCAAATATCACGGGCAATACCTTCAGGTCAACGATAGATGTACCGTAGCGGCTGCGCACGCTTTATCCAATCCCCCCTTAAGGGGACACAGGGTCGGCCGGGCGCAGCTTGATAGCTGCATGTCGCCCCGGTGAATGGCTGGGCCATCATGCTCCGACGCTACAGGTCCGGGGTTTACGAGAAGGCCATGCCGCCATTTACGTCTATGACGGCGCCTGTCATGAAGCTGGTGCCTTTTGAACATAGGAAGGCGACGGGCCAGGCGATTTCTTCAGGGGTGCCCAGACGCTTCATTGGGTAGTTTTCAAGCTCGAACGGTTGGTTGGCCGATACCAGCAATGGGGTTAGGATGGGGCCGGGCGCCACACCGTTGACGACCACACCACTGGATGCCAATTGGCGTGCAAAGTAGCGTACGAGGGCGTGGTTGGCTCCTTTGGAGGCGACGTAGGCCGGCTCTACGGCGAGCGTCGATCCCGCGTTCCGGGCTGCCATGGAGCCGACCAGCACGATACGGCCGGTGCCGCGCGCTTTCATGTCGGAAATGCAGGCGCGTATCAGGTTGGTTGGCCCTTTGACGTTGATATCCATCGTGGTTGCGAACAGTGCGTCCCATTCGTTGTCGCCCTCGAACCAGTCGCCTTTTACATAGTAGCCGCTACAGTCCGCCAAGGCGTCCAGAGGGCCGATTTCCTTGAACAATGCATTGACGGCGCTGCGCGATGTATTGTCCAGTCCGTGTGCAGTGACCTTATGGCCCGCCGCCCGCAGATCAGCGGCCAATTGTTCTGGCGCCTTCAAGTCTGTAATGAAGCATTCTGCGCCCAGCGAGGCGCATACCTTGGCTGTTGCACCCCCAATAGCGCCACCAGCGCCTGTTACGAGTATGCGTTGGCCTGTCAAATCGAAGAAGTTCTGCATTTAAGATCCAGTGTAAGTGTGATGGGTCTCGGTCCGGGGTTGATTCAAGTCTAAGGATGCGGGGCCACGACTGTCTGTCCCCCGGCAAGGGGATAGGTCAACCATGGCCGCTCTCCTAGACTGAGGTCATTGGACGAAGGGGCGCACACATGAGCACACGGAGCAAGGCCGCTATGCAGGGAGAATCCGCGTCGCAGCTCGCGGGCGGAATCGTAGCTGTTGTCTCATTTCTGGTCTGGGCCTTGCTTCCCATCTATTTCAATCTGATTGATTCACGCGTTGGCCCCTGGGAAATGTATATGCACAGGATCATATGGTCGTGTGTGACGTTGTTCGTGTTTTTGGGAGTGATGGGTCGACTCGCTACGCTGACCGGGCTGTTTCGCCGTAAAAAGACCATGCTGGCCCTGTCTGCAAGTGCATTCGTCCTGTTTGCCAATTGGGGGGTCTTTATCTGGGCAGTCACGGATGGCCATATCATGGATGTGAGCCTCGGTTTTTTCATCAGCCCTTTGCTGATTGTCCTGCTGGGAGCGTGCATTCTTAAAGAAAAGTCCAGCCGTCTGCAGATGGGGGCCGTGGCGCTGGCCGCGGCGGGAGTGCTGGCTGCCATTGCGGGCTTTGGGTTTTTTCCATGGATCGCCTTGTTCATAGGAGGAACTTTCGCGCTTTACGGTTTGATTCGAAAGCAGGTTGCCGTTGATAGTGCTACCGGCTTGCTGTTTGAAACCCTGCTGGTAATGCCCTTGGCCATAGTTAGCTTGATCTGGCTGCATGCCAATGGCAACGCGGGTTTTCTGAGCCTCGGCTGGAAGGTTGACTTTCTTTTGATTGGCTGTGGTGTTTTCGGAGTCATTCCGCTGGTGATGTTCTCGTATGCCGCGCGGCGCATCAGCATGCAGACATTGGGTTTCCTTCAGTACATTTCACCAACGGGTCACTTCATCAGCGCGGTTTTCCTGTACGGGGAGGCGGTCAAGCCCGGTAATGCGGTTGCCTTTGTTTTTATCTGGCTGGGTTTGGCGCTCTACACCTTTGATCTGGTTTTCGCGCGGAGAGCGGCCAAGCGCGAGGGCCGGGCACAGATAGCGGCCGTATCGCCCAAAAATTAACCAATACCCACCAACCAGCCAGGAGGCACAGCAATCCATGAATAATCTTGACCTGCTTTGGGAGCCGATAGCGATAGGCAAAGTAAGCGCCAGGAATCGAATATCACTGCCTGCACATCTGGTGACTTTCACCGCAGAGCAGTATGGCGCATATCTGGGCGAGCGTGCGCGGGGCGGGGTTGGGTTGATCGTGACGCATGGCTTTGCCGTGCTGCCTACCGCTGCGCGCCCTGGTGTATCGCCATGGAGTCGGGATTGGATTCCATATATTCAGAAAGTGATGGCGCCTGCGCGTGCTGCTGGCACACCGGTTTTCGTGCAATTGACCAACAGTGGCGTCAATGCGACGCCGCGCACCGATGAGCAGTGGGGACCGCTGTGGGCTCCTTCTGCCATTCCGTCACCGGTCCAGCGGATTATCCCCAAAGTCATGGAGCGCTCCGATATCGAGGCGCTGATCGAGGGCTTTGCCGTGACCGCGTCGCATGTACAGGAAGCGGGTGGAGATGGTATCGAAATACACGGTGGACATGGTTATCTGTTAAGCGGCTTTTTGTCGCCCTACTGGAATCGCCGTACCGATGAATATGGGGGAGATGCCGAGCGCCGGGCGCGCCTGGTGATCGAAGTGGCACAGGCCGTCAGAGATCGCTGTGGGCCCGATTTTGCCATAGGGATCAAGCTGAATTTGGACGAGTATCTTGGCGACAGGGGTACCACCCCTGAAGATGCCGCAAAGACGGGCCGTCTATTGGTTGGCACCGGCCTGTTCGATTATCTTTGTGCAGCGCATACTGATTACCACAACAATCATCAACTCATCCCGCCCGCGTCCAGTGGTGTGACGGCCCCATTGGCCGAAGGCGCAGGTTTGCTCAAACATGCCATCGCAAGCCGTGTGCCGGTTCTGGTTCAGGGATCTATTACCGACGTAGAGACGGCGGCAAGTATTGTCAGGAAAGGACAGGCAGATGTCATCGGGATGGCGCGGGCGCATATCGCCGATCCACAGCTGGTGAACAAAGCTCGAGCAGGCCGGGGACATGAGACTCGTCGTTGTGTGGGCGCCAATCAGGGGTGTTGGCGGCGTCTGGGCCAACCCATCAGTTGCACTGTAAATCCATTGACCGGTCGCGAGGAAAGTTGGGGCTCGGCCTTGGCAAGCCGTGCTGCGATGCCGCTCAAGATCCTGGTGGTCGGTGGCGGCCCGGCTGGTTTGAAATGCGCTGAGACTGCCGCCCAGCGTGGCCATAAAGTCAGTTTGTGGGAACGTGGCCCCGCCTTGGGGGGGCAGCTTCGATATGCCGCCAGGCTGCCGGATTTTAATTCGTGGTCTTACCTGGTGGACGATTTGGCGCGGGCGCTGGAAAGGCTTTCCGTGGATGTCCGCTTGAATACCGAGGCCACGCTTGAGGCTGTCTGTAGCTTTGGCGCCGACAAGATTGTGGTCGCAACGGGTTCTTCCTGGGATGACACCGGCTTCTCTACGTTCCGTCCGGATTGCGATGCCATTGCCCAGATGCCGGGTGCGCACGTAATCGATCCCATAACTGCCCTGGATGATCTGGAGGCTTGCGGGGACCGGATCGTAATCGTCGACGATAACGGTGACTATCTGCCTCTGGGTCTGGCCCGGCTGCTGACCGCCCAAGGCAAGGTGGTGACTATTGTTTCCGCTGACCAGATGATAGGACGCAGTCTTGAGGCCACGCTTAATTTGCCGTGGGTGTATCCGCGCGCCCTCAGGGAGGGTGTGCAGATGGTGGTGTCGAATTTTGTTGAACGTATTGAGCCCGGAAAGGTTGTTCTCAAGAACGTATGGAGCGCAGATGCCTCCGAAATATTGGCGGACACCGTAATCCTTTCAATGATGCGGCGCAGTGAAGAAACCCTATATGAGCAGATTCGCGATCATGGTCTGGATGTGCTGCGAGTTGGGGATTGCGTGGCGCCTCGCGAAGTGGATGATGCCATTGTGGAAGGCCTGCGTGAGGCAATTGCAATAGGCTGAAATCCGGCAATTCCCTGTGTGTTCTGCCATGTGTCCCCTAAGGAGGGGGCATACGGGAAATCAGGATTTGTTTATCTTTAACCTTACAGAATACTGACGGTGCGCGGCAGGCCAGCCCTCACGCAACGTTTCATAGAACAACTGGAGTGAGATCACATCATGAAGATATTTTCAACAGTAAAAGTGGCCGCCCTTATTCTGGGGCTGGGTGTGTCCTTGCCGGGGCACGCAAAACCTGAATACACTTTCGTGTTGGGACATCTGTCACTGCCCGGGTCGCTTATGCAGGACGCAGTCGAAGAAATTCCGGGGCGCGTTAGCAAGGCGACCAACGGACGCGTCGAAGTGACGACCAACTCCTCCTTGGTGAATCAAAGTCGTTTGCTCGAAGGCGTGCGGGACGGCATCATCGACATGACCATTCCGCTGAATGGTGGCTACGCTGGCACCAATCCCGAATACCAATTGGCGCTATTGCCCGGTATTTCCGATTCCACGATAGACAATATGATGAACATCGTGAAGCAGCCTGAATACTCGAAGGCCGTGCAGCAGATGCTGGATAAAAAGTACAAGGCAATAGAGTTGCTGTACGGCGCCTGGTGCCCCCAGGTTCTATTTTCGAACAGGGAAGTGAGCAAGATCGAGGACTGGAAAGGTTTGCGGGTCATGGCGCATAACCCCGGCCTTGCGCGGGTGATCAATGCGGTAGGGGGGCAACCGGCCACGCTCAGCATGACCGAACGTATTCCGGCGCTGCAGCGCGGTGTGATAGATGGCGTGGTGGGTGACTCTTGTGGCGCATACGGGCAAGGCATATACGATGTCGTCAAGCATGCCAGCCTATGGCCTCTTGGCAGCACGCCGCCATGGCATCTGGTCATGAACAAGGAGAGCTGGGAATCGCTGCCACCTGATCTTCAGAAGGCCATTCAGGATGATTTCGCCGAGTTCCAGAAAGAGATTCTGGCGAAATGGGTAAAGACCGCCGACGCACTGCCTGGTATGTTCGAAGCCAAAGGCGTCACCTGGCATCAGGTGTCGAAAGAAGACGCCGCGAAGTTCGGCGCCATGGAAAACGTGCAGCCTTTGTTTGACGTATGGTATGACGCGATGAAAAGCCGTGGCGCTTATAAGGGCGATCCGCGCGAATTGGAACAGGCTGTGCGTTCCGTGATCGTGGCGCAATAATCAGGAGGAATCATGACGGCTGCGGAAACATTGACTTATGGCCCGGCGGATCTTCCTGAGGCGGCTCTTTATGAGGGGCCTTTGCATAAGCCTGGCGTGGCACTCTGCCAGACGTCGCGCGTGCTGGGGATGCTGGCTACGGCGATATTGCTGCTTGCCATCAACTACGAGGTGTTTTCCCGTTTCGTCATGAATCAGCCCTCCAGCTGGGTCACTGAATATTCGGGGTATCTGGTCGTGGCGATCACGTTTCTGGCTGCCGCCTTTGCACAGTTGAGAGGCTCGCATGTTAGCGTGACAGTGTTGACCGACTTGATGGGTGATGAGGCAAAAGCCAGGCTTGCTTCGGCAACGAGCTGGGTGGGCGTGGCCCTCATGCTGCTCCTGGCATGGAAGACTGCCGAGTTCGTTCACAACGAGCAAGTGGCGGATACCCGTAACTGGAGCATGCTCAACACGCCGATGTGGGTACCCATGAGCGTAGTCGCAATAGGTTACTTTGGGCTGATGGCGGCGATGCTGGCCGAAACGCGAAAGTATCTGGTCAGAAAGGTAAATCCAGCCAGGGATTGGGTGGGCCGATTTGTCATCTTTGCTACGCTGGCAGCGCTTTACTGCGATGGGCTCGGGGTTCCGGGTGTCCGCTTCAGCACCATGGAAGGGGTCTGGCTGGTGGCAGCGGCTACTTTGCTCACTTCTTTGTTGTGGTCTGGTATGGCTGCCGCTGTGCGCTATTTCGTCTATGCGCTTGTTCCTGTTGCCGCCTATTTCCTTGCCCAGGATGCATCGCTGGCGTGGCAAGGTACCGCCCTGACCGTGGTGCTACTGTATTTTCTGGCCACGGGCCTGCCTGTGGCTTACAGCCTGACTTCGATCTGTTTCCTTGGCTTGATCCTCTGGCTACCTAAGCCGGTACTGGCCCCGATGGCGGTGCGTGCCTGGGAGTCTGTGCATTATTTTGAATTTACCGCCATTCCTACCTTTGTATTCATGGGTACGGTGTTGGCGCGGACAGATGCCGCGCAGCGGATGTTTGTGGCATTGCAGACCTTGTTTGGCAGAACGCGTGGCAGCCTGGCGTTTTCGACGATTGGAGCCTCTGGCATTTTTGCTGCCGTTTCCGGATCCAGCGTCGCCAGTGCGGCAACGCTTGGCCGTGTTGTGGGGCCAGAACTGACCGCCCATGGTTATAACCGTTCGCTGTCGTATGGCTTGATTGCGGCTGGCGGCACGCTGGGCATTCTTATTCCGCCCAGCGTAGCTCTGATTGTTTATGGTTCTTTGGCTGGTGTGCCCGTTACCGAACTGTTTCTTGCCGGTATTATTCCAGGCATCCTCGTGATGATACTGTTCGCGTTGGCCATCCTTGCCTGGATGGTGGTGTCGCCCAAGTCCATACCTTCCGGCCGTTCCTATACGATCAAAGAGAAATTATCCACGGCGTCCGGAGTGATCCCGTTCGTTGCGCTGATTGCTTGTGTGCTGGGCTCTTTATATTGGGGCATTGCGACCCCCACTGAGGCTGGAGGAGTTGGTTCTGTGGGGGCGTTGATCATTGCGGCCTGGCGCAGGCAGCTTTCGATGGGAATGGTGATAAAGGCGCTGGAAGAAACTGCGCTGACAACCAGCTTTCTTTTATTGATCGCTGTTGGTGCTGCGCAAATGAGCTATGTGCTTGACTTTCTGGGCATGGCTACAAGCCTGGTCGACTACCTCGCCCGCATGAATCTGTCCGAGAGCATGCTGATGCTGGGCTTGGTCATTGCCTATCTGATTCTAGGCATGTTCATTGAGCCCATTTCGATGATGCTATTGACGCTTCCAGTTGTATTGCCACTGATTGCCGCGGTGGGCTGGGACCCGTTGTGGTTTGGGATTGTGTTGGTGATCCTTGTCGAGATCGGGCTGATTACACCACCGGTGGGCATGCTGCTGTTTGTGCTGCAGGGGGTTGCGGAGGGCAGGGTCGATTTCAAGGAAATATCAGTTGGCGCGGCTCCCTTCGTGGCAATACTATTGCTGGCGATTGCTATTCTGTACTGGCTGCCATCGTTGGCAACCTGGCTGCCTGGCTTTGTATAAATCAATCAGCTAGCTCCCGATTCAGAAAATTCAGCCGTCCTGATCCCTGGATGGCTGAATCGTCCGTCGCTGGATTCCGAACCGGGATCTTTTTTCCATGGTGAGAGGCACGCCCCGTAAAGCAGCTACAGGTGCGTTTCAGGTGACCTGTGTGAGCATGGCAGATCTCACTTTTCTTGATCGGGCTGTAGAGTGAAGGCGTGCCCAGATGGCTTGCATGCCGCAAAAACCAGAAGGGGTTACGTGATTTCTCACGTAACCCCTTGATAATACTGGCGCGGCTGGCAGGATTCGAACCCACGACCCCTTGGTTCGTAGCCAAGTACTCTATCCAACTGAGCTACAGCCGCTGCGAAAGAGGCGTAACTATAACATGTTTTTTTTGTTTGTGTCACGACGCCCCGCTTTTTTTATGATTCTTGAGATGTAAGGGTTCCCATCCAGGTAAAACCGCAGGGGGGCGCTGGCCCATTCGCCCGCATAATCGACGCCTATGCGCGGGCTGGCGACGATGGCGGGGGGCGGGGTGGCGGCCTCGGGATCCTCCGTGATGAAAAGCGCTTGACTGCACAGGTCCGCACCGTAGTGGCTCCGGTCTATCCCCAGGGCCTTGCAGAGCCTGCCGGGGCCGCGCGTATTGAGATCCATGCCCGAGACGGGTTCAAGGGCGCGCAGGAGCACCGCCGCACCGGTGCCGTCGGGCTCCGTCACAACGTTCATGCAATGGTGCATACCGTAGATGAGATAGACATATACGTGGCCGGGCGGGCCGAACATGACGCGGGTGCGGTCGGTAATGCCTTTTGAGGTGTGCGCGGCCAGGTCATGGGGCCCCAGATAGGCCTCGACCTCGACAATGCGGCCTATGCGTTCTCCCTGGGGAAGGCGGTGGACGATCAGCTTGCCCAGCAGCTCGCGGGCGACCTGGGTCGTGTCGCGGTCGTAAAAATCCCGGGGCAACGGGCGTAGCATATTTGCCATATACATGAAAATGCGGGTAAATGATTGACTCAAACAGACCTTCTCTATACCATACTTCCCTAGATTTTCAGGTTGGTTGATTAGTTCAATCCAGTGCGGGGCGGTTCTTCTGTTCCAAGTACTTTTTTGCGTCAATCTCTTTACCTTGACAGTCTGTTCCTGGCGGGCATGTCGTCCGCCTCATTTCAAGGATTGCAAAAAATGCAGACAGAAACCGGTATCGTCAAATGGTTCAACAACGAAAAGGGCTACGGCTTCATCAAGCCCGACAACGGCGGCAAGGATTTGTTCGCCCATCATAGCGACATTCAAGGCACGGGCTTCAAGTCCCTCGAAGAAAACCAGCGCGTTTCCTTCGTGTCGGCTGAAGGCCAGAAGGGTCCCCAGGCCAAGTCCATCCAGGCCCTCTGATCGCCTGCGGGGCCGGCGGGGCGCTACAGCCAGCCTTGATGAGGCTGGTCATTGCTCCCGGCTGACGCCCTGAATGGCCGACGCTTTTATGCGCCAGCCATAAGCTGTAGATACTCACCCCAAAAGCGGAACAGCAATGTTCCAGCCTTTGGGGTGTTTTCGTTGGGAAGGCGGCAGCCCGCCCGTACGCGCCACATCAGAGGCGGGCCAGTGCTGGCCCACGCCTAGGGCCAGACGTGTCTTGTTATCTTTCTGTCTCGGTATCGGCCACTTCCCGCAGGCGCCGCAGCCACTGCCGCTTGTCTGTGTCGGGCAGAAAGGATGCCGTAATGCTGTTGCGGGCGAGCGCGATCAGGTCCTGGCGCTGCAGGCCGAGCGCCTGGGTACAGGCGATATAGTTGTCGGCCACGTAGCCGCCAAAATAGGCGGGATCGTCGGAATTGACGGTGACCAGCACGCCAGCGCGCATTAATCGCAACAAATTGTGTCTGGCCAGGTCATCTACCACACACAGGTGCAGATTTGACAGCGGGCAGACTGTCAAAGGGATTTGCTCGCTCACCAGTCTTTGCATCAGCGCGGGGTCCTGCTCCGATGCGACACCGTGATCAATGCGCTCGGCGCCCAGGACATCCAGCGCGCTGCTTACATAGGCGGCGGGGCCTTCCTCGCCGGCGTGGGCGACCGCCCGCAGGCCCAGTTCACGCGCGCGGGCAAAAACTTGCGTGAATTTTTCCGGCGGGTTGCCACGCTCGGAGGAATCCAGCCCCACACCTATCCACAGATCGCCATATTCCCCCCGCAGCGGCAGGGCTTCTTCCAGCGTGCGCAGGGCGTCTTCTTCCGGCAGATGCCGCAGAAAACTGAGCAGCAGGTAGCTGCTGATCCCCAGTTCCTCCCGTGCCTGCCTGAGTGCGCCGGCAATGCCTGCGAAGACAGTGCGCATGGGTATACCGCGCGCGGTATGCGTCTGCGGATCGAACATGATTTCCGTGTGTACGACGCCATCCTCGTGGGCGCGCCGCATATAGGCCATGGTCATTGCGTGGAAATCGTCCGGGGTGCGCAGGACGCTGGCGCCCGCATAGTACAGATCCAGGAATGACTGGAGGCTGTCGAACTGGTAGGCATTGCGCAGCGCCTGCACCGATGGATAAGGCAGGGCGACACCGTTGCGCCGTGCCAGCTCGAACATCAGTTCGGGCTCGAGCGTGCCCTCGATATGCAGGTGCAGCTCAGTCTTGGGCAGGCGTTGGATGAATGACTGGATACTCATTGCTCAGGATGCTTGTTGTTCAGTGTATTGCTTGGCCAGAATATGCGCATAGGCGCTTTCAATGTCCTGCCGCAGCGCCTCGCGGGCGCTCGCTGCGTCGCCGCGCTCAAGCGCATCCAGCATACGGGCATGATGCCCGACGGCAATTCGTTCGTTGATGCGCTCAGACCCCGCTCTCAGATCGTAATTCAGTATAGGCCCGATCCGCAGCCACAGGCTTTCTATGATCTTAATCAGCATGGGCATGCCTGCGGCCGCGTACAGGTCGAAATGCAAGGCCTTGTTCATCAAGACAGCCTCGGCAAAGCCCGGCCCTGCCGCGCCCATGGCTTTATCCAGGCGTGTGTTCAGATCCCTCAGTGATGCCAGCAGGGCAGGCTGGATGTGGGGAGCCGCCTGTTCGACGGCGTAACCTTCTATCTGGAGCCGGATCTGCGTGATCTCATGGAATTGTTCCGCGCTCAGCACGGGAACGCGCACCGACCGGTTTGGGGCGACCTCCAGGGCCTGGTCGGCCACCAACTGATAGACCGCCTCGCGCACAGGCATCACACTGACGCCCAGCGCCTCTGCCGTCGATCTCAGTGACAGGTGTTCGCCCGGCATCAACTGGCCGGTGATCAGCAACTGCTTGATCTGGGAAAGAACGTTTGCTCCCAGCGTTTCCCGGCGCGGCGCCGGACTCAACAAATGGTTCATGTTTCAAATGCGCTCCGTGCCATAAGCATACGCACAAGCGATATGCGCTGGGGTTGCTCGGTGCTAGGGGTAATTACTAGCTGTGATCTGAGATCTCAGTCGTTCTAGTATAACGATCTAATGCGGCAAAACGCGGCCGTCAGAGACGAATAATCGAGACCAGACACAACGTGAGGCGAGACATGTTTGAAAACATCAGTATGCAGGGCAGCAAAGTATTGATTACCGCCGGGGCCAGCGGGCTGGGCCTGGAGATGGCCCGGGTGTTTGTTGCCGAGGGTGCGGATGTGTTCATCTGCGATGTGGACAAGCAGGCGCTTGAGGCAGCCCGCAAGGAATTGCCCAAGATACATATTGCCGTGGCGGATGTCTCTGATGAAACCAGTGTCGCCGATCTGTTCGCACAGGTGGAGAAAGCGCTGGGTGGCCTGGATGTGCTCATCAACAATGCCGGCATAGCCGGCCCGACAGGCTATGTGGAAACGCTCACTCGCGAAGACTGGGATCGGACGCTTGCGGTCAATATCACAGGACAGTTTCTGTGCGCGCGCCTGGCCATTCCCTTGCTCAAGCGTTCCGGGGCTGGCGTGATGATCAATCTGTCATCTGCCGCCGGCCATCTGGGCTTTGCTGGCCGCTCGGCATACTCGGCTTCCAAATGGGCGGTGGTGGGTTTTACCAAGACACTGGCCATAGAATTGGGCGCGCACGGTATCCGCGTCAATGCGATTCTGCCGGGCGCGGTCGAAGGGCCGCGCATACGGGCGGTTATCGACGCCAAGGCCAGGACGCTGGGCAGACCGGTTGCCGAAGTGGCCGCGCAATATGAAAGCCAGGCCGCGCTGGGCCGCATGGTGTCTGCGCGCGATATTGCCAACATGGCGCTGTTCACGGCCAGCCCGGCAGCGGGCAGCGTAAGCGGGCAGGCCCTGGTGGTCGATGGCCATACCCAGCAGCTGGTCTGAGGAGGGCAGTCATGAATGGCAATAAAGACATGGCGGTGGCCGTTGTCGGCGCAGGCCTGATCGGCCAGGCTTGGGCGATTGTGTTTGCCCGTGGCGGCTGCAATGTGAGGCTGTGGGATGGCGATGCGGCTGCGCTGGGCCGGGCAAAGGAAATGGTTGACGAACTGGCTGGCAAGCTCCAGATCCATGGACTGCTGGATGACGCGGCGGCGGTGGCGGCGCGTATTGTGCCTGTCGAGGGTCTGGAAACCGCGCTTGATGGTGTTGTCTATGTGCAGGAAAACCTTCCAGAGCGCGTCGAGCTCAAGCAAGACATCTTTGCCCGCATGGACGCGCTGGCGCCTTCCGACGCGATACTGGCCAGCTCGACATCCAGCATCCCGGCCTCCTCATTTACGGAACACGTGCCTGGCCGGGGGCGCTGCCTGGTGGCGCATCCGGTCAACCCTCCCTATCTTGTGCCTGTCGTGGAATTATGCGGTGCGCCCTGGACGGATGCGCAGGCGTTGTCACAGGCAAGGGCGCTGATGCGGCAGGTGGGCCAGAAACCGGTAACGGTAAACCGCGAGTTGGAAGGCTTTGTGCTCAATCGCCTGCAAGGCGCGCTGCTGCGTGAAGCCTTCAGGCTGGTGGAGCAGGGTTATGTGAGCGTGGAAGACCTGGATGTCACGGTAAAGGACGGACTGGGGCTGCGCTGGTCGTTCATGGGGCCATTTGAAACGATAGACCTGAATGCGCCGGCAGGCATCGCCGACTACTGCGCCCGCTACGGTCCCATGTATGAATCCATTGCCAAAGAACAGACCGACACGAGTGCCTGGAGCGGCGAACTGGTGGCCGGGCTTGAAAGCCAGCGCCGCGAATTGCTGGACGAGGCGCAATTGCTGGAGCGCCGCATCTGGCGCGACGGCAGGCTCATGGCGCTGATGCGCCACAAGAAAGAACAGGAAGCGCTCGATTAGCTTCTGGCGCGCAGCGCCTGGACCGTCCAGCGCGCGCCTGCGCGCGGTTTCGGATTCATATCGTTTTTATCAGAGAAAGGATTGTTGTCATGGCGACCAAGAAGAAGGCCATCATTACCTGCGCTGTCACAGGCGCTATCCATACACCAAGCATGTCACCGCATTTGCCGGTGACGGCGGACGAGATTGCGGACGCGGCGATTGCCGCCGCCGAAGCGGGCGCCGCCATATTGCATTTGCATGCGCGCGATCCCAAGGACGGACGGCCCACGCAGGACCCCGAGTATTTTCGCCCTTTCCTGGAGCGCATCAAGGCATCGACCAATGCCGTCATCAATATCACCACGGGGGGCAGCCCTCACATGACGGTTCAAGAGCGCATGCGCCCGGCAATGACCTTCAAGCCGGAGGTGGCTTCGCTCAACATGGGCTCCATGAATTTCGGGCTGTTTCCCATGCTGGAGCGCTTCAAGACTTTCGAGCATGAATGGGAGCGCCAGCATCTGGAAAACAGCCGCGACCTGATCTTCAAGAATACCTACAAAGATATTGAGACCATACTGACCAGGGGGGCGGAGAACGGCACGCGTTTCGAGTTCGAGTGCTACGACATCAGCCATCTCTACAATCTGGCCCATTTCATGGATCGCGGGTTGGTGAAGAGTCCGCCTTTCATCCAGTCTGTCTTCGGCATTCTTGGTGGAATAGGTCCGAATCCTGAGGATCTGATGCATATGCGGCGTACCGCCGACCGGCTGTTTGGAGACAACTACCAGTGGTCCATCCTGGGGGCGGGCCGCAACCAGATTCCGCTGGCCACCATGGGCGCGGCGATGGGCTCGAACGTGCGGGTAGGGCTGGAAGATTCTCTGTGGATAGGACCCGGCCAGCTGGCCTCTTCCAATGCGGAGCAGGTAAGCCGCATGCGCATTATCCTCGAAGCGCTGAACCTGGAGGTGGCAACGCCCGATGACGCGCGCGCCATCCTTCATCTCAAGGGTGGCGACAAGGTCGATTTCTGATCAGCGCCGCTTTACCGCTTCACTCTTGCGATAGCGTTTCCAGGTAGGCGGCGGCGCCGGTCAGCGCAGGCTGCCTGGCCCGGATGACGAAGACAGGAATGGCGGCCAGGTAGTCTCGAAAGCGGCCCTTGTCGTCGAAGGCCGGGCGGAAAGGCGAGTGCGCGAAGTATTCGCCCAATTGCTTGACGATGCCGCCGCCGATGTATATCCCGCCACGCGCGCCCAATGTCAGCGCCAGGTTTCCAGCCGCCGAACCCAGGATGGCGCAAAAGGTATCGAGCGCCTGCCGGCACAGCGCATCCGTGTCATCTATCGCATGTTTGCTGATCTCGGCGGGGGTGTACTGGTTCGGGCGCGTTCCCTGGTCTTCGCACAGGGCTTCATAGATAAAGGCCAGGCCCGATCCGGAGATCAGCCTTTCCATGGAGACGGGCCCGTGGCGTTCACGGGCCGCCCGCCACAGCATGGCTTGCAGATCATCCGCGGGCGCGAAGCTGACGTGACCGCCTTCTGTCGCCAGGGCAATCGGGCTGCCTGTCCGGGAGGGTATCAGCGCCGATACGCCAAGCCCGGTGCCGGGGCCGAGCAGGCCAAGCGGCGCTCCGGCAACGCGCTTGCCGCCTCCTACCTGCGCCAGGTCGCTGGCATCCAGGCGAGGCACCGCCATGGCCAGCACAGCAAAGTCGTTGAACACATGCAGATGTTCCAGCCCCAGCGAACGCCGCATTTGCTCGATGGAAAATTCCCAGGCGGCGTTGGTCATCTTGACATGGTCGCCCAGCACAGGTTTGGCGATGCCGATGACCGCATGCCTTATCCGCGGCTTTCCATGGCTGTCCAGGTAGTGCCTGATCGCGTCTTCCATCGTGGGGAAGGCGGTGCTGTCCAGAACATCGATCTGTCCGATATCCTGGACGCCGGTGCATAGCGCGAAGCGTGCGTGGGTGCCGCCGATATCCGCGATGAGATGGCATTCATGCTTTTGCGCCAGCGCCTGCCTGGTTGCGCGGGAGGCGGCGGCCCCGTGTGGGGGCAGGCTGTCAGGGGTGCCAGTAGACATCAATATGGGCTCCTTCCTTGTTGACGACGCGGCTGATGGGCAGGGAAGCTCCCTGCATGGCCCGCTCCAGCACGGCCCGCTTGGTCTGGCCGGCAATGGCAATGATTATCCGGTCTGAAGACAGAATGGATGACAGCGTCATGCTGATGCGTTCATGGGGCGCCGCCGGCGGCGTGACGTGAACATACCGAGCCGTGGACGCCGGGTCCAGGCCTTCCTCCAATTGCGATGCGCCTGGGAAAAGCGATGCGGTATGGCCGTCTTCGCCCATGCCCAGTACGGTCAGCGTCAGCGGTGTGGCGTTCTGATTGGCTTGCGCCAGACAGCCCGGCAGGTCGCCCGGAATACCGACCAGTCCGGTAAAGCGCGCCTCACGGGCCAGGCCATGGAGCAAATAGGCACGCACAAGGTGCTCGTTGCTGTCGGGATGCGAGGGCGGCACAAAGCGCTCGTCCACCAGCGTGAGATCGACCTGGCCCCAGGGCAGCCGGGTCCTGGACAGCGCCTCGAAGTAAGGAATGGGTGAGCGTCCGCCCGACACAGCAAGGCCCGCGCGGCCATTGCGTGCAATCGCCGCGCCCAGTATGGCAGCCGTGGCATCGGACAGCGCAGTGGCCCAGGTGTCGGTGTCAGGCAGGGTATGCCAGGAAACTGCCATGGATTACATCTCCTCATGCCAGACCGCACCCATGCGCGACAGCAGCCCGCTGGAGGCCGCCGGTCCCCAACTGCCAGCCGTATAGGTCTTGGGCGTGATGGCATGGCGGTCCCAGCAGTCCAGGATGGGTTCCACCCAGGTCCATGCCTGGGCCTGCTCGTCGCGGCGCATGAACAGGGCCAGGCTTCCGCGCAGCACATCAAGCAGCAGGCGTTCATAAGCATCGGAGCGGCGGGTGGTGAACATCGCCTGGAAATCCAGATTCAGGTAAGTGGACTGCAAGGCCATGGTGTCGCCCGGCCTCTTTGCGAGGAAATACAGGCGCACGCTTTCGCGCGGCTGCAGGCTGATGACCAGGCGGTTTGCCGATGCCACGCCCAGGGGCAGGGGGAACAATGCGTGAGGCACTTTGCGAAAGTTGATGACGATCTCGGCGACGCGCTCTTGCATGCGTTTGCCCGTACGCAGGAAAAACGGCACGCCGGCCCAGCGCCAGTTCGACAGTTCGGCCTGCAGGGCAACAAAGGTTTCCGTGCTGCTGGCCGGGTCCACGGCAGGCTCTTCACGATAGCCTGGAACAGGCTGGCCGCCAATTGCGCCGCTGCGATACTGCCCCCGTACCGCCTTGGTCAAGACATCTTCAGGGGTGAAGGGCCTGAGCGACTTCAGTACCTTGAGCTTCTCGTCGCGCACGGCATCTTCAGACAGGCTTGCGGGCGGCTCCATGGCAACCATGCACAGCAGCTGCAACAGGTGGCTTTGCAGCATGTCGCGCAGGGCGCCCGTGCGCTCATAGAACTCGCCGCGCTCTTCCACGCCCAGGGACTCCGCGATGGTGATCTGCACATTGTCTATCCACTCGCGCCGCCACAACGGCTCGAACAGAGTGTTGCCGAATCGGATGGCCAGCAGGTTCTGCACAGACTCCTTGCCCAGATAGTGGTCAATGCGGTAGATCTGGTTCTCCGCAAAGCAGCGGCCCACCGCTTCATTGATGGCGTTGGAGGACGCCAGGTCGTGGCCCAGCGGCTTCTCGAGCACGATGCGGCAATTAGGGTGATTCAGCCCGGCGTTGGCCAGGTGCCGGCAGATGGTGATGAAAAGCTGCGGCGCGGTGGCCAGATAGCAGACCAGCACCCGCCCTGGCGCGGGAGCAAGCATGGCTGCGAGCGCGCTGTAGTCATCGGCTGTTTCGGCGTCGAGCTGCTGGAAGTGCAGCCGTGCGGCAAAGGTGTCCCAGGCGTCTTGCTCGAACCGGTTGCCGAGGCGAGGCCTGACGCGCGCCTCCATCAGCGCAAGATAGCCTTCGCGCCCCAGAGGCTTGCGGCCCAGTGCAATGATGCGCCCATCGGCGTGCAGCGTGCCGTCCCGGTGCGCATCGTAGAGGGCGGGAAGCAGCTTGCGCAGGGCGAGATCGCCGGTGCCGCCAAAAAAAACAATATCAAACGCAGGTGTTGTAGCCATGGCATCCTTGTCGTTGATCGGGGGCGTGGGGCGGGGCGGGCCGCACATGCCCGTTCCCCGATTGTAATGACGCCGCGCCGCCAGTCACAAGCGCGCCGCATGGCGCGTCCGCCGTTGCCGTTACAATCATGGCCGTGCGGGCCATTGGCGCCCCTTCTTACATGTCGGCCGGCCACCTCATGAAAAAAAACATACCGAACCGCTGCACGATTGCCGATGTGGCCCGTTATGCCGGTGTATCCAAGGCGACGGTGTCACGATTCCTCAATCATCGCGACACCTTGCTCTCGCCCCAGATTGCCAAGCGTGTCGAGACCGCCATTGCCGATCTGGGCTATGTGCCCAGCCCCATGGCGCAGGCGCTCAAGCGGGGCCGCTCCCGGCTGATCGGGCTGGTGGTCGCCGACATTGCGAATCCATACTCGGTGGCGGTGCTTCGCGGCGCTGAACAGGTCTGCCGCAAGGCCGGCTATCTGGTCATGCTGTTCAATCTGGGCAACGAGATCGCCAGGGAAACGGCGGGCTTGCGCGCCTTGTCCTCCTATCAGGTGGAGGGGTTCATTCTCAATACCATGGGGCATGACACCGGCGCCATGCTGGAAACCGCCACCCACGGAAAGCCCATTGTGCTGATCGACCGCCAGCATCGCGGGCTCAATGTCGATTTCATCTCGCTGGACAACCAGCATGCGGTGAAATCCTGTGTGGACCATCTGCGCGCCTCGGGCTATCGCGATCTGGTGCTGGTGACCGAGCCGCTCGGGCTGGTCAGTTCACGCATCGAGCGCGCGCGGGCATTTGAACAATACGCTGGCGGGGAAGGGCGCGCGGCAGGGGTGATCGAAAGCCCCCCGGATGACCCGGACGTGCTGCTCAAGGCGCTCAGGACATTGCGGCGTCGCCGTGGGGCGGGGCGGCCCGCCATCATCACAGCCAATGCCGTCATTACCTTGCAAGTGGTCGAGGCCATTGCCCGGTTGGGGTGGCAACTGGGGGAGGATATCGGGCTGGTGGGCATCGATGATACGCCCTGGGCCCCCTATGTGGGGCCTGGTATCAGCGCCATGGCGCAACCGACCGACAGAATAGGCGAGCTGGCGGCGAAGTGCCTGTTGCAGCGGATAGGCGGGCTCGATGATCCCGCGCGCGAAATCAGGCTGCCAGGCATATTCATGGCCAGGGGCTCGACAGCATCCCGCATCTAGATGCTAGAATTGCTTTCTTTTGATTCCTTGCTGAAACCGGTTTCAGTGGCAGAGCGGCCGCACAAATAGTATTCTGACGGCGTCGCCAGCCACAATTCGGACAAGAACAACGTGAACTACGACTTCCAGTTTGGCCCGGTCTTTGAGGCCTGGCCTTTGTTGCTGCACGGTACATGGATGACGATACAGCTGTCCTTCCTGGCCATGCTGATCGGCTTGCTTGTGGCTGTGCTGTGCGCCTGGGGCAAGACGGCGGGGCCTTCGCCGCTGCGCTGGCTTATCAACGTCTATATCGAAATCATCCGCAATACGCCTTTCCTGGTGCAACTGTTCTTTTTCTTCTTTGCGCTGCCTGCCATCGGCATACGCTGGTCGCCCTATATGGCCGCCCTGGTGGCAATGGTGGTCAATCTGGGCGCCTATGCCACGGAAATCGTCCGGGCGGGCATAGAGTCCATACCCAAGGGGCAGATCGAGGCAGGGCTGGCGCTGAACCTGAGCCGGGTCGAGATCTTTCGCTTTGTGGTCCTCAAGCCCGCGCTGCGCGCCATCTACCCGGCGCTCACAAGCCAGTTCATCTTGCTGATGCTAGCCTCAAGCGTGGTGTCGGTCATCTCTGCCGATGACTTGACCTCTGTGGCGGCCAACCTTCAGTCAGAGACCTTCCGCAGCTTCGAGATCTATATCGTCATCACAGGCATTTATCTTGCGCTGACCCTGGCGTTCTCGTATGTATTCCGCGTGGTGTTCCAGCACACGCTCAACTATCCGGATCGTCGCTGATGCGTACCTTTGGCTATACCGATTTCTGGTTCATCCTCGAGGCAGCGCAGTGGACGGTGCTGCTCTCCATCATCGCCTTTATCGGGGGCGGCATCGTAGGGTTGCTGGTGGCATTGGGCCGCACGGCGGAAAACCGCACGGCGCTTGCCCTGTCGACCGGCTTCATACAGATATTTCGCGGTACGCCGCTGCTGCTGCAACTTTTTCTGGTGTTCTTCGGCGCGCCTGTCCTGGGCCTGGAGATCAACCCCTGGGTGGCGGCCGCCGTGGCGCTCACGCTTAACAGCGGCTCTTTCCTGGGCGAAATATGGCGCGGCTGCATCCAGGCGATTCCGCGTGGGCAGTGGGAGGCCGCCGAAGCGCTGGGCCTGTCGTATCGCGACAAAATGCGCGATGTGGTGCTGCCTCAGGCGCTCAAGATTGCGGTGCCGCCGACGGTGGGCTATCTGGTACAGATTGTCAAAGGCACTTCGCTGGCGGCCATCATCGGCTTTACCGAGCTTACGCGCGCCGGGCAGATCATCAACAACGCAACCTTCCAGCCCATGATCGTGTTCTCGGTCGTGGCCGTCATCTATTTCTTCCTGTGCTGGCCGCTGTCGCTGCTGGCCGCATACATGGAACGGCGGCTGGCGGTGTCGCGTACGCGATAAGTATTCATCCACGGAGGGCGCCTGTGCTCCTTCCGTTTTTTCTGTCAACGGAGACAAACCTATGTTCTCGAAACGTACTCTGCGCAATCTGCTGGCCAGCTCCCTGTTTGCCGGCTGCGCCGCTTTCGCGCTCGGCGCCGCAGCGCCGGCCGCGGCGGAAACTATCGACCAGGTCAAGGAAAAGGGCGAGCTGACCATCGGCATGCTGGTCGACTTCCCGCCCTATGGCATTCTGAACACAGAAAACAAGCCTGATGGCTATGACGCCGACGTGGCGCGGCTGCTGGCCAAGGATCTGGGCGTGAAGCTGAACATCGTGCCGGTCACGGGACCGAACCGCATTCCTTTCCTGCTGACCAGCAAGGTTGACATGCTGGTTGCCTCGCTGGCTATCACCCCCGAGCGTGCCAAGCAGGTCCAGTTCTCCCACCCCTATTCGGCGGCCCAGATCGTTGTGTTTGGCGCCAAGGGTGACAAGATTGCCAAGCCCGAGGATCTGTCCGGCCTGCGCATTGGCGTGGCGCGCGCAAGCACCCAGGATATCGCGGTAACCAAGGTTGCTCCCAAGGATGCCAACATCCGCCGCTTTGATGATGATGCTTCCGCGATGCAGGCATTGCTGTCGGGCCAGGTTGATGCCATCGGCTGCTCCACCACCGTGGCGGGGCAGATCGCCCAGCGCGCTCCCGACCGCTACCAGACCAAGTTCGTCCTGCTGCAGCAGGAGATGGCGGTTGCCATCCGTCCGGGCGAGGAGAACACGCTGAAAGCGGTCAATGAGCTGGTCGACAAGAATATCCAGAATGGCGAATTCAGCAAGCTCTTCCAGAAATGGCTGGGCTCGCCGCTGCCTGAGCTGGGTAAATCCTGATCCACGGGCTGGAAAGAGTATGACGGATACCAATATCTCCACTTCCGCCGCCACGGCGGCGCCTGCCCAGGGCGAGCCGATCATCAAGATCAGCAAGCTGAACAAATGGTACGACCAGTTCCATGTGCTCACGGATATCGACCTGAGCGTTCGTCCGGGCGAGCGCATTGTGATCTGCGGCCCCTCGGGGTCAGGCAAGTCCACGCTGATCCGGTGCATCAACGGCCTGGAGAAGGTGCAGCAGGGAAGCATTGTGGTCGACGGCATTGAGCTGACGGCCAACGCACGCCAGATCGATGCGGTGCGCCAGGAGGTGGGGATGGTGTTCCAGCAGTTCAATCTGTTTCCGCACATGACCGTGCTGCAGAACTGCATGCTGGCGCCGATGCGCTCGCGCAAGGCCAGCAAGGCCGATGCCGAAGCGCTGGCAATGAAGTACCTGACGCGCGTGCGCATAGGCGACCAGGCCAACAAGTTCCCCAGCCAGTTGTCGGGCGGGCAGCAGCAGCGGGTGGCGATTGCCAGGGCGCTGTGCATGACGCCCAAGGTTATGCTTTTTGACGAACCTACCTCGGCGCTTGATCCGGAAATGGTCAAAGAAGTGCTCGACACCATGATAGGCCTGGCCGATGATGGGATGACGATGCTGTGTGTAACGCATGAAATGGGTTTTGCGCGCAGCGTGGCCGACAGGGTGATTTTCATGGCTGATGGCCAGATCGTCGAACAGGCGCCTCCGGCTGAGTTTTTCGGCAACCCGCGCGAAACCAAGACGCGCAACTTCCTGGGCCAGATACTGAACCACTAGGCGTGGAGCAATCGTTGACTACCTCTCTGGATGTCGTGACATTTGGCGAAGCGATGCTGCTGCTGGTTGCCGACCGGCCCGGCGCCATCGAAGACGCGCAAATGTTCCACAAGCGCACTGCCGGTGCGGAAACCAATGTTGCCATCGGCCTGTCCCGGCTGGGCCTGAAGGTGGGCTGGGCCAGCCGCCTGGGCGGCGACTCCATGGGCCGCTATCTGCTGGCAGCCATGCAGGCCGACGGCATAGACTGCTCGCATGTGGTGAGCGACAGCTCGCAGCGCACGGGTTTCCAGTTCAAGGGCCAGGTCACTGACGGCAGCGACCCTCCGGTGGAGTATCACCGCAAGGGATCAGCAGCCAGCCAAATGCAGCCTTCGGATATCGACGAAGCCTGGCTGTGTTCGGCGCGCCACCTGCATGCCACGGGGGTGTTTGCGGCGGTAGCCCCCAATTGCTTCGAGACCTCGCGCCGCAGCATGGCGCTGATGCGGGCTGCGGGCAGGACGATTTCATTCGATCCCAATCTGCGCCCCACGCTGTGGCCTTCAACCGAAGCCATGCGCGAAGGCATCAACACCCTGGCGTCTATGTCGGACTGGGTTTTTCCCGGCATCGAAGAGGGGCGGCTGCTGACCGGGCGCGATACGCCGCAGGACATTGCCGGTTTCTACCGCGAGCGCGGTGCGGCGCTGGTCGTGGTCAAGCTGGGAGCGCAGGGCGCTTATTATGAAAGCGAAGCCGAGCAGGGTTTTGTTCCCGGCGTTCCTGTGGAGAAAGTGATCGATACGGTTGGCGCGGGTGATGGCTTTGCCGCCGGCGTCATCAGCGGGCTGCTGGAAGGCCTGCCGCTTTCCCGTGCCGTGCAGCGCGGCGCGCTGATTGGGGCGCGTGCCGTCCAGGTGCTGGGTGATACGGAAGGCCTGCCGACCAGACAGGAGCTGGAGCAGGCTGAAGCGGCGCTCTGAGCCCGGTGAGCGCGCGGCATGGCAATTGTGCATGCCTGACGGAGAGCAGCATGGAACGCAAACAGGTATTGCTTTATCGAGAATTGCCGCCTCAGGACCTTGCCCGCCTGCAGGCGCAATGCGAGGTGGTTTTTGCGGATCCCCGCAAGCCAGGCCAAGCGCAGGCTTTTCTTGAGGCCTTGCCGCATGTGCATGGCCTCATTGGGTCGAGCTACCGCATTGACGATGCCTTGCTTGACCAGGCAAGGCGCCTGGAAGTCATCTCGACCATCTCGGTTGGGGTTGACCAGTTTCCGCTGGCGTCCCTGGCAAGGCGCGGTATCACCTTGTGCCACACACCGGACGTGCTGACTGAGACGGTGGCGGATCTGCTGTTTGCGCTCGTGCTTGGCACCAGCCGGCGCATCCTTGAGCTGGGGCGCTATGTCCAGCAGGGGCGATGGAAAAAAAGCCTGGGTGAAGACATGTTCGGCTGGGATGTCCACGGCAAGACGCTGGGCATTCTGGGCTATGGCCGCATAGGACGGGCGCTGGCCAGGCGTGCCGCCTTGGGTTTCGGCATGCCGGTGCTCTACCATAGCCGCCGCCCCGTGGACAGCGGCCTGCCTGACGGCATGGCCTATATGGCAAGTCGGGAAGATGTGTTGCGACGATCAGACTTTGTCGTGCTCATGCTGCCGCTGACAGAGGAAACGCGCGGGCTTATCGGGGCGGAGCAGTTCGCCATGATGAAGCCCGAGGCAATATTTATCAATGGCGCGCGCGGTCCTATCGTGGACGAGAATGCGCTGCTCAATGCGCTGGATCGTGGCCAGATCCGGGCCGCGGGCCTGGACGTATTCGAGGTCGAGCCTCTGCCTGCCGATTCACCGCTGCGAGATCATCCCAAAGTATTGGCGCTGCCGCACGCTGGTTCGGCGACGCATGAAACCCGTGCGGCCATGGCCCGCATGGCGGTAGACAACCTTTTGCTGGCGCTGGCAGGCGACAGGCCGCTGGCTGCCTATCCGCTGGAGCGGGAGGCGGTCTGACCCCGCCTTGCGGCTTACTTTTTGGGCGCCAGCAGCGCGCACGCCTCTTTTGCGAGGCCGGTAATGACGTCCCACTGCCTGCCCGCGACTGCGTCATCGGGGGTCAGCCAGGAACCGCCAACGCATTTCACATTGGGCAGCGCGATGTAGCTCGCCGCATTGGACGCATTCACGCCGCCGGTGGGGCAGAAGGAAATGTCGGGCAGCGGGCCATGCAGGGCCTTGAGGAGCGCCATGCCGCCAACCGCCTCGGCCGGAAACAGCTTTTGTTCGCTAAAACCCTGGTCGGCGGCATACATGGATTCGGAAGCCGTTGCCACGCCCGGCAGGAAAGGCACCCCCGATGCCACGGCGGCCTGGGCCAGCTCGGGCGTCAGGCCAGGGCTGACGCCGAACTTCGCACCCGCATTCAATGCCGCCTCAAGCTGGCGCGGGCTGCGCACTGTACCCACGCCGACCAGCGCTTCGGGAACGGCCTCGCTCATGACGCGGATGGCTTCCAGCGCAACATTCGAGCGCAGGGTAACCTCCAGGCTGCGTATGCCCCCGGCCACGAGCGCCCGGGCAAGGTCGACAGCGATGTCAATGTTCTTGACAACGATAACAGGCATGACGGGGCTGTGCTGGAGCAGTTCAAGAGCATTCATGTTCTGGTGTGGGAATAAGGGCAAAGCCGTATTGTAAGATGTAAGATGGATGCGCGCCGCCGTGGCGCCATCGGATGGCGCGGCGGGCTTATGGCAGATACTTGAGCTGGCGTGCGCGGCCGCGCAGCAGCGGCGCATTGAGCTGTACCGATTTCTTGAGAAAATCCCAGAGGGCCATCACGCGCGCGGACTGCCGCAGGTCTTCGTGGCAATACATCCAGAAGCTGCGGGTGACAGATATCTCATCCTCCAGCACGACTTGCAGGCGTGGGTCCTGCTCCGCCATGAAGCAGGGCAGGATGGCCAGAGACCTTCCCTGCAGCACCGCATGGTACTGGGCAATGACACTGGTGCTGCGGAAGATGACGCGGGTATTGGCCACAATATCTTCGAGATAGCGCAGCCTGTCGCTAAACAGCAGCTCTTCGACATACCCGATGAAGGCATGACGGGCCAGGTCAGCCTTGCCTCGTATCGGGGTGGCCTGAGCGAGATAGTCGCGATGCGCATACAGCCGCAGCGAATAATCCATCAGCTTTGTGCACAGATAGGGTCCGCGCTGCGGCCTTTCGAGTGAAATGGCGATGTCCGCCTCGCGCTTGGACAGGCTGATGAAGCGGGGAACCGGCATGATATCCAGCGTGATTGCCGGATAGCGGTGCTGGAAATCGATCATGAGCGGCGAAAGAACGTAGCTGCCAAAGCCTTCGGTCGAGCCTACCCGCAAGTGCCCGGAGAGCATCTGCGATTGGCCCGAGATGGTTTCGCGCGCGGTGATCAGCGTGCCTTCGATCTGCTCCGCATAGGTAAACAGGCGGTTTCCATCTTCCGTCAGGGTAAAACCCGATGACTTGGATTTGTTGAACAGGACAGTATCGAGCTCATGCTCCAGCGCCTGGATGCGGCGCGATACCGTTGTATGCCGCACCCCTAGCCGCAGCGCGGCGGCACTTACGCGCTGGGTACGGGCGACCTCAAGGAAATAACGCAACCCGTCCCAGTCCAGCATATCCTCACCCTTGCGGCTAGTTGTGCAAAATTTAGCATTGAATGTGCAAATATTTTCGTGGAAATAAGTTTTTTACACAACTACACTGGGCAAGGCAGTAAAGAATATCTATAACGACAACGGAGACATACCTATGAAGAAAT